>Ga0265323_10000848_pt1 | contig 16281 bp, 19 predicted proteins | sample 41225metaG_FD_193580 | JGI IMG/M metagenome (GOLD analysis project Ga0265323, IMG submission 193580) | Rhizosphere microbial communities from Carex aquatilis grown in University of Washington, Seatle, WA, United States - 4-12-25 metaG | ecosystem: Host-associated > Plants > Roots > Rhizosphere...
TGGACGACGTCGGTCGGCGCGTAGCGGCCGGCCGCGCCTTCCAGGACGCTCTGCGCGAGGTCCTCACCGCCAACGCCGAGTTGCTGGTGCTGTGGCGCAAACAGCAGCCGCCCCGCTGACGGAGCCGCATGTCTCCCAAATCCATAACTATGCCGGTCACTGTCTGGGCCTGAAGTCCTGCTTTCGGCGTCCCGGCGATGGCCCCACCCATCCGCACATTACCGCCTCGGATCTCATCCGCGCGGCGGTGATCGGCCGCATCCTGCGCGGGAACAGTTTCCTGCGCCAGGAGTGGCTGGTGCATTCCCCGGCGCGCGCCGCACTCCAGCAGGCCAAGCGCAACAAAGCCTTCGAAAACAGCCGCTTCATCGGTCTGGCCATCGACGGCACCGGCGCCGGACGCACCCACAAAGAACCGTGCCCACTCTGCGACCCCGTCAAGGGTCCCACGCGCGAGTTGCACGGTTCGCTGCATCACTTTGTGAGGATCAGCGTAGTCGGCGTTGGCCTGGCGCTGCCGGTCGACGGGGAACCCTATGGCCCCGGTGACAGCGAATACGCCGCCGCACAGCGCTTGCTCCGGCGCGCAGCCGAGCACCTGGGACCGCGCTTGGCCGACTACGTCGTCCGGGACGGCGCATACGCTACCGCCCCTTTCCTGCTCACCGCTCTTGCACACCGCCGGGGATCTCGGGCTACCGGTGGTGGCGCGCCTCGAAGAGAACCTGCCCCTACTGGCCGCCGCCGTGCGCGCCCGCTTCGATGGTCAACCGCCCACGACCGTCTACCGGGTGGACGGCGAGCGCGTCGAGGTTTGGGACGCGGACGGCTTCGCCCCTTGGGAAACCTTCGATTGGCCCACTGTACGCGTGCTCCGATACCGCCAATACAAACGCGATGGCACCATCGTCGAAGCCGAATGGCTGGCGAACTTCTCCGTTGCCAAACTGGGCAGCCGGAGTTTCTACCGCGTGCCAAGAGCCGCTGGGAGATCGAGAACCGGGGATTCAACGACGGCAAGAACCGCTACGGCATGGAACACATCTGCCACCACGAACCCATCAGCATCCCGATCGTCTGGCTGTCGATCCTGCTGGCTTTGGTGATCGAACGCCTGTTCCGGTTGCGATATCTGCGCCGTGGCGACCATGGCGTTCGCTCCGCCATCAACCTATTGGACGCCCTTTGGCTGACTCTGGGGACCCGTCGGCCGCCCGACACCAGTTGACCCCCCGCAGTGCGGACGGCAAGACTGGGTTGCTTTTTGACAACCCGTCGCTTTTTGAGGAGTGAGCCAACACCCGGAGCCCGCCGTCGCTCAACGGTCAGCAGGAACGCCACCTCCCCCTCGACTCAAATGCTCTCCACCGCGCCGGTTCCTGTCTCGCGGCACTTCCGAGACGGCTGTGACGACTAGCAGCCATTTCGGAATGACGGCTGAAGCCCGGTGGCGCACGCCCCTGTGGGCGCACGTTTCGCAACCAGATTAAGGTCGTAGAGCAGCGGCTTTCTATTTTCGCGTTCAAAATTGTGCTTGCTTTTGTGTGGTGTTTGTAGCAATATTGCTGCAATATGAGTGGCGATCCCAAAGGACCCCAGGCCGCGCGCCTCCGCCAACGCAAGTTCGGCCTCTTGCGCCGCTTCGCCATACCGGACAGTCTGCTTCCCGGGACGCTGACCCAAACCCATTCCCGTTGTGGCAGGCCCACCTGCCACTGCGCCGATCCCAAGGACCCCGGGCACATCGCTTGGTCGCTGACCTTTATGTCCGCCGGCAAACACCGCGTGGAACGCATCCCCAAGGAGTGGGCCGAGAGCGTCGCCGCGCGGGTCCGTGCCGGACGCGACTTTCAAGACGCAGTCCGCGAGGTGCTCACCGCCAACGCCGAACTGCTGGTATTGGCCCGAAAACAGAAACCGAAGCGCTCATGAACGCTCCCTCGCTCCGCCGCCTGAAGCACTATGCTGCGGGGCGGCTGAAACTGAAGCGCTACTTCGCCCGCTGCGGCGATGGCCGCCCGCAACCGCGCCTGCCATCTCGGGCGCTGCTGTGGGCCATGCTGGCCGGGCAGTTCCTGCGCCAGACGGCGTTCCACGCCGTGGAGATCATCGCTCGTACCGCCCGTCTCCGCAAGACTGGCATCGAACGGCGCTTTAGCGATGATGCGCTGGACTACTTCAGCGAGCGCGCCGACCCTGCGCCAACCCGGCAGGCGCTCGTCGATGTCTTGCATCGCGCTAAGCGCAACAAGACCTTTCAGGATTCCCCATCCGTCGGGCTGGCTGTGGATGGAACCACCGTGGGTCGGTGCGGCGAAAGTGGTTGCCCATGGTGTCGTCCCTACCGGAACGCGGAAAAAGAGATTGTGGGTTATCGTCATCATCTGGCCATGATCAGCGTGGTCGGCGCCGGCATCACCCTGCCCTTCGATGTGGAACCATACGGCCCCAAGGACAGTGAGTATGCCGCTGGACAACGCTTGCTGCGGCGTGCCTTGCCGGCGCTGGGCGCGCGCTTCGCCGATTATGTGGTGGTGGACGCCGGCTTTGCGACCCACCCCTTCCTCCGTGTTTGCGACGAACTCGGACTGCCCGTGGTGGCCCGCCTGAAAGAAAATCTCCCCGAGCTGTCCGCCGCAGTGGAGAAGCGCTTCTCTGGGCAACGCCCGCATCGCGTCCTAACCCGCCAGCCACAATCTCGCATTGAAACATGGGCGAGGGCAAGCGTTATATTTGCTTTGGAATCAATCAAGCCAGGGTGGAGCAACTACAAAACTGCGCCGCAGGCGCCGGCGCTGTGGCAGGCCAGATCTCACCGTCGGGCGTGATACGGCCAAGTTGACGGCCCATCACGTTTTTGTCAGTTCCGACCAGCGTGGTCGCATCTTGCTCAGGTTGCGTCATTCTGAAAGTTGATCGGGAGTCCTAGGAGCCATGGAAACCGCAATCGCGAAGGCCGTCGTGCTGTTTCGAAACTCGACGGAGATGGACGACGAGCAAGTCCATCGAGCACTTGTCGGCGCTGGTATCGACCGCAAGCTCGCTGCTCGGTTGGTAGAGCTGGTTCCGATGGCGTACTGTCGCGTGCTCCTGGCGGGCACGGGCGCGCGCTTCCCTGAAACGTTCCAGCGATATAGGGATGATGGCACAACCACGCCGGCGAGGCCGCTGGCATCTGAGCCGGTCTGGGTGGCCGCTCTGGATTTTGCCACGCGAGAATCTGAGCGCGGTCTTAGTCGTGACGATAAGCTCAAAGTCGCCGGGCGAAGCGCCGAATTCAGAGCGGCCAATGAGCTACTGCATAAAGGTTCGAAGCTGGAGAACCTCGGTTTCACGCCGTCGTTATTTATGTGGCCCGAGGAGGGGCCTGGCTTGGACCCTCCGGTGCCCAGGAAAGCGTGGTGGCGGGTTTGGCGCTGAGAGGCGCGAAGGCAGCACTAGGGCTCAACGCCAATCCGATCAGTGACGGCTCCCCTTTTTCGTAGTTTGCATCCGAGGTATCTCTCGGTCGTTTCGACTGAAACATGCCCGAGGAGGAATTGGATTTGCTCCAGTTCCCCGCCTGCTTCATGACAAAGCCGAGCACACGTGCAGATTCAAACTGTGCTTCGGGGAAGACTTACGGCCGTGCGGGCGTTTGCCACGTTTCATAACTGGGGCCTCCATGTCCCACAGTGGAGTACGTGGCGGTATCGTCGAGGGCCGGTGGCGCTACACTAGGAACGAGGGCAGGTGACCATCGTGGACGTTTTGGCGGAGAAACTAGACGCTCGATTGCGCGAGTGGAAACCGGAGACAGCGGCAGAGGCCAGGGAGCGGATCGCTGAGGTTATAGCGCTCGCCGATCGCGACGTCATTGATATTGCGCGCTCGCGCGCCGCTGAACAGGAGGTCCTCGACCTGCTCGATGAACCCCCAACCCGGTGAAATCTGGCTGGCGGACCTGGGACTCGCCGCCAAGAAGCGTCCTGTCGTCATCGTCTCCCGCCGGGACCCTGACCCGCCAAGATCGCTCGTCCTGTACGTGCCTCTTACCACTCAGCAGCGAAACAGCCCTTACGAAGTACCGCTGCCTCGGCTTCCGTTCCTTGACCGTGAATCAGTAGCCAATGTTCAAGGATTAGGATCTCTTCCAACCGTGCGCCTTGAACGCAGGATCGGCAGGCTTTCCGCAGATTTGATGGAACACTTGAAGCACGCGCTGGCGTTTGCCTTGGATCTTGAACGGGCCGAATAAGATGCTCAGCCCGCTCGGCGATCCACAGTGTTCTGGCACTTGGACGTAACGTCCCCAACGGTGAGATTGACCGGCAACCGGGAGGTCGGTAGCACTATCCAGCCATCCGAGCCGGCGCCTACGTTGCGCAGAACGCTTCGGCCGGTTCCGGAAGCACAGGGGCCTGCGAGTAGCTCGATGAGTTCCCCCGCTGACATCGAGTGCAGGCTAGCTCTGAGCGCCGGTTTCAATGGCGCGAGTCAGAACCGACGGCGCGGATCAGGCCGATGTGGTAATCGCTTTTAGGTGATCCACGGAGCTCGAGAAGATCTGTTCGTGCGAGTTCTTCACGATAAGTTCATTGAGGGTGTTCACCCGATTCTCGTCGGCCGATTGAGGAACATCCGTCCCGATGCGGACCAGCGTCATCGCCAGCGCGGGTGATATCGGATAGTAGAATTCGAGCTCTTGGGGTATGCCCTGCCCGCCCGTTGCGTGGAGATTGATGATGGGCTGATCACCCGTGATAAAAGGAACGACCGTTTCGTTCCTCAAGATGACAATCTTGTGTTCCGCCCGCTCCTGATACAGCGAGTCCGCTACCCTCATGGCGGAAATCAGGGTGAACAGGCTGCGGACGCGATTCATGTCGGAACCGGGCAAGGGCGAATTCACCGCCCCGATGGCGGCACGCATTTTCTTGGTTCGGAAGTACTGTACACAGACGGCGTAGAGGAATTCGTAGCAGGCCTTCGGATCGGAGTAAAAGGAAGTGTTTCCTTCGAGCATCCCATCGAGCGCGGGGATCAGCCCGTGTTCGATCATGCAATGATAATCCTCCTCCCCGTTGACGATTTGTTCTTCGATCCATTGCGAAGCCTGCGGGTGCAGCGTGGGCATGGACTCAAAGAGGTTCTGGACCGTATGAGGCAGGGTGAAGCACTGAATGAGCGATTCGGCGAGGTTACGAACGAAGTCGTTGGCCGTTGCAAGCAGCGTGACACGAACTAGCGCCACATCCTCTTCGGTTAGCTGCTGGAGCTTGTAGAAGTATTTCTGAACAGCAACATCACCTACGCCCACCAGCTTGGCCTCGCCATCTCTAAGCAACGCTATCTGCTGGTTGGTGCACCAGGGCTTCAGGTAGCGCCGGAACACGTAGTGTTGTCTTGCCTTCTGTCCGGAGAGCTTGAAAAGCGCGCCGATCTCGGGAGGCGGAGGTTGCGCTGGCGATACAGACATCGGGTCCCTGATGATCAGAATATCGCGGAAAGCGGGCGGCCGGAGATCCCACCGGACTTGCAGGCAAGGGCGCCAGTTCAGACCGGCTCGAAGCGAAACAAGTCCCGATAAACGTGCTGCTCTTCTGAAACCACCCGGACGTATAGTCGCCGTTCCGCACATTGACTGAAAATGTGCAAGGAAGCCTCGTCGCTGAAGTACCCACAAAACCTCTGGAGGGTCCAGTCGGACGGTTGCGGACCTTGATGTCCGGCCGCAAGCCGAAAGGGAGGCTCTCCGCCGGCGGCGCAGACCGGCATCGTCAACTGGCCCTGCGCAGCACGTCCTCGACCGCCTCCGGATGTCTGGCGATCACTGCCAAAAGCACACGCGTGGGCGCGTCCGGATGCGACCTGCCCTGCTCCCAGTTCCTGAGCGTGGCCGGCGGGAAACCGAACTTGGTGGCGAACTGAGCCTGGCTGAGCTTCATTCTTGTCCGGACCTCGCGCACATCGACTTCCGGCACGTGCACCAGAGTCACGCGCACGCGATCGTTCTCGCCGCGCGTCCACGCGATTGCCTGCTCCAGTCCCTCAATGATCCGCGCTCCGACGGTCGGTCGGTTCTTTTGCCCGTGCGCCGCGTTCTTTGTTGCCCGCTTGGTCTTCGTCTTTGCAGTCACCCCAGCCTCCTACTTCTTCACCCGATACGACGACGCCAGCATCGGGATCAGGCGCTTCATCGCATTGCGCTCCGCCTTGCTCAAGTTCGCCCGCTCATTCTTCGCATAGGCAGCCAACAGGAACACCGGCAGCAGTTCGCCGTGGTGGTAGTAGATCACCCGCGCGCCGCCCCGCTTGCCCTTCCCGGCCAACGCCCACCGGACTTTTCGCACGCCGCCGGTCTCCGGGACGAGCTCGCCCGCTTCCGGGTTCGATCCGATGAACGCCACCAGTTCCGCGCGCTCGTCATCGGACAGCAGGAGCCTGGTGTCCTTCAGGAACCGTTCGGTCTCCACCACCGTCATCGGAGCGCCGGCCATGCACTCTAACTATACGCAATTTGCGTATGCCGCACAAGTGGGGGGCGGAATCGCAGGAGGTGGGCGGACGATGCCGCGCGGCGCGCCCCCTGCGCCAAACGGGCGGGATCGTGGGGACTTTGGGGATCTCCCTATATAGAAACCCGTGACTTCGTCGTGCTACGACGACAACGACGAAAGCAGCAGCGACTGTCCCCATTGTCCCCACGGTCCCAACTGCATGTGAACACGAGGCCAATCGTGGTGACCAACTGGAGTCCACTATCCCGCACCGAAAAACCGAGAATCAGACCGGAAGCAGCAATGTGGACTCCACGCTGGACTCCAGAGACGTGAATTCTGATGCTATGGGGAAGTGGTCTTACGGTATCTCTTTGAAGGGTTTGGGTTTAGTTTGGTGGACCTGGTGAGATTCGAACTCACGACCTCTTCCATGCCATTTAAGAAATATCAATCACTTGCAGACATTTCCACCAGAAACAAAAGACTTAGCACGAGGCCCCGTGGACTCCGGTGGACGCCACGGGGCGGCTTTTGGGCGTCTGGACTCCACGCGGACTCCAGGACTCCACAAGTGGCTGGCACGTGGCGTGCCTTCCTGCGCGCGCGGTTGCAGGCTGCTCTATTTGTTGTCTGCCGAAGGAGACAACAATCGGTTTCCATATAAGGAAGATGCCCATGTGGAGGGGGGCATCGAGCCCACGCATGATCTGCGGGCGAAGATGTGCCCACCTCGTTCTGGCAGTCTGCCGATTCGTGGTCGTCAATTTTAAATTGACCAAAGCGTGCTTGTCAATCTAAAATAGACGAAGTGAACAACGGCCATCTCACCGAAGCAAAGGCAAGAGTCGCCGCAGTTCTCCAGCGGTACGTGGATGCCCATTTCGATGGCAGTCTACAGCGCGCGGGTCAGACCCTCGGATACGACAGGCGGCGCATATACACCTACACGTCAGGCAGAAGTTTCCCGAGCGATGGGGTGATGGACAGAATTAAGGAGCAGTGGGGCCTGGATCTGCTGAACATCGATGCCGGCCCCAACCGCGGCCCCGCGGTTTCACCCGCCAAGGCGTCAGAGGAGGAGCGTCAACTCTCGCTTTTCGACTTCCCAGTGAGGCTTGCGAATGAGGGCGTCGAGATCATTCTTGAGCGAAAGGGTGCCGCGATTGCGGTTAGAATAGGGATCTCGCCAGATGTCAAAGTCGCATGACAGAGTTGCTGGTCTTCGGCCGCAGCAAAGTCTCTGCGGAAAGTGTAAAGGGTTTGCTGTCAATGGCTTGGATTGCTGTGGTGCCGGTTGAGTTCAGCTATGCGCGACATCGACGTTAGGACGGTGCTGGCCGCCGAAGTGGCGAGGCGGTACAAAGGTGACGCCGATACGTTGATCATCCATGAGTTGGGCGTTTGTTCGGGGGACGCGCGGATTGATCTTGCAGTGGTGAACGGAAAGCTCCATGGCTATGAGATCAAGAGCGATGCGGACACGCTGAAGCGGCTCCCAGCCCAGGCAGAGGTTTACAGCGCTGTCTTCGATTTGGTCACCATCGTGGTCGGCGAACATCACCTCGACACTGTGCGTGCCATCGTTCCTGAGTGGTGGGGCATCGTCAAGGCGGCATCAGGGAACCCGGTAACGCTTTCGGAGCTTCGGGCACCGAAGCCAAATCCATCACCGAATCCGATGGCTATCGCCCGACTGCTTTGGCGGGCGGAAGCCCTCAGTCTACTTAGAGAAGCTAGTCTAGACTGTGGCGTAAAGAGCAAGCCGCGCGAAGCGATCTATGGCCGACTTGTTGAGAGCTTTCCGCTAGGCGAACTCCGGCGCCTCGTTCGATGCCAGTTGAGGGCTAGGGAAGGTTGGCGATCTGGTCCAACACCGTTTCGATGTGGTGATTTGTCCCGATGTTCCGCCAAGTCTCAGCATTCCCCGGCGAACCGCCGTTGGTTGCTTTCCCTTGTATCTCCTGATCGCCATCACTGAACGTAGCGCCTCGGAATTCCGGCCTCGAAACTAGATCCGTACAAATGCTCAGGAATTGACCAAATCCGTTTGGCGTTTTGATAGCGTTCTTTCCTTTCCAAATCATGAACTCGTTCTGAATCGTATAGCGCAATTGCGCCAGGATCGTAGCTTGCCCTTCCGGAGGAAGGCCTGGATGGGCAATGGCGTAATCGCCGTATGCTGGCAGGCGGTCCGGCTTCTTGGTTCCCGAAACCAGCTTGAGCCAGGCTTGCCAATCAATTCTGACAAGACGGTTCCACGCGTCTCTCGTAAGCGGAGCCAAGCTGACAGGAAAAGCCCCAGTGGCGACCGTAAGGGTCCGCCACGCGGTGATTGTCGGTATGATGCTCAGGTTTGCGCGATGTAGTTGCGCGATGACCGCAGGATTCTGATCTGCAACCGACCCGAGATCAACGATCAGATCGATACTGCTCGGAGTCAGCCCGATGAACTTGGCTAACGAATCGAGGGCGGTTGCTAGATCTCCTTCGTCCTCGAAGTCGTCGGCGATCAGTCGAATCGCCACTCCTCTTTCAGCGTCGGCAAATTTCTTCACGGCCCTCTGATATGCCGGTGATCTGCCGGTGCCGGTTACGGGGATTGCGCGTTGTCCTTTGGCTTTTGCAGCGTTTAGACAAGTGACCACCGCGCTAAGAGGTGGAGCGTTGGAAGCACCCCCGTCGTCATCAAAGAAGAGAAGGTCAACGAAGTACGGAGCGGTGGCAGGCCATCCTGACTTTGATGCCTGCTTGGGAACGTCGTCGGGAGGCTTAGATGGGATAGACTCAAACAACGGTGTTACGTTGGCTTTGTTCTTCAGGTGAGACGCTGCTGGGAATTCCGCCCGCTTCCCTTTCAAGATCGGGACGTAATGTTTGTGGCCGAACATGGCGTATGGATTCTAGCATGGTGCTTGGCCCTCCGGCGGGGCTACTGGGCTACTTGGGCTACTGGGCTACTGCACTACCTGCACTGCCGCCGTCTGCTTCTCTCCGACGCTGGCCAGTCGCTCTTGGATCAGCCGCGTGAGTTCTTCCTGGCGGGTGAGTTGAATCTTCGTGTATTCCTCGGTCATCCGGACCGTGCTGTGGCCGGCGATCTTGGACGCCTCAATGCTCGACCCACCCACCTCCTGCCGCCACGTGATGTTCGCGCGTCGGAAGGAGTGCGGGCCGAGACCTGGGAAATCGCAGCCCTCGGCGACCGCCGCCCGCTTTAGAGCTTGCCGTACGCCGGAATCCCACAGCGGGAGGCCGCTGCCGTCCGTCCGGACGAAGACCCAGTTGTCCGCTTTCGCGTTATCCGCCGCAGCCTTCGCGCGGTAGCGGTCGCCCAGGTATCCCAACGTGAGCGGTCGTTTGCTGGTCTTCGACTTCGGATCGTCTATGTCACCGCGCCAATAGCGCTGCGCGATGCGTAGGATGCCAGTCTGGAGATCCACGTGGCACCACTTGAGCCCCAGAATTTCGGAGATCCGCGCGCCGGTGGCGATTGCGGTTTCCAGCACCAGCAGGTTCGGATCGCTCAGCAGCGCGAGCACCTTCACTGTCTCCTCTTCCGTCAGAATCCGTTCGGGCCTCACGCTCCACTTCTCCCCAATCTTGACGCGGGAAATCGGGTTGCGCCGTCCCTCGGGCCAGTAGCCCCACTCCTCGGCCTTGGTGTAGATGCCAGACATGATGCCGCGCAGGTCGTTCATCATGTGCCAGGAGTCGCAGGTTTTGAACAGCCACTGCTGAACCTCATCGGGTTTGATCTCGCACAAACGCCGGTCGCCCCACTGTGGGACGATGCGCTGCTCGAGGTGGATGATGTACTTGTCGCGCGTCGGCTTCGCCAGCAGGAATCGCCCGGCGGCTTCCGCCTCAACGTGCGCCGCCCTGTATTTTTCGACCATCTTACTGAACAGAGCCAGTCCGTCAACGACCTTCTCCTGAATGGTGGGCCTGTTGATCGTCGCCACGAATTTGTCGCGCGCAACATCCGCCTGCTTCTTCGAGAGCTTAGTGTCGCCCTTGCTCGGGCCGACCGTGTGGAATTTCCGGATGGCCTTGGTCGTGCCATCCGCCTGCAGAACGTCTTCCCAGTAGCGGAAATACCAGTACGAACCTCCGCGATCCGTTCGCTCGTGAACACCGGGATGCTGAATCCGTATTTTCAACTTCAAACCTCCAGTTAGCGCCTGAAGGTTACCGTCGTCTCGAAGCATCAAGCAAGTCTCATCGTGTCAATTACTTACGGTCAAATCGTGACCGCCAGAGGAGATTCCCTCTGGCAGATGTACAGCGTATGCCGGGCGCGCGTCATGCCGACGTAGAAAAGCCGGATCACCGAATCTCTTTGCGGTCCGTGCTTCTGGTAAGCGGCGTCACCGGCTGGGCTAACGTCCGGAAAGAGAAAGACAACATCCGCCTCGCCGCCCTTTACCGAGTGGATGGTTCCGACGATTATGCGCGGCGATTCCTCCAGCGCGCCTGGTCCGCCGGCCAGCGCCGCGGCGACCGGAAACTGCACACGCGCATGGAATGCCGGCGCGACGCGCCGGGCCCACCACTGGAGCAATTGCTTGGGGTCGCCGGACGCTGCCAGAAGAGATTCGAGCGCGGCCGCCTCAAACAATTCGCCGAGCCGCTCCATGGTCACCGGGAGGGAATCGTCGGATGCGTCGATTAGCTCTCTGGCTCCCGTGCGCAGATTGCCTTTTGGGTTGAGCCACTCGGCCCACAGCTTGAGGTCGGCGTGCGTCCATGGATGATCCCCAAGCAGGGACAGAATCCGGTTCGTCGAAGACCCTTTTCGTCCACGTCGCAGTGGATTCCAGAAGCCGGCGGATTTCCTGTACGGGTTGTGAAAAGGGATTCCCCATTGCCGCAGTACCGCGATTACCGGATGCAGCATATAGGAGCACGACGCCAGCAGCATCACCTTCTGTCCGTTCTCAAGGTGCTGCATGATCGTCTTGAGAATCCAGTACTCGGGCGATTTGTAGCCGCCGCGCGAGATGTCCACGCACATCCCGTCTTCAGGCCGCGGATCGTAGACCTTCTCCTGCCTGCGCGTGACTTGATGGATCAACCGGTTCGCGCGGGCATGCACGTGGCGCGGCACGCGGTGACTCTCCTTCAGGATGATTTTGTGATCCTCGGGGATTTCGGGGTCCAACACCGCATCCGGCGTCGCGCCGCACCAGGAGTAGATGGTCTGGTCGTCGTCGGCCGCGATGATGAAGTACTGCGCGTTCTCACCCCACCTGCGCACCAAGCCCAACTGCATCGGGTTGAGGTCCTGCGCCTCGTCGGCGAAGACCACGTCCGGCCTCTTCGGCGCGATGCGGATCTCCCGCACTGCCGCCTCGATCAGGTCACAGAAGTCCATTACCCGCCGCGAAGCCTTGTAGCGGCCCCACTTGGCGGCGAATTCTCGAAGCGCTGCCGGCCAAAGTTCCATGGACCGCATCATTCCCCGGGACCGATTCAACTCACCGAGCCAGTAGTCGCCGCCTCGCACGTCGTCGACGAGGTCCTCGTCGGCTTCTTCCCCGTCCAGTTTTCGGTCCTTCTTTGCGGGCGTGATCCGCAGATGGGGGTTCTCCCGGTTCCATTCCTCCACGTGAACTTCAGCGATTTCGGGACGGCCCAGTGCGTGCCAGCAGTGCGAGTGCAGTGTTCCAACGCGGTCGGGACTGACTGGGAGATCTTGCCCAGCGAGTTCGGCGGCTGCCGCGCGCGAGAAGCTCGTCACCAGTACGGAGTCCTTACCGAACCGCTTGACGGCGCGGCGGATCTGCCGGGTTAAGTTGGTGGTCTTCCCGGTGCCGGGCGGTCCGAAGATGCGGTACTCGGCCGTGATGGAGTGGTCCCGCTCGCCAATTGCATCGAGAGCTTCTTCAATGTCAGGATGGTCTGGCATCGCACGTCTCCTCGCTGGCTCCGCCGTTGGCGCCGGGAGCGAACTCACCTGATGGCAGCAGCCACCGGCTTTGGTCCCGCAAACGCGTCCGCTTGAGCCTGGTGCTCGATGCGCCGAGGGCCGAAAGCATCGCAGTAACCTCTTTGATCGGGCGATTCTCTCCCCACGCCTTGTTGATGTGTTGTTGCAGGTCGTGCGAGCAAATCGCGACCTGTCCTTCGTAGACTGTCGGCTTGGAGCGGGTCTGATAAGGATGATCTTCCTCTGCGTCAATGAACGGCGTTTCGGCCAGATAACGTTCGACGTAGAGCTTCGCGGCGCCCACGAGATTTGCTTCATCGCCGCCATCTTCGACCGTCAAGGCATTCAGGATCATCTGTGCGACGCGATCCCAGACCTTTGGCGGAATTCTCGGGACCAAATGATTAACCGCACTCGCGATCTTCATCCGGAAACTCTGCTGCCCGACGAGTTTGTCAACGCTGGGGAAACCGATTTTGGTGGCTTCCAGTTCCAGCCGGTAGGTCGGTTCCTGACCGTCGATCTTTACGATTCGGAGCACGCGAACGCCGATAGCGTTTGAGATCTGCTCACACAGGAGTGCCCGCGCGGTTGGAGAGTCTGGCCTCGTTTGTGCCAATGGATGACCAGGCTCCTCAGCGGGAACCTCAAAGGATTTGGCGGTGGCGGGGTTTTCGTTTCGCTTGGATGCTTTTGAAATGGTCCGCTGGAAGTAGTCGAGGCGCGTTCGTTGTTGCTTGCCGTGGATTCTCCGGTGGTGAATCATCAGGTCTATGACCTGTTGTTCGGACAGACCCGTTTCGATGCCAAAATTGGCGAGGGCCATGTCATAACCTGACTGGGACTGGTCTTTGAGGTCCTCGCGTTGGCGCAGCCAAGTCTTCTTGAAGCGCGGGTCGGCGGCCAGGTGTCGATTGAGAAGATCCTCAGGCACGGTCGCATTCGGGCTAACGGACAGTGGTTTGTCGGCGACCTTCTCCTTCCATTCCTGCGTGACGCGCTCCTGGTCTTCGGCGTTGGGCACGCCGTGGGCTTCGAGGAATTCCACGAAGTCGCTCGGATTGTAGCGTCGGTCGGTCTGGCTCTGGATTTCGACCGGCTTTGGATTCGCCGGGTCCTTGCAATTCTTCGTTCCCGGCACGCGCAGAACTCGGGCAAGGTCGGCGAGACGATCAAACGCCCAGCCGTGGGCAGCGGCATTCAGACGGAGCAGCGACTGCCAACGGAGCGCAAGCGCGCCGGCATTGCGGCGGTTCTCGTCTGACTCGAAGATCAGCGGTTCCCGAAAAAGCCACCACGCATGCGCGCCGTTTCCGGTTCGGACGACGAATGTGGGCGGAAACTCGTCCGGCAGGATCTTCATCGCATCCGCGACGGTTGCCGGCAGCGCCGCCTTTGGGTGTGCGTCTGACTTCAGGTCGAGGTCGGCCCACAAGCCGACGATGCCGGCCACCTCAGCGGACACACATCGGTGGGTGGCACCGTAGTCTCGGCCAGAGAATCCGACGCCGACATAGAGATCCCGATCGCGCAGGGATTCCGCAAACTGAATCGCGCCTTCGACATTCTGGAACCAGCGGGATCGTTTCTCTGGCAACGTCCAGAGCAGCAAATAGAGATCATCCGGCTTGCCGGCGAAGAGTGCTTCCAAGAAATGGCTGGTTTCAGAATCCATGGTGAATGAACCGCGCCGGGATCACGCTTCGACCTCAATCCCAAGGGCACGCGCAATCGCACAAGTAATGGCGCGCGGCTTCGACGCGCCGCACGCCTCGCCCGTAGCGTCACCAATTCGAACATGGACCCGGACGCTGCCTTCGCTGCCGTTATCGAGCGAGGTCGTGTCGCAGGAGTAGGGCCACATCGGTTCCTCGATGATCCACACATCGCCGGGATTGATGACCATCGGAAGGTCCCACGTGATGGTGGTCGCCGTGTTCGCGACGATCTTCCGCGGCGGCGTGCCGCGCGAGACACCCTTGATCACTCGCACCAGGTTGCCCACCTCCGCACCGGGCGTCATCCCGGCGGGGTAGGCGATGTTCTGGCACCCGGAATCCGTTATGGATGTGGGGTTGGCGGAGTTCGACGCGTCGGCGCTGTACCGGACCACCAAGCAGTCGCCCGCCTGCACGATGCCGTTTGGGTCGGGAGTGACGCCGATGGTTCCGGTGCCGGAATCCCACGAAGTGACCGTCGCACTGAAGTATGGCGTGGCGCTTTCCGGCCTGCCGATGATCGAGATGATGCGGCCCACCGGCGTGAACGAAGGATTACTGGATGGCGGGCTGCCTTTCAGGTAACCGACCACGAGCGCCCCGGTTGAGACGCTATCGACGGGCGCGCCGATGATCCCGCCATGAATCTCATGCTTGGCTTTCAGCCGAACCTTGCTGACATACGGCGACGGCAGGGCCCACGTCGAGCGCACAAGCGGCCCGCCGAACGAGATCGATCCAGGCGTGTAAGTACTATTCGGACCCGCCGTCAACGCGCCGGTTGCCTGCGCGCAGATCAGGTCGTCCTGCGTTGCGACGAACAACACGTAGGAAGCGAGACCCGCGACCGCCGGCCAGGTGATGCCTTCCAGTGTGAACGCGCCACCCACCGCCGCTCCGGTCCCGATGATGGCGATGTTCGACGGGGCCGAAGGAAGCCCGTTCGAGTCGACCGCACAAATGGCCACGCGCAGCGTCACATTGGCCGGCAACGATCCACCCGTCGTAGCCTGCGTGATCGTTCCAATTCCGGGCGCACCAGCGCCGGTGGCGCTGAACTCGTTCACCGGCAACTTTCCGGTCACCACCAGGTTCGCGAGCATGCTGCCGTCGGCCATCTGCGCGTAGGACTGGTTGGTATCGAAGGTCCACTCGCCCGGAAACAGTGCGTCATTCGCCGCTGCCTCCACCTGGTATGGTGCCCACGCTGGCCCGAGCGGAATCGAATAGAACAGGGGCGGCAAGGGTCCGGGAACGACGTCCATCGGCTTCGGTCCTACGTCCAGGTCGTACATGGAATCGGTGACGGTCTGGCCCTCGATCTGCACCGACCAGTCCTTCTTCAGGCTCCATCGCTGAATCCTGAAGGACATCGTCACAATCTGGAACGGGAGATTAGTCCCGTTGCCCGGCGCAGAAGCCAGGAGCAAGCCGGTTACCGTGTGGTAGGTCGGGTCCGTCGTGTAACCCGTGATCAACACCTGCACGCCGTTGATCACGACTTCCTTGTTCTCCATGGACGTGTCGAAGGCATCGCCGCTGGCCCATGTGACCGAGGTGCCGGTGACGTTGCAGGTCCCATGAAGTCCGGGGATGTCCGGATGCGTCATCGAGACCACTTGCCCGACCTCGTTGCCAAGACCGAGCAGGGTGGTCTGCCATGCGGCGTTGCGCGCGTCGCGCCACTCGGCGGGATTCACGCCGCCGATCTCCTCGCGCGTCCGAGTGGCTGCGATCCGCAACGCCTGGCTCAGCGACGAGCACCCCACCGAATGCATCTGGCTGGTGAGCGGAGATCCGGCGCGCCCGTAATACGCCGCGTGGCTTTTGTCGCAGTACTCTGCCGTGTTCGCCTGATATTGATAGGCAACGTCGGCGAACGAAAGCACCAGGTGCTCGAATCCGGCTTGGATCGGCGTCAGCCGCAGGCTTTGAAACAGAGAGTTGGCGAGTGTGTAAGCATCCACCGCGCTGGCGTTGATCCGGCAGCCGAGTTTCAGCTTCCCGAACTCCCAGGTGTAGAAGCCCAGGCAGCAATTGAGCACCTCGGTGAGCCAGTCGCGGAAAGGCTTCTGGCTGCTGATGATTCCCTGGAACTGGAACTGTGTCTCAACGCCGGTACCGAGGATGGCCGCGACCTGGTCCGCCGCGA
>Ga0265323_10000849_pt1 | contig 16241 bp, 11 predicted proteins | sample 41225metaG_FD_193580 | JGI IMG/M metagenome (GOLD analysis project Ga0265323, IMG submission 193580) | Rhizosphere microbial communities from Carex aquatilis grown in University of Washington, Seatle, WA, United States - 4-12-25 metaG | ecosystem: Host-associated > Plants > Roots > Rhizosphere...
TCTGTGCCCATCGATACCGTCGGACTTGACTGGTCAATCACCGGCACTGGCGACTTCAACGGCGACGGCAAGACCGACATTCTCTGGCGCAACACCACGACCGGGGCGGTGGGCGTGTGGCTGATGAACGGCACGACCATCACCAGCTATGTGCCCATCGATACGGTCGGCACCGATTGGTCGATTAGTGGCACCGGCGACTTCAACGGCGATGGCAAGATCGACATCCTCTGGCGCTATACCACCACCGGTGCCGTCGGCGTGTGGCTGATGAACGGCACGATCATCATCAGCTATGTGCCCATTGATACCGTCCCCACCGTGTGGCAGATCAAGAACTAGGCTGGTAACTCCCTTACGAGGATACGGAGAATCAAACTCAGTAGGTAATCATGCCCATCATCAGATCCCCGCAGTATTCTGACCTTGGAGCTTGAGCATGAAAATCTATGGAGTCACCCGGCACCGACGCGAGCACGCTTTTCGGAGCATGGCAGCGATTGGAGGATTGCTGTTTATCTCTCCGATGTTGGTAGCCCAGATAGGCTCGGCCGCTTTCAAAGTTACCACCTTGGCTGGCTCAGCGGGTCAAAGCGGCAGCGCCGACGGCACCGGTACGGCCGCCAGGTTTAACCATCCAGATGGCGTGGCGGTGGACACCACCGGCAATGTCTATGTGACGGACAACGACAACGGCACCATACGCAAGATTACGCCCGGCGGCGGGGTCACAACCTTGGCCGGTTCCATGGGCCACAGCGGCAGCACCGATGGCACCGGTTCGGCCGCGAGGTTTAACTATCCCATGGGCGTGGCAGTGGACACCTCCGGCACGGTCTATGTAGCCGATAGCTGGAACGGCACCATACGGAAGATCACGCCTGGCGGCGTAGTCACGACTTTGGCTGGCTCTGCAGGCAACTTCGGCAGCGCCGATGGCATTGGTTCGAGCGCAAGTTTTTATTATCCCAAGTGCGTAGCGGTGGACGGCGCTGGCAATGTCTATGTGTCCGACCTCTTCAACTGCACCATCCGCAAGGTCACGCCTGGCGGCGTGGTCACGACCCTGGCCGGCTTGGCGGGCCAGGGCGGCAGCACCGACGGCACGGGTTCGGCCGCCAGGTTCAGCCAGCCGTATGGCGTGGCAGTGGACTCTGCGGGTACTGTTTATGTGGCTGACTCGAACTATGAGATCATACGCAAGATCACGCCCGGCGGCGTGGTCACGACCCTGGCCGGCTTGGCAGGCCACGGCGGCAGCAATGACGGCACAGGTTCGTCCGCAAGATTTGCCTTTCCCGATGGCTTGGCAGCGGACGCCTACGGCACCGTCTATGTAACCGACAACTGGAACCACACCATTCGCAAGATCACGCCCGGCGGCGCGGTCACGACCTTGGCCGGTTTGGCGGATAACTTCGGCAGCGCCGACGGCACCGGTTCGGTGGCACGTTTTTTTTATCCCATTGGCGCGGCGGTGGACACCGCCGGCAATGTCTATGTCACTGACTCCAGCAACTATACCATTCGCAAGATCACATCTTTGATTAGTTACCTGGGCGACTCGGGTGATTTCAACGGCGACGGAAAGTCAGACATTCTCTGGCGCAATACTGCTACTGGTGCAGTGGGCATGTGGCTCATGAATGGCACGACCATCACGAGCTATATGGCTGTTGACACGGTCGGGTCTAACTGGTCGATCGCCGGCACGGGCGACTTCAACGGCGATGGCAAGCCAGACATTCTCTGGCGCAGCTCAGCCTCCGGCGAGGTCGGCGTCTGGCTCATGAACGGCACCATTGTAACCAGCTATGTCCGTATCGACAATATCGACCCCGCCTGGGTGATCGCCGGCACCGGCGACTTCAATGGCGATGGCAAGCCAGACATTCTCTGGCGAAGCTCCACTTCCGGCGAAGTCGGCGTCTGGCTCATGAACGGCACCACTGTCACCAGCTATGTCCGCATCGACCATGTCGACCCCACGTGGGTGATCGCCGGCACCGGCGACTTCAATGGCGATGGCAAGCCAGACATTCTCTGGCGAAGCTCCACATCCGGAGAAGTCGGCGTGTGGCTCATGAATGGCACCACCATCACGAGCTATGTCCGCATCGACAGTGTCGACCCAACGCAGTGGTCGATCGCCGGCACCGGCGACTTCAACAGTGACAGCAAAACTGATATCCTCTGGCGCAACACCACCACCGGCGCCGTGGGGGTCTGGCTGATGAACGGCACGATCATCACCAGCTATGTGCCCATTGATACCGTCCCCACCGTGTGGCAGATCAAGAACTAGGCTGGCAAATTCCTTACGAGGATACGGATATCCTGGGCGCTTCGATTTCCTGGTAGTTTGAGATCCATGTTCAGGTCTTATTCGTTTTGTTGGCGGGTCGATAGGGAAGGAATATAAAGATCCTGCATACGAGTGTGAATAATTCTGTGAAAGTATTGGTCACCGGCGCCGGCGGATTCATCGGGCGTCCTCTGGTTGATTCTCTGCTAAAGGACGGAATCCAGGTGAGAGTTTTGGCGCAAGCCTCACACACCTTGCCGGCGGCGTGGAAGAACCTCGTCGAAGTGGCCATCGGTGATTTGACTGTGGCCGCCACGCTGGTCCCGGCTGTGGCTGACTGTGAGGTCGTCTACCATCTTGCGGGTGAGGTTCGTAATCATGCGAAGATGTGGGCTGTCAACAAAGAGGGCTCGGAACATCTGGTTGAAGCCAGCCATAAGGCCGGTGTGAGGCGCTTTGTTTACCTCAGCAGCGTGGGTGTTTTGGGCTCCAAGGGAGGTGAGGGCCGCGTGGATGAAATGACTCCACCGCAGCCACGGAATCTATACGAGGAGAGCAAGCTCGCCGGTGAAGCCGCCGCCCTTTGCCGCCATGCTGAGCGAGGCCTGCAGGTCAAAGTAGTCCGGCCATCCATTGTATACGGGGAGGGGCGACAGCCTCGTGACGATAGCTTCCTTCGGTGGATTCGTGCGATTAGAAACGGTCAATTTATCATGCTGGGTCGCGATTATATGAGCAGTTATGTCTATATCGGCGACGTCGTCGCGGCATGTCGCTTCGTTGAGCAGTCAGACCGCACGGGCGGACAATGCTTTATCGTGAACGAGCCCGTATCGTTGACTTGCTTTGTCGACGAGGCAGCCCGGCTCCTTGGGATAAAAGCGCCACCGGTGTTGCCTCGCGCGGTCGGCAGTCTGGCCGCTGGACTCCTCCGCCTGACAGGACGGTTCAGTTCACTCTACAACCGGACGTTATACAGCATGGATAGACTGAGCCAGCTGGGTTTCAATCTCCACTACCAATATCCGGAGGGATTACACAGGACGCTTGATTGGTATCGTTCAATGAAGTATCTACCATAAGAAGCCAGTCACTGGATGCGATATATCATGATTATCATTCCTGTTTGAGCTTTCAGCCAGATTTTATTATTCATCAATAGAATCTATAATCGTACATACTTTAGTATCATCAACGATGTGCGACCAACAGAAACAAACCCAGGGAAGGGCTGAAGCTTCAATTGCATGAACTTCGCTCGGCTGACTGTGTGTATCAGGGGCGTGTCGGCAAAGACTGTCCGGCGATTGCTGCAAGTGGCGGTCATTCGCTCATAGGCACTCATTTAAAGACCTGAAGTCATTGCGATTACCATGACGTACAGCATTGTGCCATTCACTGAGACGCTCGCCGATGAATACTTCCAATTTGCACGCCACTCGTTCGGGCAGGGAGCCTACCAAGCCAACCCCGACTACCTGCACTGGCTTTATTCGAGCTCGCCGTTTACACAAGGTGTCGGGGTAGATTTACGTCTTGCGGTGGATGCGGCTGGGCGGGTCATCGGATGCATCCACTGCATGCGGATGCCGTGGCGTTGGCAGGGCGAAACACTCTGCGTGCCTTCACTGCACAACACAATGGTTGCAACGGGACACCGAAAGGGGATCGGTGGGTTGCTTCTCGGCCAGGCATTTCGCGGCGAGCTGCATGCCTTCGCGCCCGGCGCGCCGGAAGCTGTGGCGACCGGTCTCCTGCGCGTCGGCTTTATCCGCACTGATACCGCCTGGCATATGCGCTGGCTACGACCCGTGGAAGCTGGAATGCACATCGCTCTCAGCCGCGTCTTCAGAAAGACGGGTTTGATCACATCAGACTGGATGCAATTCCTCATGACGGACTTTGAAGACGCCGAGGGTGTCTGGCGGTGCTGGCGGCCAAACTCGGTTGCTGAAGTTACTGGAATAGTTGCTTTTGCCAACGCATGCTGGCCCGATGAATCCGCCTTTACGCAGTACTGGACTCCCGAGCTGTTTCTCTGGCGTTTTTTTCATCCGCATGGCCCGAAGCACAGCCTGCTAACGGTGTCGTGTAACGGCCAATGTGCGGGTTATGCGGTGTTTTCCATCGGGTGGAGACACGGCGTAAAGGTTGCGCGTCTGGTCGAGATACGTACGGTTGAAAAACGGAAGTTCTGCGGATTGCTCTCATACGGGGCGCGCATCATGCGAGGCGCAGGGGCGCACCTGTTGCTGGCGTTTACCGGTGATGCCCAGCATAACGCTTGGCTGCGCGCGATCGGCTGGCGCTCGTGGCGACGCGCGCCGCAGACGTTGATCTATCATCGGAACCGCGCGAACGCACCGACAGCGTACCGCTTTATGCCGTCAGTTGGCGACTACGGTTTCGAGTCGTTTACAACTCCTCAACAAAGTCGTGAGTAAACCGGGCATATTCATTATTTCGCTCGACTGCGAAGGCAAGTGGGGGATGGCGGACCAACTAACGCCGCGGATCGAGGCGCTGCTGACCACTGAACGTCTCGAAAAAATCTATGGCAGGATTCTATCTGTCCTCGCCAGGAACAAGATGAGGGCAACTTTCGCCTTCGTCGGAGCATTCACACTGGAGCCGGACGCCCTGACCAATTTTGTGGGGCGTCTGCACAATGCATTCGTCGGCAGGCGGCCGTGGCTCGAGGCGTTTCGACGAGCCATCGAAAGAGAGGAGTGGGACGGTTGGCTGGCGCCGGAGGCTTTGCGCCTGGTGCAAGCGGAGTCCCAACACGAACTCGCCACACATGGGTTCACGCACCTGCCGCTTTCGGAGGAGGTGACCGATTCCGACCTATTCAGCAATGAACTGGGACTTGTTACTGAACTTGCGCGCCAACAAAGCTGGATGCCGCATACCATGGTATACCCTCGAAACCAGGTCGGGCATGTGGAGAGGCTACCTGATTTTGGTATCTGCGGCTATAGGGAACTGCTGTGGCCACAATTACCCCTTCGTGGTACACGCCGCCGGATCAGGGAATTATTGGGTGAATTAGGATGGGCTACCCGGGCGCAATCTGTCCCGGCGGCCCGGACAGCGCCCGTCCCAATTCCAGCAGGATACATCCTCAATTTCTGGCACAACCGCAGGCGTCAGCTCATTCCGCGAGCGGTGACCCGTTGGCGCTGGCGTCGCCTCCTGCACGCTGCGGCGGACACAGGTCGTGTGGCACACCTCTGGACACATCCACACAACTTTCTCTCTGACCCCGGCCTGCTTGATGTGTTCGACGGCATCCTGCGTGAAGCAACGGCTTTGCACCGCACCGGTCGTTTGATCAATCTGACGCAACGAGAATTTTCCGCGCAGGTGCTCGACAGAGACAATGACAGTTGGCAAGCATGACCAGTCTCCGGACCTTCTTTCAGAGAAGACCACCCATTAGAATATCGGAAAAACCTTAAGCTGGTAACACCATGCGTATATGCAGGGTCGCAACGGTCCCCTTTTTTTTCCTGCACCACCTTGGGGGGCAGATTAGGTTTATTGCGGACGCCGGTCACGAAGTAGACTTGATATGCAGTCGCGGACCTGGCTTTGAGGAACTGGCAAAGATACCCGGGATTCGAATACATGCCATCGAGATCCCGCGACGCATATCGCCGCTCTTGGATGCCATAGCATTGATCCGGCTGTTTCACCTCTTTCGCCGCCGCGGTTATGATATCGTGCACTCGACAACCCCGAAGGCCGGTTTGCTGAGTGCGCTGGCAGGCAGACTGGCCGGTGTTCCTGTAAGAATGCACACCTTTACCGGCCAACCCTGGGCCGAACTTTCGGGAATTATCCGATGGCTTGCCGTAACCAGCGATCGGGTGGTTACGCGTTTAAATACGCAATGCTATGCGGACAGTGGAAGCCAGCAGAAATTTCTTGTTAACGAAGGAATATGCACCAGCGATCGTGTTCTGGTGCTCGGTGCGGGTTCACTAGCCGGCGTCGACATCAAAAAAACCGAGCAGACAAAAGCACTTTTTAGGTCTGCTGCAGTTCGCAAGACACTCGCGATCCCTGATGAAATCCCCGTGATAGCGTTTGTCGGCCGCGTCACGCGCGACAAAGGTATCGTCGAATTAATACAAGCATTTGAGCACATCTTGGCAGCCGGCGTTGATTGCTTCTTGATCATAGTCGGTCCTTTCGAAACAGGCGGGGACGCGGCCTTGGAAAAGGAACTCACACAGGTCCGTCACCATCCCAAAATACGCCTCATAGGTTATGACGCTACGCCAGGGAAGTACCTTGCGATCGCAGACTTGCTATGCCTGCCCAGTTATCGCGAAGGTTTCGGCAATGTGGTGATTGAATCGGCTGTCATGGGCATACCGACAGTGGGTACGGCGATCATCGGACTTGCTGATTCAGTTGTCGACGGCGTGACCGGCCTGCTAGTTCAGCCGAAAGATTCGCGTGCACTCGCGGATGCCTTGGTTCTACTCTTGCGCGACAAGGGGAGGAGAACACGCATGGGACTTGCGGCCAGGGAACGTGCAATTCAACTTTTCGACGCTGCCAGGGTGAATGAATCCGTGCTGCACGAGTATGAGCGACACTTTGAGTTCTCGGGGGCTCGCAATAGACATGGAAGCTGAAGGCAGACGGGTGTTGATCACTGGGGCAACCGGGTTTGTCGCGAAATCACTATATCCCTTTCTTGCCTCCACCGGGTTCCACGTTCGTCTGGCTGTTCGCGAAATTCAAGCTGCACGCGACATGGAAAGAGAGATCTCCGCTCCCGCTTCCAGCAAACACCAGAAAACGAAGACCATCGATGTTCGATCGATCGGCACGATTGATGCCAACACCGATTGGCGTTCTGCGTTGTCCGGGGTTGATGTCGTAATCCATCTAGCTGCACGAGCTCATGTGATGAAAGACAACGCTAGCGACGTCTTGTCAGCTTTCCGTACAGTAAACGTAGGAGGGAGTGAATGCCTCGCCCGGCAGGCGGCGGCCGCGCATATTCGTCGATTTGTTTATGTCAGTTCGGTCAAGGTCAACGGCGAACAGACCCATGACCACCCCTTTAACGAGAACGATCCACCGCACCCCGAGGATGCATACGGTCTTTCCAAATGGGAGGCGGAGCAGGTGCTGTGGGGCGTAGCCACGCACAGCTCGATGGAAGTGGTGGTACTGCGTCCGCCATTGCTCTACGGTCCCGGCGTGAAGGGTAATTTCTATACGCTGATGCGCGCAATTGCCCGGGGCGTACCAATACCGATTGCGTCGGTGCACAACCAACGAAGCCTGCTTTATGTCGGGAATCTTGTGAATGCGATTCTGCTATGTCTCGATCAACCCGCCGCGGCTGGTAAAACCTATCTATTAGCCGACGCTGTAGATCTTAGTTCACCCGATCTAGCCCGCTGCATTGGCGACGCGCTCGGCCGACAGGCGCGACTCTTGCCATGCCCGTCGGCATTACTGAAGCTGGCTGGTGCGGTAGCGGGGAGATCCGCGGCTATGTCACGTCTGCTCGGATCGTTGCAGGTCGACAGCGGCAAGATACGGCGCGAACTGGGATGGCGGCCATGCACGGAGATTGCACAGGGACTAGCGGAGACGGCGCGATGGTATCATCGACAATCCAGCCTTCCCAATTCCACGTGATTACCACGACGACAAATATACAGATTGTTCTCTTGGAGACGGAGGACCGGGAAGAATGAGGTTGGTCAATATCCTTATTCCGTGAATCTTTGGTCGGCCTTTATACTGTCGTCGGTGGTATCCTATTTGGGTGGTTTTGTCGCAAAAGCAGCCCTTAGTAAGTATGGGGTTATAGATCAACCGAATCAACGATCTAGTCATGACAGACCAGTTATGCGCGGTGGAGGGGTGGCAGTGCTATTCGCTGCCGGAGTCGTTGGAAGTTTGACCATACCGTTGCATGGAGTGCCGGAATTGTTTTGGATTTTGCTTTCTGGCACTGTCTTGGCAGTGGTTTCATTATTGGACGATCTCCACTCATTGCCGCAGATCATTCGTTTTGGTGTGCACACAGGTGCGGCACTCATGACTTTGGCTGCTATAGGGTTCACTGGATCATGGGAACTTCCAACGGTCATAAAGGTGGTTTTGGTGGTAGTCGGGTTTCTCTGGATCACCGGCTACACCAATGCCTTCAATTTCATGGACGGTATCAACGGCCTGGCAGGAATACAAATCGTGACGACCGGTATCGGCACTGCACTCATCGGGCTCGCCGCAGGTGCAGACAAGGAACATCCCGCCATCGTTCTTTCCATTGTACTCGCAGGTGCTGGTATCGGATTCTTACCGCATAATTTCCCCCGCGCCCGCATGTTCCTTGGTGATGTCGGGAGCGCGCCTCTCGGCTTCTTCCTTGCCGTGTTCGCTTTCTGGCTCGCGCGGGATCTCGGCTGGTGGCTCCTCTGTGCTTTCGGACTGCTTCATGCGAATTTCGTCCTCGACACCGCAATCACTCTTGCACGGCGAATCTGGAAAGGAGAGCGGTGGTTCGAATCGCACCGTGAGCATTTTTATCAGCGCTTGGTGCGGGCCGGTAAGTCCCATCAGTTTGTAACAGGATGGGAATTTATTCTACAGATCATCACGCTTATTATTATAGTTGTCGCGGTAAAAATGGGCTGGCCGCAGCGGCTGGCCGCCACCGGGACGGTTTGTGTACTGTGGGCCGGCTTTTTCGTGTACGCCGAATGCCAGTTCAACCGGTCTTCTTCTTCAAACGCCACCGCTTGACCTTATTCACGCACGTTCCCATAGAGCGTTGATCGCGCAGATACGCGGCAGCCGGATCGTAGTGTTTTTTTCAACCTCGACGTTTGGAAAGGTCGAGATTCATGCTTGTTACAGTTTTTCGCATTTTGGTGCCCGCTGACTAGAATGTTATTGTAATCAATGGCCTCTCAGCCCGCGCTGTAGTCATGCCCAAGTTCAACTATTCAAGACCGCATGAATAACGAGAGTGATCCGCTTTCGCGTTCCGGATTGCCTGGTAACACGGGAAATCCATCGCCCGTTGCTGCCAAGTTGAACGACAGCAACGCGCCCTTTTCAAGCGCGGTGAGCCTCAGTCACCCGCCGTTTGGCGACACGAGCGGCTTCACCCGGGTGATGCTGTTGGTGGTTATCTATGGTGTGGCGATTGTCGTAGCGCATTGGATGGCGTACCTCATCCGGTTTGAGTTTCATCCGCCGGTCGAGCAGCAGGCGCTCTTCTGGCGAACGCTGCAGTGGACTTTGCCGATTGAATTGCTCTCGCTCCTTTTGTTCGGCCAGTTCCGCAGTCTGCTCACATATTTCAGCCTGCCGGATGCCCGACGCATCGTGCTGGCCTGCGCCTCAGCCAGTCTGGTTTCGCTGGGAGTCTGGTATGCCACAAAGGGGCAGCACGCCCCACCACGTTCGATCATCATATTGGGTTTCCTTCTGGACACAGCCGCATTGGGCAGCATCCGCCTGTCGTTCCGGATGCTGCGGGAACGGCAGAAAGGGGATGGGAAAGGCGATCGGCCGCTGCGCCGGATCGTGATCATCGGTGCGGGTGACGTCGGTGCCAACTTGGCCAAGGAGATGAAATTGCGGCGTGATCTGCGTATGTATCCGATCGCCTTTTTCGACGATGACCGTGCCAAGTGGAATACGCACGTGCATGGCGTGCCCGTTCTCGGACGGCCGGAACTTTTGATGGAAGGAAAAATCCATGCGGACGAGGCGGTCATCGCCATGCCCAGCGCTTCCGGACGGCGCATTCGCGAGGTGGTCCAGGTGTTCAATGAGGTGCGCCTCCAGTTCGAAACCGTTCCATCCATGGAGCAAATGGTGAACGGGGTGGTGAAGGCCTCCCAGATCCGCCCGGTGCAAATCGAGGATCTGCTTGGACGCGAACGCATCAACCTCGAGACAGATCGCATTCGAGAACTGGTGCGGGAGAAGGTGGTTATGGTCACCGGTGCGGGAGGGAGCATTGGCAGCGAGCTCTGCCGGCAGATCGCGGGATATAATCCACTGCGCTTGCTGCTTGTGGAGCGTTGCGAGGTGCAGATGTTCCAAATCGAACAGGAGTTGCTCGATCTGGGCTGCGGCGCGCAGATCGTGCCACTTGTCGCCGACATCCTGGACGGCGAACGCATGCATGGGATCTTTGAGCGTTTCCATCCGCAACTGATCTTTCATGCCGCCGCCCACAAGCACGTGCCCATGATGGAGCACCAGCCCTACGAGGCGTTTCGGAACAATACCATCGGGACCAAGAATCTTGCCAAACTGGCCGCCGGTTTTGGTGCCGAGCGCTTCGTCCTCATCTCAACCGACAAGGCCATTAACCCCACGAATGTCATGGGAGCCACTAAACGGCTGGCCGAAGTCTATGTCCAAACGCTGCAGCAGAATCAGACCGGGAACACGAAATTCATGGCCGTGAGGTTCGGCAATGTACTGGGTTCTTCTGGCAGCGTGATCCCAACCTTCAAAAAGCAAATTGCCGCTGGGGGGCCGGTCACCGTTACCCATCCGGAGGTGACGCGCTATTTCATGACGGTGCAGGAGGCGGTTGGACTGGTGCTCCAGAGTGCGACGCTGGGACAAGGGGGAGAGATTTTCGTTTTGGATATGGGTAAACTCGTGAAAGTCGTCGATGTGGCCCGGCAGTTGATCGAACTGAGCGGCTTGAAGCCGGAGATTGACATTGAAATCAGATTCATCGGCCTGCGGCCGGGCGAAAAACTCTTCGAGGAAACCCGCCATAGCACTGAAAACATCGTGACGACCGATCATCCCAAAATCATGCGCTTCATGGGCGAGCCGCTGCCGTTCGAAGCTTTGCGGCAGGGCCTCCTGAATGTTCGCGAGAGGGCGGTGGGCATGGATGCGAACCAGGTCAAACTGGAGATCCAGAAGCTCGTGCCCGAATACAAACCGCAACTGACGACGGTGTGATGGTTGAGTAGTGAAAAGGAAAGGGACCCGCCGCAGGTGTGCACGCTGCCGCAGGCGCGATGCGGCAGCGGCGATAAATAATTAAAGAGGAAGGATCTGAGACGGGGTAGGCCGTAGCTCTGCATGTCCGTCATCGGGGCTTGTCCGATCCCGGGCGGACTGCTAGGCCGATAACCGTAATTTCATGACCACTCCTACGGGACTCATCACCATCCTTACGCCCTGCCGCAACGAGCGCGAGAACGTGCGCACCCTGCACGAGCAGATCCGCAGTGTGATGTCGCAGCTTCCGGAGATATCGTACGAGCATTTGTTCATCGACAATGCGTCGACAGACGGCACGCAGGAGGAACTGCGCCAGCTTGCGGCGGAGGATTCACGGGTGAAGGTCATCTTCAACCAGCGCAACTTCGGCCATGTGCGCTCCCCCTTCCACGGCCTCCTGCAGGCGCGGGGTGACGCGGTGATCGTCATGGCCGCGGACTTGCAGGATCCGCCCGAACTCATCCCGGATTTCATCAAGCAATGGTGGGGCGGGCACCCGGTCGTGGTGGGCGAGAAGACCAACAGCGACGAGCCCTGGCTCGTTTTCACGCTCCGGCGGGCCTACTATCGGCTCGTCAAGCGCCTCGCCGACGTGGACCTGCTGGAGAATGTCACTGGCTTCGGTCTCTACGACCGCAAGGTGATCGAGACGTTCCGCTCGCTCGACGATCCATATCCCTATGTCCGCGGACTGATCTCCGAACTCGGCTTTCCGGTCGCGCGCGTGCCGTACCACCAGCCGCAACGGCAGCGCGGTTTCACCAAGAACAATTTCTACACGCTCTACGACCTGGCCATGCTGGGCATCACCAGCCACTCGAAGGTGCCGTTGCGCCTCGCCACGATGCTGGGCTTCGCCGCCTCGCTGCTCTCCTTCGCCGTCGGCCTGGGCTACCTGATCTTCAAGCTGCTGTTCTGGCGGTGGTTTGCCCTCGGGGTCGCGCCGCTGGTGATCGGCCTGTTCTTCCTCGGCTCGGTGCAGCTGTTTTTCATCGGCATCATTGGCGAATACCTCGGGGCCATTCACACGAAGGTAACGAAGCGGCCGCTGGTTGTGGAAAAGGAGCGGCTTGGCTTCTAGGAAAAGCGAAAGGCGAAGGCCAAAAGTAGAAGGCAGAAAGCGGAAAGCGGAAAAGGGGAAACGAAGGGATGTCAGTGGGTGAGCCGTGCCACGGTGATGATGTTGCCCAGTTTCAACGGCAGGGTGAATGCATTCCACCGCCAGGTTTTCACGGCATGCAGGCCCAGCGCATAGAGCAGGTGCTTGAGCAGATAGGTGGCTGGGAAATAGTTCACCGATTTTTGCGTGGTGATGACTTCAAGACCGCTTCGCCTCAGGAATTCACGCGTCGAATGACGGTTGAAAAGCTGCGGATGTTGCAGGCAATAGGCCAGCCAGCGCCGGCCCAGCAGGCGGGCGAGGGTTGAGCGTTCATCGTGGGTGACGACGAGCAGGCGCCCGTCGGGCCTGAGTTTCCTCGCCAGCTGGCGCACCACCGGCAGCGGATCCGGCAAGTGATCCAGTACATGGATCATGACACACAAACTGATGGTACCATCGGGCACGGCGGAGAAGTCCCTCATCTCGATGCGAATCTCATGAGCGCGGCCATTGGCGCGGCGGCCGAGTTCGGCATGCACGGCGACATTGGGCTCATAAAGCCATAATTTCGCACCCGACATGTGCCGGATCGCGGACGGAATCAGCAGACCCGCATCCGGGCCGAGCTCGAGGTAATCCCCCTGCGGCAGCCCCTCTCGCTGGGCGAACTCCCAGTAGCGTTCCTGTGTTCTCGCCAGCATGGACACATCCTGACCGGCGGTGTTGTCAGGCATGTGGCCGTAGAGTTGGTTGAGGGCCGTCTCGGCAAAATAAACCGGGTTATAAAGCAGACCGCAATCAAGGCACCGGGCATAAGTGAAAAAGGTCTTTTCTTTGAAGTACCCCGTCCAATCTTCGCGCAGATCATTCCATAACAGCGTCTCGGCTGGCAGCCGCGCACGGACGCGGGGCCTGGAGCGCGTGCCGCTGCAAGTCGGACAGACTCGGGTCGCAAGATAATCCAATGTCGCAGGGACCTGTTGCATGTGACGGGACCGGGGGAGCGGATGTCAGCCGGTATTCTCTATCCTTGACCGCCGAAGCCTGAGCGCCGTACCGCACGTGTAGAGCATCGATGCCAGCAGCCCCAGCCAGGTGGCGGCGGAGACAGCCAGCGCCAACCGGAGCAGCCAGGGCGGACGGTATTCGATCCCGACCGTATGCGTGCCGGCGGGCAGGGACACCGCCACCATGCCGTTGGGGGAGCGTTCGACGGCGGAATCCCTGCCGTCAACCTGCGCACGGTAGCCGGGGAATTGCATCCGGAACGTTTCCAAAACGCCCGGCTCCTTCAGGGTGACGGACAGGCGCAAGGGCAGCAGAGAATCAATCCGCAGCGGGAGGGTTTGCGAATCGACCGGATACAACCGATAGCGGGCAAAGACCGGCGGGCGACTCGTCTTGATACTGGCGTCGGGGATAAACCGAAGGCGGATGGTTTCCGGCTGCCCGGAGCTGGTCCACAACGGAAGCCAGTGAGCCGAGAATCCCTTGGTACCGAACGCCAGTAGCTGACCTGAAGCCGGCAGGACGTATTGACGGAAAAAGTGCGGCCCCTCCATCTGCAACGTGCCGGCATACCGCAGCCCGATAAAATCAAATTCGAGCAGTTGCCGTTTGCCGGGTTGTAGCACCAGCTCCGGGGAGAGATTCCAGATGCCGGGGTTCGCATCCAGCTTGGTCGTTAAGCCGGACCATACGGGAGGGTTCCGACGTATTACGGAGCTGGCATTGTCCTGCATGATCATCCGTCTGCCAGCGCCGCCGAGCACGCGCAGCTCGAACCAGGGATCCATCACACCATTCGAAAAATACGGCGGCAGCGCGAGGGAGAGGCCGTAGGCGTGGTTCATGAGCGGAGCGTTTTCCGGGCGCTGCTTGAGAGCGGTCTCCAGCGAGGTCGCCGTGCGCGCTTGCGCGGTTGCCACCAGTTTGCCGGCCTCCCAGCCGCTCCAGAGAACGACAATAATGCCGAGTGAAAGTAATCCTGCTTTGCCAAGACTACCCAGGAACGGGAGAGAAGGTGAAAGTGAAGGGGATTCGCTTTCACGCGAGGCGTCGGCCGGGAATGGAGTAAAAGCCAGGATGCCCAAGGGAAGGGTCAGTGCCGCCAGCACGGGATAGAGCCGGTGCATGGGCCAGTAGTTGGTGAGCTTGGCCAGGCTTTCCGGAATGGTATTCCACAGCCAGGGGGTGACGCTTGGAATCGGTAGCAGCAGAGCCACCAAAACGACAGCGACCGCAGTCAGCGGGAGCAAGCGGAGGCGGCTTGGCGTCAGCGAGGCGACACAGCCTGCACCCAGGGTCACCCAGAGGGCGTAGCCAAGCTGCAAATCGCCCAGGTTGACGGCCGGCATCCGCATCGGAAGCAGGCTGTAGGGAAATGCTTCACGGAGCACCGCGACAATACGTGCGCGCTCGATGGCGTAGGGGATAATGCCGGCGGTGTCGCCCCCGCGCAGGGTGGCGACAGAGGCAAAAACGCCAGCGGCCAGACCGGCAAAGAGCAGCGCGCCGCCGGCCACCTCTTTAAGGACTTGGCGGCTGAATCCATGCAGCACCAGCCGGACCGCCTGCACGCCGACGGTGATCACAGTCAGCCACGCGGCCAGCGGTGCGTGGGCGTACCAGGTGAGGGCAAGACCGATGACCACCATGCGCTGAGCCTTCCATCCGCTGTCGCGCAGGCTGAGGGCCAGTCCGCAGGTCACGAGCGGCAGAAACGGCGCCGCCATGCAACTCATGTAGAGATCCTGCGACGTGATGAGACCCAGCACACCCGGGCAGCCGGCATAGAACCCTGCCAACACCGCGGCGAGGTTGCGCCGGTCGGGAGCGAGCCGGCAGAGCGCGAAATAGGCCACATGCACACCGCCGAGCACGGAGACGAACACAGCCGCGTTTTGCAGGGCGAAAGCGTCGAGGCGCCGCCCGGTAAGCAGATCCAGCAGGCCGGCGAGATGCTGAAAAAATGGCGCGGCGCGCAGGGGATAGACCGCGCCGTTGAAGGCGAATTCCGTCTGTCCCGTCCACACCGGAAAAATCCCGCCGCGCACCTGAGCGAGAAAATCCCGCAGCATGTTCGCGTACCACCAGGCGTCGCCACTGCCGATGAGGCGGCCGGTAAGAAACGGATGCGCCAGCCAGCACGCGAAACCTGTCAGCAGACCCAGCCGTAAAAGTTCACCTGGCCAGGTACGTCTCGGAATCTGTGGAGGGGTAGAGCCGGGTGTCACGTGGGAATTTTCTTGGTACCGGTGGAACTTACGACTCATCATTGGATGCCGTAAAGCGATTAGTCCCGCATGATTTTCGTCACCTACTGGTATGTGATGTTCGCCACGCTGGTGGTGGTGGTGTTCTGGACGCTGCGGTGGCCACGAGCGCGCCTGGGGTTTCTGGCGGTGGCCTGCCTCGTGTTTCACGCGCACTTCGCCGGGCCGGCTGGCATGCTGCCGATCATTGTCCTAATGATCCTTACGTTTTTTGCCGGGCGTTCGCGCCGGCCGTGGGCCTGCGTCGCCGCCATTGCCACCTGCGTGGCCGCGCTCTGCTTCTACAAATACTCCCTGTTCATCTTGGGTGAACTCATCGCACCGTTGAGCCGCCCGCTCGCCCGCAGCCTGCTCGCCGGCACGAAAGCCATCATGCCGGGGGCGCCGCCGCTGGGAGTGAGTTTCTTCGCATTCGAGTTCGTGCACTACCTCTACGAGGTGAAGCGGGGCGGCGAACCGATCCGCAATCCGGTGAAGTTCCTGCTATTTGCCATCTTCTTTCCGTCGCTGGTGGCGGGACCGATCAAGCGTT
>Ga0265323_10000852_pt1 | contig 16223 bp, 13 predicted proteins | sample 41225metaG_FD_193580 | JGI IMG/M metagenome (GOLD analysis project Ga0265323, IMG submission 193580) | Rhizosphere microbial communities from Carex aquatilis grown in University of Washington, Seatle, WA, United States - 4-12-25 metaG | ecosystem: Host-associated > Plants > Roots > Rhizosphere...
GCCGGGAAGAAAATCAAAAGCAGAAAACCGGCACACAAGAAACCAACAACCACATAACAATGCCCGCCGACCTTGTAGCGTAATTACCCCGCGCTTGAGGTCATTGATTCAAAAACGCGCCGTTGGGAAAGAGCTTTGATTTTGGTTTTAAGTGGAAAGACCACCCTCACCCCAAAGACCAACCGAACTTGGTTGGGCGACAACTATTTGAACTCTTTCGTATTAGTTTTCCAGAGTTTAGGCCCAACGTAACCAATTGGTGGCCCGCATGGGGCCATTTCGCAGATTGGGATGCCAAGACAGCTTGGGCTATTGAGTCAAAACAGTTCGCAGAAAATTTAAAAGTGAAGCTTAATAAAATGATCGAAGTCACTAAACAAATTTCTACCGACAAAATTTAACCATGAACTACTCCGGCAAATATTGCGGAACGAAAGCTTCAAGCGTGGTCAGCTTGGTGAGCAACCCTTGTTCGCGTCATCCCAATGGCCCCGGCAAGGGCAAACATGCCTTGTATGAAGGCGGTGAAAGCCAAATACACTTGCAAGCATTGCGGCGCCAGCAATGCCAGCCTTGCCAGTTTGGTCGCAAACCCCTGTTCACGGCATCCCCTCGGCCCAAGCAAAGGCCGGCACGAGCCAACACTGTAAAGCACGGATTTGCAGCAGCAGGCGGAAAAGCTCGCGGACGAAATCAAGGAGTTGAACGGAGACGCAGCGAGCCGGATCGGGTAGCTCGAAGATTAAGCGACCAACGCCTTTGGACGAGGAAATCGCCCGCAGACGGCGTCGTCCACCAAGATATCCTCATCCAATTCCTCCCAACGCAAGGCCAGACCGTTCAGGCGTAATTTGACCTTTTCGAGGAGGTTTTGCGGCGCGCGGGCCAGCAGCGGGTATTTGGCGGCGGGGAAACTCACAAACCGTCCGTCGGCAAGTTCCAGACAGACGCGTCGGTTTTCCAGCCAGCAACGCGTGGCGGTGGTTTCCGCTGTCATTTCAGTTTCCATGGTATGCAATATAACCCTCCAACAGTTTCTGGCAATGTTCTTCGACCAGCTTTTCGATGCGGTTAAGTTCGGCCCTGGCAAATCCGTGATTGCCTGCCAGTGAAACGGGGCGCAGCCAGAATTTTGCTTCCATTTCCTCGCGAGTAACGTGAATGTGCGGCGATTCGTTGTTTTCACGGCTGTAAAAATGGAAACGATACGGCCCAATGCGCATCACGGTCGGCATGGAACGATGTTGCCGGATGCGAGTGAAATTGGCAATCGAAACGCAGTTTATTTCCCCATCTGCCCGCGCGTCACGCCGAGCTGATTCATCAATTTCAATTCGCGCCAAAGTTGCGTGCCGGTGATTTCGCCGCGCAACAGCCGGCGGTATTTTGAAAGGGTTTCCGTCACCTGCTCCGGCGTTTCGTTGAGGAATTCCACGCGGAAATGCCGCACGCCGAGTTCCATCATCCGCGAGACATATTCCGCGCCGGTTTGCGCCAGCGAGTTGAACACGGTGTTGCGGCAGCCCACGTCGGCCTTGAGCGGATGCTCCGCGCCCACGCGGTCGCGCAGCCGCACGTCATGCACATCGCACGGGCGGCCGCAGTTCCGGAAATCCGTGCCGGTGGAAAGAAACGCGCAGAAGACGCAGTGCTCCATGTGAAACATCGGCATGTGCTGGTGAATGGTCACCTCGAACCATTCCGGCGGCGCGGCCGACAACAACGCTTCGAGCTGCTGAAAATTCAGGTCGTAGCTCGCGGTGACGCGTTCCAGGCCGAACTGGTTTTTGAAATAATCCGCCGCCAGCCGGTTGGCCACGTTCAGCGAATAATCGCCGATGCGCCGGTCGTTGGCGAAGAACTTTAGATGGTCGTAATTGCGGACCAGATAGCCGTCGGCATTGCAGGAGCGGACCTGCTCCAGCGTCCATTCCTCGCCCGGTTTGAAAATGCGCGGGGGAGCCACGAAGATGGTTGAGGGTTGAAGGTTGAGGGTTGAGGGACGGTGCGCGCGCACGGCGCCCACGGCTTCGCGATATTTTTTCGGGTCTTCAAATTCGCAGTAAACGGTTGTCGCGCCGCATTTCAGCGCGGCTTCAAGTTGGGACAGGTTGCGGACCAAGACAATGAGTTCCGTAGCTGCGCTCGTGAGAGCGTGGCTGGAATTCTTCGCATCCAAATCACGGGTTTCAAAAGAAGTTGGCCGCCGACTCACGTCGGCAACTACATCGGTATTTAACGTCCACCGCTTGGGCTGCACGCGTTGGCGTTCCAACTCGACGCCGATTTCGCGGCGCAGACGATTTAGTTCGCTCACCGGCAATAAAACTTCGCCTGAGAGATTGTTTTTCAACTCGCCGAGCTTGAATGGCGTGCCGCCGAGGCGGCCCAGTTGCTCGCGCAACCGTTCGGTGGTGAGCGGCTGTTTTTCGGCTTTCGCCAGCGACATGGAGGATTCGGCTTTGGCAACATTTCCGAATTCATCGTGCGCAATGAGCGTCAGAGGTTTGCCGGCGACGCCGTGAACTTCAATTTCGACGGGCCGCTGAAATTTCGGCGCGTCGCCCTCGAAGCTTTGACGCAGTCGCCGGTCCAGTTCCGGGTCGCTGGTTTTCCACAGCTTGTCGCCGACGTGGACGCGCGAGAAATTGATGTCGCCATGGCCGAAGCGGAGTTCGACTGATTTTGAACTCTGGACTCTGGACTTTGGACTGTGGACTTCATACACCCGTCCGCCTTCCTCGTTTTCCTCCGGTTTGCCGGCGTCGAATACCACGCCGTCGCCCGGTTTCAACGGGCCTTCGAGGCGGATGACAACGCCATCGCGCAACACACGCGCGACCTCGCCGAGATACTCGCCGCGTTTTTTGCCGAAGCGCGCGTGGACGAGCTGCTGGTTGTTGGTGCCGCCGAACCAGCCGGTGTGCAGGCCGCGCGAAAAGGCCATCTCCATGTCATAGCGGTCGGAGGGACGAGTTACACGAGTCCCTGACTCTTCCCGTGGAGAATTGGGGACTCGTGTAACTCGTCCCTCCGAAAGTTGATCGAGCGCGTTACGATAGATGCGCGTGATATTGGCGACGTACTCCGGCGATTTGAGCCGGCCCTCGATTTTCAGCGAGGCGACCCCGGCGCGGATCAATTCCGGCAAAACCTCCAGCCCAGCCAAGTCCTGCGGGCTCAACAGATATTTCCGGTCGCCGAGCGGCACGAGTTTGCCGTCGGAAACCAGTTCGTAAGGCATCCGGCACGCTTGCGCGCATTCGCCGCGGTTGGCCGAACGTCCGCCCAGCGCTTCGCTGGTGAGGCATTGGCCCGAGTAGGCGATGCAAAGAGCGCCGTGGATGAAAACCTCCAGAGGCAGTTGAGGGTTGAGGGTTGAGGGTTGAGAGTTTGCCGTTGCCTGGATTTTTTCGATTTCCTTGATGGAACATTCGCGGGCGAGCACGACGAGGCAACAGCCGAGTTCACGGGCAAATTCCACGCCGGCGGCGCTGGAGATGGTCATCTGGGTCGAGGCATGAATCGGAAAATCGGGCGAGAGCCGGCGGATCAGCCGGCAAATCCCGGCGTCCTGCACAATGACCGCGTCAACACCCGCAGAAATCATGGTGCGCAGATATTTTTCGGCGTCCGCGAGTTCGTTCTCGAAGACCAGCGTGTTGAGCGTCACGTAGCCGCGCACGCCGCGCCGGTGGAGAAATTCCATCAGCTTCGGCAAATCGGCGGCGGTGAAATTGTCGGCGCGCATCCGCGCGTTGAACTTTTCGAGGCCGAAATAAATGGCGTCGGCGCCGTTCTCAACGGCGGCACGGACGCAATCCCAATCGCCGGCGGGGGCGAGCAACTCCGGAAAATTGCGGATTGATTCGATTGAGTCTGTGCCGGTCATTTCAGGCTTAACATTTACCACGAAAGCCGCCGCGGGACAAAGCATCTTCGGGCCGGGCGGCATTTTTGAACTTGGCAATCAGGCTGAATGAGCCACTTTTACCCGGTGATTCATCCAACAGCCATCATTCATCCGAAAGCCAGGCTGGATGCGACCGTTCGCGTCGGACCGTATGCCGTGATTGACGAAGGTGTGGAGCTGGGCGCGGACTGCGCCGTCGGGCCGCACGTTTATCTCACGGGACAGACGACGATCGGCGCGCACAATCAATTTCACGCCGGCTGTGTCATCGGCGACGCGCCGCAGGATTTGAAATACCAGGGCGAGCCGACGCGTCTGCGCATCGGCGATCACAACGTGTTCCGCGAGCATGTCACCATCCATCGCTCGACCAAAACCGACGGGGAGACCGTGGTTGGCTCGCACAATTTTCTGATGGCCCACTGCCACATCGGGCACAATTCCCGGCTGGGCGACCACATCATCATCGCCAACGGCGTGCTGTTGGGCGGGCAGGTGACGGTCCAGGATCGCGCGTTCCTGGCCGGCAACTGTCTCATCCACCAGTTCTGCCGCGTCGGCACGCTGGCGCTGATGCAGGGCGGCGCGGCGATCAGCCAGGATTTGGCGCCGTTCACCATCGCCCGCGGTGACAACGGAATTTGCGGACTGAACGTCATCGGCCTGCGCCGCGCGGGTTTCACGGCGGAACAGCGGCTGGAATTGAAGCGGCTTTATCGCGCGTTGTTCCGCAGCGGGAAAAATTTGCGGATGGCAATTGAGGAAGCGCAAAAAACTTTCACCAGTCCCACGGCAAAAACATTGCTGGATTTTGTCGCCGAAGCGAAACGCGGCGTTTGCGCGGACATCGGCCGTGCGGCTGGTGACAACGAAGACGAATAAGGAAGCGCGCATGTATAAAATCATTGGAGCGGATGGCAGAGAATACGGGCCGGCAACCGCCGGGCAGTTGTGGCAGTGGCTTGCCGAAGGCCGCGCCAACGCGCAGACACCAACGCTCGTTCCCGGTGCGCGGGAATGGAAACCGCTCGGCGCGCTGCCGGAATTTGCGGGACATTTCGCGCCGCCAACTCCGCCGGTGATCGGCCCGCTGAAGCCGGGGACTTCAACGGCGGGCCAATTGCCCAAAACCAATGCCTTTGCAACGGCAGGATTGATTTTCGCGATGCTGGCATGGATGTCGTTCTGCTGCTGCTGCGGATTTCCCTTCAGCCTGTTCGGCGTGGTCTTCTCGCTCATCGGGCTGTTGCAAATCAACCGGCATCCCGAACATTACGAAGGCCGCGGACTGGCCATCGCCGGACTGATCCTTTCGGCGGCAAGTCTGGTCTTGGGATTCGGGCTGACCTTGTTCAATCTGGCGCTCCACCCGGAAAACCTGGAGTGGCATTTCAAGTCGTTTTGAACCGGCACCATGCGCGCTGAATCACAATCCGTGCCGCCGAAAATCGCCGCACCGCAGCCGCTCGCATTTTTCGCGGTGGTCGTGCTGGTGGCGGCGGCACTGGGCTCGGGCGCAGTCCTGTTTTTCTTCGATCCGGCGAAGCACGGTTTTTATCCCATTTGTTTGTTTCATACGCTGACCGGCTTGAACTGTCCGGGGTGCGGCGCGACGCGGGCGGCGTATCAGTTGTTGCACGGGCACCTGCTCCGCGCGTTGCATGACAACGCGCTGTTCGTTCTGATGCTCGCAGCATTGGCGGCGCAGGGCGCGTGGTGGGTCATGCAAAAAATCCGAAACCGGCCGGTGGCGTTTGTTGTGTCGCCCGTGATGTTGTGGGGGTTTCTCGTCACGGTGTTTGTCTTCACCGTGTTGCGGAATTTGCCGGCGTTTGCGTGGCTCTCGCCTTGATCCTTTGCAAGCACCTGCCCGCCAAATCGAGACCGGGGCATTTGACGGAGTTGACCAACTTCAAGGATTTTGCGGGCTGGGATAATGGCTGCCGACCCAGATAGCGTCTGCGTTGCCCGCATGTTGCGCGGCGAGTTTTTCTGCGGAACCGCTATCCTTGTTGGGACTTGTGCTTACGGCAAAGGCAATGGTGGTGGCATCCAGCCATTTGTGATTCTCAACGTGTCCATCACAGAAGTTGAAATTGGCGGTGGCGGTGTGATAATTGGCGGTGGCGGTGTGATAGGCGGCTGGCGTGTCCGAAAACATCGCATTGGAATAGCCAAGCACCGGTGATCCGTTGGTCACCATCGACCAAGAACCTATGTTTTCACCGCGACCGTCAGCGGCCTCCACCCAGATAAACCGCTCACTCGGATGGATGACCTGGGTTCGCTTCGTAAGGTAGGGTTTAGTTTCGCCGTTAAGGCCGTTCACTCCAGAGTAGCTGTCCCAACGAAACGCTGTCCCGGACAACGTGCAAAACGGGTCGCCGGGACAATGCAGGACGTCGGTATTGGGCGCGTATCTCCACAGCGGGCCGTTAAATGCGGGTGATGGTTGCTTGTATCCCATCTGGACTTTGTAAATCACCTTCTGTTGTGGAGTCCAAGTAGGCGGCAGGAGTAAGACCACAACATCGCTGGACTGCGTGCGCCAGTTGACCGGGCTGAGCGGGTATGTGCTCAAACCGACCAGCATATCATTGTTATCGTCAGCATACATGGTCCAAGCCAGCGCGAGCTGCTTCAGATTATTCATGCACAGGAAAAGTTTGCTGTTTGATTTTGTGGCGGCGAGCGCGGGCAGCATCAAGACCGCCAGGAGGGCCACTGTCGCAAGCACCGCCAATAATTCCACCAGGGTAAAGGCGGCGCGGTTCTGAACGCCGGCACGGACGGAACGCGCGGCATCATCCGCGGAATTTTCTTTCGTGTTCATAAATTTGCCATGGCTCATGTTTTTTTTAAAGCGCTCAGTTGCCCGACACGACCCGGTAAAACCGGTGGCCCGCAGTCAGCGTGGTATCAGTGAGGCATCCCTGGTTGCCAACGATTGTCACGGAACCGGGAACGGCCTGCCAGTTGCCGGCGCTCAGGTCGTCCTTGTATTCCACGCTGTAAGTCTGGCCGGGGGACACCGTCCAACTGATGGTTGGGCCGGTTCCATTGGGGGCGTTGATTGCCGCATACAAAAATGCCAGGGCGAACAAATCGCCGGACTGGTTGTAATCGCCGGCCATCAGGTCCGATCCCCAACTGCGAAAAACCAGCATCCGCCCGTCACCGCTGAAAACCGGCGCGAGCGAATGATTATTTGCCGCGACGGTGCCAAATATGCCGGCGCTGAGAATCATGTTTGTGCCGGCCGCCGCATCGAAAAGGAAGACATCCGGCACGCCGTTGGTGTCGCCCGCGACGATATTGCCGGCCGCGCTGCGATAAACCACGTAGCGTCCATCGGCGCTGACATCCGGTGAATCGGAGGAGCCATTGGCCGCCGAGGATGAACTGGCGGCGTGGCTGACCAGGATGTTGGTCTGAACCAGAAAATCGTAGAGCCAGACTTGATTTGTGCCATTGACCAAAGGCGCGTAGGCCAGAAACCGCGCATCGGCGCTGAACTTCAGTCCGGGGTGGGAGCCTGGAGATCCGGAGGCAATTGTTGAAACCAGATTCGCCGCCCGGTCCCAAACCAACAGGGAACCGGTGCTGGAACCTGCGAAGCAGGCGATCCGGTTTCCGTCGGGACTGATTGCGACGTTCAAAATCCCGGACAGGATGGAATTGGTGGCAACCCTCGACGCAAGCTGCGTATTCCAAAGGTAGATTTTCCCCGAACTGCTTCCAGCGGTGTCGGTGAAAGCGATGAAGCGCCCGTCCCGTGTCATGGACGCACAGGACCAGCCGGCGGTGGTCAGCGCATAGGTGGTGCCGCCCTGCCGGTAGCGCAGGAAAAGGTTCTCCGTTCCGCTGAATGAACCGGCGGCCAGATTGCCGGCCTTGCTGACAAACATGACGAATCGGCCGTCGGAACTGATTGTGGGCGAATAGGAATCCTGGTTGCCTTCGCCCGTGCCGGCGGCATTGGCGCTGACCAAAAAGGTTGTCCGGGTTTGAAGATCGCGCACAAAGACGTCGACCGAATTATTGGTGTCTCCGGTGATGAGATTGGTCGCCGCGCTGGTGAAAGCCACGTAGCGACCGTCGCCGCTGATCGCCGGATCGAACGAAATGCCCGTCGCGCCGGCTCCGCCGCCGCCCACGCTCACCAAGATGTTCGTTCCCGTAAACAAATCGCGCACGAAGACATCACGCAATTGATTCGTGTCGCCCACCACCAGATCGTCCGCATCGCTCGCGAAGGCGAGGTAACGCCCATCCTGGCTGACGGGTTGCGCGGAAAACACGCTGAAGCCATTGGGTGTCAGCGATGGCAACAGCGGATGCCTGGCCGAGATCAACTCCGTCGTGCCGGCGCTCACGTTGCGCAGGAACACGTCGTAATCGCGGTTGTAGTCGTTCGACACCAGGTTTCCCTGGAAGCTCTCGAAGGCGATGGATAGGCCGTCGGCGCTCATCGCCGGGACGGTTGTTGAGTCAAGACCCGAACCCGCGCCGTTCGTGTCGGCATCCAGCAAACACGTCGTCCCGGCAGGCACATTCCGAAGATACAAATGACAACCGCCGGCCAAGGGATTGGTGGCCAGGTCGGATGCGCTGCTGAGGAAGGCCACCGATTGGCCATTGGAAGAAACCACCGGGGAATTACAGAAGGCCGCGGCTGGCAAGGCATTGTTGGTGTTTGCACTGACGAGCGTGTTCGTGCCGGTTTGAGCGTCCCAAAGATAAATGGCGGTGTTGGTTCCGGCCGTTCCCGCAACGTTCGCGACAAACGCAATGAATCGCCCGTCGGGCGTCAGGTTCAGGCTGTGGATGTTCTCATATCCCGCCAGCGGCACGCAGGCGTTGGTATGGACGAGATCGGTCAACCCGGTGGCGATACTGTAACGCAGGACGATGCCGCGGGCGGAAAAAGGGGAAGGTGGATTCGTGCAGGCTTCGAATGCAATATAATTGCCGTCGGCGCTGATGCTCAGGTTGCATGACACCGCGTTCGTTGTGCCGGTCACGGATTGAAACAAGCTGCGCGCGGCGGTGCTGGCCCAGGTGGTGCTGCCCGCAAGCAGGTCGCGCACATAAACCTCCCCGGCACGAGGTTGGTGGCCAAACTGTAGAAGGCGACGTAGCGCCCGTCCGGCGTGATGGCCGGCGAATCCGACGTGTTGGCGAAAGCAGTGGCACCGGCTGACATCGCGCCGACGCTCACGCGCCGGGTCGTTCCACTTTGAAGGTCGCGCACGAAGACATCGGGAATGCCATTGGTGTCGCCGGCAACCAGGTCAGACGCGGCGCTGGTGAAAGCCACATAACGTCCGTCCGGCGTCATGACCGAACTGTAGGAATCGCCATTGCCGCCCACACCGTTCGTGTTCGCGCTGACCAGAATCGTCGTGCCGTTGACCAGGTCGCGGACGAATACGTCGCTGGCGTTGTTGGTGTCACCGGCTACAAAACTGCCGGCGGCGCTTTCGAACAGCGCGAATTGGCCGTTGGTTGAGATGCCCGCCGGCCAGGCATCCCGGTCGCCACCGCCGGTTCCGGTCAAATTGACACTCACCAACGTGGTTGTATTGCTGGCGCGGTCGCGGAGATACACATTCAGGCAGGTGTAAAGCGGCGCTTGCAACGGAATGTTGTTGGTGGCCGGCGCCAGGTTGTTCGCCGTGCTCGCAAACAGCACCAAGCGCCCATCCTCGCTGAGGATCGGCTGGGTTGAATCGCCGCCGCCGCTGAGGGATGGCGCAAAAGATGAATCAGGCTGTGAGAGCAGTTGCAAAGACACTGCCATGGACGGCAGGGCGACGAAAGAAACGCCAAGAGCGATTATTGCTTTCATAAGCCAAAGAGGGGGCAGTCCGTGTGTTTATATAAGATTGAGTTCATTTTGTCCATCCATTTCCGCTCACAGTTGCTGGAGCATGACGATATAACCACCGCAAACAGGCTGCCAAGCACAGCTCCGGCGGACAATAGAGCCTTGATAAATTTGATGGATGTTCTCCCAAAACGTTTGACTGAGGCCGTTTTCATATTGTTTTTCGTTAAAGTCAGCACCTGTATTTGCCGCCTTTTGCTGCTTCCGTCATAACTCGCAAGCAAAAGGACGGTTCTTTCAAAAAATTTGAAAATTTTCCGTCAAGAAGGCGCCCGCCCAACCGCCGACCCGCTTCCAGGTTCGCGCCAATACCGGGGATTCCTTTATTACGATCACCGGATCCTTGTCGCCCAACCGATGCAAGGCCGGAAAACGCATTCATCGGGTTGGCATACCTTGAACAAGTGCGGCCATCGTTTCCGATTGATTTCCCCGGAAAAATCCGCCGTGAAATTTGCTTTTGTCGGCGCGCGTCGTCGTGTTCAATCGTTGGCCATGAGTCTGACACATCCATTGACGACAACGACCTTTGAACTGCCCGGGTACCGCGTGACCAAATCGTTCGGTGTCGTGCGCGGCATCATTGTGCGGTCGCGCTCCATCGTCGGAAATTTTGGCGCCAGCATTCAGGCGGTTTTCGGCGGGAACATTTCGCTTTACACCAATCTTTGCGAACGCACGCGCGAAGACGCCTTCAATCTGATGCTGACCCACGCCGGGCAGCTCGGCGCCAACGCCGTCGTCGGTGTGCGCTACGACGCAACGGAGATTGCGGTGGGCATCACCGAGGTGCTGTGTTACGGCACGGCCGTGTTTGTGGAGCAAACCGGTTAAATGGGTGATTGGTTAAATGAGTTGAACGAGCTGGCGTGCAGCCAAATGACTCATTTAACCAGTTACATATTCAACTTATTTAACCATCATTTAACAAACCATGTCCGGACACAGCAAATGGGCCAAGGTCAAGCATTTCAAGGGCGCGATTGACGCCAAGCGCGGGAAGATTTTTTCCAAGTTGAGCCGCGAAATCACCATCGCCGCAAAAATTGGCGGCGGCGACCCGGACATGAATCCGCGCCTGCGGATGGTGCTGCTCAAGTGCCGCACGGCGAACATGCCGCGCGACAACATCGAACGCGCCATCAAAAAGGGCACCGGCGGCGGGGAAAGCGCGAACTTCGAGGATTTGACCTATGAAATTTACGGCCCCCACGGCGTGGCGCTGCTCGTCGAGGTGAGCACGGACAACCGCAATCGCACGGCTTCGGACATCCGCAGCATCGTGACCAAGAACAACGGCAGCATTGCGACGCCGGGCTCGGTCAGCCGGTTGTTTCAGCGGAAAGGACAGATCATCGTGTCGCGCGAAGCGGCAGGGGAAGATCAATTGATGGAACTGGCGCTCGAAGCGGGCGCGGAGGATTTCAAAGCCGAGCCGCAGGGATATGAAATTCTGACCGAACCGGGAAATTTTGAGACCGTACACAAACAAGTTGAGGCAAAGAGCATCAAGTGTGAAGCGGCGGAAATCACGTGGTTGCCGACCCTTACTCTGCCGCTGGCCGGCGAAGCGGCCATCGCGGCGGTCAATAAATTGATCGAAGCGCTGGAGGAACATGACGACGTGAAGGAAGTTTATTCCAACGCCGAATTCCCGGAAGCATGAACCGCGCGACCTGAAGCATGAAGGCATTAAGCGCTGACAGTTTTCTCGGGCGGTTGCTCGCCGGGTTGGCAGCGGCAGTGATCCGTCATCCGCGCTGGTTTTTCTGGCCGCATATCGGATTGTTCCTGATCTGCGTGGTTTACGCGCTGCCGAAGCCCTATGGGCATCTCGACTTTGACATGAACCAGGACAACTTGGTCGGGCCCAATCAGAAATATCACCGGAATTTTCTCCGGTTCCAAAAGGAATTTCCGCAGCCGGATGCCCTGGTGGTGGTGGTGGAGAGCGACAACATCGAGAAAAACCGGCAATTCGTCGAACGCATTGCCGCCAAAATGCAGGCGGAAACGAATTTGTTCCTTGACGTTTTTTACGCGCAGAACCCGATGATAATGGGCCCCAAGGGGCTGCTGTACGTGCCGGAGACGAAACTGGTGGACATAAAGACCATGCTTCACGCCGCCGAGCCGTTCATCCAGCAGTTCACCCAGACGACCAATCTGGTCTCGTTTTTTGAACAGATCAACACGGCGTTCCGCACCGCGCCACGCGAAGCCAACGCCGACACGGAATCACTGGTCAAGTCGCTGCCGGCGCTGACTCGCATCGTGACCCAGGCCACCGATTCCCTGCAACGGTCCGGCACGCCACCTTCGCCCAACATCTTCAGTCTGGTCGGCGGCGGAGAAGACGCTGTCCTTTCCAGTTACATCACCTTTGCCAACGGCCGTATTTTTTTGGTCAAAACCCATGCCCCCAGCGAGGAAACCAACCGGGTAACGGCGGGCCGGGCGGCCGCGCCAACCCAGGACGAGCTGGACGCCCGCTCGATTGACCGTTTGCGCGAGCTGGTCAAAGAGACGCAAATGGAAGTGCCCGGCCTCAACGTGGGCCTCACGGGCGAGCCGGTCCTGGATTATGATCAAATGATGCAATCAAAAAAGGACGCCACGCTGGCCAGCATCGTGTCGCTCGTTTTGTGCATGCTGATTTTTATCTACGGATACAATGAGACCGGCCGGCCCTTCAAGGCAACGCTTTGCCTGGTCGTCGGGCTGGCCTACACGCTCGCGTTTGCCGCGCTGACGGTCGGGCCGCTGAACATTTTGACAGTCACGTTTGTGCCGATGCTCATCGGCCTGGGAATTGATTATGGCGTGCATTTGATCACGCGTTATGAGGAGGAGTTGCGGCACGGCAAAACGGCGGAAGCCGCGCTGACGAAAGCGATGGTTTTTACCGGGCAGGGGATTTTCACCGGTGCGTTGACGACCGCGGGCGCGTTTCTGGCGATGGCGTTCACGAATTTCAAAGGCATCCAGGAAATGGGCCTCATCTGCGGCGGTGGCCTGCTGATTTGCTTCATCCCCATGATGACGATGCTGCCGGTGATGTTGTTGGGGGGGCGGCAAAACGTCATTGACCACCGGGCCACCGAGGACGAAACCCGGGCGCAGATTGAAAATATCTGGCTGCAACGGCCGGCGCTGGTGCTGGGCATCACCGCTGGATTGTGCGTGGTGGCGTTGTTTGAAGCCCGCAAAGTCCATTTCGATTACAACCTGATCAAATTGCAGAGTCCCAGCCTGTCTTCGGTGGTCTTCGCCCACAAACTGGTGGATTCGGCGGATAAATCCCTGCTTTACGGAGTGGTGATTGCCGACTCGCTGACCAACGCGGTTGATCTGGCGGAAAAATTAAGGAAGCTTCCGGGGGTCGCGGATATTGAACCGCCATTTTACGGCGATTTTCTCAAGGATCAGAGCGAAAAACTTAAGCTGGTTGGCCAGATCAAACAGCAAATCGCAAGCCTTGCGTTCAACCCGCCGGACCCCCGCGCGGTGGATGTTTTCGAACTGAGCCGGACGCTGTATGGACTTTATGGATATCTTGGCAACGCGCTCGACGAGGTGGGAACCAATGAACCGGCCCTGACCCGGCAACTGACGGCCTTGCGGCAGGCGATTGAAGATTTGCGCAAGGCAATGCTGGCGGGCGACACCCCGGTCCTCGAGGAACACGCGCAAAAATTGGCGCAGCTCCAGCAGGCCTTGTTTTCCGATCTGATCGGGACCTTCCAGTTCCTGCAACATCAGGACGACAGCGCGCCGTTGCGCGTCGAGGACCTGCCGCCGGCGGTGCATAACGAGTTTGTGGGTGTTACGGGGAAATTATTGCTGCAGGTTTATCCCAAGGATGACGTCTGGGAGCGTGGGAATCAGGAGAAATTTGTCGCCGCTCTGCGGACCGTGGATCCCAATGCGACCGGCACCCCGGTGCAGTTCTATGAATACGAGACGATGATGAAAGACAGCTTTGTGCAGGCGGCGTGGTATTCCCTGACGGCCATTGCGCTCATGGTGCTCTTCCATTTCCGGAGCGTGGGCGCCGTGATTCTGGCATTGCTGCCGGTAGCCATCGGCACGCTTTGGCTGGCAGGGTTGATGGGCCGGCTGGATATTCCCATCAATCTGGCAAACATCATGACGCTGCCGCTGATCATCGGCATCGGCGTGACGAACGGCATTCACATCCTCAATCGTTTTGCCGAGGAACGCACGCCGGGCATTTTGTCGCGGAGCACCGGCAAAGCCGTGCTCGTGTCAGGATTGACGGCCATTGCCGGTTTCGGCAGCATGATGCTTTCCAAACATCACGGCTTGTATACTTTGGGCTGCCTGATGGCAACGGGGATAGCGACGTGCATGATTGCGGGCTTGACGTTTTTGCCGGCGCTGTTGAATTTGCTGGGCCGGTGGCGGCCGTTAATAAAACAACCCAGTGCCGACAACTCGCCGTCGACACTGGGTCAGGAGGAACCGAGGTAAAACCTCAAGTGTTAAAAGCATAAAGAAAATTCGCAAGAAGTCAACATCAATGTTAAACCCAACCACCAACGGCTTGAAAAGAAGCAAATCCTGTTTTCAATAACGATAACGCAAGTGCCAAATATTTTGTCAAAAACCTGTCAAAATTCGCTCTTCCGGCTGAAGGGCGCCAGCTTGTTTGCCGGACCCAACATGTTCATTCACCGCTTGCGAATCTGTTGCTTGGGCCTGGCAATCGGGTTTCAGTCCACCGCCTTTGCCGGGGATGGATTTCGTGCCGGGCCGCTCTTCGATCAATTTGCGCTGGTATTGGATGCGGGCCAACGCACCGAAGCCGCCGGGCCGTTTTTTTATGACCAGCGCAAAGATTCGGAAAAAACGTGGGCCTTCCCACCGATCCTGTCTTATGACGCCGATCCCGCAACTGAATCAAAGGAATTCGATTTGCTTTACCCGGTGCTGACTTGCGAGCGTTTCGGAACGGAATACCGCTGGCAGCTTGCCCAACTGCTCAGCTTTTCCGGCGGCGAGGATCCGGATAAATCCGCCGCAAAACGCATCACGCTTTTTCCGGTCTATTTTCAGCAACGCTCGCCGAACCCGGATGAAAATTACACCGCGATCTTTCCGCTCTATGGCCGCCTCCAAAACCGGCTGTTTCGCGACGAAATATTCTTCGTCCTGTTTCCCATTTACGGCGAATCGCGGAAACGGGACGTTGTTACCGACAATTATCTTTATCCGTTTTTCCACTTGCGGCACGGTGAGGGTTTGCAGGGATGGCAATTCTGGCCGCTGATCGGCAACGAACACAAGGACGTGACCACGAAAACCAACGGCTTTGGCGAAACGGAAATCATCGGCGGCCACGACAAATTTTTCACCCTTTGGCCCGTCTATTTTCACCAGAACAACGGCATTGGCACCGACAATCCGGAAAAATATCGGGCGACGCTGCCGCTTTACAGCGCGGTCCGCTCCCCCCAACGCGATTCGACCTCCGTGTTCTGGCCGTTTTTCAACTGGATTGACGACCGTGAAAAAAAATATCACGAATGGGAGGGCCCCTGGCCGTTCGTCGTTGTCGCCCGCGGCGAGGGCAAAACCACCACGCGGGTCTTCCCCTTGTTTAGCCGTTCGCACAACGACACGTTTGAAGACAATTTTTATCTCTGGCCGCTATACAAGTACAAACACCTGCATGCCGAAACCCTGGATCGGGAACGCACGCGCATTTTGTTTTATCTGTTTTCAAATGTGATGGAAAAAAACACCGAAACCGGTGCGGTGCGGAAACGCGTTGATTTCTGGCCGTTGTTCACCTGGCACCAGGATTTTAATGGCAGCAGCCGGCTGCAAATTCTCGCGCTGGTTGAATCGGCATTGCCCAACAACCCGGGCATCGAGCGCAACTGGTCGCCGCTGTGGTCGTTGTGGCGTTCGGAAAACAATCCCCTGGCCGGCGCCGCCAGCCAGTCGTTTCTCTGGAATCTGTATCGCCGGGACACGGCGCCCGGGGCGAAAAAATGCTCGCTCCTGTTCGGGTTTTTCCAGTATCAATCGGATTCGGAAATGAAAAAGTTGCGGTTGTTTTATGTTCCGGCGCTCCAATGGCATGCGCCAACGGACCGCGCGGTGAAATAAATTATGTTTGAAAACATCGGCGAAATTTTCCTGTTGTTTTGGCGCACGCTGCTGTCCCTCCCGCTGGCGTGGCGGCAGCGGCAGAAAGTCTTCGACCAATTTTTTGAAATCGGCAACGCCAGCCTGCTGATGGTTTGCGTGCTGTCGTTTTTCATCGGCGCGGTCATTGCGCTGCAAACCGGCCCGGTGCTGGTCGAACGCGGTCTGGCCAGCGCCGTCGGCGGCATCGTCGGCATCTCGTTGGCCAAGGAACTGGCGCCGGTGATGATGGCCATTCTCATC
>Ga0265323_10000853_pt1 | contig 16221 bp, 7 predicted proteins | sample 41225metaG_FD_193580 | JGI IMG/M metagenome (GOLD analysis project Ga0265323, IMG submission 193580) | Rhizosphere microbial communities from Carex aquatilis grown in University of Washington, Seatle, WA, United States - 4-12-25 metaG | ecosystem: Host-associated > Plants > Roots > Rhizosphere >...
AGGACTGGGCCCCGGCGTCGCGGCTTCCGCGACCAGGCCAACGGCCAGCAAGCCGGCGAGGAGCGCACCGACGAAACGACCGTGAAGACTGGCATTGGGCTTCATAGTTCTCTCGGAGGAATGGCATCGTTCGGACAGATAAATTTGAAGCAACCTCCGCGACCAGGGGCCGAATCCCCGAAGCGCGACTTGGGCTTGTGGCTCGGCGCATTGGCCCCGGTACCTTCCGGACTCTTGCAGAGGTCGCGCCCGGCCCGATTTTCCCCAGGTCGGACGTACCAATAAGTATTCTCCTGTCCCTCCACTGGATAGGCGTTCGCAAAGTAGTATCGCATGAGGCAAAGTTCATTTCCGGAATCAGCCTGGCTCATCTTCCCGATCGTCACCCACCGATCGAACTTCTTTCCCGTCCCATCGACAAAGCCATGCCTCGTCCAGCCATCGGTGACAGCGTTATATAAGCTCATCTCGCTCCAGAAATGAGCATCCTTGCCGTATTGCGGAAATTTTGCGGCGCGCTCGCCGCCTCCATGATCATAGATCGGATTCTCCCGTTCTGCTGCCAATTCACTTTCAAACTCGGCGCTCATGGATTGAGCCACATCTTCACCCGTATCCTCCCATCGAAGTGTAACCGTCGGGCCGCTGTCAAAGTTACTCCAAACGGCAGGACGCCCAAAAACCTTGCTAGCAAAGTCAAAATCGGAAGACGGCATCCGTCGAACGAAGCGCGCCCGGTGGGTCGGATTCATTGGATCTCCGGCCCCTTGAAAATAGAAAGTGTGCGCTTCCTCGCCCTCGCCGTGATGATCCACGCCCACCGCGTGGAGCAGTTCGTGCGCGACACCACGATCATAGGCAAACACCGCATCGCGGTCGCTCAGGTTGTAGTCGGTCGTACTCGACTTTTTTGAAAAAATGCCCTCGGAGACACCTTTCGCCTCGAGATGAATTTCCCGGACTTTCCCCGGACGAAAAGCTCGGTTCTTTCTATCGGCGCTTAAAATACCGTCCGTCCCTCCGCCGCTGCTCCGGAATCCACTGACAGTGATCATCACAACAGCATGCTGATCGACCCGGTGCGGAGCATCGCGGTGATTCCAGTTCATGATCCGTTCGCCTCTCGCATTGGCCACCGATTCAATTTCGATGATCGGGAGCATAATCAACTCGTTGGCTCTCAGATCGGCGTGCACCTTGATCTTTGAAACCCGCTCGAACAGCGCGATGCCGCCCTTGGCGTCCGCTCCGATCTCATTGCGAACAAAGAGCTCCTTCTTCTTCGGATCACCTTCGATGTGCTTCCCTTTCTCGGCCCAACCGCGGTATTCCTCGTAGAGCGTAAAGCCGTCGCCGTTGTCCGTCTGGCCCTCAACCTTTTCGTTGTCGTCGCTGGCCGCGAGCTTCATCACGTCGTTTTCCTTGCGCCACGTTTCCGCGACCCAGTCGGGACCGTTGCGTTTCGGCAGGCGCACGAGATCCTGCTGGCCGCCCTCTCCTTTCATCAGGCCGAGGAGTTCCCGACCGTCCTTCAGGATGCAGGTGACGCGCAGCTCGGACTTCGCCCCAAAATCGAAACACTCGATCGCCGCCTCGGCATAGGGTCTGCCGGCGGCGTCCTTCGGCGGATCGACCAACTCACCCTTCTGGCCGTTCTCGTCGACCTGGGGGAAACTCCACTTCGGAATCCCGCCATCGGGCATGTTCTGCAGGTCGTAGTCGCCCATCGAATGCAGGCCCCAGTCCGCCACGAACTTCCGCATCGCCGCGAGTTGGTCCGGCCCCGAGCCGGTCTTGAAGTCGGCCAGCCTGAGGTCGTAGTCGTCGTCCTTCGCGCCGAGCGGCCAGTTCATGCAAATGCCCGGCTCGCGTGAGGTCTCGATCAGCTCGAAACGAAAGCGATCCACCTCCGGGAGGTCCTTGTCCTTGCCGTCCTTCGATTTCAACACCGCGCGCGCGACCAGGCCATTGCCGGGTTTCTTCGGATCGGCGATCGAGCCCAGCGGACGCCACTGCGCGTAGCCTTCGATCGTCACCTCGCACTCGAGGTTGTCGTAAACTGGTACCATCACGACTTGGCTCCGGCGGAGGCTGTCGCCACTCGCGGCATCGTGACCCCGTTCCTCTTCGGTGAACACCAGGACGCCAGGACCACCCTGGACCACCTGAAAGTGCTTCGCTTTCGTTTTCTCGTAGTTGAAGAGGAAGAAAGTCGGGATCGCGCCGGGCGAGGATTCGTTGATGTCTTTTTCCGCGTAGTGATGCTGGCCATCGGCGCTGCTTTCTTCGGAGACACTGCGGCCTTCGCGGCTCTTCTGCACGGCACCCTCGGTTCCCGAGCCCGCGTGGAGGGAGGCATGTTGCCGGCCCATCCAGATCGTGAACTCGATCCCCTTCATGGAGGCCTGGCCGTCGTCGTGTTCCCGCCAATCGGTGCCGACCATCCGCGGGCCCGATTTGCTCCACGACGACATGGTTTCGTTTCTCATGCCGCCGGCCTCGCCGTTGCCCAGCCATCGGAAATCCCCGCGGGCTGGATCCCAACCGTTGTCGAGAGATCGTTGGAGTACGAAACGACCATGGCCGATCCCTTCGTAGGCGTTCTCCATGTAGCCCATTCCGTTCGACTTCGAAATCGATCGCTTCTCCGTTACCTCCCAAAAACCCTCCCACTCCTTCACTCCGGCATACTTGCGGGCAACCTCTGGATCAAAGCCCTCCGGCCTGTCCGCACTGTCCGCCGCGAGTCCTCGGGACGGCGCGAGTATCGACCCGCACAGCATCGCCGCGCCGAGCACAGCCGGCGCCGCGCGGCGCCGCCACAGGCGGAACCCGAGAAAGGCAGGCAATGGGCTTGAAACCGCGAATATGCCACCGGTCAATACCGGACGGCTGTGGATGGAGGTCTCCATCGCGCCATGCTCCGATCTCATGGAGGGGTGTAGCTCAGGAGAAATGATCCGCGACGGCGCATCGATTGTAAGCAATCCCCTAAAGCGCATTATGCAATTGGAATGCCTGTTTTCCTAGGTCACCCAGATGTTTGCTTTGGATAGATCCGCGCCATCCGCGGAACAGTTCGCTGCTGGATCCTGGTTCAGTCCACTTGACCGCGTCGGCAATTTCGCGAACATGCCGCTTTCTCGACCATGCTGATTCTCCGCGGCTCACCCGCCCTCTCCCAATTTCAGCTGCGAAAGCTCCTGCAGGACCTCGCGGCCGCCGGGCTGCCGGTCCGCGCCATCAGCGCCGAGTTTGTCCACCTCGTTGATCTGGCCGGCCCGGATCCGGCCGGCGCCGAGGGGGCCAAATCCGCCGATGGGTCCGCTGACGCATCCGCCGGATTGACAACCGCCGAGCGTGACATTCTCGAAAAACTGCTCACGTACGGACCCCGCCGCGCCGCCGCCGAAGTGAAGGGGAGCCTCCAGGTGGTCGCCCCGCGTCCCGGCACCATCTCCCCCTGGTCGTCCAAGGCCACCGACATCGCCCACACCTGCGGCCTGGGCAAGGTCAACCGCATCGAGCGTGTAGTCCAATTCACTGTATCGTTCAGTCCAGACTACTCGCTACCCGCTACTCACTCCTCGCTCCTGACAGCGAAGCTGCACGACCGCATGACCCAGGTCGTGTTCGCCGACCTCGCGGAGTGCGCCGCCCTGTTCCGCCAGGAATCCCCGCGCCCGATGACCAGCGTGCCCGTGCTGGCCGAAGGCCGCGCCGCTCTCGTCGCCGCAAACTGCGCGCTCGGCCTGGCCCTGGCCGAGGACGAGATCGACTACCTGGTCAAGAGCTTCACCGCCCTCGGCCGCGATCCCCACGACATCGAGCTCATGATGTTCGCGCAGGCCAATTCGGAGCACTGCCGCCACAAGATCTTCAACGCCACCTGGGAAATCGACGGCGCTCCGCGCGACCGCTCGCTGTTCCAGATGATCAAGAACACCTATCAGCTGCACCACGACGGCATTCTCTCCGCCTACAAGGACAACGCCGCCGTCCTCGTCGGCTCCCGGGGCGGCCGCTTCTTCGTCGACCCCCGGACAAACGAATACGTCACCCGCGAGGAGGACATTCACCTGCTCTGCAAGGTGGAGACCCACAACCATCCCACGGCCATTTCCCCGTTCCCGGGCGCCGCCACCGGCTCGGGCGGCGAAATCCGCGACGAGGGCGCCACTGGTCGCGGGGCCAAGCCCAAGGCGGGTCTCACCGGTTTCTCCGTTTCCAACCTCCGGCTCCCCGGCGCCATCCAGCCCTGGGAAAAAGACCATGGCAAACCCGGCCGGATCGTCTCGGCCCTCGACATCATGATCGAGGGTCCGCTGGGCGGGGCCGCCTTCAACAACGAGTTCGGCCGCCCCGCGATCAACGGTTACTTCCGCACGTTTGAGGCCGAAGTGCCCTCCGCGACCGCGGTCGCGGAAGTTTCAAGCTCCAAGTGCCAAGTTCCAAATGTCAAAGCGACGGGCGGCTCAGGTGGGGGCACCTCTGAGAGCTTAGAGCTTAAAGCTTCCAGCTCAAAGCTTCCGCGCACGGAGCTGCGCGGCTACCACAAGCCAATCATGCTCGCCGGCGGCCTCGGGAACATCCGCGCCGAGCACATTCAGAAGGGCGTGATTCATCCCGGCGACCAACTCGTTGTCCTCGGCGGACCCGCCATGCTCATCGGGCTCGGCGGCGGCGCCGCGAGCTCCATGGCCAGCGGTCACGGCAACGAGGATCTCGATTTCGCCAGCGTCCAGCGCGACAACGCCGAGATGCAGCGCCGCTGCCAGGAAGTCATCGACCGGTGCTGGGCGCTCGGTGCGGACAACCCGATCTCGTTCATCCACGACGTCGGCGCCGGGGGCATCTCCAATGCCCTGCCGGAACTCGTCAACGACGGCGGGCGCGGCGGGCGCTTCCACCTGCGCCAGATTCCGAACGCCGAGCCCGGCCTGAGCCCGCTGGAGATCTGGTGCAACGAGGCCCAGGAACGCTACGTTCTCGCCGTCCCCGCCGACCGGATCGGCGCCTTCCAACAGCTTTGCGAACGCGAGCGCTGCCCGTTTGCCGTCGTCGGCGAGGCCACTGCGGAGAAACGCCTAGTCCTCGAAGACCCGCATTTTCGGAACACTCCGATCGACCTGCCGCTCGAAGTGCTGCTTGGCAAACCGCCCCGCATGCACCGCTCGGAGCAGACCCTCACTCGTCCCCTCTTTCCACTTTCCCTCTCACTCTCACTCGCCGAGGCAACGAGGCGCGTCCTCGCGCACCCGACGGTGGCGGACAAGACGTTCCTGATCTCCATCGGCGACCGCACGCTCGGCGGTCTCATTTGCCGCGACCAGATGGTCGGGCCCTGGCAAGTGCCCGTGGCGGACTGCGCCGTCACCGCCGCCACCTTCGACGTCTATACCGGCGAGGCCATGGCCATGGGCGAGCGCACGCCCGTCGCCGTCAACAAGTCCGCCGCCGCGGCCCGCCTCGCCGTCGGCGAAGCGCTCACCAATCTGGCGGCCGCCCAAATCGGCGATCTCGGCAAGGTCAATCTCTCCGCCAACTGGATGGCGGCGCCCGCCGTTCCCGGCGACGCCGCGGATCTTTATGCAGCCGTGCAGGCGGTGGGCATGGAGCTGTGCCCCGCCCTCGGCATCACGATCCCGGTCGGCAAGGACTCCATGAGCATGAGCACCGTCTGGCAGGGAGGCGGCCAGCAGAAGCGCATCACCGCGCCGATTTCGCTTATCGTCTCCGCTTTCGCCCCCTGCGCCGACGTGCGCCTGACACTCACCCCGCAGTTGCGATACGATCCCACGTTTTTCGGCGTAGGGGCGCAGGCTTGCTGCGCTCCAGGGCGCACGCCCGGTGCGCCCTTACAGAATCTGCCGCCGCTCGGCGACACCGTTCTTCTCCTGATCGACCTCGGCCGCGGGAAAAACCGCCTCGGCGGCTCCATCCTCGCCCAGGTGGCTTCGCAGATGGGCGAGGCGGTGCCCGACGTCGACAGCGCCGCCGACCTGAAGAATTTCTGGTACGCCATCCAACAGCTCGGCCACGAGCGAAAACTCCTCGCCTACCATGACCGCTCCGACGGCGGCCTGCTCGCCACCGTGGTGGAAATGGCCTTTGCCGGGCATGTGGGAGTGGATGTGGAGCTGCCAACCGCAGGAGCGGAAACTCCAAGTTCCAAGTTCCAAACTCCAAATTCGGAGCCCCCCGCCAAGGGTTCCGCATCCGTGGCATCCGTGGAATCTGCGGCCGTTGATTCCGGAGCACCGTCCTCTGCTCCCTCCGCGACCTCCGTTCTCTCCTGTAAAATCGATCCGGTGTTCGCCGCGTTATTCTCCGAAGAACTTGGCGCCGTCATCCAAGTGCGGGCCGGCGACCTCGCCGCGGTTCTCGCCGTCCTCCGCGCGCACGGACTCGACACCTGCACCGGGCGCATCGGCGCGCTCAACCGCGAGCACGCCATCCGCATCCGCCAGGGTGGCAAAGTGCTCTTCGACGAGAATCTCTTCGCTTTGCGCGCCCTTTGGTCGGACGTGACCCGGCGCATTGCCCTGCTGCGCGACAATCCCGCATGCGCCGAACAGGAATACCGAGGGAAGCTCGATCCCGCCGACCCCGGGATCACCCCGGTGATCACCTTCGATCTCAAGAAACAAGGACCAAGGTCCAAGTCACAGGAGGCGCCCTCCCCAGTTGGGCCTTGTCACTTGGGACTTGGAACTTCTCGCAGCCGGCCTTCCGTGGCCGTGCTGCGAGAGCAGGGCGTCAACGGCGAGGTTGAGATGGCCGCGGCGTTCACGCGCGCCGGCTTCAAGGCGGTGGACGTCCACATGACCGACATCCTGAGCGGCCGCGTTGCGCTAAAGGATTTCCGCGGCCTCGCCGCCTGCGGCGGATTCAGCTACGGCGATGTCCTTGGGGCCGGCGAAGGCTGGGCCAAGAGCATTCTCTTCAATGATCGCGCCCGCGCCGAGTTCGCCGACTTCTTCGGCCGGGAGGACACCTTCGCCCTCGGCGTGTGCAACGGCTGCCAGATGCTGAGCAATCTGCGTTCGATCATTCCCGGGGCCGGGCACTGGCCGCGGTTCGTCCAGAACCAATCCGGGCGTTACGAAGCCCGCTTCGTCTCCCTGAAGATCGAGCGAAGCCCGAGCGTGCTCTTCGCCGGAATGGAAGGCTCGGTTATTCCCATCCCGACGGCCCACGGCGAGGGTTACGCCGAGTTCAACGACGCCGCCGCCGCGCAGGCCTGCAGCACGTCCGGGCTCGTTTGCGCGCGGTTTGTCGACAACCGGCACATCCCGACCGAACAATATCCGCTCAACGCCAACGGCTCGCCGCTCGGCATGACGGCCTTCACGACCACCGACGGTCGCGTGACGATCCTGATGCCCCACCCCGAGCGCGTCTTCCGCACCGCGGCGATGAGCTGGCATCCCGCCGACTGGGGCGAGGATTCGCCGTGGATGAAGCTCTTCTATAACGCCCGCGCCTGGATTGGTTAAGCAGCCAAGGAGTCGCGCGGCGATTCTTGGCCGCAATCGCCTGGGCTGTCCAGAGCTGGGAGCCGGGATCCCCCTAAGCGGGCGGCCAGCATGTCAACTGATTTTGGGCACCCGAGAATTTTTACCGAACGGACTTTGATTAGTTTTGCCCAGCCGGGATTCGCCCGCCATGACAGGGCGCAACCGATCAGCCATCGTAGTCCGTCCTCTACCCTGAATCGCTATGACGATTTTACCCCGACGACTGCGTCGCGCGTATTCCATCTGGTTTGGATTGCCCCTGCTCGCGTTGGGCTCCACCCACCGCGCTGGAGCGGCCGCCCCGAAATGGGATCCTGTTTCTCCAACCGAGCTCGCCGAAAACACCCCACGCCTTGAGCCGGAAGCGCCGGCGGAAATCCTGAACTATCGGCTCGAAGTCGATGAGTCGATCGATGGCCTGCGCGCATTCTTATATCAGCTCCGGATCAAGATCTACGATCCGAGCCGGGCGACCGAAGTGACCCGGCTGGCCCGGCTCTGGTCGGGCAATAGTTCCACCGGTTCCACCAACCCGTATTACGAGGTTTATGCCCGGCTAACTCTGCCCGACGGCACCAGCCGGATCTTTGATGAACATGACATGCGGGAACGCAGCGTCGCGGCGGAGGGGCGGGCCAACGGAATCCTGGGTTCGTTGACGTCGAAGTCCGATTGGACCGTCGCGGAGAAATTCCTCGCCATTACGGGAGTCGAGAAAGGCGCGGTCCTGGATATCTGGGAGCGCGAACCGAAGATCGAGCCGACCGACTGGCAGATGACCAGCGTCCAGCGAACGGACATGCCTATCCGAAAGTTCGCGTACAGCAACCGGTATGTGCCGAACAAAAAGGTCCTGCGCCGATATTTTCTGCTGAATCCCTGCGGCGGTCAGATGACACACGACGAAAAGGCCGGAGTCATGGGATTCACCGCCGAGAACCTTCCCTCGCTTCGCCGCGAAGTCCTGGCCGCGCCGGAAACCTATTTTTCTCTTACGATCCTCCGGACGAAGGAATACCTCGATCGCAGTCTGGGCAACCACCACCTGAGTGTGTCTTTGCCCGATCCCGTGCCGCTCACACGCGGACCGTGGGCCTTTTTTTCAACCGGCCGGGACTACAAGGATGCCGACCTTGGCTTTGTATCAACGCGCGTCAAACAGAAGGCGGCTGAACTCGTTGCCGGCGTGACCGGCGACCGGGACCGGATCCGGAAAATCTATCGATATGTGCAAGAACTTTATCAGCGCGCCCGTCATCACGTCGATTTCGACTATTACGGACACTATGCCAAGTCCCTGGATGAATTGATCGACATTGACCAGTCCGACCCCCCGTTCTTCCGCGAGGAGGATTTCCATTACCTCTTGGTCGCCCTCGTGCGGGCCGCCGGTTTTGAGTGCCACACGGTCTATCATCCCCAGCGCACCGCGTTCCCGTTCCGCCCCGAGATGGTCTCGGAGGATTTCCTCAATTATTGGACCATCGCGGTGAAGGTCGATGGCCAGTGGGTGCTCTATGATCCGACCACGGACGTTCCACTGAGTGCCGGCTCCCTGCCCTGGGAGATCGAAGGCCAGCCCGCCCTCATGGCGATGCCGCAGCAGCAACTCTTCCTGAAAGTGCCCCCAGCCGCCGCAGAGACTTCCGCTGCCGAGACGACCGCCGACCTTACCCTCGGGTTGGACGGGAGTCTTCGCGGGGAATGCGTCCGAACCTTCACGGGACATTTTGCCCACACGGTGCGCAAGCGACTGCGCGACACCGGACAGGAGAAATGGTGGCAACTGGCCCGCTCGCTCCTCGACCTGGGAAACTCCTCAAGCGAGGTGCGATTGGTGAAGATTGAGGGACTCGACACCCCTGACGAACCCGTCCGGATCCATGCAACCGTGCATTGGCCGGCCTACGCCGAAATCCTGCAAGGACAGATAATCTTTCCCCTGGCCGTCTGGGAGGAAGGGCGGCCACCCTTGCTCAACACCTCCACCCGAACTACCCCAGTGTTTTTTCATTTTTCCAGTGTCGAGCGTGAATCCATCACCGTGCACCTCCCGGCCAACCTCCAAGCGAGCGCGCTGCCCGGACCGATCACGGCCAAAAGCGGTGATTTCGCCTACGCGCTCGCCGTCACCAAGGGATCCGAGCCCGGTACGCTGCAAGTGGAGCGAACCTCGGTCAACCGCGCGATTGAGATTCCCGTCGCGGACTACACCCAAGCCCGCGACTGGTTTCGGCGCGTGAGCGTGGCCGACCAGATCGGCATAATGCTGACCCGATCCGCCGAAACCCCGTCAAAATGAACCTGCCTGCCCAAGCCGCACCGCCGATGAAGCGACTCCTTCTTTTCTTGCTCCTTGCCACGCTGGCCCATGCCGACCGACCGCCGGAATGGCTCCGCCTGCCGGCGGCGAATGAACCCCGCCCATCAGAAGCTTCGGCGTGGATTCTGGAGAACTCAGAGCGGATCGCGGAAGCAGACGCGAACACCATCGTGGACCGCTATCGCTACGCCGTTATGCCGCTGAGTGAGGTCGCCGTGAATGATGCCGTCTGCAATATCTCGTACACGGATGGCGCGGACAAGCTGGTGTCCGCCCGCGCCTGGGCCATGTCACCAGACGGAAAGAAATGCCGGGCGTTCGGGGGCGACGACTTCATCATCGTGTCGCCAAGAGTGAACAACGAGATCTGGGATCAGGAGAAAACCGTGTATTTTAAGGCCAAGCGTTACCTGCAGCCCGGCTGGGTTTTTGCCTGGGAGGTCGAGATCCGGCACCAGACCGTCGCCTATGACTTCAGCTGGAGTCCCAGAGGAACGCTGCCCGTGAGGTTCTCCTCGTTTGAGGTCATCCCCGAAGAAGGAGGTGCTGTGAAGTGGCAGGCATTCTCCAACGACCTGCCTGCGCCCATCGCCGGAAGCGCCCCGGGGTCCCTCGCCTGGCAGATCAACAACCTGCCGGGCTTCAATCCAAACACGCCCTCCAGAATGGAACCCAACAGCATGGAATTGCGAGCGTGCCTGCTCGAGCCAGCTCCCGGTCGACCAGCCTCCAAATCCTGGAGCGACGTCGTCCGGCTGGCACGAGCCGAAATGGATCCCAAGGCGGTCGCCACTTCTGCGCTAACCGCCCAGGCCCAGCGGCTGGCCGGAACAGGAAGCCTGTGGTCCCGCATCGAGCCGGTCTGCAAGTTCGTCCAGAAACAAATCACCTATCTTGAAGTGACTATTGATAAAGACTCGATGGCGGGATACCGTCCCCATGCCGCCGGAGAGGTATTTGAGAACCGCTACGGCGACTGCAAAGACAAGGCCGTGCTGCTCTGCACCCTGCTGCACTCCATCGGAGTTGAGGCCCGCGTCATGCTCGTCAACAGCGGCGCACCCAGGCGCAACCTGCCCAGTTGGCCCTCCGCCTTTTTCAACCACGCAATCGTCGCCATCCAATATCGCGAAGGCGAGGACCCACGGCCCAGCTGGACCGTCGTCCATTCAGGGAACCATGATTACGCGGTTTTTGACCCGACAGACGATCGCGTGCCCTTCGGCCTTCTGCCCATCGACGATGCGGGCGGACTCGGCCTGATCCTGGCATCCGAGGTAACCGCTCCGGTATCGATCCCGATGCCTTCACCGGCGGCCGAATCGGTTTCGATCACCGTCAGCACGGTCCTCGCGGCTAATGGCTCGGCCAAGATCGAAACCTCCGAAGAAAGCTCCGGCCTTGCCGCGGCCGACGCTATCACCCGGGATGAAACAGAGTCCCGACGCGAAAGGACCGGCACTCTGGAACGGCGAATCCAACGACGGATTCCGCTGATTTCGGATCTATCCTGGAACAGCACGGGCAATTCGCAAACCCGGCAGTGGAGCAATCACGTCAGTTTCTCCGCCCAATTCTTGGCCAAGCGGACGGTGAGCGGGATGTACGTCGATACCGACTTGATGTCAGCCGTGCCTTCCGCAGAGCCCTGGGAAGAAGGAATGGACGGCTGGTTAACGTTCGCTCCCCTCTCCACCCGCCGAGACATTCGTTTGACTCCACCCGCCGGTTGGACGTTCATCGAGGTGCCGGCCGATTGGTCAGCAAAAACCGCGGCTGGCGAGGGCTCGATGCACTACTCGCTCAATGACGGCGTCCTGCAGGGTGAGATCAAACTCCAGATCATCGGTGGCGTGCTGAATCGCGAAGCCTACCTTGATCTCCGCAAACTCCTGCATGCCGCCGCGGTGGCCGAGCGACGCCCCGCAGTCCTTCGGAAACCCGCGCCGGCTCCTGTCGGCACCGGACCTTCGCCCGTGTCGACAAAGTCTCCCTCGTCATGAATCTCCAACGTCTCCTTCCCTTCGCAGCGGCCATTTTGGCCTCCACGGTTCTGCTGGCCCAGGAGCCGGCGGGCGAATTCGTCGGACTCGCCAAGATCCGCCCGGGCATCAAATCCCGACGCATCGGCAGCTACGATCGCACCGGCGGAAACGCCGATAACGTCAGCGCCGTCGCCAACGGCGCCAAGCTCAATATCATGGACGTGAAAGGCGCCGGCATCATCACGCACATCTGGCTCACCCTGGCGCCCGGGGCGGACACGCTGAACCGCAACGACGTCATCATCCGGATGTACTGGGACGGAAAACCGTTCCCTTCGGTCGAGGCGCCCATCGGGCCGTTTTTCGGCAACGGCTGGGGCGAGGCCTATAATTTCGTGAGCTCTCCCCTGGCCGTCACTCCGGGCTGGGGCAAATCCTACGTGAGTTACTTTGCCATGCCCTTCGCCGAAGGGGCGAGGATCGAGATCGAGAACCAGAGCGGGCGCGCGATCGACGCCCTCTACTTCAACATCGACTACGAGGAGGTGGCGCAGCTGCCCCCGGATCTCGGCCGGTTCCACGCCTGGTACAACCATCAGATCACCGAGTCCCTCCCCGGCGGGGAAAACGAGTGGGGCCTGCTCGGCCCGTCCGGCAAGAACGTCGACGGCCAGCGCAATTACGTCTTCGCCGACATCAAGGGGCGCGGCCACCTCGTCGGCGTCAACTACTACGTCAATTGCCCGAGCACCATGTGGTACGGCGAGGGCGACGAGATGATCTTCATCGATGGCGACACCCGGCCCACGTTGAACGGCACCGGCACGGAGGACTATTTCAACACCTCGTGGTCGCCCAAGGAACTATTCCAGCATCCGTACTTCGGATACGCCAGGGTGAACAATGAGACGGGCTGGCTGGGGCGCACCCACCTGTACCGCTTTCACATCGCCGACCCGATCTACTTCGAGAAATCCTGCCGCTATACCATCGAGCACGGTGACAACGACAACCTGACGCTCGATCTGGCCTCAGTCGCCTACTGGTATCAGGACACCGCCAGCCCCCTGCCCCGCTCCTTTACCAAGCAGGAGCGCCAGCCGATGCCGGCCATCACCCCGTCCGACATCCATCTCTGGCGGGACGCCTGGCGCAAGGCGCACGGCAGCAGCCCAAAGCTCTGGGGCAACGAACGCCAGCCGTAGGAGCAGCCGCTTGGGGATCCGGCCGCTTATTGGTTCCGACGGAGATTTGTCCGTACCGCGCACGCAAGCCGGATCGGGCTTCATTCAGCCCAAATAACGCAGTTGAATCCGCAGATTGCGCCGCTTTACGCAGATATTCAGGAGTTTCTGAATTGGAAGCTGTTCACCTCGCGGGTGAGCGGAATCTCAGCTTCATCAGGGGCATGCTCCTAAATCTGCGCCATCTGCGTCATCTGCGGATGAATGAACTGCGGATTTTAGGATGATCCCGGACTAGGTTTTCCCAGCGATGGCCAAAATTCCGTCCAGGCAAGCCAGGAGATCGTCGATGTCCTTCCTTTCCATGGTGAGACACGGGTCGAACCGCAGGAAATTCCGCGCCGGACTACACGCCACGAAAAACCCGTTCTTCAAGAGCGCTTGAAAAACCGCGGCGGTCGAGAAACCTTCTTGCGGGCGGAATTCCAACGCCAGCAGCATGCCCCGGCCGCGGGCTTCCTTCACCACCGCGTGTTTCCCGACCAACCGCTGCAAGCCCTCGAGAAAGTACGCCCCGGTCGCGTTCCCTCTTTCCACCCAGTTCTCCTCCCTAAAGACAGCAATCACTTCCTTGGCCACCGCGCAGCCCAACGGATCGTTCTGATGCGATTGGGCGTAGTGAAATCCGCTGCCCTCCAGTTTCTCCGCGACCGGCCGGACCATGGCCACCGCACTAACCGGATAGCCATTCCCCAGGCCTTTCCCAAGCGCCACAATATCGGGCTGGAGGTCGTAATGCTGGAAGCCGAACCACTTTCCGGTGCGGCCCATGCCCGTGGTGATCTCGTTGGCCATGAGCAGGCCGCCCTGTTGCCTGACCCGCGAGACAATGTCCTGGATCAGCCGCCGCGACGGGAATCTCACCGCTTCCGAACCGCTTCCGCCCGGCTCAAAGACAAACCCACCGATCTTCTCCCAGGGCAGTCCATTCAGGCAGTCACAGGGCCCGGCATGAGTACAGAGGTTCCAATCAAACAAACACCATTCCTCCGGGCTCTTTCGTCCCGCCGAGCCAAACGCGGCGAGATAGGAGCTCGTGAAAGTCAGAAGCAGGGGCCGGTCGGTGACCCTCCGGGCAATTTGCCCACCCAGTTCCACGGCCTCGCTTCCGGAACTGAGGAAGACACATTTGCCGTTTTTGATTCCAACCATCTCCAGGACGTCGATGGCCGCGGCTTCAGTCAGCGCATTCGGATAGCGGGTGCCGAGATGGATTACCCGATCGGTCTGGTCCTTCATCACCCGTTTGATGCGCGGATGATTGTGCCCCAACGCGGCGGCCCAGCAACCCGACTCGAAGTCGACGTACCGTTTCCCGAGATCATCGTACAGGCAGGCGTTCTCGCCCCGCACAAGATTCATCGGAATGAGGTCATGGCATTTCAGGATATGATCCATCAGTTGTCTCCCTGTTTTTCATCGGACAATCTGGCCGGTCTGACGCCATTTGTCCGCGAAAATCAGCCCCCAGGCGGCACAGCGGGCAGCAGAAGCCGGCGGCACACCGTTGTTGATCGTCGCCTCTCGCGCAGAGGGTCCGTTGCTCCGGGCCAGTCTCCCCTACCGCGCCGGCGCTGCCGGCTGGCAAAGGAGGATTTCGGCGCCGGGCGCGCCGGGAGAGAAGATCAACCCGTCGCTGGCAGCCGCGATGAAACAGCTGTCGCCGAAATTCAACGCAACCTGTTCGTCGCCGACCGCCACGACGCCGGAACCCCGCGTCACAATCGCGAGCGCGCAGCGTCCATCGTTGGACCACGAGCCCCGACGAGCCGCCTGAATACGGCGGATTTCGAAACAACTCGTGCGCTCATGACCCACCAGACGGTCCTCGATCCAGCCGGCTTCGCGTGCCAACCGCGTTGGCGCGAGGCAAAATCGCCGGCGGACTTCCGCGGCCGGGTATTCCCCGAAATCAAAAACATCGAGGCAGAAATTCAGGCCGCGACCCATGAATCGACCGGCCGGCGGAACGACTACTCCCTCCCGCTCGAACTCGCAACGCACGACCAGGTCGCTGGGCTCCATGACCTCCACCATGAGGACGCCCTCGCCGATCGCGTGGGGCAGACCACCCGGGACAATCCATAGTTCGCCGCATTTCACCGGGATGCGGTCGAAGCACGCATCCATGGCGGCGATATCCTGTTCCTCGATGATCCGCTTCCATCGGTCGCGCCCCGGTGGCCGTTGGAAACCCAACCGGAGGTAGCCTTCGACACCGTCGCGAACCGCGAGCACGTAGTAGACCTCGAGCTTGCCGAAAGGCGCGCCCAAAGACTCCCGCGCAAAGGCGGAGGTCGGATGCACCTGCACCTGCAAACGCATCGATGAGTCGAGCAGCTTGGCCAGGAACCCCAGTTGCGTTCCCAGCGTCCCGACATGCCGGGCGCCAAGATAAAAGGCCGGCGCGCTGGCAACGAGCGCGGCCAAGGTCGTTTCGGTGTCGTCTGCCCGCTTGATGCGCGTGAGCCCCTCCGCGGCCTTGGGCGGCAGACCGGGGTTAGCGGCCTCGATCGTAGACGCGATCCAGCTTTCGGGCCGATCGGAGTCGACCGGCCCGGCGCTTCCTTCCAGGCGATCAAGCAGCATTCCGCCGCGGTAGTTGCGACGAACACGAGTCGGAAGCACGGCGACGAGCTTAGCCTGCATTGCGATAGGAGAGATTGGCCATGGCAAAAACCGAACGAACGATCACGTGGTGTTTGTTTTGGCGGGTTCTGGCAAGCTTGCCTTGCCTGGGATTTGTTCTTTTTCGTGGACCATGGCTTCCTGCCGAATCCGCGGCGTCTTGAGTCTCGTCCGGGCCCTGGTCATGTGTCTGTTAACCCTTTCCCCGTCCATGTCCGACCGATTGAGTGCGGCGCAAACTTCGCCGGCGCTGGTGAACCTGGCCTTCCAGCGCGCGGCATACCAATCGGGTGCCGTCGACGACAACCAGACGGCACATCTCGCGACCGACGGGAGCGAGCGCACGTATTGGGAGAGTCGCCCGGAGGTGGGCCAGTGGATCGCCATCGATCTCGGGCGACCGGCTGCGGTGCAGCGGGTGCGCCTGCACTGGGGCAAGGGTTATCCGACGGATTATCGCCTGGAAATATCGGATGACACGGTTCCGGCTTTGCACTGGCGGACAATCCACCAAACTGAAC
>Ga0265323_10000855_pt1 | contig 16205 bp, 20 predicted proteins | sample 41225metaG_FD_193580 | JGI IMG/M metagenome (GOLD analysis project Ga0265323, IMG submission 193580) | Rhizosphere microbial communities from Carex aquatilis grown in University of Washington, Seatle, WA, United States - 4-12-25 metaG | ecosystem: Host-associated > Plants > Roots > Rhizosphere...
AATGGAAGGATAGATTTTGACAGGAGGATACAGCTCGCGCAGCATCACAGCGCGACACATATACTCAACGGCGCTGCGCGCAAGATACTTGGCAATCATATATGGCAGGCCGGAGCTTCAAAGACTCTAGAGAAGGCAAGGCTTGACATCACGCATTATGAGAATCTAAGTGCTGAACAATTATCGCAGATAGAGGACTGTGCGAACAGGATAATACGCGAGAACCTTCCCATAAGCAAATCATTCATGAAGCGAAATGTCGCTGAAGCAAGATATGGCTTTAGGATATATCAAGGAGGGGCTGTTCCTGGAAAGGAGCTTAGGATAGTTGAGATTGTAGGATTTGACGTCGAAGCATGCGGAGGGACACATCTTGATATCACTGGCGACGCTGGGCAGATAAAGATACTCAAGTCATCAAAACTTCAGGACGGGATAGTACGAATAGAATTCACGGCAGGACTTGCCGCAGAGAAATCCGTGCAGGATAAGGAATCATCGCTTGAAGATGTAGCAAAAAAGCTTGGATGCGAAATCAAGCAGGTTCCGGGAAGAGTTGAGGAATTATTCTTGAAATGGAAGAAGATTGTAAAGAAGAATAGTATAGAAAAATTTGAATTGACTTCTGCCGTAGAATCAGAAGAACCCGATGACAAGATATTGTCCAAGGCAGCAAACATCCTGAGTACTCAGCCTGAAAATATCGTAAAGACAATCGACAGGTTCTTAAGAGAGATATACGAGAAGCAGAAATCGGAAGCGGATAAATAGTAATAATAGTGAGATATATATATTTCTAATGTCTTTGGATTCTAATATTTTAGATATGTTTTTCTTAGATATATCATAGTTGAGGACAATAGTTACGCATATTGCGCTCACATAGTTAAATATAACTTATTCCTCAGCCGAGTCTAGATTAATAGATTGTACCATCCAGAGTTCGCTTGGCAATATATGCGTTAATTAAGTCCTCAACTAATTTTCCACAAATATTATAAATAGGCATCCGTTCCGGAAGAACATGCCGAACAGCATGAAAGATGAACATTTGGATGATATATGCGCGCAGTGCAAGAAGCCTCACGGCCATAATATAGTCCTGCAGATGCATAACTTTAAGGTCTATGAATTGATAACCTGCGTCAATTGCGGCTATGAGAATGTTAGGCTGAAGCCTGAAGAACCATTGGGAAGCAAGGCTGATACATTCGACAGGATAAAGACTTGAATAAACAGGATCTTTCCATTCAGACAGGATTCTTTTATATTATTTATATCCTACATTCTTTTATTCTTCTCTTAATGTCGTAACTATAGGTTTCTCCCGAACTATTACTGTATGTTCTGATTGCGAGACCATGCCTTTGCCTACTTCAACAAGTGGAGGATATGCATGTATTATCCCAAGATTTCTTAAGTCATTAAGGGCATAGCGTGCTTTTGATATGGAATGCTTGTTAGTAAGCCATCTCGTCGTGAATGGCAGATTGTTGAATTTCTGTATGTCTGAAAGCACCTCACGGGTCATATTGCTCCGAACGCCTTTTGGAGAATTCAATGCATATACTGTAGGATTGCTGCTCTCAAATATCATCCCATGACCATTCGTCGCGAATGGTTCTATCGCTATCAATTGGTTGTCTTCAAGTTCATGCTTGTCATTAGTGTTGAAATTAGGGATAGTAGGTTTTTCATGCACGGAATATCTTCCGAGACCATGCCCTGAAAGATTCTTTACAGGACTCAAATCATGCCTTGCGATAGATTCCTGAATTATTAGGCCAATCTCTCCTAGAGTGATTCCTGGCTTGATATATTTCAGCGCGTTATTCAACGCCTCTTCACTGGCCTTCTTTATATTGAGCAATTCATCATATTTAGGATTATGCTCCTTAAAGATTATGGTGACTGCAGTATCAGCAATCACCCCTTCAATATGGACTCCTAAATCAAGTTTTATGATGTCAGTAGACTTGAATGTCGACAAGTCATCAGCAAGAGGACAATAATGCGCCGCAGTCTCGTTGAGTGAAACCTGCGCAGGAAACGCGATGGCGCCGGAATTATCCTTGATGAACTGTTCTATCTTGTCAAGGACCTCGACTATCCTTGCATCAGGGACAATAAGCGAGCTGCCATAATTTATTGCCTTTGCAGCTATCTTTCCTGCGAGAATGGCATTATCCTTTTCGACTTCATTGACTATCATGAAGGGATAGAAATTATACTGGTTTAAATATGTTTTGCAATAATTTAGTTCTGAGATCTATACACTCTATCAAAAATATTCTTCTTAAATATCTCATCAGAAGCTTTCTTGAATTTTTGCTGATCATAACCTAAAGAAACGGATAATTCTAGAACAAATTTAGAGATTACAGGAGCAGTATATTTATCTTCACTCATAGTCAGCCCATTTTCTAGATGCCCCTCTAATCCTCCATCAAAATTAGTACTAAATATTAAATAGGCTCTTTCATCTTTATCCAATAAAATCTTTCCTTCTTCATTCATTCTAACCTTATATGAATACGAATATCAATGTCATTATTATCAATGCGGCAGCAAATGCCATAAAGATTATTTTGGATAATCCTTTGCTTCTTATATTCTTTATGAATTTCATTTGTTCACCTAATGACCTAATATATTATCGCGACGACAACTCTCTGTACTTGATCAAATCTTATCCTTCCAGGGTCGGAAGTCGGATTGTTGTCTCCTTTCAATATGAAGTATGTGCCTTCGCTGTCTGTCCCTTTCTCGATCACTCTATGGATTATCGTTCCGTCGGCATATTTTGAGTTGTAGCTTATTATGTCTCCGACATTTATCTCGTCCGCGGATTTAGGGACGACTTCGATGGCATATGATCTTGAACTTATTACAGGCTCCATGCTGTGGGTGTCTGTAAACATCGCCCATTGAGGGTCCTCAACGTCTAGAATCACTTTCTGGCTGTAGACTCCTATCTGCTTCTCAGTTATCCACTTGCTCGGGCTTGCGACTTCATCAGTGCGATTATCGCCAGCAATATTCAGGTTGCTTGGACTTTCTGTATTGAGATTTGCATAGATATTGCTAGTTACGAAACCCAGCATAAATATTGCAGTCAGTATGAATGCCTTAAGAAAGGCTTTTTTATTAAACATATATTTTCCCCCAACGAATATGAATTAAGTATAAAATATGGTAGATATACTTATTTATAAAGGTTTCGATTATGTTGTTACTTAGAAGTGGATAATAGATAGCTTTTTAAGCTCGGTATGATTTCTAATATCATGAAAAGATATTCTAATACAAATAAAGCCTATCATAATGCCTCTAAGAACACCTATAAAAGCATACTAAACTATTTATATGATAAAAATCCCAAAGAATGCACTATAACTGAACTTAAAGAAAAGCATCTTATAAAAGATGTAACAGACAGGAATCATCTCAATAATCTTGTCAACGAGGAATTAATCAATCTAAGGATAGCAAGAGACCCTACAGATATAGCGAACCAATATATAATAACTAAAAATTATTCTATAACACCTAAAGGGATCAAAACCGTAGAAAGCGACAAAAAATACGAGACGCCAAAAAACAACAGTGCTGCAGCATAAGATAAATTTTTTAGCAATTTTCAATAATATTCAGATCTTTTCTTCTATCACTATCTCTTTAAGCACTTCTTCTGAGGCTTTCAGGAATTCTTCTTCCTTGTCTGTATCTATGACTGCTCCAGCGGCAAAACTGTGCCCGCCACTGCTTCCATGCCCTATTTTTTGTATGATTGATTCTATGATATCCTTGAGGTTTATGCTTTCTGGATTCCCGACGACCCTAAGAGATATCTTTGTCGTATCATCATTGTTGCGCGCAAGCGACAGAATGAATGTGTCCTGTTCTATATCCTGAGATTTTGAAAGTATTGACCCTAATGTTCCGATTATTGTCGGCATGACTTCATCCTGAGCGTTTATTATGATATAGCCTTTCTTCTTTATTATCTTGTCAGTGCCTGTATTATCCTTATACCAATTTAGGGCAGTGACTAATTCACGTCTATAATCAGCAAGGTTCGCAATCGCCATCTCCTTCATCTTCTTATCATTCAGGCATGCTCCTATCCCTATGCTTGCGCGATTAAGTCTTCCGCAGCTATTTAGCAGTGTAGCGAATTCTTTCGCATCCCTGAAAGGGGAATCTTCAGCTTCGCCGATAAGCAGATATGCATTCGTGAATATGTCTGAAGCGTCTATTCCTGACTTATTGACCCTGTTCAGAACTATTCCTGCGACAAGTTTCTGCTGTTCATCAGTCGACAGGTCGGATATCTTTTTCCAGCCGTTCTTCGTCCTTGGATCGATTCCCAGGCTTATCAAAAAATTTATCGCTCCACTCTCTGAACCGTTGACTTCAGGAATTATTATGTCTGAACTGTACTGCAATAATTTATATACTGGTCTCGTCTGCACGCCAAAAAATTTCAGGCCACGCTTAACCTCGACAAGATTATTCTTTACCGCAATCTCTAGGATATCTTTATTCAATCTCTTAAAACTTGTCCCTTCCTGGATGTCGCCTACTGCTCCTACAAGCGCTATACGCGACATCTCTATATTACGATTATTCGTCAGATACTGCGTAAACAGGAAGACGACGCCTGAGCCGCTTATCTCGATGGAACCGTCGATATTGCACATGTGCGGATTCATCTGGAAGATGTTCTCATAACCTGTTTCAGACTGCAGATGGTGATGGTCAAGGACATAGACTTTCTTTGAAGTCAATATCTTGCCCAATGAATCTATGTTTCCTGAGCCTAGATCGACAAACACGAAATATTCTTCTGGTTCCATGACAATGTCTCTTAGTGTATCTTCAGTTATCGTCGGAAGTGTCGTCAATGTATATCTCCGGTTAAGCTTTATCAACGCATTTATCATTATGGCGCTTGCGCATATTCCATCAGCATCCAGATGCCCTATGACTCGTATGGCCTTATTCCTAGGGATCTTCAGGAATGAGTCTGAACCTTCCTTGAGCAGTCTATGGAATGCTTCATAATCAGGCACGACATCCACCCTATGCTTTCTTATATCAGGCGCTTCAATCGATACGATTTCTGGACTTCTAGAATTTTCCATCTTAGAAAGGATAGAATCTTTTGCGATGTTTAAAAAGTTATTTGTGATAGAGGATAAAACTCAAGAGATGAAAGATTAAACTAAAGAAATGGCATATACAATTGGAAAATATTATAATCAAGAAATAAGATTGGAAAAAACATCAAGAAATTATATACATAAAAACAATAATAAAAGAATAAAAAAATAGAAGGTCTACTTCTTTGCTGGAGCCTTTCCACCCTTGCCCTTAGCTTCACCGGCTGATGCCGCAACATCTGATGGCAACAGCTTCTTGATGAGATCTTCAGGGATGCCTGCTTCATGAAGCTTAGCCTTGATGACTGATTTCTCCTTGCCCTTAAGGGATTCGACGATATCAGTTGCCTTCTTCAATTCATCAGCATGCCTCTTCTCGACTTCTTCCTGCAGTTTCTTCTTCTCTTCCTGTAATTTCTTCAGTTCATCAGCAGAAAGTTCAGTCTTTTCAGCCTTGATTTCAGCATCGAATTTGCCCGTCTCTACAGCCTTGATGGCTTCCTTGGCTTCCATGCCTTCGACTAATATGCCTAGACTGTTTGCAGTGCCGATTATTTCCTTGACCTTGGATTTCAAAGTCTTTCCTAAGAGCGCATCTTCTTTCATCTTTGCGACTTTGATGACTTGCTCGATTAAGATATCAGCGACCTTATCTTTCTGGGGCTTGCCTGAACCCTTCTCGATGCCTGCTTCCTTAAGGAGTAATCCTGAAGCTGGAGGAGTTCCGACAGTGATCTCGAAAGCTTTAGTATCAGTATCGACAATGATCTTTATTGGAACCTGCATCCCCTTTAAACTTGCTGTCTTCTTATTGATTTCAGCTATCACTAGACCTATATTCACGCCTAATGGACCAAGCGCAGGTCCTAATGGTGGCGCAGCACTTGCCTGGCCACCGTTTATTAAAGCATCAACTGACTGTTTACCCATAATAATCCTCCCCAGTATTACTCAATATCCTCAGAAGATTCATCGCCTTCCCTACGGATAACTTTTAGAGCATCTAATTTTAATGTTATTGGAATAGGTACTGCCGCTTCAAGCAATTCTACGACCGCTTCCTCTTTCACCTTGTCGACTCTTGTGATCTTGCATTTCTCCCTCTTGAATGCGCCCGAGATTATTTCAGCGATATCATTCTTCTGGATATTCATCTCCTTCTTGACCTGCTCAAGCATATGTTCAATCTCAGAATACTTGATTTCACTAGGCAATATCCCTCTAGCATAAGGGATGCCGAAAGCCGCCTGTTCTGCGACGTTCTTGTCAGGAGCCTCGATAAATATGTAGCCTCTAAGGCCATGAGGTCTGATTACAGAATTGATAAGGATATTTTTTCGTTCAGCATTGCTGACAACAAAGTCCATGACTTGATCCTCTCTATTGGCAGTAGTCCTTAAACAATAGATCTTGCTCTCTTTTTGTTCATCCATTTTTTTACACCATCTATTTGAAAACTAGGGTCTTAACCAAATGCACAATGAAGCCTATAAGACCGATGATAAGAATGCCGAGTCCTGCAACCTTGCTTATGGTCTTGTATTCCTCTTTTGTCGGCTTCTTTGTTATATTAAAGACTCTGACGCATTCACGGAAAAAAGATTTCAGTCTCGTCCATAAAGATCGATTCTCTTCGTAGTCATACATTTTGGTCTCCAAACTAGCATTAGATAATTATTATGCAAGAAACAACAACCCTTTTATAAATATTTCTGTTTTTGTATTTGCATATCTGCTTGTCATTACTGTAATTTTTGTCAGGCATTATCAGCAAGTTTCTTATCATTAATTAACTATGCATCTGCATATCCACCATCTTCAGCTGGATGTCATTGTATAGTTCGCGTATTGCAGTATATAATGCCTCTTTCTCTTTACGTGATGTCTGCAGACTATTATATGCTCTTCGTATATCGCTGTATGCGCTCTTTGCGCCTTCTATATCCTTCTGCGAGAGAAGTTTCCTGCACGAACTTATCTGTTCATATAATGGATTGCTGTGAAGAGCGACTTTCCAGTCCTGCTTCTTCTCGAGATATTCAGGCTTTATGCTCCGAAGTTTCTTCTCTATATATTTGCCAAATATCATGTTGTCAAGATTCGCCTTCTCGCGCACTAGCGAGTCCTCGGCCTTGCCTATGGCAGTCTGCAGCTCCCTATCCTCGACAAGTTCCTTCTCTATAGCAGGAGCTTTCTCATCGATATATGCCTTCATCTTTGCCACATCATGCAATTCCTTTGATACTGCTTCAGCCTTCGCGAGCAATTTAAGCGATTCCTTTTTCTTTTCCTCAAAAGTCTTTTTGTGCTCTTCGAAAGCTTTCAGTTCAGATTCGTATTGTCTTCTTTCTGAATCGAGCTCCCTTAACTTCTTTTCATACAACGCCTGAAGTGAATTCAGTTTCTTCCTCTCGTTCTCGCTCATCTTCGTGTGTTCGCGCTCAAATCTTGTCCTGTCATCCTCTATGATCCGAACTTTTTTCTTCAGGTCATTATTCAATGAAGATGTCTTCTTGAGTTCATCTGATAATGATCTCTTCTCGACCTTTAATCTTCGTTTCAATTCCGATTCTACACTGTCGGATATTATCTTGTTAAGGTTCTCTTCGCGCTCTTTCAATCTTTTGTCAAGCCCTTTGATGTAAGCCTGCATATCCCTAAAGCTCTTTTCCTGCGCCTTTAATTTATTCTCATGATCCTTGATCTGCTTTCTCTTGTGCGTGATGGACATCTCCTTGTCTTCAATCATCTTCTCCACGCTTTCATCATACAATTTGAATAGTGACAGGATTTCAGGCTTCTTCAATTTGAACATCTTATTATCTGTGAGATTCTTCTCAAGCCTCTTCCTTAGTTTCTCATGGTTCAATGCTATGGATGCGAATTCCTTATGGGATCTTTCATCCATCGATGGGATCTGCTGCATATTCTGCAGGGAGATATTCCCTAGAGGCTCCAATTTAGGGATTTCCATATCATGGACATTTATCGGTTCAAGAAGAGGCGAGATATCTGAATGACTCGAGAATAGGCTATTATTATTTGTCATGACACCTTTATCGTCGATATGCTTGTTCGCCTGGTCTATTATCATACTGACATCCTGATTGTACCTGTTGTTGTCATGTATCAATATGTCCTGATCGCTTATCTCTCTTGACCAGTCAAATTGCGATGATTCATCCACTCCATCGACTTTAGTCTTCTGTCCCTTCTTCAACTTTCCCTTGGATTTTCCCGACTTGGAATCTAACTTAACTGATTTCTTGCTTGAAACTTTCTTATCAGTGTTCTCTGATTTCAAATCTTCGATATGCATATCTATCAAAGGAAGGATGTCGTCATCTGCGCCTTTAGCGGAAGGATTTAGGTCTTTAGAATAATTATTGTCGTATATGTTATTTATGTCGTCTAATGGAGGCAATTCCAATGCTGGAGGCATATCCATTGAAGGCATGATTAATTCAGGATTATCCTGAAAATTATTGCTTGATCCCATAGATTCAGGAGCCTTTTTCGAGAATAATCTTTTGAAGAATCCGCCTTTTTTAGGTTCTTCTGCCTGCATTTGCGGCAACGATTCCGGAATCGCTTCTATAGGAGCCTCAGGTGGCTCTAATTCTTGCATAAAACACCCCTTTAACAATCAATATGCATGCTTTAAACGTCATACTATTAAAAACTTTTGTTATATCTAAAGAATGGATACATCGCAAGAATCATCTTAAATATTAAATTGCGGCTTTGTTCAAAAAGTCTGCGCCCAGCGAGTTCTGAGAGATATAATCGATTAATCTAGACTCGGCGGAGGAAGTGAAAATAGAATCTATACGAGCGCGCGACGTTTTATTTTGAACATAGCCATTAAATTGCGTTAAAATTATAAACCATGAAATATCTATGCAGCCATGGCAGACCAATCCGTGGATTATTCGCAGGGCTTCAACTTCCTCTATCAGATAGAGCGCAGGGTAGGATATCTGGAGAAGGACCTCTTGTTCATAGAGAAGAATGTTGATCTGCTGGAACTTAAGGGGCATGACGGCTTTATCGAACTGTCTGAAGAACTGCAGAAGATACGCCAAGGAATGGCTGCACTAAAGAATCATTTCAAGGAATGCAATCATGGGATGTCCCTTTTAGGAAAAGACCTGAAGGATTGCATGAAAAAAGATGACATACAGCTATTGAGTTCAAGGATTGATGAGATAAAATTCGAGGAGTATGTCACGCGAAATGATCTGAAGCGCGAAATGGAATAATACTTGCAAGTGATATCATGATTAATAAGGATATAAAAGATAAAGTTACGGTCGAGAAACTTGACAAATACTTCGATGTCACAGGACGGGCTCTTAAGATATGTAAATCAGCGATGGATAGAAGCACGAAGGAAAGATTGTCGCAGGCAAAGGATTTTTTTGACATGGCATCAAGATATTACAGTGATGCAGGGCACTTCAAGAAGAACAATGATTATGTCTTGGCATTCGCTGCACTGAATTATGCGCATGGATGGCTCGACGCCGGAGCTCGGATAGGATTGTTTGACGTGCATGATTCGACATTGTTCACGGTCGATGATTGAATCTGGGCGAGGCTATTTGACCTTCATCCTCTTCCCTCTCTCTACAATCAATGCATGGTATTCCTGAAACATCTTATAATCTCTAGGAAGATTATCCTCAAATAATTCTTTTACGTCGTCGTAAGTCCAAGAATTATCGATCAACTTCATCCCCTTTAGCATCCTTCTTGTATATGTATCGACAACAAATTCTTCTTTCTTGTATGCATATAATAATATAGAGTCGCAGGTTTCAGGGCCGATGCCCCAAAGATTCAGCAAATCATCTCTCGAAGGTGTTTTTCCATCAAGAGCAATATAGAACTCCGTGAATATCTTTAGTTTCCTGTATTTCTGATTATAGTATCCTGCAGGTCTTATCGCTTCCAGAATAATCTTTTCATCCGCAGACAATAATCTTTTCGCGTCAAGAAGTCTTCTGGACTTCAGACTCATCAATGCCTTCTCGACGTTGGACCAGGAGGTGTTCTGCGCAAGTATCGCGCCTAAGCATATCTCAAACCTTTGAGAGTCATTTTTCGGATAAGAATAGTCTTTAGGATGATATCCTTTCATTGAACCGCTCTTCGCCGGATTTATACCTTTATCATGCAGTTCCAGAAGAGGCCACCATCCCTGAAAACCGAATGCTTTTCGCATCGAAGAATACTTGTCCGAAAGAATCTTTGTGATGTTCATCTTCTAGGACTTTCTCTCAAGATTATATTTCAGTATCTCTAAGATGATGCTCCGCGAATCATCACCTATATCAAGTTCATCGATAAGTCTTTTCGCCGAAAATTCAAAAGATTTAATCCTTAAAGATATCTTCCCTGAAATTCCTCTGTCGACAATGATCTTCTTCACAATATCAATATCATTTTCATCAATGTCGGATTTTCCGAAAATATTATTTAGAATATATAATTCATCCTTTCTTGGAGTTGACATCAGAAGAGAATAGTATAATGTCTTCTTTCTGTCTCTTATGTCTATTCCTACACTTTTTCCTAAAGTTCTCTCGTCGCCAAATATTCCCAGTTCATCATCTTTTATCTGAAATATCATCCCTAGATTCTCACCTATTGCCTGAAGCTTTGCAATAATCTCTTCACTTGCTCCTGAGATGATCGCACCCATCATCATGGGAAGGGAGAAAGTATATCTTGCCGTCTTATAAGTATACATATTGATTATGTCGTCTTCGGTGATGTTATCTTCAAGATGTTCAAAATCTATATCCTGCATCTCTGCAAGACCTACATTGCAAAGTTCTGAACTGAAAAGTCTCATAAGTATCAACTTGTCTTCTCTAGGGATTTCTACTGTCGACAATAAGTCGTTTGCCATGAAGAATCCTATATCACCAGCGCATATGGCAAAACTTAAGCCGAAATGTCTCGGATCAGTAAATCCATGTTCAGAAGCATATCCTTCATATTGATGATTTATAGACGGATTGCCACGACGCATATCATCCCTATCTATTATATCATCATGTATCAACAATGATGAATGGGCAAATTCCATGGCTGCTGCAGCCCTGAGCACATTCTCCTCGTCAAATCTTCCCTTTGAGAACATCTTCGCAAATGCCAGAACAAGACATCCGCGGACAAGCTTGCCGTTCAAGGCAAAACCTTTGAATCTCGAGATGACATCAGCACCCCAATGGTTTATGATAGAGAAATCTTCGGACTTGGAATCAAGATATGATTCCATGAATCTTTTAAGCTGTTCGCGATGTTGAGAAAGGATTTGCTTCATAAACTAACTTTCTATAGCGGTTTTAAATAGTTTATGAAACAATAAAGAAAAAGATTTCAATACGAGCGGAATCCTATGTCGCAGATTCAAACAGAGTTAGTTCAAAATTCATCTTCAACGGGTATGATTGTCTCTTCAGGTATGTCGTGTTCATATTCTTCATCCCTTATTGTCAGTATACCATATTTGTTTATGTGTATCATTCTTTCACCCCACACAATATTAATCCGCCAAATTATTAACGGATTATATGTCAATAGTATGCTAAAGATATTTAATTATATATACTTTTGCTCAGCATATTATATAGCATGAAAAGATTTATATAGCAGTCCATATATTATAATACCATGGAATCAAGAAAGATACAGCTTGTAGGCTATAGATCATATTCCATCTCCCTGCCTAAAGATTGGATATTGCACAACAAGCTCAAGGAGCAGGACATAGTATATTTAGACACGACAAAGAATGATGAGATCCTTATAAGACCTTCCTCGATAGAACGCGCAAAGAAAGACACGCTCACTCTAGATATCGACAGCATCGACAATATCGCTGAATTCATCGTATTCTGCTACTCTAAAGGCATTCAGGTCAGGCTGATATCAAAAAAACTTTCTTTCGACCAGATAAAAAGTGTGAGAGAGATCCTGAAGAACCTTGACGGCTACGAGATAACGACAGAAAACGACAAGCTCATAGAGATATCTTTCCTATTCCAGAACATAGATATAAACCTTGACAAGATAATATTCCGGATAGTTTATCTTCTGAAGCTGATGACAACTTCTCTTGAGAACAAGGATTTCTCGACGCTAGAGGAGACCGAGACATCAATAGACAAACTATACCATCTTGGAACGAAGATACTCTTCGAATCCCTAGAGAACCAGAAGATACGTCTAGAGAACAGGATAATGCACCAAGAGGACATTCTGCACATAAAGGACATCATAAAGAAGCTTGAGAATATAGGCGACGCTATATTCATGTTCAAGAACCATAAATTCTCAAGTGAAGACAAAAAGAAGATTAAGGAAGCTGTAGATTACTGCGATAAATTACTGATAAAAAAGCATAAGGACCAGACATTCATAGACAAGATTGAGGAAAAGCAGAATGTCAAGGAACAAAACTATCTCATAAACAGGATACAGCACTTATGCAAAGACATAACCGAGAGCGTCCTCTCGATAGAATTCAACAAGAAATATTTCCCTTGAAGTGGCTGCTTGCCTAATAAACATAATTATCAAGACTAGAACTTGCTTTCTGTTCAAACCATGAATCTACACTTGCATATATGATTGCTGGATCTTTTTGTTCAACTCAGTAATGTAGTAAACATTTTCGTTTCCGAGCCTGTCTTTTATAGGTCTTATATCATCGAATATATCCCTAATTTCAAACACGCCTTTCTTAAGCCTGTTTCTGTATGGATTCAAGTGTTCAAACTTACCAGCATAACATCCCGATATCCCTAATGCCAATGTGCTCGCAATCACAATTCTTGTCAATGAATCCATTTTCATTTTGCCCTCCTGATAATTCTTATTATATTATAGCATATTACGCAATTCATGCTCTATTTAATCCATAACTTACAAATCGTGGTTGATCATATATCAATTGTCTACTCTTATAATTCCATGTCTTGTTAATCCTATCGATGTCGTATGCAGTCCTGTTCTGGGGGATTATGAGCAATGCGGCAGCAACGCTTGGACCTATGATGTGTCCTGCAATGAATGATACTGCCTTCTTTAGCAGAATATTTTTCTTATATACATCGCTTGCGAGATGGTCAATCATCGCATCAGCCATCAATATGCCTGTCTTAAGGTCTTTCTTTCGGAATTCGTCAATATCGCAATCAGTATATTGCAATATGCGCGCTTCTATATCGTGGGCAATTGTCGAGAGTGTCATATCATTCCGTACAAGATACGAATTTCCGTTCGCGACATTATCCCAGAATTCAAAGAAATCCGATCCTTTGGCGACAGTCATCGCGTTGCCAGGTTCTCCGATGTGTGAATCAGTTGTCGATGTTATGCCCTTACCTAATTCTTTTGCCATCCTGTATGCGTGATCATTCAATTGCCTTATCCTGCCGGAATTAAGTTCTATGACAGGAAATTCTTTGGCTATTTTCAGTACAGCGGCTATATTCAATCTTTCAAAAGGCTCGCACCAGAATGGATGATTATATTGGAATGATAACTCTGCGTCCTTGAGATAGGATATGAATCCTTTAAAGTCTCCAGTCGAAGCGATATTTTCTAGATCATGGAACTGCGCACTGAACTTTTCAGTGTTCTTCCCGTAGACATTCACATGAATGGTGTGACCTACTTCCGGAGGCTTTATCTTTATCTCGACACCAGCAATGCCAAGGACATATGCACCATCAAGTGTATCATGGTCAGTTATCATCGGGACAAGACCTAAAGCGCGTTCCCTTCGTACAATCGATTCTGGTGTAGCATCCATGGAGGGAATAACATCATACGAGGCTGAACTGTGCACGTGCAGGTCCGCGCCTAGGAATCCTTTCCCGAGAAATTCTCTCGCCTTCCTAATGTCAATAAATGTCTTATCGTTTAATTCACCCATAATATTTAGTCGTGAATATGTTATATATAATTATGCTACATAAGGTATATAGCAAAAAGATAAGTATATAGCTTACATAGCAAAGACATAAATAGGGTTAAATGAATCAACAAATATATAGATTGATTATGGATTGACGCACGGAAACTGCTTTAATGTTTAGTAGAATTTTTATGGGCAATAAAGATAAATTTTTTGGAATCAATGTATCGCTTGAATACGTGAATGAATCAATGCTCGATACGTTCATTGAAAGAGTTGATGGACTCAGCTGCGGCTGGGTCAGACTGGAATTTGATTGGTATTCAAAGCAGAATTTCAGACTGCATGATAAGTTTGTCAAGGCCATGCACGTGCGTGGAATAAAGATACTAGGGTTATTGACGGGTCTTGTGCATGCGACATTCAAGAACTTATTCTTTCCACACCTGAAGTTCAGATCACCAGTAAAACATGAGAAGGACTTCTTAGGATTCTGTGGGAAGATATGCAGGAGATATTCTGCTTATATCAACACATGGGAGATATGGAATGAAGAGAATACGTTAAGATTCTGGACAACAACTCCTGATGCTGATGAATACGCAATGCTTCTGAAGAACACTATAAAAGTCATAAAGAATATACAGCCGAAAGCAAAGATAGTCCTTGGAGGAATATTCGGCAATGATCTCGATACAGTGTTTTCAAGCAATAGAGGATATTTAGCAAGATTGATAGTGCAAAAAGCTACAGACGAAGTCGATATTTATGCGTTCCACCCGTATAGTATATCGTGCTATGCGACACTTACAAAAAATAAGAAAGGCTATCTAAAGGATGCCAAGGACGACATAAACAAATTTGCCAACGCCTATGCATATACAGGCAAGAAAATGTGGATAACCGAATATGGAGTGTCAAGCGGGTATACATTCAGCATGAACGATGCTGATATAGGATGGGTATATAAACAATTGCTCGAGCATTGTAGATCAAAAAATATTGTGTTGTTCATATGGACTATGATGGATATGCATTCTTCAAGATATTCAGAGTTCAATCCAGAGAGAGTGTTCGGACTATTGGATAAGAATATGAATAAGAAGGATAGCTATAGAGTTCTTGCAAATTAATCTTAATCCTAAAATCTCACAAAAAACCATATCAGTGTTATATAATAGTATATTGAATATCTCATTCTAGACTTTCTAGACGTAAGATTCAACGATTCCAGACTTTTTTTAGCGAAAGTTTTATAAATAAACTAATTTTCCCTTATCTTATTAAATCGCCTCCATTCTGAACTGTCTATAAGTCCTGTCAATGGCACGACATATTAAGAAGTAACACTGAATGAGTACTTGATGTAAAAGTCTAGTATGATGTAAGAGTGTGTCATGTAATTGACAAGCTAAAATAGTAAATTTCCTTTAATTCTTTTAAGTTGAAGAAAAAAAGCGACCCAAATATAAGAAAAAATTCTAGCGGCAAAACATTCATATGATTGCAAGATTATATTGGATATCTAGAATAAGGACAATAGAAACAACACAAATCAAGTGACTAAATTCCCGTTGATCCTGCGGGGGATTGCTGCTATCGGAATTCGATTAAGCCATGCAAGTCAGGTCAGCAATGGCCGGCGACAGGCTCAGTAACACGTCGATAATCTGCCCTAAGGTTGAGGATACCCACGGAAAACTGTGGCTAATACTCGATATTGAACGGATTCTGGAACGAACCATTCATTAAACGCAAGGTCTTAGGATGAGTCGGCGGCAGATTAGGCAGTTGGCGGTGTAACGGACCACCAAACCAAAGATCTGTAGGGGCCCTGAGAGGGGTAGCCCCGAGAGGGACACTGAAATACTGGTCCCAGCTCCACGGAGTGCAGCAGGCGCGAAACCTTCGCAATGCGCGAAAGCGTGACGAGGGGATTCCGAGTGCTTACATTTTATGTAAGCTTTTGCCAAGAGTTAACATCTTGGAGAATAAGTGGTGGGTAAGACCGGTGCCAGCAGCCGCGGTAACCCCGGCGCCACGAGTGGCAATCTTATATTGGGCCTAAAGCATTCGTAGCAGGTTTGAAAAATCCTTTGTGAAAT
>Ga0265323_10000856_pt1 | contig 16193 bp, 13 predicted proteins | sample 41225metaG_FD_193580 | JGI IMG/M metagenome (GOLD analysis project Ga0265323, IMG submission 193580) | Rhizosphere microbial communities from Carex aquatilis grown in University of Washington, Seatle, WA, United States - 4-12-25 metaG | ecosystem: Host-associated > Plants > Roots > Rhizosphere...
GTACCGGCAACGCCGCAAGCAACACCAGCCCAAAGATGTTGTGGCGAGAATAGCCCACTACTGATCCCAGCAGGCCCCGGCCCAGCAGCGCTGGCAAACTCTGTGTGGCGTGGCCCAGCTTGCTGTACTGGGGAACGAAGGCGAACAAGGTCTCGATCATCCAGCCCAGGGCACCGTGCGCGAGGAAGTACAAGATCACGACCGCAATTGGCAGGCTGGCCCCCAATGCCATTGCCCCTAGCGGCGCCAAGCCCGCCCGCAACACTTTGCGCGGCCCGGCTGCGTTGGCGTCGGCTGCGCGCGCTCTCGCTAGGCCAATCAGCCACGGCGTAAGGATCAAACCCCCGGCCAACTGCGGCTTGAACACGCCCGCCACGCCATAGAGCACGCCAGCGAGCAGCCAGCACAATCCCTGCCGCCGAGTCACGCGGCCGCTTCGAACCGCCGCGGGACCGGTGGCCAAGACCAATGCCCACGCGAGCGCCACTGCGGCGAAGCTTTCGGGTTGGGCCGTGTTCCAGAATTCCAGCTGCACGCAGGCCATTGTGCTCAGAGCGGCTGCTAGCAGCGCCGGCCTGGCCGACCCCACGAAGCGGCGGGAAAGGATCGCGAAGGCCGGGACGAGCGACAGCATCCCGAGGATTTCCAGAATGCGAATACCGTACATGGCCCTTCCGAACAGCAGCCGCGCCCCGGCGTACACGAAGAAGATACCCGGCGGTTTGAAATCCCACGCGTCCCGATAGGGGACGCCGCCTTCCAGAATCGTCCTTCCCACCACCGCATAGATTCCCTGGTCGCGCCCATACTGGAAAAGCAGGAGATGCCCCAGGAGATACAGGGCGACAAGTCCGCAGCCCGCGAGCATGGCCAATTCCACACGCTCAACCACGCCAGTCGGAAGCGTCCCAAAGAAGATCGTCCGGGCGATCCTCTTGGCGCGAGTGGCGGGCAACGCAGAACTCACTGCATTCACTCTACAACCCCCAACTCGGATCGGGAAGCGGCGGCGCAGGACGGCACGTGGTATTTTGTCGCCGGGAAAAGCGCCCGATGAACGCTCGATTTTCATGGTCGGAAGGCAGGCAGCGCACGGCGGTGGTGGCGGTCGTGCTGGGGCTGCTCTGCTGGGTGGATCTGTTGCTGATGATGGCGCTTCACGTGGACGGGGGCGCCGACATCGACAGTATCAACTTCGGTCTGTCGGCCATTCGCTTCGATCTGTTGCAGCAGCAACCGCATCCGCCGGGCTACCCCGGCTACGTGATGTGGCTCAAGCTTATCCATCTGCTGGTTCCAGGCCTTGCTCCCCTGGAGATCGCCGAGTGGGGCAGTCGCCTGTGCGGTTTGCTCAGCATTCCGGCCAGCTACTGGGCATGCCGCCAGTTCCTAGACGAACCCAAGGGCGTCTCGCGCCCGCTGCTGGCCGCGACCTTGGCGGCCCTGCACCCCATGCTGGTCAAGTACGGGTCCGACGGACAGTCTCATGCCGCCGAGGCCCTCTGCACGTTTCTGCTTTTCGGCGCCACTGCGGTCGTAGTCCACCGCTCGACGTTGGCCCGACGGCTGCTGTTGGTCGTGCTATTTGCGCTGGCAGGTGCCGTTCGGCCCAACATCCCGCTGCTTTTTTCACCGATGCTGCTTTGGGTGTTCTGGCGGAGACCTCGGAACGACTGGCTGCTGGCATTCTTCGTGGGCTCGCTGGCGGTGTTACTCTGGGCGGTGCCCCTCGTCGTGCTGTCCGGCGGCTGGACCATTTACCGTCGCGCCACGGCCGCACTGCTGGCCGACTTCTATGGCGCGACCGACAGTGTGTTCGGCGCACGCGCGACCTGGAAGACTGTTGTCGCCAATGTGAACGTCGTTTTCGCGAGCAGCGCCATCGCGGCCATCCCGCTCTTGGCCTGGTCGAAGGGGCGGGCAGCCTGGCGCCGAACTCTGTGGGCGACGGTCGCGCTCAATGTGCTGTTCTACGCGGTCTTCTACTGCGCCGAAACGGGCTACCTGATCGCCGTGGCGGCCCTGTCATGCCTGGCGCCTGCCTCATGGCCGCCGACGCTGGGGCGCCTGCTGCGCAGCCGGATTGCGCTGGCTGTCGCTTTGTGCCCGGTGTTCCTGTTTCTGGCGCCCGCATCCGTGCCGCTGGTCATCCACTCCAGGATCGATCTCCCCACTTTTTCTCAGGCGGTTGCCAGGGATTCATTTCAGAGGGCATTTCGTCGGCTCATATGCGAAGCGGCCGATGGCAAATCGAGTCTGGTTTTCTCGAACGACCCGCGTATGGGCGCTCACCGTGGCGTGCCACTCCAGTGTCCCAACGTGCTATTCGCGAGCGCGCTCAGCCGCCTGGAGTTCACGCCAAAACTCGACAACCTGATCATCGCCGGCGCGCGAGGCATGGTCGCGCTGCCCACAGGGATTCCCATGGAAGCCGGTCCACCCGTCGAGTACGTGGTGCCAATGCCGGTCGAACGGGTGTTGCTCGCGCCAGACGCGACGGCGGATTTCGTCGACGAGATCAGCCGGCAGGCCCTGTGCCCACGCATGGTCGAGGCCGAGCGCGCGTTGAGTGACGATCGCGTCTTGGTCTGGCCGGCCCGCTGCTTCCCCAGGCTGCAGATCGGGAAGAACGTGGTGCGGCTGACCGCCCCCCGTGAGGTCAGTGAAAGTACCGGTCCTTGAGCGCGAGAAAGCGCTTTTCGACCAAGTGGTACAGTAGTTGAGCGGCAGCAAAAGTGACGAACCAGAAGTAGACGATTGCCACGCCGAGATTGAGGACAGTCGGTCGCCGCGGCACTGCGAATAGCAGGACCATGGCCAGGTCCATCATCGGCAGGTGCAGCAGGTACATTCCGTACGAGACGCGACCCACGGCAACCAAGGGCCGGAATTCGAGCGCGCGGCCCAGCCAGGTATTCGGCCGCCGAGTCAGTTCGAGAAGCAAAATGGCTGTGGTCAGCGCCAGCAGGGAAAAGCCGGCCGAGAATCCCAGAGGCCGGCCGGTGGGGCGCACGGACATCGTGTTGGTAACAAGCAGCAAAGCGATGAGCACCGCTCCGGCGACCAGCAGCAGCCGTCGGGTCGAGTCGCGCCAGTTGATCCGGCTGGCAACCAGCGCGGCCAGGCCGCCCCAGAGAATACTGTCGAGCCGGTAGTGCGAGGCAAAGTGGACCGCCAACGGTTGATCCCAACCGTTCGCAATGGCGAGGTGGCGCAGCACCGGGAGCGTGAGGCACACGGCGAGCGACACCGCCACGCGCGCGCTGGTTCGCTTGACCAGGACAAGAAAGATCGGCCAGAGGAGATAGAAATGCTCCTCCACGCAAAGAGACCAAAACACAGCGTAGGCTTCGCGCGGAACGAAGACAGTGTGCCCGCTCCAACGCGGACCGTACGCGATGATGTAGTTTGCCCAGAAGGTGCCGTAGGGCAGAAGCCCAAGGAACGAGTGCTTGATCTCGGTCAAGCCAGCCGAAGGCACGAAGGGAAAACGGGAAAACAGGCAGGCGTCCAGGGCGAACACGGCATAGAACGCAGGCAAGATGCGGAACACGCGACGCAGGTAGAATCGACCCAAGCTGAAAGATTGCGGTCGTCCGACCCGCACCGCGCGATCCTCCTCGCGCAGAAGCAGCGAGGTGATGAGAAAGCCGCTCAGGCCGAAGAACAGGTCCACGCCGGCCCATCCCGCCATCAGCCAGGGCCGCACCCAGCCCAGGGTCGCGTCGGGATAGGCCGTGGTGCTCACGGCGTGATACGCAATCACCATCAGGATGGCGATCCCGCGCACCCCGTCGAAGCTGCGAAAATGAAACGCGGTGGGTGCGCCTGCGGCCGGGGGCTGTGCAGGCGGTGCAGGCTCGTGGCTCGGAGTCACGCCCCCATTAAACCACGGGTGCTAACCGCCCCGTGCACTCATACGTGCTAACCACAGTTTTCCGCATGTTTGGTCCGGATTTCACCACAGAGAGCACGGAGGTCACAGAGCCGGACTGGAAAGGGAAGGGTTGGCCTTGTCCGATCCGAACCCCTTCTTCCTTTCCGACCTCCGTGTCCTCTGTGCTCTCTGTGGTGAAAAAACAGCTAACTTCTCCGCCGCTTGCGCAGACGCAGATACTCGGCCCGCTGCTCTTCGACAAGCCAGCTCGGCTCAGCCAAGACATCGTCGAACAACGATGCGACCGTCGGTGGTCCCGCGGCATCCTCGGCGGCGATGGCTGCGCGGATTTCCTCGTCGACGCGCGCGCGCGTGGCCATCTGTGCCTCGGTCGTCAAAATCTTCTCTGCCTCTAGCCACGCGCCGAAACGCAGCAGTGGATCCTTTCGCTGCCACGCCAGCGCCTCGGCCGGATCGCGGTAGCGATTGGGATCGTCGCTGGGCCCGTGGGCGCCCATGCGGTAGGTGACGGCCTCGACGAAACTGGGGCCATTGCCGGCGCGTGCCCGATCCACCGCGTCCTTGATGACAGCGTAGAGCGCGAGCACGTCGTTGCCGTCGACCCGGAACGACGGCACGCCGAAAGCCAGGCCCTTTATGGCGATGCTGCGCGCGGCGGTCTGGCTGGAAAGCGGCGTGGAAATGGCCCACTGGTTGTTCTGGCACACGAACACCACCGGCGCCTTGAACACGGCCGCGAAGTTCAGCCCCGACTGGAAGTCATCCTCGCTGGTGCCGCCATCGCCCACGAAACCGACAACCACGGCGCGCTCACCGCGCATACGCGCGGCCCAGGCCAGGCCGGTGGCGTGCGGCATCTGCGCGGCCACGCTGGATGACCCGATGACGTGACGACTGGAGCGCGACCCGACCGCGCCCGGCGTCTGCCGGCCATGCGCGAGGTCGTTATTGTTGCCCAGCATCTGCGCCAGGTAGGTTCGCAGCGGCAGGCCGCGGTACAGGGCCGCGGCCGACTCGCGCAGCGCCGGAACGAAATAGTCGTCCGCGGCCATGGCGTGGGCCGCCGCAATCACTCCGGCTTCCTGGCCGCGGGCATCTAGATACAGGGCGATGCGACCCTGGCGCTGCATGGTCAGCAGATGCTCGTCGAGCAGCCGGCCACGCAGCATGCCCTCGTACATGCGCACCAGTTCCGCAGCCGACAGCGCGGGCACGGCTGCCAGCGCGAGCCCGTTCTCGTCGAGGATCTGCCGCAGCCCGGTGGCGCGCGCTTCGTCCACATCGCTGTAGACCTGGACGCTTTCCGCCAGGCTCTGACCTGAGCGGACTTTGCTGACGGGCTTGACGGCCATGCTAATGCGACTCGAGGAAGAGCAGCCCTGGCGTCTCCAGCGAGGCCTTGATCTCGGCCACGAACCTGGCTGCATCGTGGCCATCGACCATGCGGTGATCCACCGAAAGTGAAAGGTTCATCATCTCGCGGATCACGATCCTGTCGTCGACCACCGCCGGTCGCTTGGCGATCTTGTGCACTGCCAGGATCGCCACCTCGGGGTAGTTGATGATGGGTGTGGCCGACAGGCCGCCCAGCGCTCCCAGGCTGGTGATGGTGAAAGTAGAGCCGCCGAGATCCGAAGGGGAAACGTGTCCGGTGCGCGCGGAGGTTGCCAACCGTTCCACTTCGCGGGCCAGCTCCAGCAGCGATCGCCGGTCGGCGTGGCGAATGACCGGGACCATGAGCCCCTCGGGCGTTTGCGCCGCCAGGCCAATGTGATACTCGTGCCGCTGCACGATCTCGCCAGCCCTTTCGTCGAGATAGGAATTGAGCTGCGGCTGCTTCTTGAGTGCTTCCACCGTGGCCCGGATGAAGAAGGGCAGGTAGCTGAGCTTGACGTCGTGGCTGGCCAGGCGTGCCTCGGCCTTGTTGCGTAGCTCGACCAGCTCGGTGGCGTCGACTTCCTCCATGTAAGTGAATTGCGCCACCTCGCGCTGGGTGCGCAGCATGTGCTCGGCAATCTTGCGGCGCACGCCGCGGAACGGGATGCGGACATCGCCGGTCACCATCGGTCGCGGCGTGGGTGCCACCAGGCCAGCCGACACCTTGGCCGTGCGCACGTCGTCGGCCGTGATCTGCCCGCCTGGGCCGGTGCCCGCTACGGTCGTTAGATCCACGTCCATCTCGCGCGCCAACTTGCGCACCGCCGGAGTGGCCAGCACGGTTTCGGGTTTGTGAACCGGCGCGGTCGTCGTCGGCGCCGGGGTAGGCACCGGCGTGGGCCCCAGCGTGGGCGTCATGGGGGCGGGCGTCCGGTCGTCATCCTCGTCGGTGCCGATGATCACCAGCACGTCGCCCACCGGACAGCGCTGGCCCTCCTTGAAGCAGCGATCGAGCACGCGCCCGGCACGCGGGCAGGCGATCTCCACTGTTGCCTTGTCGGTCATGATCTCCACCATGGGCTGGTCCTGGCCGAGCACGTCGCCTTCCTTGACCAACCAGCGGACGATTTCGCCCTCTGCCATTCCCTCGCCGATGTCAGGCAGTCTGAATTCGTAGGCCATGGTTCTCCTCGTGGCTAGCCGGTGGTGACACGCTCGATGGCATCCAGGATGCGTTCGCGACTAGGCAAATATTCCATTTCCAGCGCGTAGGGGAAAGGCGTATCGAACCCGGTCACGCGCAGGATGGGTGCCTCCAGGTGCAGCAACGCGCGCTCCTGGATGCTGGCAGCCAGCTCGGCGCCGAAGCCGCAGGTGCGCGGCGCCTCGTGCACCACGATCACTCGACCGGTCTTCTTCACCGAGGCAAGGATTATGTCGATGTCGAAGGGCAGAAGCGTGCGCAGATCGATGAGCTCAAGGTCGTAGCCCTGGCCGATCCCCTTGTCGACCGCGTCCAGCGCCGTGTGCACCATCGCGCCCCAGGCCAGGATGGTCACCGAGCGCGCGGATCGGCCCGATGCCTCGTGCAGCACCGCCGCCTTGCCGATGGGAACCAGGTATTCTCCCTCGGGCACTTCCCCGCGCGCCGTGCGGTAGTGGCGCTTGGGCTCCATGAAAATCACCGGGTCGTCGCCGCGAATGGCCGAGGCCAGCAGGCCCTTGGCGTCCGCAGGGTTGGACGGGTACACGACCTTGAGCCCGGGTGTGTGGATGAAAATCGCTTCGGGCGATTGCGAATGATAGTGCCCGCCCTTGATGCCGCCGCCAGCCGGCATGCGCACCACCACCGGTGCCTGGTACTCGCCGCCCGAGCGGTAGCGCATCTTTGCCAGCTCATTCACGATCTGGTCGTAGGCCGGGTACACGTAGTCAGCAAACTGGATTTCGGCCACGGGTCGCAGTCCGTACAAAGCCATCCCGATGGCACAGCCCACGATGCCGTTTTCCGCCAGCGGCGTGTCGATGCAGCGGTCGGGACCGAATTCTTCCTGCAGGCCGACGGTGGCGCGAAAAACGCCGCCAAAGCGGCCCACGTCTTCGCCCAGGACCACCACGCGGCTGTCCCGGCGCATCTCGACCCGGAGGCAGTCATTCACGGCCTGGATGATGTTCATCTCGGGCATTGGGAGTTCCGACGGCATTATGCCAGTATTCGCAGGGAATCAAGTCCGACGCGACATCATAAGGCGAACTTATACTGCATCTTTGACGCGTTCGGGGCGGGGTGCGGTGTGGGTGACAGTGACAGTGGCAGTGGACGAACCGGGCGATATCGGCGATCTTCTGGGGCGTGAGTCCTTTGCGAAATGCCTGGCGCGCCGCCGTCGCGCTCTTGCTCGTCGGCTGTCTCGCCGCGGGCTGCGCACGCACCTACACTGGTCCAAAGGTGTTGGCTGCCGTGGGCGCAGCGCTCTTGGTGGGCGGCGGCACGACCTGGGTGGTGGGTGAACGCCAGAACCAGAACGGAACCGCGAATCTTGGCTTGGTCACCACGGTCATCGGGGTCGGCGCGGTGATCGGTGCGGCGGGCTGGCTGGCCGCTTCCGTGTCCTGCGAGGAAGATCCGGACTGCCCACGCGGCGAGGAATGCAAAGAGATCCCCGCGCTTCCTGGCCGCGTGCCCTACAAACAGTGCATGCGCCGCCCAGGGAAATAGACCTTCTATTGCACAGTCATGCCCAGGAAGCAGAAATCGAACGGCGTGGCTGCGACTGCACTACCTGGAACGACCAACTCCACCGCTGTGATCGGTGTGCCGGACTTGAAGGGGGTACCGGTGTTGTCCCAGCACTTGGTGTTGAGGCTCGAGAATGGAATCGTCTTTGTGGTAGAGGTGGTTGACTGCGGCAGGGAGTAGCACCAGTAGTCGCTGCCGTCGTACAGCTGGAGTTCCAGCGTCGATCCACCCTTGTTGACATAGCTGACGGAAATTGTGCTGCCCGAGAGCACCAGCGAATTTGAGGACCCGCTCATGCCCGACTGGCCCTGGTTGACATTGAAGCCGGCCTCGGCCCAGCAGTTGTATGTACTGTTCTGGCCCACTGTGCCCGATGCGCAGAAGGACGACGATCCGTACGTCAACGAGATCATCGATCCCGATCCACCCTCGGCCGACGAGACGAACCCGGCCAAGACTGTCGTGCCCGCGGACACGGTTACGTAGCCACTGTCAGTGATCGTCGGGGTGCCGAGTGGAGTTGCTCCATCGGGGGCGACGCCACCATCGTGGCGTGAGCTGCTGCTGGCCTTGCTGCCGCCGCTGGAGATCGTCACAACGCCGCCCGCGGACGAAGCTCCGCCGCTGTCCACTGTGCCACCCTCGGGAACTGCCGATGCCCCACCCATTTCTGGAATGCCCGCGGTGCCTGCGTTTCCACCTGCAGCGACCGTGCCGCCAACGAAATCGCCCGCCGCGCCACCGGTGTCAACGCTGCCCTCAGGCTCCGACGAGCCGCCGTGTGCAGACCGGAGCGGAGTCCGCGCCACGCAGCCAAATACCAGCAGCGGCGCTATTGCGTGCAACACGGCCAGAGTCACGCGCGGGGCGCAAACGGCAGAACCCGTCTTGAGCCGGGGTGCAATCATGGGTTCACCTCTAGCAGATTATGAGTCGCATGCATGCCTGCGCGGGTCAACATTCAGTGGGTCCGCCACACAAGACAGCGCTCCACGGCCCACGCTTTCCAGCTACGGGGGATTGAGATCCCAATTCCACGTGGGTTTCTGCCGCAGGCCAGCCGCCACCGCCAGCTCCCGTCTTACCGCGACGTAGCCGTCAGCTTCCTCATTGGCAGGGAAGAAACTTTGCCCCTCGGAATTCTTGATCCGGCCCACCTGGTGATACACGACAACGTAGTTGAGCTGCGCAAACAGCGGGAGCAGGGAGTCCTCCAGGTACGCGTTGTAGAAAATGTCCGGCAAGGGCAATCCGCAGCGTTGAGTGATCTGCTCGTGTTCTCGCAGCGGTCGCTCCGATCCGATGAAGGTGCCAAACTTGCCGGCCGCCACAGTGCCTCGGGGCAAGCAGTCAAGAATCTGACGGTCGGTGAGCGACCACAAGTCGAGGATTTTGACCTTGCCGAAGAGCTTGGACGCCAAATGGTAGGCGTTCATCCCAGCCTGCCCGGTCATCACGTAAATAGGACGAGTCTTGACGTGCGCGACCAGGGCGTCAGCAATCGGCAGCAATTCGCTCACCGTTACGGCGTCGCGGCGGTGCATCTTGTTCAGCAACTCCACCCGCGAAAAATGGCTGTCCTTCACCCGCGCATCGAAGCGGGTGAAGACACCGCGCAGGGCCCATAGCGGTTGTCCTTCGACCGCCCCCTGGTGCAGAACCTGGACCGCGAACACTAGATTCGCTGCCGCGTAGAGGGCTGCCAGTCCAGCCCGTCCCAACGACGTCGGGGCGAACGCTTCCAGGGCCAAGAATCCAACCAGCACCAGCGAGGGCACGATGAGCGCCAGAAACCTGGCCCCCGCCATCCAGTCGCCGCCACTGACCACTAGGAACGTGAGCTGAGCCAGCCCCAAACTGGCCACCAGCTCCGCAGTCGGATTGCCCGCACCTCGCATTCGCCGTACCACCAGCACCGCGAGGCCAGCGACGAAAAGCAGCAGGGGAAAGGCGCCGGCAGCCAGCCCCACTTCCCACAGGTAGCGCGCCCCTTCCTGCGCATTGAACCCGCCCACCTTCATGAGTGCGGGATTGGGCCACCAGGCATGGAAGTACAGTTTGCGAAATCCGAAGAGCAGTCCAACCACTCCGATCGCCACGGCAGCGCGGCCGACCGGCAGGCGCAGTGCCTGCCACGCGTTCTGCGCCCCGGATCGCCGCGAAGCCACCGCGATGCCTGCGGAAAGGAGGGCAAGACCGACTAGCAATAGCGGAGCCTCGGGACGAGCCGCCGCGAACAGGAACGCCGCGGCCCCGAAGCGGATCCAGTGCCAGCGCCGGTATTTTTCCGTCGCGCGCGTGCTTTCGTCGATGAACCAAAGAGCAGCGGCTGTGGTCAGGGCAGTTTCCATCCCGCTGGTGGCCCAGTAGCTGAAACACCCGAAGGTGCCGAGGGCGGCCACCAGACCGGCGCGCGAGCCGAGACCCATGCGCCGGCCGACCCGCACCGCCAGCAGCATGGTCGCCACGCCGGCGCCCAGCGAGACGAGGTAAGCGACGGCGGGCATCGACAGTGGCGTCAGCCGGTAGACCAGCGCGAGCACCAGCACCAGCGAAAGCGACGAGCTTTGTTCCAGTCGCAGCCCGTTGTAGTTGAGGATCTGTCCGTGCTCGGCCAGCGCTCGGGCCGCCCAGTAGGTAATGTAGCAATCGTCCTGGCCTCCCTGACTCCACAGGATCACCGCCAGCGCGGAACACAACAGCGCGGCTGCTACGATGTCGGCGTGGTCAGCCAGTCGACGCATGTACAAGGGCTCGGCACGGAAGGAAAGTTGCAGTCATGGCGAAATGCACACTCATCCCATCCTATCAGTGTTCGTTGCGCAGCCCTGTGACGCCGGTCACAGGGTTACGCTGAGCCCGGACGCAAGTTTCTGAACAGAAGCGAGCTCGGCGCGTGGGCCGTCGCGGGAAGGTTTGGAAACCTCCTGAGGGTTCCCATCATGATCGATGCGCTCCCGGCATCAGCCCGCCAGCGCCGAGCGTCCCCTTCCTACGATGCCCCGTTCACGCTCCTCGGCTATTAGGGAGACCCCTAGAACGCGTACGCGAAGCCGCCCTTGAACAGCTCGTTGCCTAGCTCGACCCGCAAAGCCAATTTGCCGATCGTGTAGATGGCCCCGGCCGAGACGTTGAAGAAGAAGCCACCATAGGTCGGCTCCTTGCAGTCGGGGATGCCATTGCAGTAGGTGAATCCCGAGAACCAGCCGAACGCGTAGCCAAAGTCCAGCTTTGGGTACAACGCAAGGTTGGGGTTGATCCAGAACTGCCACATGCCGCCCACCACGGGCAGAACCTCGCTCCATGAATAGTTGCCCAAAGCCAGGTAGCCATAGCTCTCGCGGAGATAGTCCAGGCCGACCTCGACCGCGACCTGGTCGCGAATATTGGGGAGGTTTAGTAGGCTGTGTCCTACCGGCTGCATGTAGCGCGCTCCGAGCCCGTACATGCCCCACCATCCAACCGCGCCCCAGATGGTGGCGGCGGCCTGCATGGGCGCAGGACCAGCAGGCAGCGGCGGCGCCACGACCGGGGCCATCGGAGCGGGAGGCGCCGCAGCGGGGGCTCCCATCGCTTCCTGAGCCAAAGCCTGGACGGAAGTCCCGAGAATTGCCGACGCGCAAACTGCCGCAAACGCCGCTGTGCGAATTTGCGAGCGGACGCCAGAGATAGCATCAATCATGTGTGCCTGCCTTTCGTTACGGAGTGCCCCGATTGCAGCCGCAAAGCGCCGCGAGCATAGTCAATAGACAATCATAGTCAAGAATGCTCAGAATCATCCGGCTGCGTTCCCGAATCCCAGTGAGCTTGGTTGACAGGCCGTCACCGGACAGGGATCCTCCTGCCCACCATGCGTCCTGACGGCCGACGACCCGACGAATTGCGCGCCATCCGTATCACGCCGGACTGCAATCGTTACGCCGAAGGCTCGGCTTTGGTCGAGTTCGGCGAGACCAAGGTGATTTGCACCGCCACCGTCGAGAACAAGGTGCCACCTTTCCTGGCAGGGCAAGGCAAGGGTTGGGTCACCGCCGAATACGCCATGCTTCCGCGCTCGACCCACACGCGCTCGGGCCGCAATCCCGGCGGCCGCGGCCAGGAGATCCAGCGCCTCATCGGCCGTGCTTTGCGCGCGGCAGTGCGGACCGCGCATTTGGGCGAACGTCAACTGACGGTGGACTGCGATGTGATCCAGGCCGACGGTGGCACGCGCACGGCTGCCATCACCGGCGGTTGGGTTGCGCTGGCCCTGGCTCTGCGTCGCCTGGTGAAGAGCGCGAAGTTGGCCCAAGATCCCCTGCGCCGGGCCGTGGCGGCGCTGTCAGTGGGCCTGGTGGCCGGGGAGCCGCGCCTGGACCTGGCCTACGAAGAGGATTCGTCGGCAGACGTGGACTTCAACTTCGTGATGACCGACGCGGGCCAGTTCATCGAGATCCAGGGCACGGCCGAGGGCGAGCCATTCTCCGCCGACGACTACGCCAAGTTGGTTGCTCTGGCGAGCGTGGGCGCGAAACAGCTTTTTGCTCTTCAGCAGAAAGCCCTGGAGGCGGCCAAGCTACCATGAGGGTCGTGGTTGCCAGCCGCAATCGGCACAAGCTGCGCGAGATCGGTGTCTTGCTTGCCGATGCGGGACTGGCGTGGGATCTGGTTCCCATCGACGAGGTTGCGCCCGGATGCGCGCTCGTCGAGGAAGAGCCCAGCTTTGAAGACAATGCCTTGTCCAAGGCGCGCCAGGCAGCCGCAGCTACCGGACTGCCGGCGTTGGCCGACGATTCGGGCATCGAAGTGGATGCCCTTGGCGGAGCCCCTGGCGTGTACTCGGCGCGATGGAGTGGCCAGCCCTGCGACGATGAGCGAAACAACCAGAAGATGTTGCGCGAGTTGGCCGGCGTCCCGGCGGAAAAGCGCACAGCTCGCTACCGCTGCGCCGCTGCGTTCGTCGACCCGGCACGCGGTTTGGAACGCGTGCGCATGGGCGCGTGCGAAGGCCGCTTGCTGGAGTCCGCGCGTGGTGCGGGCGGATTCGGCTACGATCCTCTATTCTTCATCGAGTCGCTGGGCCGCACCATGGCCGAGATCCCGCTCGAGGAAAAGAACCGGCTCTCTCACCGCGCGGCCGCGTTTCGCCAGCTCGCGCGGGCGCTGGTCGAGCTGGATTCAGTGCGCTGAAGGCAGGCCGGGCGAGACGGAATAGGCCGTGCCGGTGCCAGAAGACGTCTTGGTTGAGCCGTCGCTCCCGACGGCGGTCTTGGGTCCTGTGGTGGTGGTCGCCGTCTCGGTCGCGGTGATGGTTACGGAGTCGCTCGCGGTTTGCAACCTGCCAACCGTCAAGGTTCTGGTGCCAGTGGCCGCGTTGGTGTGCGTCCTGGTTGCGGTTTCGGTGAACGTCACGATTCCCGTGAACGTCGCGATTCCGGAATCGTACGGGGTAGCAGTGGCTGTGCTGGTAGATGTGGCACCTCCACCGTCGGGGTTGGGCTGCCCGCAGGTCCCACCTGCACACGCCAGCGGGCTGTCGCACCGGTTGTTGGAGCAGCACGGCTGGCCCGCAGCTCCGCAGACAACACAATTGCCAGCGGAGCAGATGCTGCTGCCCAGACAGTTGTTGTTGGCACAGCAGGGGTAGCCGCTGGAACCGCAGACCACGCAGCGCACGCCGTTGCACACGGTTGCCTCTGCCTTACACTCGTTGTTGGCACAACAGAGCCGATCCAGTCCGCCGCAGGCCGCGCCTGAGTCTTCGGTGGCAGGCGCCATCGTGTCCCCAGCCTTGGCCGCGCTTGAGTCGGGGTTGATCGGGGGCGCCATCGTGTCGCTTTGTTTGCCGCCGGTTCCGCCAATCCCGTCGGTGGCCTGGGGCACGTCCAACTTGGGTCCACCGTCGTCGGCCGGGGTGTTGTAGCACAGGCCGTCGCGGCACTCGTATCCAGTGGGACATTGCTTTCCGGCATCTGTGCCGGCGCATTTCTGGGTGCCGTTCTGCGGATGGGGATCGTACTTGCACGACAGGGCCATCGCCAAGCCGAATGCCAACAGGAGATCCAAGCGTCGCCTTGCGATTGCCATCAGAATGCTCCCATGGCCGCAAACCCCGCGGTTCCAGGGCCCAAGACCGGGCTAAGGCTCAGATTCGAAGGTCTCTCGTGCGCGGCTCGCACGCCGTAGTAATAAAGTGTTCCGCCGACCGCAGCGCCGAGCGCGCCCACGAGATAGAAGAATCCCTGCGCCTTCTGGGCCGCTATGCCGTCAGAATCATCTTTCTGGTTGAACTGGCTGGCATTGGCGACCTTGTGCGATAGCGATTGCGCTTGGGCCCCAGCAAGGGCGCCCACCACGATCGAGGCGACCCCGACGGAGCCGCACACAATGCCCGCGATGCGAAGCCCGCGCCCTCGCGACGCAGACTCGGCAGCCTTGGCCGGGGAGGGCGTTGGGCGGCTTGCGGTCGCAGCAGCAGCCGGAGAAGTCTTGGACTGCTCGCCGGGACGCGAACTAGGGCTGGTCGCTGGCACAGCCTCGGGCCCTGGGCCGACCTTCGGCGAAGAAGTCGCGGACGCCTCGGTGGCTGGCACAGCCGTCGGGCTGGCAGGCGGCTCGGCGGTTGTGGCCGTCGGCTCCAGCGCAGACGGGGCGGGTTTGGCAGAGGCCGCTTCGTCGATCTGTTTCTGCAGGCTCTTGATTCTCTCTTCGATCTCGGCGCGCTGAGGAGCTTTCGGGATCTTGACCAGATAGTTTTTGTAAAGATCCAGCGCGCGCTTGCTGTCGCCCTTCCGCCGGTAGGCTTGCGCCAAATTATAGAGGAAGCTGGGGTCAGGCCGTAGCTCGTAGGCCTTCTCGAATTCTCGGATGGCATCGTCCCAATGGCCCAGGTCGTACTGCTTGGTGCCGGTCTCGTAGTGCTGCCTGGCCTGCTCGGTGGCGCTGTCGTCGCACAGCGCGGGGCTGGCAAGAAGCAAGACCATAGCGGCCAGGAGACAGGACACAGTCCCTGTCGCCCTGGACCGAACCTTTTTGCGCAAGTCCATCGGCACGGACCGGATTCTACACCCCTCCCGCTACTGGAGGAACTCGCAACCAGCGGCGGCAGGCAGTTGCAAGAGTCGATATCATCCAGAACACGTCCAAGCGAACCAAGTACATGACCACGGGCAGTTGCAACTGAATCTCGCCTCGCAGGCGCCGCGTCGTTTTGCGCCATCGGAATGCTTGTCATTGTGCGCAAGCGCGGCCGATTGAATGCAGGATCTGCGTGAAATGATCTATATTTCGACCCAGACTCCATGTGAGTCGCTGCACGTTTTGTTTACGATTGGCTAGATTTTGCCACAAGCCACCTGGCGACAAGAAAGGGAACCATGACCGGAAAAATAGACTTCAGTCGATCATTTCGTGGCGTAGCTTGGGCTCTCGCGCGAGTCAGCTGCGTTGGATTGTTATTCCTGGGCACGACCCACTGTCTGCCCGCTCCGGAAGCCAGCGGGGGATCGAGCGGTGGAGGAAACAGCGCCAAAGGTGGCAATGGCGGCACTCCGACCCCTCAAGGCGGGAATACGAACGTCCAGCAGGGCGGGAATACGTACGTCCAGCCTCAAGGCGGGAATACGAACGTCCAGCAGGGCGGGAATACGTACGTCCAGCCTCAAGGCGGGGATACCTCTTCTCAAGGCGGGAATACGTACGTTCAGCCTCAGGGCGGGGATACGTCTTCTCAGGGTGGTGTGACCAGTAACCCACCACAGGGCGGCAACACGAATCCTCCTCTGGGCGGCAGCACCAGCGGTCCTCCCACCTGCACCACGGATCTGATGACACTACGTAGCGGCACCAGCTTCAACTGGATCGCAACCAGCCCGCCGACTTGCAGCGTGCAAGGGTCGGTCTACGCCTACGGCGATGGCTCGACCTGCACATCGCCATCGCCCATTTCGGCTACCGCTTGCACCGCCGCCAGTTGCTGCATTTCCGGAGCGACGGTACTCGATCTGACGTATGCAAAGTATGGTTGTGGGTTGGGCATGGATCTCAATTCGAGCGGGGGCACGAGTGCCAGCAAGAGCCCCTACACCGGAGCCGCCAAAGGCTTCACAGTCACCGTCACCGGAACCGTCACGGCCGGCCAGAAGATTCGCGTCATGTATCCCAGCACGGCAACGCCACCAGCTGGTGGTACTGCCCCGT
>Ga0265323_10000857_pt1 | contig 16186 bp, 16 predicted proteins | sample 41225metaG_FD_193580 | JGI IMG/M metagenome (GOLD analysis project Ga0265323, IMG submission 193580) | Rhizosphere microbial communities from Carex aquatilis grown in University of Washington, Seatle, WA, United States - 4-12-25 metaG | ecosystem: Host-associated > Plants > Roots > Rhizosphere...
GCCGCCTCCGAGATGCTGGCCCAGGACCTTTACCTGGTGGGACTGGGGTCCAGCGAGCCGGAGTTCGAGGGGTTCTTCCGCGGCATGGCCGCCGCCTACCCCGGCCGCGTAGCGGTGCGCATCGGCTTCGACAACGCGCTGGCCCACCGCATCGAAGCCGCCTCCGACATGTTCCTCATGCCCAGCCGGTACGAACCGTGCGGCCTGAACCAGATCTACAGCCTGCGCTACGGCACCGTGCCGGTGGTTCGCGCGACCGGCGGGCTGGATGATACCATCGATGAGGACACCGGGTTCAAGTTCCCTGAGTACTCCGCGCCGGCCCTGGCGGACGCGGTCAGGCGCGCCGTGGAAGCGTTTGCCTCCCCGGACACCTGGCAGGACAGAATGAGGCGCGGCATGCGGCAGGACTTTTCCTGGAAGATGTCGGCGGCCGAGTATTCCCGGCTGTACCGAAGGCTGCTGGGGGCTTGAATCTTTTCCCCGGGTGGCGATTCTAATAACTGAGGAGATGAGATGGCAGGCATAAACACGTTAACCTTTACCGACGCCGGTTTCGACCAGGAGGTCTTGCAGAGCGACGTGCCGGTACTGGTGGACTTCTGGGCCGAATGGTGCGGCCCCTGCCGGCAAATGGGCCCGACGATCGATGTGGTCGCCACCGAGTACGCCGGCAAAGCGAAGGTCGGAAAGCTGGACGTGGATTCCAATAACTCGACCGCCGCCCGCTACCGGGTGCAGAGCATTCCCACGCTGCTGCTGTTCAAGAGTGGCAACGTGGTGGATCAGCGGGTGGGCGCCATCGGCAAGTCCGAAGTGCAGAAGATGCTGGAACCGCACATCTAGAGGGCGCGGGCTCTCGCCCGGCGCTGCCGCAACCGCATGACAATGTGATACCGTCCGAGCGGGCCCCGATTCGCGTCCAGTGTGGGGAGCCAGAAAAATCGCCGTTTCCAATGTCGGGTTTAGGGGCGGCCCCAAAGCAACGCTCGAATTTGCTGTATCGCAAGCAGTTCCCCGCAACACGATTTCGGGCCATCTTCGCGGTGCAGAGCCGTTGATTTTGCATCGCATCCTCCACCACGCGACGAGGGCGGATCTATTGTTCAGGATGCCGGGTTCGGGACGACCGCCAGGACAAAAGTCCGGGTCGGCGTTTTTTCCCCCGCGTGCATAGCATTGGTGAAGCCAGCAGTTATCAGGGGGAGGCGTGGTCTGATGCGCCGGATCGCCGTTCCAACCACCCTTCACAATCACACGGCCGTAGCCGCCTGAAAGACTCGATTTTGCCGGCGGAACTACGGGATCGAGCAGATGCTCTCCAAGATCATTGCAGCAGGCGAACGTGAACGCATTAGAGAGCACGACGATGCCCACTCGGCGCTTGGGATTGAAGCCGGCAAAAGACCGGTATCCAAATGTGCCGCCGTCCTGCACGACGATTTCACCGCGTCCGCTCGTAACAATGTGCCATCCCAGCGCGACCTCCACCCCCGGTGCCCCCGTCGCCCGGCGGACCCCTAGCATCGAGGCAGCGGTTGAAGCCAGGGGGGAATCAACGAAGCCAAGGTGCACTACCAGGAGCGTCAGAAGGTCATTGGCCGAGGACTTGAGCGCCCCCGCGCCTGCCAGCACTTCCCAGTCCCACCTGGGCATGGGCGCCAGCAGGGCGTCATGCCCTGTGGCAAGGTGTGACTCGAGATTCCTGGAGAGCGTGATGCGCGTGCTCGTCATCTCCAGGGGATCGCTGATCCGAGATTCGAGCAGCGCTTCGTAGGGCATCCCGGCCCGGCGTGCCAGAGCAGCCCCCAGCAGTCCTACTCCGAGAGTGGAGTACTCGTATTTCGAGCCAATCTCGCGGGTCAGGGTATAGTTCGAGAGGAATTGACAGAGGTCCTCTAGTGAGTAACCTGCGTATGGATTCGCTGGATCTCTAGGGTGCATGTTGCTTGGAAGACGCGGCAACCCCGACGTGTGGGTCGCAAGGTCGACCAATGTGATGGTACGTCCGCCACGCAGTGGCATTTTCACCGTCTTCGGCAGGTATTTCGCAACGGGATCGGACAGCGAGACCTCGCCGCGCTCGACCATACCGGCCAATAGCATCGACGTGAAAACCTTGGTCAGTGAGCCGATTTCAAACACCGTGTCGCCATCAACCGGGCGCGGGTCGTCCCTGCCCATCGTTCCGTACGCCACGATTCGGCGGAAGTTCGGTCCGACGATCCCCACCACGATCCCGGTGGCTTGGCGTAGGACGTCAACCCGTTCCTTCAGCATGGTGCGAACCTCGGCTTCGGACGGCAGCGAAGGCGGCGGGAGCGTCTGTGTGCGTGCGATGGTCCCCGATAGAGCCATTGCCACCGCAAGGGCCGAGATCGTCCGAATCACGATGCACGCTCTTCGACGGCGAGTCTCTCCAGCTCCCGCTGGATATTGCGCGCCTTTGCTTGGTTCCGTTTCCTCAGCCACACGATAATCAGGACCCATCCACCAAGGACGACGAGCAACGGCGCAAGGGGCCCAGCTGGCATGTGTACGCGCGGCTTGGCTTTCGTGGTGCCGGCCATCAGCACGGTGATTCCTGGGACAAGCGCCAGAACCCAGCGCCACGCCAACTGGTAGACGCGAAGCTGGCGCTCTAGTTCCCTTCGATGAAAGGCGATGCCGTCCATGCGGCCCATTTCGGATGGCACGGTTCGCGAAGACCCGGAAAGATGGAGTTGGAGGGCCACATACAGCGCGCCGACAATCACCAGGAGGTGCCCGACGCGGGCCGTCGTGGAGGGGGCATGCCACGCGAACCAGCCGAAACCAGCGACGACGATCGCGCAGCCGAGATATTCCCGGACGTTCCTCCAGATTACCCTCTTCTGGTAGCGCTCAGCAGCTGTGCGGATCTCATTGGACGACATTCTCCTGGACTCCTCTGCCTGGCTCTGCCAGACGCTCCTCATGTCCTCAGGGGAAAGATCATTTGCCATGATGCCCTCCTTTGTAGAACCGGCGGGCCAAGATGTTCTTGACGCGGTGAATCTTGGTCGCCACGTTTCCCGGAGAGATACCCGTGATCTCACCGATTGAGGTCGCATCCATCCCTTCCAGGTACCCGAGAATGACCCTGCGGTCCAGCGGTTCCAGGCGCCGGATCAGAGCCATGAGACGGTTCAGGGCATCTTGCTCCTGGAGCTTACGTTCGGTGTCGCCTCTGTCGCAGCCTTTGTCAACCTGTTCCAGGCTGACCCATATCGCCGAATTCGTCCTGCGTTCGCGGAGCGCGTGGGACGCAGCGGCGTTGTGCGCCACACGGTACACCCAGGTGCGGAGCGAACATCGCCCGTCGAAACCTTCGAAACTGCGCCACAGGGCGATGTGGATCTCCTGCAAAAGGTCGCGGCGGATTTCCCTGTCGGCTTCGTATGCTCGCGCCAGCCGCTCAAGCGCGGCCCCATACGAGGACGCGGTCTCCTCATACAGCTCATTCTGTTTGGGGCGTTCGATCGCCATGGGTTGATAGGTTGCCAGAGTATCTTATGGCGCTGCCAAATGGCTATTTTCCGATGAGTGCCTTGATTTCCGCTGGAAGCTCGAAGCGATCGGGCGGCAGCGCGGTGTTGTACTCCACCTTCTTGAGAGTGGTCGTAATCTGCTGGCCGACGACGTTTTGAACCCACCTGTGCGCGGACACGACACCATCTTCTTCACGGTAGTCGCTGAAGAGCGTCTCGGTGGGGATGTCGCCCAGGGGACTCCTCACGACCATGCTCAGCTTCACGAGCAGGTACGTATTCTTATCGTAGTAGCGGGTTTGAGTACCGGCATCGCGGACCGTTGCGAGAATCTTGTAGCATTCCTGGCCCCCAACTCTTTCTAGGCCGAGTAACTCCACGGCGGCGAACTGGTCGCGCCACCGGAATTCGCCATTAAAGATAGCCGAAGTCTGGGCGCTCGCCTTCTCCGGGCCCTCCTTGATACGCGGGCGCATCATGGGCGACTTTGACCACGCCGTCTTCCCGTCAAAGCCCTCTTCGACGGTTCCGACCGGAAGCTCCATGACGGTGTAGACCAGGTTCGGATATGCCCTGAAAATGGCCATTGTTCCCGCCATCCCCTGGCTGGACAACTCGACATTTCCCAAACTGACCTGGGTCTTCAGCTTCTCGTAGCGGGCGCTCCCTCCCGTCACCTCGATGTACTTGTCCAGGATTGTCTCGGCCTTCGGCAGGTTCTGATCCGCCCCGAAAGACCTGAATGCCGCCACGCACAAAATCACTGTGGACGCCAGGCGTATAACCCGAGTAGTAGTTCGCATTGCGTATCTCTCCTGACTGTCACACAATCGCCGGCCTTCGCAAGAGGTAGTCAGCCATCTGCGGGTTTTCTTACAGAAATCGAGAGCTTGCCGGAGAGCGGTTTCCTTGATTCGACCGAGGGGCCCCGCGGTCCAGATACCGGGGCCGCTCCGATGAACGACCGGCTCCTTTCTCGAAGATGTTGGAGAAGGATCTCGGCTGGGCACCCAGTCTGGATGCGCGTGCTGGTTTTGCGCGTACGCCATTGGCCTGAAAGGAATTGGAGTGGTTCGAGTGGACCGCGTTTTTGGGCCGCAAAGGTTCGAAACGCCTCCAGTGTGGGGAGCCAATCTGATGTTTTTCGACTTCACGCCATCTGATTGATTTCAGTACGAGCAGTTCAAGCGTTTCTTCGTGGATTGGCCCCGCTTGACTGTGACCCCGCGTGACTCGAACCGCTCGGTGCTGGCCCACCATGCGTGCCAATATCCACTAGGAGCCTGTCCGGGGAATCAGTGCAGCGTTGGTGCGTCAGGTTGTTTCAGGAAACTGTTCACCATTTCCAGATATTCTCCATACCTCGTGAACATGGGTGCGTGCCCGGCGTTGTGAAAGGTGTGGACCCTGGCACACGGGTAAGTCTCCCGAAGCGCTTGGCGCCGGCGCGGTCCGATCACGTCGGAGTCGGACTCCGCGATCAAAACCCGCCCAGGCCAGTTCTTCAAATCCTCTGGCGTAAAGTGGAAGCGGCGATGGTAGTCGTACTGAACACGTATATTGGAAAGCACATCGGCCTTCGTGAGTCGAGAGGCGAAAAGCTCGTCCAGATAGTCGGCCCAGAATGCATGGTCAGTGCCAGACTGGTCTATGGTCCCGAGTAGTGGTTTGCGCAACAGCCTGGAAGTCAGCCGCCACGGCATCGCCTTTACGATCCAATAGGTGATGCCTACCGGCCGCGCCAAATGCCCGAGCGGGACTCCGGTATTCGACAGGATCAGTTCGCGGACGCGATCAGGATATCGTCGAACGAACACCTGTGCCACGGCGCCACCAAAAGATGCTCCAAGGATGGCGACCTGCCCAATTCCTTCAGCATCCAAAACTGCCCGGAGCCCCTCGCTAAGCTCTCCGATCGAAGATGCGCGAGGATACGCCGGGTAAATCACCGAGTGCGTCTGGGCGATCGCAAGCGCGAATTCGAAACCCAGGTCATTGACAAGTTCGCCTCCAGGAATTGCGAGAAATGCCCGGTCACCGGCGCCGAACACGCGATATCGCCATTCACCCAAAATCTTCTCGGGAATGGCACGAAAGTGATCGAGAGCAAGTTGCTTGTCCATACGCCGATGTCCCATTGTAAGGAAGCCACAAGGGTTCAGCCCCTGTGTTTCAGGTTCGAGTCCGGACTGGGGGCAGGGAATGGCACGAGTTCACGTCGGCCGGAAAATGTCAGCAGCCGGCGAATTTCTCCCAGTTGACTCGCACCGCCCCTTGGTGACTCCTGCCAATAGCAACACCGACCCCCTGAGAAACCGTCTCGGCGGTCAGCCCGCCTCACTCCTCTCGCAGCGCCGCCATGGGATCGATTCCGGTTGCTCGCCGCGCCGGCAGGTAACAGGCCACCATCGTCAGGCCGGCCAGCACGAGCGGCGCTCCGATCAGCAGTAACGGGTTGTAGCCGCGATTGCCGAAACTCCGAGCCAATATGTCGCTATAGGTGGCAAAGACACGCGCGAGTGCAAACGCGCCACTCACGCCGAGCGCGAAGCCCACCGCCACCAGGGCCGCCCCTTCCTTCAACACCAGTCCCCGCACCTGACTGGCGCGCGCGCCCAGCGCCATGCGGATGCCAATCTCCTTGCGTCGCCGAACCACAGTGTATGCCGTGACTCCGCCCAGCCCGACACAGGCCAGCAGCAGCGCGAAGAACCCCAGGATCACGTACATCGAGGAAGTCCATTGGGTGAACGAGTTCAGCCGGTCGAGATCCTCTTGCATGGTGTGCACGTTAAAAACCGTGAGACCGGGATGAAGCGATGCGATGCGGTCTCGCACCGCCGCGAGCGTGTCCCGGCCTGTCGAGCCGCGCACCAGGAGGGTAACGCGCTGCGCCGCGTTCCGGGCAAGCCACTCGGCTGTAAGAGGCAGAAACACCATGGCCGCCTGATTTGGCGTCAGGAGTCCGGCCCGCACATCGCGCGCCAGGCCAACCACCGTGTAGTTGCGTTCCCCCTCGCGAATGCGACGGCCAATCGGATCTTCGGCGCCGAACAAGGTGCGCGCGGCGGTTTGACTGAGGATAGCGGGCGTATCCTGTTCCCGGTCGCGCAAGTTGAACTCGCGCCCGGCCAGCAGAGGCACTCCGAGCGTAGCGAAATAATCTGCCCCGATGCGCTCGCGGTAGGCCGGGTACTGTGCCAGGCCAACTTTCCCGTCGGCCGCGGGAACCGAGATACGGGTAGAGTCCGCGTGGGAGGGCAGAGCGCTGCCGGTCAACGCCAACGCGCGAACTCCGGCGACGCGCGACAATTCGTCAGGCAGTTTTGTAAACAGTCCCGCGACCGCCTCGGCGGAATAGCCGTCCCGTACCGGGTCCAGTGAAACCAGGTTGAGATTGGCGACTTCGACACCGGTGTCGATGCGGGCCGTGCTCAGGAAAGCCAGCGCCACAATCCACGTGACCAGTAAGAGCATCAGGGATGCCGCCATCTGGCCCACCACAAAGAGATTGCGCAAACCGAAGCGGCGATAGGCGCGAAGAGGCGCTTGCGCACCCTCTTTCAAGGTGAGACCGATGTCGGCGCGGGTCGAAGATAGCGCCGGTGCCAGTCCGAAGGCTATGCCGGCCGCCAGCGAAGTTGCCAGTGTGATGGCGATCACATGCAGATCGATCCGGCAGTTGAACTCGAGCGGGATCTGCGAAGGCAGTGGCAGAGACGAGAGTACCTGTGTGATCCAATAGGCCAGCACGATGCCGGCCAGCCAGCCGGCGAAAGACAGAAGTTCACTCTCGGTGAGGAACTGCCGGACCAGGCGCGCCCGACTGGCGCCCACCGAAAGACGAATGGCAATTTCCCGTCTCCTCTGGCCGCCCCGGGCCAGTAGCAGACCAGCCAGGTTGGCACACACCAGCGAGAGGACCAGCGCCCACAGGACCACGTTGAAGGTGTCGACAAGCGCGCGCTGTTCCGGTCTGGCGTAGCCAACCGTGCCGGCCGGCATCAGGCGAACCGCCCGCCCTTTCCGATCGCGGTCGCGGCGCACTCCGGTTTTCTGGTCGAGGCTGCGGGTCAAGGCGTCCAGAGCGGCCTCCGCCGTGGGCAGCGTCACGCCGGGCGCCAGCCGAAACACGACGCGAAAAATCTCACGATCGCTGCGATGGAGCGGATCGCCGCTCAGTTCCGGAGCCAGAGACACGCCGCACATCACCGGCACAAACAGATCCGCCGGACTCTGCGGCCAGATGCCCAGAAAGTTCCTGGGACCGATGCCCACGATGGTGGCCGTCGAACCGTTCAGCCGCAGGCTGCGTCCCACCGCGTGCGGGTCCGCGTCCAGGTAAGTACGCCAGAAGCGGTCGCTGACCACGACCACGGGAGCCATGCCCGGCTTCTCCGTTTCCGGCCCGAAAGCCCGGCCCGCGGCCGGGGTCACGCCTAACGTCGTGAAATACTCGGGTGAAACCAGATGCGCGGAAACGCGTTCCGCCCGCGCGCTTTCGTCTCCGGTGAGCCGCACCGCGACTGGCACCGGTCCCAGAACAGCCGACGATGCCTCCACGGTCCGGCGGGCATCCCGATAACGTTCGAAATACGGGTAGGAAACCTGGGTCCAAATGAAGGTCGCCAGAGTCTCGGGGTCGCGCAAGCCCGGGGCCGGCCCTATGATCGCCCGGCACTCGCTCAGCACGGCGCAGCACATCCCGATCCCGACGCCGAGCGAAAGCACCGCCACGGCGGTGAACCCGGGCGCCTTGGCCAGCATCCGCAGAGCATACGCCATGTCTTGCCGGAACTCCGCGAGATACGCGGCGGGCATCCGGATTGCAATATCGGCGAGCAGCCTCACCAGGCCGGGTACACCATAGCGCCGCCAGGCCTCCGGAGCGGCATCTTCGCCCAGCCGGTCGAGATCCTCTCCATACAACATGCGGAACTCGTGCGGATACGCGCTCGCGAGGCGTCGATAGAGGGCCAGGCAGACGTTCACTCGGGGGTTCATTCGTAGGCCTCCTGACGACGCTTCTTCTGCATCATCCCCACCATATCCTGCAGACGCTCGCATTCCAGGTCGAGCACAGTTCGTCCAAGCCGCGTCAACCGGTAGTAGCGGCGGCGCGCATCGTCCAGTTCCGCCACCGGCCGCTCATCGGATTCTGCAATCAGCCCGTCGGCGATGAGACGCTTCAAGGAACCGTAAAGAGTGGCGGGCCAGATGCGGACCGCTCCATTGGTCCGATCGAGAACTTCCTGCATGATGCCGTACCCATGCTGTTCGGCACCAACCAAAGACAGCAGGATGTGGAACCAGTTGTGGTGAAGAGGGATGAATCTCAAGGGGTCCTTTTCTCTCATTACTCATATATATATGCCAGCATATACATCAGTGTCAAGCCCCAGGCCGCCGCGATCCATAGACTCATCGCACTCACATTCCCAACAGGCATACCAGCGGTGGTCCGGGAGGGCGCAGACTCCCCCGGCCAGGCCGCTCGCGGATTTTGACAAACTGGTGGCGGAACTGAAGACCCGCGGCCTGGTGGCGGAGCCGATTCGCGCCGGCGACACCGCTGTGATCCCGTTCACTGCGGTGAAGTTCGGAGTCGGCGGAGGCTCCGCCCTGATTGCTTCCGGAGGCGGCATGGGGATCGAGACCGTTCCACTGGGGGCCCTCATCATCGAAGGGGACACCGCGCGAATGGAACGATTCGGCAGCCTGGAAGTGCAGCCCAGCCTCGCGCAGGGCTCATCCAGGCGATTCGCGACCGGAAGGCGATCATCGGCAACGGCTTCAACAGCGCGGGAATTACGCCCCCGATGCCGTCGGCAGCTTCTACGAAGACCTCGCTCCGCCAGAGGGCAAGAAGTAAGTCTGTGGCTGTCCTGGCGCGCCTACGGCCGGTTCGTCAACAGACCGCCGAAGAAAAACCCGAAGCCCAGAATCGAATCGCAGTGCGGGCAGGAGTACATGATCTCTTTCTTGATGATGCCCTCAACTTCGCGGTGAACCGCTTTTGGATCGGCGAGGTCGGCAGACTCCCGACGGGTCTTGTCGAGCGTGACAACCTGTTTGCAATACGGGCACTTTGGCATGGCGGAATTGTAGCAGAGGGTGGGCCCGGGCCGGCGCCTAACCGCCGGCCGCGTTCGAGATCGCGCCTCTCAGGTTGAGGTTGCGGACCAGCCGGTGCAGGTAGTTGGGGTGGATGCCCAGCAGTTTGGCCGCCTCCGTGAAGCTGCCTCCAGCCTGTTCGATCGCGGCGATGATGGCCCGAGCCTTTTCGCCGCGGACGGTCTCGTGGTAGCTGCCGGCCGGGCGCGTCCCGGTTGGCAGGCTTTCAAACACCGCTTCCGGCAGGTCTTCCGCCAGAATCAGTTCAGTTGCCCCGAGCACCACGGCGCGCTCGATCGCGTTCTCCAGTTCCCGGACGTTGCCGGGCCAGTCGAAGGCTTGCAGGCAAGCCAGCGCTTCCCGCGCCATGCCGGTCACCCTGCGCCGGGCTTTCTTGCCGTGCCGGGCCACGAAGAAACTGGCCAGCAGCGGGATATCCTCTCGACGGTCGCGCAACGGCGGCATCGTCAGCGAGACCACGTTGAGCCGGTGGTACAGGTCGGTCCGGAACGCGCCGCGATCGATGGCGGCCTTCAGGTCGCGGTTGGTGGCCGCGATCAGGCGGATATCGGAGCGGATCGCGCGCGTTCCCCCGACGCGCTCGAACTCACGTTCCTGGATCACGCGCAGCAGCCTCGCCTGGCAGGCCGGCGGCATCTCCCCAACCTCGTCCAGGAACACGGTCCCGCGGTCCGCCAGCTCCAGCTTGCCCCGCTTCTGCGCGTAGGCCCCGGTGAAGGCTCCCTTTTCATGGCCGAAAAGCTCGCTTTCCAGCAGGGTCTCCGACAGCGAGGCGCAGTTGACGGCGAGAAACGGCATCTCCGCGCGTTGGCTATTGCGGTGGATGGCGCGCGCCACCAGCTCTTTCCCCGTGCCGCTCTCGCCCGAAATCAGCACCGTGGAATCCGTCGGCGCCACCTTCGAGACGAACTGGTACACCTCGCGCATGCGCGGGCTGCCGCCCACCATCTCGTGATGCAGGCCGCTGGCTTCCTGGAGACGATGGTTCTCCAGTTGCAGCCATTCCAGGCGGCGCGCGTTCTCCAGGGCCAGGCCGAGGATGGCGCCGGAGGCTCCGGCCAGCTCCAGGTGATCCGCGTGGAAGGGCGCGCCGGGAACCGCGGAGTCCAGGTACATCACGCCCAGGGTCCGGCCCAAGGCGACGATGGGCACCGCCAGCACGCTGCGCGGCTGCTGGGCGGCCCCGTCCCCGGCAGCCTCGGACTGGTCCGGCAGGATTCCGGCGGCCAGGATGCCGGTCAGTTCCCGCCGTGCCCGGTCCACGATGGCGCGGTAGCTGCGCGCCTCGGCCGCCGGTCCCGCGTCGCGATCCCGGCAGGCGGCGAAGGACGGCTCCAGGCTTCGGCCATCGAAGAGCAGGATGCCGCCGCTGGTGGCGGGGATAGCCTCGAAGATCCCCTCCAGGAGTTGCTGCGCAATCTCCTCCGCGCTGCGGGCCAACTGAATGCCGGCGCCGATTCGGAGCAGCGCGGAGAGGGAGCACCGGGCCTGGGATTCGGCCGCGGCCCTTTCCGGCGCCAGCGCCGCAATCCGGAACGAGCAGTCCTTCCCCTCGTTCAGGACGCAGGGACGGGCGCCATCCACCCCGGGCGCGGGCTCCGCGTTCCACATCCAGAAGACGAAACGCGACTCGCCCACGCGGACCTCGTCGCCGTGAATCAGGATACGCTCCGTTACCGGCAGGCCATTCACCAGGGTTGCGCCGCCCGAGCCCAGGTCCTCGATCTCGAATTTGTCCCCGCCTCGCGCGCAGATGCGGCACTGGCGCGCGGCAATGGAAGGATCGTCGATGGGGAGGTGGTTGGACGGGTCGCGTCCAATTGAGACGTCGTGGCCGGCCAGACCGAACACGCCGCCTTCCACCGGCCCGGCAATCCCAACCAGCCTGGGATTGAACGCGGGATGCATAGGAGGATTCTTGCACATTCCTATCCGCCCGGATACTCCCTACACAATCGGATAGACTTCCGCGCCCGGGATGCGCCCGGCTCCGGTGGCGATTGGAGTCCGGATCGCTCTATCCCTTCAACGCATTGCCCCCACTGGCGGCATCCGCGAAGGCCTTCGGCGGGAGTGGCGTGCAGAGTGCCTTAGAAGAAGCGGATCTGAACTGGGCGAGCGGCGAATCGGAAATCCGATGCCGGCGCTTGAGTGGAGGTCCGGCGGGTTACAACCAGCTCGCCAACTGCGCGGACTTAGGAGGTCCAACATGAAAAACCAAACCCTCGCGACGCTGGGTACGCTGGCGTTGCTTACTGCAGGCACCGCCTTTGCCCAACAGAGGCTTTCCGTTGACGTCCCGTTCGAGTTCAGTTTCGCCAGCCGCGTCATGCCCGCCGGGCACTACGATGTGACCCGCACCGGGGGCGTACTGGAGATCCACGACTACTCGGCCCGGGCCGGTGCCATGGCCACGGTCCAGGACGTCGATATCCGCAAGGGCCGGATCGCCCCAAGCGGTCTGGCGTTCAACAAATACGGCGACAAGTACTTCCTTGCCGAGGCGTGGAATTCAGACGGCGCCGAGTGGGGGGTCGCCGCGTCCAAATCCAAGGCTGAGCGCGAAATTGCCCACGTCACCGCGGATGTCGCCCGCGTCACCATCCCGGCTCGCACCGGCGCGGTTACGCTCCTCTCGCTGAAATAGCAGCGGGGCCCGGATGCCCGCGGGCGCCCGGGCCCTCCCCGTCCCGCGTCGGCCGATTGTGCAACCCTGGTGAGTATGCAGACGTGGCCCTGGCTCCTCATCATCGGTGCCATCAACCCCGCGTGGGGCGCCACCAGGAGCCTGCTGCTGGGAGATGCCGGGCGCGGGCAGGCGCTGTTCGGGAGCCTCGGGTGCACGGCTTGTCACAGCGTGAACGGAGCCGGCGGGAAAACGGCTCCGGATCTGGGACGCGGCCGGGACCGGGGCTTCGACCCCTACCAACTGGCCGGCCTCATGTGGAATCACGCACCTCGGATGTGGGGCGCCATGGAGGGCCGCGGCGTGGCCATGCCCGTGCTGGACGAGCAGCAGGCCGCCGATTTGTTCGTCTATTTTTTCGCGGCCAACTACTTCGAGAGACCCGGCGACGCGCGGCGCGGCAGGCAGGTATTCGCTTCGCGGCGGTGTGGCGTGTGCCACGGGATTGACGCTCCCATGCGCGCGGGCGTCAGGCCGGTGGCCGAATGGGATTCGCCCTGGGACCCGATAGCCCTGGCGCAGCGGATGTGGAGCCACTCCGGAGACATGGCGCGGGCGCTCGACGGCGCGAAGGTCCCATATCCTCAGCTCTCCGCGCAGGAACTGACCGATCTGCTGGCCTGGCTGCGGAAGTTGCCCCCTGGTGGCCAGGCGCCGGGATTCGCGCCCGCATCGCCGGAGAGCGGGCAGACGCTGCTGGCCGCCAGGGGCTGCAACGCCTGCCATCGCGGCAGCCTGGAACTGGAAAGTCACACCACCCGTTACGGCCTCACCGATTTCGCCGCGGCCCTGTGGAACCATCCGTTCCGCACCGGGTATCGCCAGACCCCGCTTAGCGACGGCGAGATGCGCCGCGTGGTGGGATACCTGCTGGCGACGCAGTTCTTCGAGGAGCGGGGCAACCCGGAGACCGGCCGGCGGCTGTTTGCCGGGAAACGGTGCAGCGCCTGCCACGACAACCCGTCGAGCGGCGCGCCCGCCCGATCGGAGATGCCCGGGCGCATGACCTCCTTCGGGATGGTGGCCGCCCTGTGGAAACACGGTCCGGCGATGTTGCAGTCCATGCGGCAGCGGAGGATCACCTGGCCGCGCTTCTCGGGCTCGGAAATGGCGGATATCTCCGCATATCTAAACGGTTTTCAGCTCAGACGGCGGAATTCTCCTTAGATCTAAGGTGTATTCCCTGATACAATTAAGGTGCAGTGTTGCGAGCTTGGCTGGCACTGGCTGTCCTGTTCACAGGCGCGGCCAGGGGACAGGCGCCTGCCTACTCCGCGGCCGGCATTGTCAATGCGTCGGATTACGCCCCCGGGCCCTTCGCGCCGAACTCCGCCCTATCCCTGTTCGGCACCAGCCTCTCACTCCAGGGTCCGCAGGTGGTGACTTCGGGCCTGATGCAGGGCAACTTCTTCCCCACGCAACTCGCCGGTGTATCGGTGTACCTGGACAACGTGCCGTGCCCGCTGCTGTACGTCTCCGCCGGTCAGATCAACTTCCTCGTACCCGCCACCGAGACCGCCAGTTCATCACTGCCGGCGCAGGTCGAGGTGGTGCGTCAGGGCGTATACGGACCCAAAGTCCCCATCTATGTGGTCGCCGCGGCTCCGCAGTTTTTCACTTATAGCTCGGTGTACCCGGGATATGCCATCGCGCAGGATTGGAACGCCGGTTACGCCACGATCACGCCGGATGCCCCGGCGCACGCCGGCGACGTGGTGATCCTGTATGCCGTCGGCCTGGGTGCGGTCACGCCTGCGACATCCTCCGGAGAACTGGCGCCCTACCCTTCGCCGATCATCCAGGCAAGCTGGGCCACGCTTACGGTCACGCTAAACGGCGTGGCGCTGGCACCGTCGGCGATCCTGTACGCGGGACTGAGCCCCGGCTCGGCGGGACTCTACCAGATCAACGTGATCCTGCCGGCCAATCCGGGCGCCGATCCGGTCCTGCAGGTCTCCATCGGCGGGCAACTCAGCACGGCCGCCTGCCAACTGGCCGTGAGGTAGAGTTCCGCGCGGCCTGTGCGCCCCAGCACCCTGAGGCGGCGAATTAACAAGTGCGCTTATTGAATCCCGCTCCCTTAAGCCCTACAATTCCCATCAGGTTTTATACATATCCCCATCTGCATTGGAGGGTGCACAGAGATATGACGACTATGAAGAAGTGTGCTTGGGGGCTAGCCCCTACTGTGGCGATGCTGCTGCTCGGAGCCTGGGAGCCAGCCCGCGCCGCCACCATGACGGTCAATTGCAACGGGAACCCGGTGGGAACCATCACCGTGAACGCCGATCCCGGAGGCAGCGGAGGCGGCGGCATCTCCGGCGGCTTCACCAGCACGGTGGGCGGCCCGCCCCCGACCCTGGCGGCAGCCGCGGCGGCCTGCAACGAGACGCAGTTCAACTGGTATCAGATCGTAACGGCCACCAACGGCGCCTATGTGGACCGCCAGGGGAATAATCTGACTCCCCCATTCGTGGATCCGCCCCTGAACGGGCTTTCGGTGGCACAGGATCCCACGTGGGCCGATAACATGCCCTGGTACTGGGACATGTATGCGCCCCCGAATGGCACTCCCAATTACGATTCCAGTTATCAGCTCAGTAACAACACCACATCGGACACATTGAGCTTCTCAGACTTTCCGAACGGTCCGGCGGGGCGAACGGTCAGCTTTTCCACCTGGCTGGTCAGCCTGAACGCCGACGGCTCCCTGCAGGGATTCGACGGCGGCTTTTCGTGGACCTGGACCAAGGGCACTGGGGTGACCAACATCAACACCTTCAACAACGCCCCGACCAATGCCCAATATGCGAACATAATAGGCGGCTTCGCAAGCTCGGTGCCTGAGCCCTCCAGTCTTTGGATCGTGGCGCTGGGTCTGGGGTTCGTGGCGGCGAAGCGTGTGCGGCGGCGGGGATGACTATGGTGGACGATCGGCCGATTCCCGGGGTTTATCGGGTGGCGGCGATAGCCGCCACCCTTGCCGTCCTGCTCGGTTGCGCCATGCTGGCGAGGCCGCCGGAGGGTTTGGATAGCGTGGTATACCGGATTCGCTTCAACCCGCAGGGCCCGGCCTCCATTGCGGAGCCGGGCGTGGTGGTATCCGGCACAGTCCCCGCCGATGCCGGCGGCGCCGAGCAGGCGTACCGCGCCGCCTCTGGCGTTGCCGCGCCCGATCTGGGCGGCCGCTCCAACGCGGTGATTCTGGCGGCTGGTCCAACGCTGGACGGCCCGGATCAGGTAGTGGCGGCGCCTGGGGAGTGGCACGGCCGGCGCTTCGAAGTGGAATTGCGCCACACCAGCGCCAGCCTCAGCGGCAAGTCCCTGCTGCGCAACGTTCCCTGGCGGCCCCTGGCGGCGATTTCGCTCAATGGCATTCCGGCCGGGGGAGTCTGCGAGGTGGTGGTGCGCTGGCAGCCGGTGGATTCGCTGCCCGATGGAAAGGCCTTGTCGCAGCCGCTGGTCACCACGGCATCGTTCCGCGTGGATTGAGCCTGGCAGGCCATGGCGCAACCCGGAATTTGTGCGCATCGCACAAATTCCGACCGGAAACAAAGGACTTAAGTGCTGTTTTTTGTGCGCTCGCACAAAAACGCCTTTCGCCGCAGGCTGCTGGCGCGCGACGCTGAGGCGGATTTGCCGGCGCTGGGTAGGGCCGGCCCGCGCGGCGCTGCGGGCCTTGCGCACCCCCCGGGCGGGATGCATTTCGTGCCGCGGCCTCCCGGTTGTTACACAGGCTGCTGGCGCGCGACGCTGAGGCGGATTTGCCGGCGCTGGGTAGGGCCGGCCCGCGCGGCGCTGCGGGCCTTGCGCACCCCCCGGGGCGGGATGCATTTCGTGCCGCGGCCTCCCGGTT
>Ga0265323_10000858_pt1 | contig 16158 bp, 13 predicted proteins | sample 41225metaG_FD_193580 | JGI IMG/M metagenome (GOLD analysis project Ga0265323, IMG submission 193580) | Rhizosphere microbial communities from Carex aquatilis grown in University of Washington, Seatle, WA, United States - 4-12-25 metaG | ecosystem: Host-associated > Plants > Roots > Rhizosphere...
CTATAATCTTTAAAAGCATAAATATCGTTATCAAGTCCCTTATATTGGTCAATTAAATTATTAGTTATTCCAATTAAAGTTCTGTAACAATTATAAGTTTCATTAGATTTTAATATGCTTTCCTTTATTTTTTCTTTTTTATTTTCCCATTTTTTACCTAATAATTCAGGAATTTTTGCCAATACAGTTGATTCATTATATAAATACCCTTCTTTCAGGAATGGAATTATTTTACACATAGCTTTCAAACTAAGGTCTGAATAGCCTGTTAATATATTATTTTTAAGTTTTGTAAATGGATTATATTCTTCCCCTTTTTTATTTTTCTCATTTTCAATTTTGAGGTTCTTAATGGCGAAATTTTTTAAATGTTCTTCATCAAATTCAAAGAGAATATGCCATAAATCGTAAAGGGAATAACCTTGTATGATCTTAGGTGCATTGCCTATATTATAATTTTCAAATGTTGCAATTACTTCTTTTATTTCGTCACCAAATACTTTTATTAAACCATTGCATACAGGCATTCCTGAGACCGAGGTATCATATTCCCCATCTTTATTAATAGGATAATTGTATTTTTTCTTTGTCTTAAATTGTTTGTCCAGAAACTTTCGGATATTCTCAAATTTGAAGTTCTTATCTTTTTTTAAAAACAATTCTTCGAAAAGAAGGCTTTTTAACCCCATTGGAATATTTTGCTTATCATCATTTTGGTCAAAAAATTTTATGGTGTTTATAAAAGACCAAGTCCTAAAAACTTCAAATATGGGGTGTGAAACAGGACATCTTGGTTTATTAGGTTCCAAAGTACATTTACCAATGTTTCCTTTTTGGGTTCTTAATGGTCTTTGCCAGATTATTGCTTTCCATAACTTTTGAACAAATTCATTACTATATTCATCTTGCGCATCTTTTGATATATCAAAACCTTGACCCTTGCATATTTCGGCTAATTCGGTTTGATATTCTTTTCGTAATGGATATTGATTTCTTGCCCGTTTCTTCTTTTTAAGAAATTCATTTGTCAATGCTTCAGCAATTGTCCTATTAGTATCCATCGCCTTAGCAAATCCCTCTTTCTCTCTTCGTTCAAGTTGTTTATCTGTTTCACTATCGGTTTCCCCAATATCTTTATATCCTCTGCGTTGAACTAAATGATATAAAGCCCGCCCAAATTCATGTTTGCTTAATTTGTTGTCAAGAACTCGTACTCTTAACTCATAAGGATTGTTATATTTTATACCACCTTCATAGGTAAAATCACAAGCAAGCCATTTTAAAAACTTTTCGTTTTCAGGAAATTTTTGAACTTGACCTTTTTTGTATTTGCTCCATCTTTCAAGCTCAGGTTTATCTAATGGCACAAATTCATTTAAAAGAATTTTCAATAATTCCCATTTTCTATATTTTCTCACTTGTATCAATCTTCTTTTTGAACGGGCATCTCTTCTATCTTTTGTTGGTGAAGAATATCCACCTTGACCTTTTGTCATTCCAGATTGAAAAGTGATAACGCCTTTTTTTTCTATTGTATCATCTTCTCTCAAAGCCCATCCTATCGAAGAGCTTCCTAAATCTAAACCAAGTTTTGACATATTTCTATTTATTATTTAGATATATTTTATATATTTGTTGTTGAAAGACAAATCACAACAAGGCTATAAGCCGCAGATTTATCTGGGCGACTGCGTACTCCGTAGCCGCCATTTTTTTGATATTCATTATTTAATTCTTTTAATCAACATAAAATCATAATAAGGATTATTCCGTAGTGAAAACATTTAAGGCGGGGCAACTCGCCTTTTTCATTTCAAATAATCTGATTTTCTATACTAAATTATAAAAATTATTTCATATCCAAGTACTTATAAAGGGATTTTCTAATTCAGGGAGGTTAATAGTATAAATAAAACACCGTAATACAGGAAAGCAGGTTAATTTAAATAAAAGGAAATTGTTTCATTTTGCCATTGATAATAAATACTGTTAATTTCGTGATAAATATTATTAACCTTATTCATGCCAAGAGTATTTGTTCCGGTTATTTTACTTTTTATTCAATTATCCGTTTTTTCGCAACCTGACAGTATTCCTGTTTCCCTGAATAAATTCAAAGATGGACGGTTATATCCTGTTCTTATATTGGAAAGCACGACATATATAACTTCGATTATACTGCTTAATGCAGAATGGTACAAAAATTATCCCCGGTCTTCATTTCATTTTTATAACGATTTTAATGAATGGCTGCAAATGGACAAATTCGGTCATGCCTTTACTTCCTATAATATTGGAACGGCAGAAATTGATTTGCTCAGATGGTCGGGTGCCGACAGGGAAAAAGCTATTTGGTACGGAGGTTTGACGGGTTCTTTATTCCTGTTAAATATCGAAATTCTTGATGGGTTTTCAAAAAAATGGGGGTTTTCTGTCACCGATTTTGCTGCCAATGCTTTTGGTTCAGCCATCACAATTGCCGAAGAATTGGCATGGGATGACCAGCGAATAAATCTAAAATGGTCATTCCATAAAACTAAATTTGAACAATTTCGGCCGGAAGAATTAGGTAAAAACCTGGCCGAAAATATGCTGAAAGATTACAATGGCCAATCTTATTGGATTTCCATGAATTTATACTCCTTTTTAAATAAAGGATCAACGTTTCCAAAATGGTTGAATTTTGCTTTTGGTTTTAGTGCCGACGGGATGACAGGAGGATCAAGCAACCCTGCTGAAGTTAACGGAAAAATACTGCCATCATTTCAAAGGTACAGGAAATACTACGTTTCATTAGATTTAGATTTAACCAGAATAAGAACAAAATCTAAATTATTGAAAACACTGTTTCGTTCAATAAATGTCTTAAAAATTCCTGCTCCTGCATTAGAATTAAGCAAAAATGGAACAACCTTTTTTCCAATTTATTTTTAAAACGATAGTTTGGTTTTAATTATCTTCAAAAAAAATGTTGATGTTTTAAGATTACTTTTAGGTAGATAATGAAATAAATACATTATTATATTAAGCATTTCATAATTTTATTTGATTCTTTTTATAATTAAAAGATATTTATCATGAATTTATTTATAACCAATCGCGAAATAATCAAAAATGGTAATCAGGAGTCCATTCGTGAGGATGGCAATGAACATTCCGGTGATAACCTTCGTTTCGGATCATATTCAATTGAAAACCGAACGTTCACTTTATTCAAGGAACCTGAAACAGAAGAAGACTTGCTTTATTCAAACCTTGATAATGTCGATGTCAATAATTTAAAAGGTTCATCTCGTTTTTTTAAGCAATTATATGATGAACTTATTGCGCAGGAAGGTGATGTGCTTTTTTTCATACATGGATTTAATACTAATCTCAACGATATTAGAGATTGTTTTAAAAGACTTAATGACAAATACATTAACGATAATTCACCGGTAAAACATCTTATTATTTTTACCTGGCCATCCAAAAGTCCTATTATTCCTTATAATTATCGTGATGATAAATTCGATGCTATTCGTTCAGGGGAAGTATTAGCACGTTGTTTTGACAAGGTCATAGATTTTTTTAAGATATTTTTAAAAAGAGAAGGAAATGAACCTTGTAACCGGAATATTCATTTAATGGTTCATTCGATGGGCAATCGGGTTCTGAAGCATATGATGCTTTCGCTTAAAACAAAATATGAATTATTTAAAGAAATAATTCTTGTAGCAGCTGATATTGAATATACTATTTTCGAGCGAGACGAGGCATTTTATTCACTTATTGATTTGGGATATCGAGTTCATGTATATCATCACGAACATGACCTGGTTCTTGATATTTCGAAATATACCAAAAATTTCGACAACCGTTTGGGCAGATATGGCCGTAAGCGTATTGATCCGACATTAAGAGATGTTTTTGATGCAAATATTACAACTACAAAAGATGATCCGAACCAAGGTATTGAGGAACAGTCGCTAAATCACTGGTACTATTATTCTTCAAGTGAAGTTGTAAAAGATATTACTTTGGTATTGAAAGGAAAAAATTCAAGTTATGTTTAGCTGTAGTTATTTAGGTTGATAGACTATAGGCTATTAGGCTAAAGAAAAATTGTTCATGACATTTTAATATTTTGAGAATAATAAATAATAGCAACATAATCGATTTGAAATTTTTCTAAATTACTGATAATCTTCAGTCTAAACAACCTAAATATATATATTTAACTTACTTTTGAGCAACGCTTAAACTCTTTATTCCGGTCGAAAAGATAGCGATAGGTAATGTGAATTTTTTTAGGTCGGGCACCAATTTCTTCAAGAAGATGCATCATTGCAGGGTTAAAATCCCCTATCCAGTTCATTTCAATTTCACTGTAATGAAAACCGGGAGCCAGTGCAATTTTAGCATAAGCCATAATTAATGCACCTTCCACTCCTTTACGCTGTTGTTCAGGAACAATGCCGAATACAAATCCGAAGGACTTATAACAAACTTTTCTCCACATATAATAAAGGAATTTCAATTTTCCAAACAGGTTAAAATTTCCATTGAGGTGTTTTACAATTTCATTGATTTCAGGTATCATAATGAAACATGCAACAGGTTCATTTTTATAATAGCCAAACCATATCAGTTTTTCGTCCATGACAGGTTTCATCGATTTAAACATTGCTTTAACATGCGATTCAGAGAGTGGTTTCACCCCGGGAAACTTTGCCCAGGCTTTATTGTAAATTATACAAAAATCATTTGCATATTTTATTGAATTTCCTTTTTCAATATGTTTGAATAAATAATCTGTATTGTCCGATAAACGCAAAGCTTTTTCTTTAATCATAGGGTTCATGCGCTCGTCGCTTATTGGAGAATGATAGGTTATTTGCCTGAAATAGTCTTTAAAGCCATATTCTTCGAACAAATCACGGTAATAAGGCAGGTTATAATTATTGCAATAATTGGGTTGCGTGAATCCTTCAATAAGGCAACCCCACCAACGGTCGCGTTCCCCGAAATTGACAGGGCCATCCATTGCCTCCATTCCTTTATTTGTAAGCCATTCACGACACTTATCGAAAAGAATAAAGGCTGCATTTTTATCATTAATACATTCGAAAAATCCTATCCCGCCAGTCGGCTGGTCATTTTTTGAAGCGCTTTTATAATCAATGAATGCAGCTACCCGGCCAATAACCTGGTTTTGTTGATTTAACAAAATCCAACGGATACATTCACCCTGGCGGAACAACTTATTTTGTTTGGGATCAAAGACTTTTTCAATATCCTGGTCGAGAGGCCGGATATAGTTTTTATCGGTTTTATATAATTTTACAGGCAATAATAAGAAATCCTTACGGGTTTTTTTATTATTTACTTCAACAAGCCGGTAATTCATGTTATTCTTTTCCGTAAGCAACAGCTTTTAAAGTAATATTTGGTAACTCACCGTAAGTCCTGTTTATGTTTTTTTCTGTGATCAAAACAGTGGTTGCTTTCATTGATGAAGCTTTCTTTTTAAGAATGGAATAAGCGTTTTTTTCAAGGAATTCATTTTCAGCTGTCATTTTATTCGATTCAAAAAAAGCATCGATAGGTCCCTTTTCAACCAAACCTGCCATATCGTTGGCTTCGTAAGTTATAATTATTTTACTCCAATCCGGATCGACATGAGTCAGGGCCCAGTCTTTCTTTTTCTTTTCGGGATTATTATCAACAAGTTCGTATTTCCCGTTGCCGTAAAAAATTTCTTTTATTGCAGCAGTATTGATTTTATGATGTGTTTTGTCTCCAGCCTTAACATATTCAATTTCATATATATTTTTGCTAAGGATTTTACATAAAATACTATCTCCTTTTCTCCTAATAATTTTGTCCTCCTTTTCTGAAGGAGCGGTATTTTTTTGTTGAAGTTCAGAAGAATCTATATAGTTAGAAGGAGCTAAATTTTTTTTGTTTGTATCGGGTTTTTGATTCGAAAGAGAATCTCCAGTAAATTGATTATTATTTTTTTCATTCAACCTGCCAGCTATAGAAATTACAGGCATTATAAAAATAAATATGGTAATAATTAAAGCTAATTTTTTCAGTGATAAATGTTTTTTCATTGCCGATAAATTAAAAATAATAATTACAAAATTAAAATATTAGCTTGATAATTGAAGGACTAAATCAGGTGCTTCTTAAAATTTTATTTCGAGAAGGAAATTCATTAGGCAGTTATCACCTTTTAAAAGCATCGGCAATTATTCTTTCCAGTACTGCTTTAAATGAATAACCGGCTTTTTTTGCAGCAGCATAAAATCCTCCGGAAGACGAGATACATGGGTTACCGTTTATTTCAATTATAAAAGGAATATTGTTTGCCGATACCCTTATGTCGATCCGGATATATCCTTTAGAATTAAAAGCATTCCAGCATTTAATACATAGATTTTTTAGATCTTCTTCAAATCCCATATAAATTTTATCGATATCGAATGTCCGGTTTGTATTTTTATATTCAAAGGAATGTTCGTCCCATTTTGCTGTATATCCCATGATTTTTGGTTTTTCAACCGGATAATTATTGAATTTAATTTCAGCTAATGGAAGAACTTCAGGAAAATCTTTACCACCCAAAAGGGAAATATTAAATTCCCTTCCTTCAATAAATTCCTCAATAAAAAAATTTGAGGGATTTAAATTTTTAATTTTTTCAATAATTCTTTCGTCGACTTTATTAAAAACAGAATCTTCATCAATTCCTAATGAACCATCCTCTTTAAGTGGTTTTAAAATATATTTTTTATTTACATCAAGCCGGTCTATTTCATTTAAAGAAAACCATTCGGCAGTATTAATGTCATGAGTTTTCAAAATCTGTTTTGCGAGAGCTTTATTCGTTGTAAGCACTAAGTATTCCGATGATGCGCCGGAATATGGAATATTTAAATATTCTAAAAGTGCAGGAGCGATATAATGCAATTCACCTCTGTTTTCAATCATTTCAACAAGGTTAAAAACAAAATATGGATGAATCTCATTCAACTTATCCTTAACCTTTTCAAGGTTCAAATCGAATTCCAGTTCAATTGGTTCATAAGCAAGTGAAATCAATCCTTTTTTTACAATAGATATTTCTTCCAGAACATCCAGTTCATCTGGCTTTGGATTTTCTGATAATTTACCATAAAGGACTACAACAGTTTTATTTTCAGCCATAATATTGAAAATGATACCGGTTTATGATAATTTACATCTTTTTATTGCTGCATTCAGAATCATCGTAATTAACTGGTTGTAATTAATGCCATTCATTTCTGCTAAAATAACCAGATCGGAATGAACAGGTCTTAAACCAGCCAAAGGGTTAATTTCAATAAAATTTATTCTTTCTTCGATATCCATCCTCACGTCTAACCGGCCGCCATCATTACAACCCAGGCCTTGCCATATTTTCAATGCAAGGTCAGAGCACTGTTTAATAATCGCTTTATCCTCTACTTTTTCATACCTGACAAGATTTTCATAATTTTCTTTGTTATAGTATGAATATGCTTCCTGTTCAGCTAATTCCTCAATAATTATTTCCATAACTCCAATGACCCTGGCAAAATTATAATTACCGACTACTCCAATTGTGAATTCCCTTCCCGGAAGATACGTCTCGACTAAAACCGGTTGTTGAAATTTTTGCAAGATGGATTTACAGGTTTCAACCAGTTCCTTTTTATTGTTGATTTTTGAATTAGCTGAAATTCCTTTTCCTGTTCCTTCAGCAACAGGTTTGGCAAATAAAGGGAATGGCAAATTAATTGTATCAATATCTTCTTCAGAATTTACAATAACAAAATCAGGCGTAGGTAAGCCAAGATCACGGACAATTCGTTTTGCCATGCCTTTATGAAGCGTAATTGTTAGTACTAGCGGATCGGAAAAAACGTATGGAATTTTGTAGGCATCAAGAATTGCAGGAACCTGCGCTTCCCTTCCAATTCCGTACATTCCTTCAGCAATATTAAAAACAATGTCCCAGCGTTTTCCCGAGGCAAGCTTTTGAATAAGTTGTTTAATATTTCCTATTCTTTCAGGTTCATGACCGAGAGATTTTATTGCGCCTTCAATACCTTCAATGGTGTCTTCCTTGTCGAACTCAGCAGTTTCTTCATTCGAATATCCTTCTTTCAAATATTCTGAACGTAAATCGTATGTAAGGCCAATTTTCATTTACAAATACAAGTTTTTATTTTCAAATTTTATTAATAAATGGTTTCAAAAATATTCTTGAAAAATATAAAACTTTTCAGAAAGTAAAAATTAAAATTCTAATAAGTATACAATTCCAAGTTAATTGCTGTCTGATTGTATTCATCCAGTGTTTTCAAATATTCAAGCCTGGTTTTAAAAACCTCATCCAATTTTTGCAAATATTCCGATAAATTAATTTCATTATTTTCCAATTTCTTTTTTGCATGTGATTCTAACAGATCAGAATGTTTCAATGCATAATCGTAAAAATAATTTAATCTTAAAAACAACTTATCAAGTTCGATCAGGTAAGAATCAGTTGTTGAGTGAATTTTTGATTTATTTAACTCTTGTTCATTATAAACAATTTGTTTTTCAATTGCAGCTTCTTTTTGTTTTGCTCTTTGCGGGAAATACCATAAAGGAAACGAAATTCCTACCTGCCAGCCCTGATATCCATTAACATGATTAATCGATTGAAAAAAATATCCTGCAGAAAATTCCGGAAAGAATTTGGAATTTTCAAATTTCAACTTTGACTCTGCAAGTTTATACCGGGTTTTATCATAATTCTTAAATAAATTTCCAGGAGCACGCTCGGACGAATCGGTAGATGCTGCAATCTCAATCATGTCCAGTTCTTCCCATTCAGGTTCAATATTATAATCGATATAAGCCGCTAGCATCAGGTTATTTTTCGCAATTAGATAATCGTCAAACGCAATATCGAGTTGGTTTTGTACATTGCCATATTGCATTTCGGCATTTGATTTTTCAAAGATACTGTCATCCTTATTTTTGAACTGAAAATCACTTATTCGTGAGGTGGATGAAAATAGTTCTTTTTGTTGTTTGAGAATTTCAAGCCTGTTCATCTCATAGATGCAGGAATAGTAAGCTGATTTTATTTTCGATATCACATGCCTTTTTGTAATTTCTAATTCTGCATTTTGCAAACCGACCTGATTATTTGTACAATTTGCTTTCGAAATCCAGGAAAAGGGAGAACCAAAATTTTGTTTTATTTCAAAGTTTTTATCAGCCTGAGAAGAAAACAACTGGCCATGATGGTAATTAAATTCTGTTGGTTTGAAATTTAAAAAATCAAGGTTATGCGTCTTTGATTCTAACACTTTCAGTCCAGCATTTTTTATTTCAGGGTGATGAATCAAGGCCGAATCAATAATTTGATTTAGGTCCATTTTTATTGGATTCCTGTAATACTGGGCAGAAACCATTATTGGCACGATTAATAAAATAGTTATTATTCTTTTAGTCATTAATTGATAAATTATTTTTTACAATCCGAGATCAAATATTCTTGCTTCTTATAGTTGTTCAACAGAATTATTATTGCTTGAAAATTAAACATTGCATTTAACTTCTCAAAAAAAATTTGGTATTAAAACAACGAGATTATATATTTACTTTTTAATAAAAAAATCATATGATAAAAATTATTAAATTTCTTTCATTACTATTTTGTACAACATTACTGATTGCATGCAACAAAAGCAATAATGAAGTAGACGTAACTCCCATTGTTGATAAGGTTTATAAAGTATCGGATATAAAAATACTTTATATGGGTGGAGTTGGAAATATTTATTTGAGTCAGGGTGATTCTGAAAAAATGCTCATAAAAGCCAATGAAGATTTATTTGATAAAATCTTCGTTGCAAATTCAGATCATAAGCTGATATTTGACACACAGGATGGAATAAGTCTGGGTAACAACGAAAAGATTGATGTTTACATTACGATTAAAAAAATTAGTGAAATTGATTTGTCCGGAGTTGGAAATTTTGAGACAACCAACCAGTTAATTACAGATTCACTAATAATCAATAGTACAGGAGTTGGAAATTTAGATTTAGATGTCGCCTGTACTTTGCTCAAAGTTTCGTTAAAAGGAACAGGAAATTCCAATTTCACAGGGAAGGCAAGTATGGTTTATTTTGATAAATCTGGCGTTGGAAATTTAAACTCAAGTCTTTTATATGCTGAAATATTACATATTAATAATTCGGGAGTTGGAAATGCAGATGTATATGCTTCAAAAGAAATTTATATAACTTCTTCTGGAATTGGAAATTTAATTTACAGGGGCGATGCAGTAGTAAAAGAATTAAATATATCGGGTATTGGAACAGTGAGTAAACAATGAAATTATTGTTTTTTATTTATAAACTTTAAGCCCCAGACTTTGGGGTTTTATTATTTAAATCAATTCAAATTAATAAAGAATGAAATTTTAAATATTTTGAAAATCAAATTTTTAAATCCAATTTGGTAAAACAATAGAACAAATATCCTGCTGCTTATTCTAAACCAAATAAATTTTACACTGTTTTAATAAACAAATTTCTATTTATCTTAGCAAAATTAAATTGTGAATATTTTCACGATATTTTTAAAGCTTATGATATTACTTAATATTTCATCTTTTCTGGCATTTATTATTTATGCAATAGCTGCAGTTGCGGTTGTAGCATTTATGATTATCATTTCTCATATACTGGGAGAAAGGCACCAGGCCCGTTTCCGGAATGAACCATTTGAATCTGGTATGCCTTTGACAGGCAATGCCCGCATCCGATATTCTTCTCATTTTTATATGGTAGCTATGTTCTTTGTAATCTTCGATCTCGATGCTGTATTTATTATTACTTATGCAATAGTATTTAAAGAATTGGGATGGCCAGGTTATTTGGGAATTTCATTTTTTATATTTCTAATTTGTGCAGTTTTGGTTTATGAATGGAAAACGGGTGCCCTAAATTTTGGCCCCGAAGGGAAAAAGATATTAAAGTCAATGCCTGAAAATATTGAAACGGAGGCAAGTTTGAAATAGTTAATTTTAAACAGGTTAAAATGGTTTTTAAGTTAAAATTTAGATTTTTTGAATAATGAGATTCACTTTCAATAAGCCCCTAAGAATAGGTTCGGGAGATTTTACTAAATTGTCGATGGAGCAGGCCGTCCAACAATCGGTTTTGTTCAGCACATTGGATGATCTTATTGGATGGGGAAGAAAAAATTCCATATTCCCATTTGGATTCGGCCTATCATGTTGTTTTGTGGAATTTGCTACTGCATGGACAAGCAGGTTCGACATTGCGCGTTTTGGGGCAGAAGTCTTGCGGGGTTCCCCTCGCGAAGCTGACTTAATGGTTGTCGCAGGCACTCCTTTTATTAAAATGGCTCCCATAATTAAACGGTTGTACGATCAGCTTATGGAACCAAAGTGGGTGATATCAATGGGTTCATGTGCCAATTCAGGTGGCATGTATGACATTTACAGCGTTATTCAGGGAATCGATAAAATTATGCCTGTCGATTTGTATGTTCCTGGTTGTCCGCCCAGGCCGGAATCATTTCTTCATGGATTGCTATTACTTAAAGAATCGATTGGAAAAGAAAACAGGCCATTAAGCTGGACGCTAGGCGATCAGCGAATTTATAAATCCGAAAAACCTGTTATACGAGATTTGATGAACAACAGGCGCATGGCAGCTGATAAGCTGAAATCACCTGATGAAATATAATATTAAAGAGAAATAAATCGGAATCCGGAAAAAGGAAATTGAAGTCCGGTCTCCAGTTTCGTAGAAAAAAACCTTTTAATGCCCAATTACGAAATTATAAAAGAACTTAAAACAAGGTTTGGCGAGACAAACATCAGGCAACAAATTACAGCTGATGAAATACCAACTATTTGGGTTTCGTCTCTTGAAATTAAACCGGTTCTCACTTATTTAAAAAATGAGACAGCCAGGCCTTTTAAAATGCTTTACGACCTCACTGCTGTTGATGAACGTCAGCGGGTTCATCATGACGGGTTTCCTGAAAGTGATTTCACTATTGTATATCATTTGACTTCTTTTGGCCGAAATATTGATATTCGGGTTAAAGTGCCATTGAAAGGTGAATATCCTTCAATAGAGAGTATTAATGATATTTGGAAAAATGCAAATTGGTATGAAAGGGAAGTCTTTGATATGTTTGGTATCCGTTTCGAAGGTCATCCAAATCTCAGAAGAATTTTAATGTCCACTACATGGAACGGACATCCGCTCCGTAAAGAATATCCGGCAAGGGGAACCGAAGCCGGCCCATTTACTTTTAGTGAAGAAGACCGAACCCGTGAGGAAGAAGCCTTAAAATTTGTTCCCGAAGAATGGGGAATGAAGCGTGAAAGCGAAGATGCCGAATTTATGTTCCTCAACCTCGGTCCTGACCATCCCGGTACACACGGATTACTCAGGCTTATTCTTCAACTCGATGGAGAACAGATTGTAGATATTGTTCCAGATATTGGCTATCACCACCGGGGGGCTGAAAAGATGGGCGAACGCCAGACATGGCACAAATATATTCCTTATACCGACAGGGTAGATTATACTTCCGGGGTCATGAATAATCTGGCTTATCTTTTAAGTCTTGAAAAGATTGCCGGAATTAATATTCCTGCCCGTGCGCAGGTAATTCGTGTAATGTTAACAGAATTATTCCGTATTATAAGTCATTTGGTCTGGTATGGTACATTTGCACAGGACCTGGGACAGATTTCTCCGGTTTTTTATACATTCAATGACCGTGAACGGGCATTTGATATTATATCTTCAATTACGGGTGGCCGGATGCATCCCAATTGGTTTCGCATTGGCGGAGTAGCCCAGGACCTACCTAAAGGATGGAATGAAATGGTGCTGGATTTTTTGAAACATTTTACAAAAAGTTTGAATGAATGGGATAAAGTAATTATACAAAACAGAATTATTAAAGCGCGATCTATAGGTATTGGGGTTTACAACACAGATGAAGCTATTGAGTGGGGTGTAACAGGGCCGGGACTTCGTGCAACGGGTTTTGAATGGGATTTGCGTAAAAAGCGCCCGTATAGCGGCTTTGAACAATTTGAATTCGATATCCCCACTGGTAAAAACGGTGATTGCTACGATCGGGCAAAAGTTCGGGTTGAAGAAATGCGACAAAGTATACGCATAATTCATCAATGTGTGAATCTTATGCCAAGTGGGCCATACAAATCTGATCATCCATTGACCACACCTCCATTAAAGGAAAAAACTATGACTGATATTGAAACCCTCATAACCCATTTCCTTGGCGTGACGTGGGGTCCTGTTATTCCTGCAGGTGAAGCAATGCTTCAGATAGAAGCTGCCAAAGGAAGTAATGGCTATTACCTGATTAGTGACCATAACACTTCGGCTTATCGTTCACGGATTCGCACGCCTTCGTTCCCGCACATCCAGATGGTTCCCTATATCAGCAAAGGATATACAATAGCAGATTTGCTTGCCATTCTCGGCGCCGTTGATTTTGTTTTGGCCGATCTGGACAGATAATAAAAAAGCCCAACACTACCTTCCCGTTGGGGAGGAGGAAAGGCAATGAAATATATTTTAAAAAATGAATAATAATTTATAAAACATACCCTTAAAAACGCCCTTTTTAAGAGGGGTTGTGGGAGGCATTTTATGTTAACAGAAAATGAAATACAGGAAATAAAAGAGGATATGAAACTTTATCCTGTTAAAAGTGGGGCATGTATTGAAGCTTTGAAAATAGTGCAGGAACATCGTGGCTGGGTTTCAGACGAAAATATTAAAGACTTATCGGCGATTCTTGAAATGCCTGTAGAAGAAATTGACGGAGTGGCTACTTTTTATAGTATGATATTTCGGAAACCTGTTGGAAGAAATATTATTCTTGTTTGTGATTCAATCACCTGTTTTCTGATGGGTTATGAAACTATTTATCAACATATTTCAAAAAGGTTAGGAATAAAGTTTGGAGAAACCACTTCAGATAACCGGTTTACTTTGCTTCAAAATCCATGCCTGGGAGATTGTGATCATGCCCCGGCAATGATGATCAACAAGGATCATTATAATAATTTGAACATAGGAATTATTGATGATATTTTAGAAAAATACAAATAAATGCCTACTTCGTCCCTCATTTTAGGGAGGGACGAAAAAAGTACAACATAAAAAAATGAAATTAATACCAAAAGATACCAACATTTATATTCCCTCTTTTGGAGGGGCAAGGGGAGGCATATGGAAACACCATTGACACAAAATATAAAAAAGGATGGGACTTTCTGCAACCTGAAGGAATATTTAAAAACAGGGGGATACGAAGGTTTACGGAAATCCCTGAAAGAAATGTCTTCCCAGCAGATTACGCTGGCAGTTAAAGATGCTAACCTGTTAGGCCGTGGTGGAGCCGGATTTAATACGGGGATGAAATGGTCCTTTGTTAAAATAGATAATCCAAACGAACAACGTTACATCATTGCCAACGCTGATGAGATGGAACCCGGGACTTTCAAAGACCGGCTTTTACTTGAAGGCGATCCACATCAGTTAATCGAAGGGATTATCATTTCAGCACGAGCAATTAATGCTTCTAAAGGATTTATTTTCATCCGATGGGCCTATAAAAAAGCACATGAAATAATTGGCAAAGCCTTAAAAGAAGCTTATGATGCCGGATATCTTGGAAAAAAAATTTTAGGATCAGATTTTAATTTTGAATTGCATTTACACAGCAGTGTGGGACGATATATTTGCGGGGAAGAATCAGCTTTAATTAATTCACTGGAAGGAAAACGTGCCACACCACGTTCCAGGCCTCCTTTTCCACAATTTAGCGGGTTGTTTGGCAAACCTACTATCGTAAACAATGTGGAAACATTCTCTAATATTCCACACATTATTAAAAACGGTAGTGTGTGGTTTAAGAATTTAAGTAAGACAGGTGAAGGGGGAACCAAACTTTATGGAGTAAGCGGAAGGGTTAAAAAGCCTGGCTTATGGGAACTACCACTTGGTGTCACTGTCAGGGAACTTCTCGAAGTTCATGCCGGGGGAATGATGGATGGTTACAAATTTCGCGGACTTCTTCCCGGGGGTGCCTCAACCGATTTTCTCATTGAAGAGCACCTTGATGTACCTATGGACTTTACAAGTATTTCTAAAGCAGGCAGTCGAATGGGAACCGGTACTATGATAGTGATGGATGATAAAACATGTCCTGTTGCCTTCATTCATAATTTAATGAAATTTTTTGCCAATGAATCCTGCGGTTGGTGCACGCCATGCCGTGAAGGCCTGCCCTGGGTTGAAAAAATACTGGCTAAAATCGATGAAGGAAATGGATCAGAGAATGATATTGAAATTTTGAAATTTCATACTAAATACTTAGGCCCCGGAAATACATTTTGTGCATTGGCACCAGGTGCGATGGAGCCTTTGCAAAGCGGTTTGAAATATTTCAGGGATGATTTTGAAAAACATATTACAGATAAGAAATGTCCCTGGAAATAATGTTTTTAACTAATATTGACCTTTGATAAAAGGTAATTATTATTTGTGATTATGGTAACTATAAATATAGATGGTACATCTTATACTGTTGAACCGAATGGCAACCTTCTTGATACCTGTTTGTCACTGGGAATAGATATTCCTTATTTTTGTTTTCATCCCGCACTGGGATCTGTGGGCTCATGCAGGTTATGCGCTGTAAAAAAATTCCGGGATAAAAACGATAAGACCGGGAAAATAACAATTAGCTGCATGGAACCGGTTATCGATGGTATGATTATTTCGGTAAATGATAAAGAGGTAAAAGAATTCCGTTCGTCAGTTATTGAAAGCCTCATGACAAACCACCCGCATGATTGTCCGATTTGTGATGAGGGGGGAGAATGCCATCTTCAGGATATGGTTGTGATGACAGGCCACAACTACCGGCGATATGACTTCAAAAAGCGCACTTACAAAAATCAATACCTAGGGCCATTCATTAATCATGAAATGAACAGATGTATACAATGTTACCGTTGTGTCAGATTTTATAAGGATTATGCCGGTGGCAAGGACTTAGGTGTCTTTTGGTCTC
>Ga0265323_10000859_pt1 | contig 16145 bp, 12 predicted proteins | sample 41225metaG_FD_193580 | JGI IMG/M metagenome (GOLD analysis project Ga0265323, IMG submission 193580) | Rhizosphere microbial communities from Carex aquatilis grown in University of Washington, Seatle, WA, United States - 4-12-25 metaG | ecosystem: Host-associated > Plants > Roots > Rhizosphere...
CAGAAAAAATTAAAAAATTCAATAAAACTCTATCTCTTCCTTCTCTTCTTTGACATCTTTGAGAATATTATTGCAAGCATTATCGTCAATAATATCCCTGCGCCGAGTCCTAATAGAAACATCCCTGTCCCTGAATTGAATGTGATCGAAGGGAAACTTAATGTCTGGCGTTTCTTGAAATACATGTCGAGATTGCTCAGTTCGAGAGCATATTCCGAATATAATAATGCAGAATATCTGTCCGTATCCTTTAGAGTATTCGCGTATTCATAATAGCTGTATCCTAGGACGGGGAATATGTCTGATTGCTGCTGTTTTAGTATGACACGCTTCGCTATAAGCATCTTCTCATCGAGAAGTCTTGAAGTCTCATTGTCTGGGACGAATATGGCGCTTAGGACTATATCTGAATCTGCCTTGACTTTCGATGAGGTGAATATGCACAGCGCATAATCTGCATTATCATAATAGTCGTAGGCCTTGGAAAGTTCATCGCGTATATCGCCTGATGGGTAATATAATTCGAGATAATTCAGCCTCTCCTCGGCTTCTGAAAGTTTCTTCTTGCATACTGTATTAAGGAATCCCTCGTCCATCACGAACTGCTGTCCATTAAGGTCATAGAATTTCGACCATTCGACCGCTGTATCGAATCTCTCTATGGAATATGCCAGCTGATATGCTGAGATATTTTCAGGGTTCATCTGTGACAATGTATCCTTCGCTTCAGACAATCTCTCTGCAACCACCATGTAAGCCTCAAGCCCTGAAATGGTCGACAATGATTTTGAACGTTTTGAGGCATCAGATTCGAATGCGCTGATGTTCCCTAGAAGCTTCGCGTATTCAAGCTTGAGCTGCGTATTCGTCTGGTTCGATAATATTTTGCTGAGTATCTTGACATTCCCTCCGAAGCAGAAACTTGCTGCGCTGTAATATGAATCATTGTTCAACGCATTCATCGCAAGGACAAAATTATCCTGTGAACTGTTCGATGCATCAATGCCATAAGCTGTAAGGTTCGGCAATATCAAGGTGTTATTCGCAACGCCGCCATACTTAGTGCATAAGTCTAGCGCTATCTCACTCATTATCTTGATATATCCTTCAGAATATGTCATATTCGCTCCAGTAAGGCTTTCAGTATCTGAAGTCCTTGTATAGTTCTTCTGCGTGAAATAGTATAATGCATCTTCAAGCGTCGAGACTTTGATGACTTTTATCGATAGGTCGCTGCTTGGAGTATTGTTCTCAAGACCCCATTCAGGTATAAGGATAGTCTTGTATCCTGCGAGTTTCGCAGCAAGGGATTTTGCAGGGATGCCTGAAACAGGTCCTATAAGATTTCCGCTGTTTATGGTACCTGTCATGACAGTCTTATTATCAAGAGTCTTTCCATCAAGGACAGCAACAGTAAGAACGCTTGCTGCAGCGCCTGCGCTAGGCCCGCCTACAACTGCACTGTTCGCTGTTATCGTATAGAAGAAATCATAGTTCGAACAGTCCTTGTCAAGAAGATCGCATGCGACTTCTGAGGCGAACCTCATCGTTATCTGCGTATCTATCTTCGATAGAGGAAATGAATCTATGAATATCCTGCCGCTTCCAGGCCTTACTTCAAGATAAAGGTCTGCAGTCCCTCCCAAGCCTATAGTATTATTTGCAGATTCAGATACAGTGAGTAGTCCGATATGCCCTGAAGGATATGCATATCCTAGATTCACGAGTACTATGCTCGATAAAATTATCAAAACCGCTAGTAAAATCTTTTTCATGTCTTCTCCTTATAGCGTCCACGCTGTTCTACGACCTCGAGTCTCTCGAGTATCTCCTTCTTATCCTTAGGATTGTAACCTTCAAGGAATTCTTCATAAGCCTTGTCAGACACCCTGAAATGCTTGCTCTCAAGAGCCTGCTTGAACAGATGGATGTCTACAGCCTTGTCCTCGATCTTCGGGCTGTTGACGCTTAATCCGAAGTCTATGAAATATAATCTTGCATCCTTGCCTTTTCCTACAAGTATCATGTTGCTTGTGGTAAGATCGCCATGTATGATATTCATGTCATGCATTATCGAAAGGTTCTTTCCTATCATCGAGGAAAGGGCAGGCTTCTTGTCAAGAAGTTTTTTCAATTGTATCCCGTCAATATATTCCATTACGATATCACTGTCTTTCTGTTCGATGAGTTTAGGAGAAAATCCGAACTTCTCAAGAGACTTAAGGATTTTCGCTTCCTTTTTCGTCCTTGCCTTTCTCAATGTAGAATCTATATCCTCATGGCGATAGGATTTCTTCAACCTCTGCTTATCTACAGTCTTGCCATTAAGGTATACTGTAGCTTCTGCTCCTCTCCCAAGAATCTTCCTATCGTCCGACATTAAGGACAAGAAATATGGCTGGTTTTTAATGTTTATGAAATTTCAGAGAAATTTCAAAACGCAAAATTTACAATTTTGCTGTTTGTGAAATCGAAGATTTCACAAGCCCAAAAATCAAAGATTTTTTATGTTTATGGAAATCTCCTACGATTTCCAAAACGCAGAAATATTATTTCTGCTGTTTATGGAAATATTATATAGAATACTAAATATAATTAAAAAAAATAAGACAATAATTTCTTATTCCGCTCCTACATCTTCTGATGTGAACAGGTCATCCATCTCATACTTTGAGAGCTTCGTCTTGTTGAGTATCGCCATCTTGGGCTTTCTTCCATGCTCTCCGCGAACTTCATCGAATTCGAAATCATTGCTCTCTGAAAATTTTTCCTCTTCCATTTTAAACCTCTAATTTTTTTAACTCCATAAACATTAAATCGATAATATATCTGATTTATTCTAGAAATACGTGAAAAATCTAAATTTATAAAGGTTTCGATTTAGTTGTTACTTTAGAGTGAGAAAGAATCATTTTAGTAAGCGCGGAATTTTCTTGCTAGCACGCTCACATAGAATATATATTTCTAATTGTTAACCGAGTTAATATTAGTGACAGTGTTAATCTTAAGGTTCGCTAGGTGCAAGCAAAGATTAACCGCGCTTACTATTTCCTATAATCCATCCTCTTGACTGCTTTGCATTCAAGGCATGTCGAAACTTTCTTCCCGTTCGAGAGTCTCGTCCGTAAATTTATCCCGTTCTTCAGATATGCATGGCAGTTCTTGCAGAACATCCCCTTCTGTTCCTTCGTCAACCTGACTTTATATCTTGTCGACAATTTCTCTGCAAGCACCATGTATCTTCTGCTGAGTTCAGGATATTCCCTGAAATTCGATTCCGCTTCAATGAACAGTCTCGCTATGCGCTCTAGCGCAAGCTTCTGCTGATTGAATGTCTTATCCTTATATGCCATCAACGTTGCAAAGGATAAGGAGTTTATAAATTTGATTTTAGATTATCAAGAACTTAATTAACGCTTGCTATCCATTCGCAACATTAATTCTTTTATCGATTGAAAATGCTCTCTTGTTATCTCCGAATTTTCTCGATTGTTGGATAGAGAATTGCTCACAAAGAAATCATAGGTACATGATTTCTTGTGCATAGAAATTCTTGATAGGAATTTCTATGCACCTTAAGGATAGCAACGCATTAAATGGATAAAGCCCTTTTTCCATAAAGCATTTAAAGATATACGAGATTTCTGTTCCTATGCTTAAAAAACTGTTCGGGCGGTTCATGAAGGGAGATGTAGAGGATATCCCTAAGGAAGTCATACTCCTATCCAAGATAGATAAGCATATGAATTTCATTTTGAGGGATAATCTAGGGCATATAAACAGGAGCATAAGCGAGAAGATCATCGACATAAACCATAAGAAGGAAGATGTGATGCATGCCCTGCGCAACCTTCACAAGGCTGAACTTTTGAATACAAAGATTCCAGAGCGTGAGATACAGATCATGGACGGCAACAGGGACAATTATGTGAAGAAGGTATCATCGCTCGCAAGCAATATTGATATCCCTAAGAATTATCTTGAAGCATATGATTATTGCGTAAGATTCTCGCAGACCCTTGAACAGGTCGGAAGGGATGTGCAGAAGAACATCTTTGTGCTCCAGCATTTCTTTGCGAATGAAGTTAGGGATTCTAACAAGGCACTGCATGACCTTGAAGAGAGCATAATCGACATAAGAGTGCTTCTCGAGAAGAACGGCATAAATTATCTGAAGGATATACAGAAAGACATCAAGGAATTCATAGCGAACGTCATGAAGATAAAAGACCTTAAGGGACAGATAGAGAAAGAGAATGAGGACACAAGAATCCATCAGGACAAGCTTGACAGGCTTAATGAAAGGGTGAAGACCATAACCGCAGGTACGGAGTATAGGACTCTTGAAGGTTTCCGTCAGGAAAAGGGCGCTGCAGAGAATGAATTGAAGGAAATAATATCTGCTCTCGGCGCAAATTTCTCCGCGCTCGAGACCGCCCTCAAGAAATATTATTATCTTAATCCTGACAAGAAACTCATCAAAAGATATCTTGATGACCTGAAATCTGCAATCATTGACGACAAGGATCTTGAAGTAATTTCCGTATTTAAAGACGTCAGGGAGAGCATCACTCAAGATAAGATAGACTTAAAGGACAGGAAGAAGGAGAACTGCCTCGAAGCTATTGACAAGCTTAATCTCGAATACCTGAAAGATATGCAGTCGCAGATATTGAGGCTTGAAGAACAGAAAGCACGCGCGCAGGCGAAGATTACACACAACAGCGCTTCATTGAACCTTTCAGAACAGCAGTACTGGATAAACGCCACGAGCGACAAGATGAAATATTTTGGCAGCAATATAGAGAAGCTTGAGAAGAATATAAACATCATAAGTCTTGATAACGCCCGGATAATCCTGAAGATCCGTACAGACCTAGAGAAATTGATGAACAAGGATATAGAACTGAAGGACGATCTTACAGACAATATCCTTCTGGGTGAGGAGATCATCGAGAAGGCAGATGTGGAATGATGTTTTTATGATGGTTGCAATCCTTCCTGATTTTTTGAGTTGTTGTAAAATACGTTTAAAACGTTAGCATCGGTTCGCATATAGTATAATTAATCTATGGAAAAGTTCTCTCTTGGAATCTCCGAACTTTTCAGGAATATAATATTTAGTATGCTCACATATTGATGCTAAACTTTTTTCGAGCAACCCTTAATCCTTCCCTAATTTCTCCTGGACTATCTTCTTTATCTTCATCCTTAGCCTATGCCTTTCTATCACAGGCCTCAACTTGGAGACCATCAATGATATTATAAGTATCAATAGGACAAGCCCTATGACGGCTCCGCCTATATAATAATATTTCATCATGTCCGCATGAGGATCTATCACCTTGAAGGATGTCGTTGCAGACGAATCTCCTGATGGGGAACTTACAGTCACGTGGATATAATAATCTCCAGGAGCTGTATCTGAAGGCAATATCAGGCTTGCGACAAAGGATGCCTGCGTCTCGACAGCCACGGTCTTCGCATTATGCACTATAGAATCATTCTTAGAATCAAGTATCTCATAATTCAATGTGACGTCGACGCGCTTTGAATTCGCAAGGTTCAGCATCTTTATCGTGAACCAGACTTCCGTTCCCTGAGTCGTCTCATGATATGTCTGGGGCAACTCTATGTCTACATTGAAAGGCTGCGCTGCATGCGCGAATCCGGAACTGCATATCCCTAAGGACAATAGGATTATAGAGAATAATACTATCGATGATATGTTAAGTATGCCGAAATTATTTTTAAGATTATTGCCTGCCATTCTTCTCACTTCTTTTCTACAGTGTCAAAAAAATTGAATATCTTGTCGAGCAGCTCTTCGCCCTGCGTCCTTGGGCTGAACGCTATTATGTGCACATTGTTCTCTGAAGAGTATTCTGTCAGTTCCTGTACGAATTTCGCCACCTTATTCTCATTATTGTATATCAGCAGCGTCGATAATGCATCTATGAGTATGAACTTCTCTCCATGTATGTCCTTGACGAATGCCTGCATCGCAGTGTTTAATGTGTCCAGATCTTCAGGGCTTATGTGAAGAACATCCTCGCGCACCTTCTCCTTTGATACGCAGTCTATGAAGAACATCCTTGAAGTGTCAAGCCCATTCTTTGTGAATGCTTCTTCAGTGCTCTTCTGCGTCTTGTTGAGCGATACATATATCCCTATCTTGCCATTTAGCGACTTTATCTTCGCCAGTATGTCGTTCTGCAATTTTTCTACAGATGTTATTATAAGTTGTGATGCCATTTCAATCGCGTATAATATGTTTTGTCAGTAATATCATCATATTAATATAATCATCAATAATTTTAATATGTTTTTTGCCCAGCCTATTCCAGGATCTTTCTCACTCGCGCTATCAGGTCAGCCTTGACGAAAGGCTTTGTTATATAATCCGACACTCCCTCTTTCGTCAATTGGTCCATGCGTTCAGAACTTATTGGTATCGCGCTCAGGAATGCGTAGCGGCATCTTATCTTAGGCTTAAGCTTCGCGAATATATCCCATCCTGACATGTCAGGCAGCATGACGTCGAGCAATATCAGGTCATAATCTTTTGATACTGCCTTCTTTAGGCCTTCAGCCCCATCAACTGCCGTATCTATATCAAAACCCGCATTGGACAATATTATCTTTACAGCCTGATTCGTGTCAATGTTATCTTCAACGTATAATATCTTTTTCATTTTGTTGCACCTTTCAAATTAGCATGATTCATGTGGTTTGACATGATTTTATTTGTTTAGCAACCAGTGAGTCTTAGAGCATATAATACAACTACAATTAGCCCGATTTAACACTCGATTCGACGAAACGATACGAACTTGCTAAACAAATACACATGATTTAAACATCACCGGCATAATACATATTAATATTTATCGATAATGGATATTTATCGATGATGCGTGATCATACCTTTATCATATCTTCAATGGATTATTCGGATCTATTGTCTCTTTTTTCTTTATCCCTTCCATAGGCAGTGTGAACCTGAATGTCGTGCCTTTGCCGACCACGCTTTCCACTGTTATCTTTCCGCCCTGCAATTCCACTATCCTTTTCGTTATTGCCAGGCCGAGACCGGTGCCTCCATATCTTCTCGATATCCCTGAATCGACCTGATAAAAGTTCTGGAACAGGTTATGAATCTTATTTTCAGGTATGCCGACGCCTGTATCTATTATGGAGAATATTGCGAAACTATCTTCAGGCCCTTCCCCTTTCCTGACATCTACAGTGACTGATCCCTTGTCCGTGAATTTTATCGCATTGCCGACCAGATTATTCAGTATCTCTTCAAAACGCATCACATCTGTCGAGATATTTTTTATGCCTTCTATATGATATCTCAACTCTATGCCTTTAGTATCTGAAAGTATCCTGAGATTTTCAAGTGTCGTCTTCAATTTCTCTTCCAGATCTATACCATTTGAATTAAGCTCGAACCTTCCTGATTCAAGCCTTGAAATTTCCAATATATTGTTTATCAGCATCTTCAGCTGGTTGCTGTTGCGTTTTATCGCATCAAGCCCCTGCAGCTGCTGCTCATTGAACTGTCCTTTATAGTCGTCAAGTATCTCGATGTAAGCTGATATTGCCGTCAGTGGAGTCTTGAGTTCATGCGATGCTATATTCAGGAAGTCCGTCTTTGCCTGGTCCAATTCCTTCAAATGCGCGTTCATCTCAGAAAGGTCTTCCATGATATTCAACGCAGCCTTCTTCGAAGCTTCAAGCTCCTCGACATTCCTTTTCATCTCTGAAGTCTTGCTGCCCAGCTGGTCTTCAAGATTCTTGCTGTAATTCTTCTCCATCTCTCTTGCGCGCAGCAATGTCTCTCCAGCATTATTTATGGCTTTTGCAAGGATTTCCAATTCATCGCCTGTCTTTATTGATATTACATGGGTTAAATTGCCGTTTGATAACTCTTTTGTTTCACCGGCCAATCTCTCTAAAGGTCTTATTATGGTCTTTGACAGGAGTACCGCCGCCAGAAGGGATATCAAGAGTATGAATACGCTGCATCCTACAACTATGTATAGTAGATTGTCGAGAGACCTGAACGCTTCGCTTTCATCCATCTTTGCCATTATGCAAAAATCCCTTTCAGGGATCCATTTGTATACTTCCAGTATCCTTATTCCCCTGTAATCAGTATATATCCCGCTTCCTGAATTTCCCTTGACGCAGTTGTTCGCTGCAACTGTATATATCCTCTTCTGGAACTCCATCCCCTCGATGAATCTTGATCGGGTCAGGACCAGATTATCCTTGCCTATAAGGAAAGTCTCTCCGCTGTCCCCGAGACCTGAACGTTCGATCATTATATTCTCTACATTCTTGGAATTTATCTTTCCTGCAATGACGCCCAATAATTTTCCGTCATCCATTATTGGCATCGATATGATCATCATAGGCTCATCAGGATTATTGGAATCGTAGAAATTCTGTATATATACTCCTTTCTTTCCTGAAATGAAATACTGCCTTTCAGAGACTATCTTATCGTCATGCGACTCATCTGTCGAGAAATCTATCCTTCCGTCGGTGGTGATTATCATCACTTCATCGAATTCCGAACCGTTTATCTGCTCTGACAAAAGTCTTGAAACATTCGATTCGTAAGATAATTCAATCTCCTCTTTAATCGATGTCCCTATTGATGACGCTGCGCCGTTACCTGAATGCTCTTTCTGGAATAAATCCATGTAAGATGTCAATTCAGGATGCTCTGAGATGCTTTTCAGTTCAATGACGCTTCTTGAAAAATAAGTCTCCAGCTGAGTCTCTTTTATGGCTACAATACTCTGCAGCTGGTCCATCACTCTCTCCTTCAGGGCGCTGCGCGAATAGGACTGAAGAATGATGCCTAGAAACAATATGCACATTATCGATATCCCGACAGACATCAATACAATCTTTGCCAATATCTTCAAATCTTACACCTCAAACATGGCTATATTAATTTTAATTTTTTCAGTTAAATCTTATTATTTCAATCTTATGATCATGAAGCAGTATCCTTCTTGAACAAATCATTCTCCTTCTTCAAAGCATCGTTCTCCTTCTTGAGATCTATCATCCGAAGTTCCCTGTCCGTCGCGAATTTGTTGAACCGCTCAAGATCCTTGTTCTTCTCAAGAAGCTCGAGCTCTATACGGTTCCTCTCAGTCATATCCCTTAATATCATGACATGCCCCTTATCCTTCATGGAGACTACCCTTAATTCTATATATGATCTTGAATTTTCACTCTTCATATCAAGGATGCCGCTAGAGGAGAAACCGCTTGAAGAGATACCGCTCGAGGCATTGCTTACACTGCTTGCATTGCTTATGATCATCGGAAATTCAAGCGTCGCCGGAGCATCGTTCTTCTCTGATTCAAGGAATGCAGGGATTATCTTCTCTATGACTTCTGCACTGAATATGTCCGTTATCAGTTTTCCTATAGAGATATTCATGTCCTTGAATGGCTTGTTAAGCTTATAGTCTATTATCTCTCCTGATGATGATGTCCTGATGAAAGTGTCAGGATTGACATAAAATATCGCCTGCTTCTCTTCATTCATCTTCTCGATGGAATCAAGGGCGTCATTCATGCTCTTTGCAAACGATGATAATTCATCGTCTCCGGCATAATCGATCCTTGCAGCCATATCCTTCTTTTCACGGTTCGAGATCACTTTGTTCTTGATTTCCGAGAGGGGGCGTATCAAGAAAACATCGACAAGATATATTGCGAGCGCAGAGAAGATTACACCTATGATAATCAGTGAAACTAGAAAATACAGCATCGCGGTCTTTCCTTTAAGATATATCTCCCTGTCCACCCATATCTTTATCAAAGTATTAGGTTTATTATCCGAATCAGTCAACAGCGCATAGCCTGCTACAGTGTTCTCGTCGACATTCTTTACGATGACAGTCCCATCCTTTGGAAGTTTCTCCTTCAACCCGCTCAAGTCTATAGGCATAGACCCTGAATCATAGTCATAGAATGTGGCTTTCACGCCGGTTCGCAATGCCATATGCTGTATCCAGTAATCATCCATCAACTCTACCATCACCATCGTAGCGTATACTGGACCAGTCCCGTTTCCTGTAAGTACGGGCCTTGAAGAGAATAGTCCTGAGCCGTCCGGAGTCATCAAAAGACCTTTAGAATAATTTCTCTCATCATGTTGTATGAACTTATGTGCATTATCTTTGTAGAATAGATATAGATAGTCGTCAGGCGGCAAAACTGTCCCTGAACCGTTTACAATCTTCATGACCATGAGCACTGTCCCATTATTCTTCAATACTGCAACAGAGTGTATGTTCAATTTTGATAGAGTATCGGCTGAAAGGTCTACATCCGCATAATTATCTTTCTCGCCCTTGACATAAGAATAAGCGTCATCCCACATCGAATAATCCTTACATATTGAATCCAAGGATATGGCGTCTTCAGTCACAGCTTGCTCTACAAGCCCGACATTATTTGCTATCCTTGAATCTTCCACTTGTGTGAGCCCGAATAGCAGGATATTATATGCCAAGATATATATTATCATGACTGCAAGCGCTACGCATATTGTTGAAGTCAATATAATCTTGTGGCGTACCTTCATGAAAACCTCTTTTTAAGACAATTACAATCAGGATATATTAATATTTCTGTATTAATATCGATGTTCATATCAATGCATCAATTGGTATTAATATATTTGCATCAATATCGTCAATATAAGACCGCGCACCCAACTTTTCAAACTCGACCCTGCAAAATTCAACCCTGCATAGTGTATACTTTCTTCTTGAACACTTCAAGTTCCTTGAATAGCACGCCTGAAGTCTTGACACCAAGTTCATCGATCACCTTATGGAACAACTGCGACGGACTTTTCTTGATGAGACTATTATGCGAGAACGTGAATAATTCCTGTGTCTCCAGATAATTGTGCAGCTGCTGGCGCATCTTTGGAGAATAGAAGAATGTGTCCAGATCATTCATATCCTTAAAGCCGTACATTATGACATGCGTCGAACTAAGCTTAGGTATCCTATATACATTTATCACATGCGGATTGTTCAAGAGTTCCTGCTCAATCTCAAGCTGTCCCTTATCAAGCCCTTCACGAGTAATCTTCGCGATGGCTATGGCGAATATGTTTATGCCAAGTTTTGCATAGTTCAAGTTCACAGAATATGATTCGATGACTGTCGATTCGAGCTTGCGGCGTATCTTGCCTATGGCTTGGCTCGATATCCCAAGTTTTGATGCGACATCAGAGTCGCTGATCCTAGAATTGTCTATGAGCAATTTCAAAACTTTTTTTTCATTCTTCGTCAATTCCAAAGGGCCCCCTTCAAAACATACTCGCGCAACCCGCATATTAAAAGATATAATACGCTTATATAGCCATTATACTTTAGTTTTAATCATGCGCTAGTAGTTTTAATTCTAAACTAATAATGTAGAGCATGTTTATATATTTAACCTTTCAAATATAAATCAAATCATGAAAATAAGTTTAAGTGTTCAACCAAGAGTTTATATGGTAATCAACATCATGTACAATATCGATTCAAGCATGGAACGGGTTGGAAACAAGCATGCTAATTATAGAAAACAAGAAATGCGAAGACAAAATATCTTCATTGAATAAGCATGGAAACACTACACGCGGAAACATGTGAAGAGAAGGATATACTGCGTTTGATAAGTGAAAACCATACTGGTTTGAGCATTACTGAGATAGTTCGGGCTGCGCAAATCCCTCGATGCGCAGTAAGAATGAATCTTGCAAAGCTTGAAGGGGCGCAAGCAGTCAAAGTGCGCAAAATAGGAATGGCGAAAGTTTACATTTTAAACCGCTTAAATAAAAATACAGAACACACAGGACACAATGAAGATATGCGCGCTATACAGTCGCAAAAACCTGATTCAAGAGTGATAGAAGATAATACCCTTATGCATTAATTATTATAGCGCATATATCATAACATAATATATCATCATGTCATGTTCCCAACTTTAAAAGAAGGAGCGGATATATCGCACTCAAGGCATAACTTTGGAGCAAGGAGTTAATTAGGAGTTAATTTGATTCAAACAATTCCTCGACGCACATAGGAAGCTCCAAAGCGCCTTGAGATATTTAAGAAAACCGTCAAGATAACAAAGATTATCATAACATTGCAAAAAGGAGGAGAGGAAACATAATATCCTATAAAAAAATGATGAGAGAAAATATTCTACACGACAAAAGATACAATAACCTTAACAACAAAAAACATCCTGCCAAGACGGCAAGCATGGACATCATCCTATATGCAATCGCCTTCGTCCTGTTTCTGGCAATGAACGCAATCGTCGTCAATGCAGCAGACATCGAGGTCAGCAAGAATACATATATCACAAGCAGCGGGCTATATGATACAAGCCCTTCCATCGTCTCAAAGGATGGAGCATATTTCCTGTTCTACGCGCGCGCTGATGATGATACAGTTACCGTAGCTGCGCCTGATTATGATCCTATGCAGAGCAACTACACGATATATTATAGGAAGGCTGCAAGTATCGAAGCCCTTTCAAGCGCTCCAGAAGCGCAAGTGGCGATATCAGGATCGCTCAGGCCTCAAGGATTAAGTCAAAAAATCATTTCTGCAGTATTGCAGGACGGAAAGATATATCTGTTCACTTCAAACAATCTTGATAGTCTTGACGGAAGCGATAATTCGATATATTACTATATCTATCAGGATTCCATATCGACTCCTGAGCAGGACAAATGGAGCGGACCTTACAAGATAGTCGAGGATTCGAACACGCCTATAGAATCGCAGAACAATTCGCTTCCACACTATTCAGCATTCAATGTCAATGCGCAATCATATAATGGAGAGATATACCTATCATGGTCCACCTCGGATGGAGGATATCTTGGGATATGGAACACCTCAGCTTTCACTAGCAACATCTCGCAGATAAGCCTTCCAGATGGTACAGAGAGATTGTTCAATACAAAGATATATCTTTCAGGTAATGAAATATATGCTGTAGGTATAAACCAGGCGCATGATGCTCTAATGGCATACAGTGCGCAGATCACGGACACGGCGCCTCAGACATTCAATGGACTGTCCATAATGGAATATGGTGCCGCATATTCTGATTACAGCCTGTTCAAAGAGGGAAATACACTTTATTTCCTTACGGCATATGATGACGGGACAAGCAGGCATATACAGTATGCCCATTCTGAAGATGACGGCATGACATGGTATTCTACGCATGATCTTACGCTTGCAAGGCAGGACTTTGACATAGACAACCTGTATATTTCACAGGGAGAATCATGGAATGAGTCAGGTCCTATACTATATTTTGTGGGAGATAAAAGTTATGTCATATATTCCACTGAAAGTTTCGATAATACTAAAAGTTCAGCAAAGATAGCATTCATCAATCCGAATATCGAGGGATATACGGATGTTGATGGGATAACGCATTACACGACCATACAGGATGCGGTGAATTACGCCTCTGCAGGCTATAACATATCTGTTGTTGATGCAGGGACATATACTGAATCATTATATATCAACATACCTCTGAATCTCTATGGGAATGGTGCGATAATTTCCGGTTTCGACCCCAATCTTCCTGTCATCGAGATAAACACTTATCCTGTATCCATACGGAATTTGACGATAACTCAAGGGCTTTATGGAGTACTCGTCGATGGAGATATAGATGCTTCAAAAATAGTCTTGCATAATGATAAATTTTCAGGGAATAGTGAGGCTGGACTGATTAATTACGGAACTGAAAAGGTCAATGCGCTATACTGTTACTGGGATGATAATAGCGGGCCTTCAGGCATCGGAAGCGGAACTGGAGAGGTAATAACAGGAGAAGCTAAATATTCTCCATGGTATGATTCATCATTCAGCGGAAAGATATACGATGAGATGATGCTTACGCAGTCATATCTCGAATTCAACAGCATAGAGGGGTCGAATGTAGACAAGAATAATGTAATCTCGAACCTGAACCTTCTAAGGGTCAGTCCTTATGGGGCATATATAGACTGGACAAGCAGCGATGAGAGCATCATCGACGCTAAAGGGGATATCAACAGGAGTTCGACTGACAGGACTGCTACGCTCACGGCGCAGATTTTCCTTCCTGAATCGATGATATTATCCCAGGTATTCTCCGGCATCGTTGTGAAGGCTAATAGCATCAACGATTCATCGGCCATAAATTCAGAATATGGCGCGCTGACTTTCAACAGCATAAGAGAGACTAACCCTGATGAAAATGATATAATGTATTATCTGACCCTTCCTACGCAGGGCATCAATGATACTTCAATAAGTTGGAGCAGCAACGATAGCGGGACCATAGACAAGTATGGTAACGTCATAAGGTCTGATAGGGATATCAAGGTAAGGCTGAGCGCCACCATATCGAGAGGCAATCAATACAGGATAAAAAATATTGATCTGATAGTCAAAGGCACAACAGACCCTGATTATCTCACTCTCGCGAGAGCCCAGAGCATACTGACGAATGAATTGATATTGAATGCCAACCCTTCGCTGGATAACATAATCTCAGGATTATATCTTCCTTCTACATTGCCTGGATTCCCAGGGCTTACTATAGAATATCTCCCTTCTGACGGAAGTGTCATAGGCATCGAGAATTATTCATTGGATAGTGTGAAGTTCAGCTATAATAATTCATTCAGCGACAATGCAGGCATCGGAAGCAGTATATACCAAAGCTATCAATTGATAGGAGCAGGACAGAGCGTCAAGCCTGATGGAGCAGAGATAGAGGCGGATGGAAGCGATTCATACGAAGAATATGGACCTATAAGCGGAAACAATATAGTATTCTCCTGCGGAAGCTGTTCTGAAGCATCATTCATGGATGCTACTTTGCAGATAGATCTCAACAGTCCGTTCTGCGGATATGATTCTGACATCATGAGAAATTTGATCATCGACCATAAGAGGATATGCGCGTTTGATTCATACAATAACAAGAAATATAATATCCTGTTCAAGTCATACAGGAATGGCGGCGCATGCATAGATGGCGGCGATGGTTCTTGCGCAGCATCTTCCGGACACACATCTTATGTGAGGACATCGCAGCTTAATATCGGAGATGTAGACCATGGCAATGCGAAATATAGGCTCATACTTAAGGCGATGCTATATTACAATTCAAAGTATGATACAAAACAATTCGTCATCGATATAAGCCCTAAAGACCACTTATTATCTTTTGATGATGGGGGCAATGCAGTTATATCCAAAGATTCGCAGGAAGCGATACTTGATTCAGACAATTTCAATGACATAAGGAATATACTTGTCGATCCTTCGGCATCCTCAAGTCAGGTATTGATGCTCGATATGGATCTCCTGAAAGATTATGTCACGCATACAGTATCCACTTCAGCAAACCCCTTATATATCTATAGGAAAAATTTCAGCGTCAATAATAATGGTTCGACAAGATTCAATGTCACATTAAAGCTTCCTGCGAATAGTATCTTTGATGCAGGAGACAACTGGAACGGATTATTCACCGTCCCTAATAGTGTTGACAAAGCAAATTTTGCTGCGCCTAACGGAGGGACATATCTTGCTATAAAGACCGGTGGGAGTTCTATCGCTTCAGATTTAAGCACGGAACATTTCACATCATCAAGAGCTATAATGCTTGAATTTGATGGCGTGACCGGCAAGAAAGTGGCATATTCTGACCAGAGAGATATTGATGCCTCGAAAGTATATGACCTTACAGACATACCTGTAATATGCAACAGCAGAAATTCCCCGAGTAACATCCCTGAAGGCAAAGAATGTTATTTCGATGATGGGAAGAGCATCGTCATATGGACATATCACTTAAGCATATTTGCATTATATGATCCTAATGCCCCAAGCGTGACCGTGACCAGTACAGGAGGAAGCGCCGCAGGAGGTTCCGGAGGCGGTGGAGGAGCTGGAGGAGGCGCAGGAGCAGAAGTTAGCGGAGCGACATTAGTGAAGTGCAGTGAAGATTGGGTCTGCACGAAATGGTCTGCATGTTCAGAATTAGGTTCATCGATAAGGTCATGCAGC
>Ga0265323_10000864_pt1 | contig 16099 bp, 12 predicted proteins | sample 41225metaG_FD_193580 | JGI IMG/M metagenome (GOLD analysis project Ga0265323, IMG submission 193580) | Rhizosphere microbial communities from Carex aquatilis grown in University of Washington, Seatle, WA, United States - 4-12-25 metaG | ecosystem: Host-associated > Plants > Roots > Rhizosphere...
ATCGAACTACAAACTGGTCTTCATGCCGGCGCGCTGGCGCTGTCGCCGAACGGACGCTGGCTCGTTGTGGCCAACACCGGCAGCGACACGTTGAGCGTCATTGATACCCGCATCGACCAAATCGTCGAAACGGTTTGCGCGCGGCAGAATCCCGGCGATCCATTCGGCGCGCAGCCGAATGCGCTGGCCTTTGACAAGCCGGGCAAAACCCTTTTTGTCTGCAACGGCACGCAAAACGCCGTCGCCGTTTTCCAGTTCAAACCGGGCGAAACGAAATTGCTCGGCCTGATCCCCGTTGGCTGGTTTCCCGGCGCGATTGCCTTCGACGCACGGCGGAAGGAAATTTGCGTGGCAAACGTCAAAAGCCCGGGCCGGGGACGCCTGGGCAAATCCGGCCGGACCGAATTCAACACGAAACAATATGCCGGTTCGCTGTCGCTGGTGCGACTGCCCCCGGAAAAAGAACTGGCGGCGATGACGCAAACCGCGCTGGCCAATCTGCGTTATCCGCTGCTCGCGCAGGCGAAATTGCCGCCGCGGGCCGACCAGCCCGCCCGGCCCGTGCCGGAGCGAGCCGGCGAGCCGGGCGTGTTCCAGCATGTCATTTACATCATCAAGGAAAACCGGACTTACGATCAGGTGCTCGGCGACGTGAAAGAAGGCAACGGCCGCGCCGATTTATGCACCTATGGCGGGCGGGTCACCCCGAACCAGCACAAGCTGGTCCGTGATTTTGTGCTGCTCGACAACACCTATTGCTGCGGCATTTTGAGCGCCGACGGCCATCAATGGACGGACACGGGATTCGCAACGGATTACACAGAGCGCGAGTTCGGCGGCTGGCCGCGCAGTTATCCGAGCGGCGGCGACGGCGAGAACAGCCGCGATGCGCTGGCCTATTCACCCGCGGGTTTCATCTGGAACAACGCGCTCGCGCATGGCAGAACACTGCGCAATTACGGCGAATTCGCCACCGCCGTTGCGCGCTGGAAAAATTCGGCGCACAAGGACAAACCGCGTTTCCCCGATTTTTATCAGGCATTCCTCAACGGCACGGACGATCTGGCCATCGGGTGTGAACCGGACATCGAATCGTTGCGGCCTTATCTCGCGACGAACACGGTTGGCTGGGATCTGGATGTGCCGGACGTTTTTCGCGCCGCGCAATTCATCAAGGAACTGAAACAATTTGAGGCCGCCGGCAACTTTCCCAACTTCGTCATCATCTGGCTGCCAAATGATCATACCAGCGGCGTGAAATTCGGTTCCCCCACGCCCGCCGCGCAGGTGGCGGACAATGATCTGGCATTCGGCCGGATTGTCGAGGCCGTCAGCCACAGCCGGTTCTGGACGAACACGTGCCTCTTCGCCATCGAGGATGATCCGCAAAGCGGGTGGGACCACGTGAGCGGCTACCGCACGACGGCTTATGTCGTCAGCGCCTACACCAAACGCGGCGCGGTGGTCGGCACGCAATACAATCAAACCAGTTTGTTGCGCACGATGGAACTTATGCTCAGTCTGCCGCCAATGAATCAGATGGATGCGACGGCCACCCCGATGTTTGACTGTTTCATCCCGCCCGGGGCGGAACCGGATTTCACACCGTTCGACGCCGTGACCAACAATGTGCCGCTCGACGAGATGAATCTGCCGCCCAAACTCATTTCCGACCCGCTTTTGCGCAAAGATGCCCAGGTTTCGGCACGCCTGCCGCTCGACCAGGAGGACCAGTGCCCGGAGGATTTGTTCAACCACATCCTCTGGCGCGCGGCGAAAGGTTCGCAAAGCCCTTATCCGGCTTGGGCGGTGAAAATGGTGGAAGACAACGATTGAAGGGTTTGGAAGTTTGAATTTTTGCCGCTCTGATGGTGCTGAAATGGCAGGGGCGGGCAGTCCTTCCGCCTTCGTTTGTTGGCAACCCGTCAAAAAAACACCGACATTTCTTGTAACTTTGGCCGCGTTTTGCCTAAGTATTGGATAAAACGGATTAAATATGTTCCCCCGGTTAGTTTAAATTTCCGGAACGAATTGATGTCCAAGCTGTCTTAATACCAAAAAACATGGCAAACTCTAAAAAACGCCGGAAGATCATCGTCTTTTCGGCCATCGGGCTGGTGCTGATCACATTGATCCTGCTGGCCATCTTCAAAAAACGCGAGCCGGTCATCACCGTCCAGACGGAAAAGGCCGCGCGCCACAGCCTCACCAACATCGTTGTCGCCAACGGCAAGATCCAGCCCGTCGTGCAGGTCTCCATCAGCCCGGAGGTCAGCGGCGAAATCATCGAATTGCCGGTCAAGGAAGGGCAGCAGATCAAAAAAGGCGATCTGCTGGTGAAGATCAATCCGGACATTTACGTCGCCGCCGTCAACCAGGCCAAGGCCAGTTATGAATCTTCGCTCGCCGCCAAGTCCTCGGCGGTGGCGAACCTGGAAAAAGCCCAGGCGGACTACGACCGCAATTTGGAATTGTTCCACCAGAAGCTGCTTTCGGAATCGGATTTCATCGGTTTCAAATCCGCCCGGGACGTGGCCCGGGCGCAACTCGACAGCGCCGGCGACCAGGTGAACGTGGCCAGGGCCAACGTGGACAGCGCGGAGGATTCGCTGAACAAAACGACGATTGTTTCGCCGCTCGACGGCACCATCAGCAAATTGAACTCGCAACTCGGCGAGCGGGTTCTGGGCACCGCGCAATTTGCCGGGACGGAAATCCTGATCATCTCGGATTTGAACCAGATGGAGGCGCGGGTGGACATTGGCGAGATGGACGTGGTGGGCATCAAGCCCGGCCAGAAGGCGCGGCTGGATGTGGACGCGTTCAAGGACCGCAAATTCGCCGGTGTGGTGACGGATGTCGCCAGCTCATCGAAGGACAGCAACCAGGCCGGCAACAATTCCAGCAGCAGCAGCCAATCGCAGGAAGCCACCAAGTTCCAGGTGCGCATCCGGCTCAGCGACAAGGAAGACTTCCGCCCCGGCATGTCCGTGAGCGCAGACATTGAAACCGAGTATCGCACCAACGTGCTCACCGTTCCGCTGGCCAGCGTCACCACCCGACCGCCCAAGCCGCCTCCCAAAACCGATCCGCCTAAAACCGGCGGCACCAACACGGCCACCGCCAAATCGGGCACCCATGCAACGGTTTCCAGCAACGCCGTGGCTTCGGGCAACGTCGCCACCAACAGCGGGCCGCCGGACAAAAAATCCTCCAAGATGCTGGACGTCGTGTTCGCGGTGGCGGGCGACCACGTGGATGCCGTGCCGGTGAAAATCGGCATTTGCGACGACAATTACTGGGAGATCACCGACGGCCTCACGAACGGCCAGGAAATCGTCTCCGGCGGGTACCGCGCCATCAGCCGCGACCTCGATGACGGCAAGAAGATCAAAAAGGGCCCCGCCACACCGGAAACGGCGAAGAAGGATTAAGCCGTGGCGCTCATTCGCCTCCAGAATGTTTCGCGGCGCTACCAGATGGGCGCGGAAACCGTCCACGCGCTGCGCGATGTGTCGCTGGAAATCCAGCGCGGCGAATACGTCGCCATCATGGGGCCGTCCGGCTCCGGCAAATCCACCATGATGAACCTCATCGGCTGTCTCGATACCGCCACGTCCGGCCGCTACGAATTGAATGGTGTCGGCGTCAGCGACATGGACGACAACCAGCTCGCCGAAATCCGCAACCGCGAAATCGGGTTTGTCTTCCAGACCTTCAATCTGCTCGCGCGCTCGAATGCGCTGCACAACGTCGAGCTGCCGCTGATTTACGCCGGCGTGCCCGCGGAGGAACGCCGCCAGGTCGCGCTCGACGCGCTCACGCAGGTCGGACTGGCCGACCGTATTCATCACAAGCCCAACGAACTTTCCGGCGGCCAGCGCCAGCGAGTGGCCGTCGCCCGCGCCCTGGTCAACAAGCCTTCGATCCTGCTGGCTGATGAACCGACCGGCAATTTGGATTCCAAAACCGGCGAGGAAATCATGGCGTTGTTCGAGGAATTGTCCCGGAAGGGCAACACCATCATCGTCGTCACGCACGAGGAGGACATCGCCCGCCAGTCGCGGCGCATCATCCGCATCCGCGATGGCTTGATCGCCAGCGATGAGTCCATGACGAAATGAACATTCAACATTCAACATTCAACATCGAACACCCAACTCATCTGCAACAGCGGACCTTTCATTGGATGTTGGGAGTTGAATGTTGGATGTTGGATGTTTATCCCCAATGAAATTTCTTTCCGAACTCCGCGAGGGCCTCGGCATTTCCTGGGACGCCGTCCGCGCGAACAAAATGCGTTCGACGCTCGCCACCCTCGGCATCGTCATCGGCATCGTCACCGTCACGCTCATGGGCGCGGCCATCAACGGGCTGAACCAGTCGTTCATCAACAGCATTTCCTCGCTCGGCGCGGACGTGTTCCACGTGGCGCGCTATGACTGGATGTTCGAATTTTCGTATGACGAATGGATCAAGATGCAACGGCGCCGCCCGCCGCTCCGGCTCCGGGACGCCGAGGCGCTGGCCAAACAATTGACGCTCGCCGCCGCCATCGCGCCCAAGATGGTCGGATGGGAACCGGTGAAATACAAAACCCGGAGCGCCAATCTCGTCCGGGTCATCGGCACCACGGATGCCTATCTGCAAACCAGCGGCGGGAACGTGGCCGAGGGCCGGTTTCTGAACGCCGCGGATGCCGCGGGCGGGCAGCCCGTCTGCGTGATTGGCAGCAACGTGGCCACCAATTTGTTTCGCGGAGAATCCCCCATTGGCAAACGCATCAAAATTGCGAATCAATCTTCCCAGGTCATCGGCGTTCTGGAAAAACAGGGGAGCAGCATGTTCGTATCGAGCGAAGACAACAACATCATCATTCCCATCCGTGAATTTCTGGCGATCATTTGGAACGGGCCGCTGTATAACTGGGATGGCATTGTGGTTAAGGCCAGCGGGCTGGCGCAATTGGATGAAGCGCGGGAGGAATTGCGCCAGGCCATGCGCCGCATCCGTCATTTGCGGCCGGATGAACCCGACGATTTCGGCATCAACCAGCAGGACCAGTTTGTGAAATGGTTTCACAAGCAAACCGGCACGATTGCCCTCATCGGCCTGTTCGTCACCAGCCTGTCGCTGTTCGTTGGCGGCATCGGCATCATGAACATCATGTTCGTCTCCGTGGCCGAGCGGACCCGCGAGATCGGCGTGCGCAAGGCCATCGGCGCCAAACGGCGCAATATCCTGCTGCAATTTCTGGTCGAGGCCGCCTGCATCTGCCTCATGGGCGGGCTGATCGGGCTGGGCATCGCCTGGGGCACCACACTGGCGGTTTCCCACTTCTTCTTCCAGGCGACCCTGTCCTGGCCCATCGTCGCCGTCGCCCTGCTCGTCTCGCTGCTGACCGGGGTGGTTTCCGGTTTCCTGCCGGCCTGGCGCGCGGCGCGGATGGACCCGGTGGACGCGTTGAGGAGTGAATGAAATTTCATCGGCCAACACTTTTGATCGCTGAAGTTAGGGAAAGCTTCTCCATGGCCATGAACGCGCTACGGGCGCACAAGCTGCGCTCGGCGCTCACCCTCCTCGGCGTGTTGATCGGCGTGTTTTCCATCATCGTCGTGATGACCGCCATGCGCGTGTTGAAGCATTCCGTCGAAACGGGACTCAGCCAGCTGGGCAGCCAGACCTTTGCCATCCAGCGCTGGCCCGAGAACCAGTTCGGCGACAATTCCGACTGGCAGAAATACTGGCGGCGCAAATATGTCACCCTGGACCAGGGACGGCGGGTGGAGGAGAAGGCCACGCTCGCCGCCGTCGTGGGCATCCATGGCGATTTCTGGCGCGGACAGATTTCGACCCGCTATGCCAAGACGGCGCCCACCTCCGAGTTGTATGGTGAAACCCCCGGCAGTTTCCCGGCGCGCAACTGGGACGTTGAGGAGGGCCGCGCCCTTTCCGAAGACGACGTGGACAACGCCCGCGACGTGTGCGTGCTCGGCAGCACCCTGGCCAAAACCGCTTTCCCGTTCGGCTCGGCGATGGGCGAAGAGATCAAAATCAACGGCTACAAGTACTCGGTGGTGGGCGTGCTCGCCTCCAAGGGCGGGGCGATGGAAAGTGATCAGGACAATATTGCCATCATCCCCATCACCACGGCGCTCAACCGTTACGGACGCTGGTGGAATGACCTGACAATCCTGGTGCAGGCGCGGGACACGGCCAGCTACGATGATTGCATGGAACAAGTCCGCGGCATTCTGCGCAATGTGCGCAAGATCGCGCCCGGCGAACCGGATGATTTCGAGCTGTTCTCCAACAACTCGCTCATCGAACAATTCAATTCGTTCACCCGGGCCGTGCGCATTGGTGTCACCGTCGTCAGCTCCATCGCGCTCATCGCGGCGGGCATCGGCATCATGAACATCATGCTCGTCTCGGTCACGGAACGGACGCGCGAAATCGGCGTCCGCCGCGCCATCGGCGCGAAGAAACGCAACATCATGACGCAATTCATCCTAGAAGCCATTGTGCTCTGCGAGATCGGCGGCGTCATCGGCGTGGTGCTGGGCATTCTCGGCGGCAACGTGCTCGTATGGTTTATGAAAGTGCCGCCCGTCATCCCGGTGGACTGGATTGTGCTCGGCTTGCTGATCTGCTCCATCGTGGGAGTCGTGTTCGGAACCTACCCGGCCTACAAGGCGGCAAACCTGGACCCGATTGAGTCGCTGAGATACGAATAAATCACAGGCGTGTCCGTCTTATCCTCCGCGAACAACCGGCTGACAAACTCTACTGGCAGACCGACCGCGCAAATTCAGAGTGCAACTCCGTGCTGCTGAAGTCCGTCTGTTTGAGTTGTTTGCCCTGACCGAGCAATTGCTTGACGACAAACTGGCCCGCGTAACAACGGTTGCAATGGACCAATTGCAGGCTGAATCGTTTGGAGAGTTTGGCGGTCTGCTTTTTACCCGGGCCGAGTTCCGCCAGCATCTTCTGAAAGTCGGCCGTTTTGGCGCCCGCCGCATGTTGTTGCAGCGTTTCCACGGTCTGTTTCCCACGGTCAAACGCCTGCTGTTGCTCCGCTTCGTATGCCGCCAGACCGGCGGCGTCGGATTTCTTCACCTTCTTCACCGGCACGCTGGCCGGCGCCAGACCAAGCTGCCGGGTGCGCATGTATCGCTGACATGCCTGGCAATACGGCTTTTTGCGCAGCGCCAGCGGCACGATCAAACCGCCGGCGGCAAACCCAAGAATTTCCAGTCCGCGAAAGGCGTAACCCCATGCTCCCATCGGTTTCCCCGGCGAACCGTCATTCTGTTTCCAGGCAAACGCCCGCGCCGTCGCGTCGAAATACTCGATGAACCCGACCGGCGTGCCATCTCTCAAGTGAACCAGGTGCCGGCTGTTGAATTCGATGTACTGGGCGGCGAAATAGGCGGCCAACTGGAGCACCAGCACCAGTCCGAGCAGCGAGCGGGTGATTTTGACGCCGCTAAACCACGACGCCAGTCCATAGCCGCTGGACGCCGCCACGCCCACCAAGATTGCTCCCACGGGCAATATGTAGTTCGCATACAAGCCCATGATGTGGAAGTCCGTATTGGCGTCCAAAACGTAAATGCCCAGCAGCGTCAGCGCGGTGGTGACCAGGCCGGAAATCAGGACCAGTGAATGAGATCGCTCCTCCTGCGGGCCAAAGGGAGCAGACGACGGGTTTGTCTCTGGAGTTGGGTTCATAAGAAGCCCTTTTTGCCAAAAATTCCGGGCTTGGCAAAGTATTATTATCCACCAGCCAACAATGCCGGTGGACGGGGGCGGCGCAAACTGCGATTGGTTGGCAACATTTAATCCTCCAAGTTTCCGATGAACCGGCATTTTCATAAGTTTTTTGTCGGATTTGCCCCCGGGTGGCGCTTTACTGGTGATAATGACGGATTACCGGACATTGCTTGCGGATTATGCCGCCAACGGCTCGGAGGAGGCGTTTCGCGAATTGGTGGCACGCTACATTGACCTCGTTTATTCGACGGCCGTGCGGCTCGTCAACGGCGACACTCACCGGGCCGAAGATGTCGCGCAAACGGTGTTCGCGGATCTGGCGCGGCTGGCCGGGAAGTTTTCCCAAGACGTCATGCTCGGCGGCTGGCTGCATCGGCGCACGTGGCACGTCGCCACCACCCTCATGCGAAACGAACGCCGCCGTCAAAATCGTGAAAGGCAGGCCGCTGAAATGAACACTTTGCAGGACAACCCCGAAGGCCAGTTTGAGCGGATCGCCCCGCTGCTGGACGAGGCCATCAATCAATTGGGCGCCGGCGACCGGGCGGCGATCGTGCTGCGCTTTTTCGAGCACCGCGATCTCCGCGCCGTCGGCGTGGCGCTGGGCAGCAACGAGGACGCGGCCCAAAAACGCGTCAGCCGCGCCGTGGAAAAGCTGCGCTGCCATTTCGCCCGCCGGGGCATCGTGGCCTCCTCCACCGTGATCGCTTCGGTGATCGCCGCCCATGCCGTCCACGCGGCGCCCGCCGGTCTGGCGTCCGCCGTGACCACCGCTTCGCTGGCCGGCGCGGCGGGTTCAAGCTCTTTCGGCTTCGCATCCATCTGGCTCAAAACCATGCTGGTGAACAAAACCACGCTCATTGCAGCCGCAGTCATCCTCACCGCTACCGCCGTTTCCGTCTCCACCGTAAAAACCCGGCACGCCCGCGCCAATGCGCCTGTCACCGCAGCCAGCCTGCGCGAGGGGTTGGTGCTGGACATGACCTTCGACCAGGACGAGGCCAGCAGCGGCGTGATCACGGACAGCAGCGGCAAGGCCAGGGGCGGCAAAATCACCGACCACAGCGGCCAGGGAAACCATGGGGTGGCCGCCGGTGTTCGCTGGACGGCCGATGGCAAGCGGGGCGGGGCGTACGAATTCACCGCCGACGGCGATGAGATTGTAATATCCAACAACCCGTCGCTGAATCCGAAGCAACTGACTCTGGCGGCTTGGATCAAGACCACCACCGAGGACGCGATATGGCGGCGTATTTTCGATAAATCCTACACCCAAGGCTACGCCCTCAGCATTGCCGGCGACTTTGGGAAACAAACATGGCGCGGCCAGGCCAGCCTGGAGATGGGACCAGGAACCCACCTCTTTACTACCAGAAAAAAAGTGGCGGACGGGCAATGGCATCAAGTGGTGGCCACCTTTGATGGAACCGATGAAATGCTTTTCGTGGACGGCAAGCTGGAAGCCCGTCCGCTGCGCTGGAAAAAAGGGGGGAAACTGGGAGCGACCGACTTCAACCTGGTGATTGGATGCAACCGGTCCAATCTCAGTCCGGCAGAAAATGATCTGGGCGCATCCTTCCGCGGCCTGATTGCCGAGCCGATGATGTGGAACCGCGCGCTTTCCGCCAATGAAGTTGCGTTCCTTTACCAGTCGCAACAGTAGTCCGCCGGTTCCGATCGTTCAATCTGTCACCATAATCAAAATCATACTTATGAAAAAAAATACCTGCGCCATATTGACGGCAGCCATTATCGCCGCTGTCTCCATTCCAACCATCCCTGCCAAAGCCGGCCCAACTGATGGGTCCGTAACCGAAAGCAGCCTCCACAAAGGTTTGGTGCTTCATCTCACATTCGACCAGGACGCGCCGGGCGGCAAGGTGACCGACGTCAGCGGCAAGGGAAACAACGGCAAAGCCTCGGGCGTCCACTGGACGGCCGACGGCAAAAATGGAGGAGCCTATGAATTCACCGCCGACGGCGACGAGATTGTGGTGGCCAACAACAAGTCGGTGAATCCAAAGCAAATGACCCTGGCGGCCTGGATCAAGACCTCCTACATGGATGACAAGTGGCGCCGCATTTTCGACAAATCCTACACCCAAGGCTACGCCCTCAGCATCGCCGGCGACTTCGGGAAAAACCAGAGGCAGCGCGGTCTGCTCAGCCTGGAGATGGGCCCGGGGAATCATTTCATGTTGACCAGAACAAATGTGGCGGACGGGCAATGGCATCAGGTGGTGGCCACCTTTGACGGAACCGATGAGATGCTTTTCGTGGACGGCAAGCTGGAAGCCCGGCCGCTGCGCTGGAAAAAGGGGCAGAAACTCGGAAGCTCCGACTTCAACCTGGTGATTGGCTGCAACCGGTCCAATTTGAAGGAGGACGATCTGGGTTCATCCTTCCGCGGCCTGATTGACGAGCCGATGATGTGGAACCGCGCGCTTTCCACCAACGAAGTCGCTTTCCTTTACCAGTCGCAACAATAAGCTGTCAGCGGCACCATGACCTGGAAACCATTACTGAAAAACGCCGTCTGCAGCCTGTGCGTTTGCGCCGCCGCCGGAATACTGGCGCCCGACAATTCACCCGCTGCCGGAACCAATACCCTGCAACCCGGTCAGGAAATCGAAATCCCGTCAGCCGATGCCGATGGGCCGCGATCAATCCAGTTGTTCGATTTTGACTGGCGCTTCTTCAAAGGCGACGCGATAAACGCGCAGGCTCCGGCATTCGACGATCACTCGTGGCGGTCGCTGGATTTGCCGCATGACTGGAGCATTGAGGATTTGCCCGCGCCAGCGAACGGGACATCTGGAACGCACATCATCAACGGACCATTTGATTCGGAAGCGCCGGGCGGGCCCGGCACCGGCTTCACCGTCGGCGGCATCGGCTGGTATCGAAAGCACTTCACGCTGCCGAAAGAGGCGCAAGGCAAAACAGTCACGGTGCAGTTCGACGGTGTTTACATGAACGCCGACGTTTGGATCAACGGCGAGCACCTCGGCAATCAGCCGTACGGCTACACGTCCTTTGTTTTTGATCTGTCAAAAAACCTCCGCTTCGGCGACGAGGAGAATGTAATCGCGGTTCGAGTCCGAAACGAGGGCTGGAATTCGCGCTGGTATTCCGGGTCGGGCATCTACCGGCATGTCTGGCTGAAAGCCACCGACCCGGTTTACATCGCCCAATGGGGTTCGTATGTCACCACCCCCGAAGTGAGCGCAAACAAGGCCAGCGTGCGCATCCAGACCACCTTGAACAACGACACTGAGAAGAGAACCGATATTACGCTCGTCACCACTCTCGTGGACCCGGAGTCTCATGTCGTCGCGTCGCGCACCGTCACCACGCGACTCAGCGAACAGGCTCCCTCAACGGTTGACCAGACATTTGAAGTGGCAAATCCGCATTTGTGGTCCCCCGACTTACCGGCGCTCTATCGGGCTGTCTGCGAACTGAAGCGTGAGGGCAAAACCATTGACCGGTCCGAAACTGTGTTTGGCATCCGTTCGATCCGGTTCGATGCGGACAAAGGATTTTTCCTCAACGACCGCAACCTCAAGTTAAAGGGAGGCTGCGTTCATGCCAACAACGGTCCGTTGGGCGCCGCCGCCTTCGACCGCGCGGAGGAACGCCGGGTCGAGCTGCTGAAAGCGTCGGGATTCAACGCCATTCGTTGTGCCCACAATCCGCCTTCACCTGCCTTTCTGGACGCCTGCGACCGGTTGGGCATGATGGTCATTGATGAGGCGTTCGACGCCTGGACCCTGCCCCACGCGCCGGTAACGGATGATTACCACCTCTTTTTCAAAGACTGGTGGCAGCGCGATCTCGACAGCATGATCCGGCGCGACCGCAATCATCCGTCCATCATCCTCTGGGGCATTGGAAATCAAATCACCGACAGCTCGCTGGATTCGGGCGCCCGCACCGCGCGGCAACTGGCCGCATATACCCGTTCGATGGATCCGACGCGTCCGGTGATGTCCAACGTCCTTCAACGCAGCCGCGATTGGCGCGATTCAGATCCCTTCTTCGCGGCCTTGGATGTTTGTGGCTACAGCTATGCCCGGGCTAACTACGACGAGGACCACAAACGCCTGCCGGACCGGATCATGTTCTCCTCGGAAATCAATCCCGGGAGTTCCTTCGAGAATTGGATGGCCGTGCTGGACCGGGATTTTGTTTGCGGCAATTTTGAATGGACCGCCTTTGATTACATGGGAGAAGCGGGTACTGGATGGTTTGGCAACCGGCGCAGCGCCTCGGAACTCTTTCCCTGGAACCTGGCCTATTGCGGCGACCTGGACATTTGCGGCTTCAAACGTCCCCGCTCGTACTATCGCGACGTGTTGTGGAGTGAGGGCAACCAACTTTCGGCTTTTGTCCATTGCCCAGTCCCTTCTTTTGAAGGATCGGGCAATTCCCACTGGGGTTGGGATGATGTCAAAGCAAGCTGGACCTGGCCGGGATGCAAGGGAAAACCATTGCAGGTGGACGTATATTCCAGTTGCGACCGCGTCCAACTCACGCTCAACGGCAGAGATCTCGGGACCAAACCTACTTCCCGCGAAACGCAATTCAAAGCCGCCTGGCAGGTTCCGTATGAAAGCGGCGCGTTGACCGCCATTGGCTATACGAACAACAGCGAAGCCACCCGTTGCGAACTCCGCACCGCCGGCCCGCCAGTTGGCCTGCGCCTGACTGCGGATCGAACGGCGTTGAAGGCGGACGGCCAGGACCTTTGTTACGTCACGGTTGAAGTCGTGGACGCGAACGGCGTTCGTGATCCGAACGCGGAAAAACTCGCGCGATTTTCAGTCGAAGGCACGGGAACGCTCGCTGCGGTCGGAAACTCGAAACCAACCAGCCTGGAAAGTTTCCAGCAACCCCAACGCACCACCTACGACGGACGCTGCCTGGCGATCCTCAAATCCAAACGCACGCCCGGCGTCATCAAATTGACTGTCCGGGCAGATGGCCTCGGAGAGAACTCCGTCGAAATAAAAACTCAGGCCAACTGAAAACAAGCTCCATCCATGAACTGGAAACAATTTCTGAAAAACGCCGTCAGCAGCCTGTGCTTTTGCGCAGCCGCTGGAATACTGGCGCCCGGCAATTTGCCTGCTGCCGAAACCAAAGCCCTGCAACCCGGCCAGGAAATTGAAATCACGTTCGCCGATGCCGGCCTGCCGCCGACCTTGTATTCCATGATGAACGGTGAGGCGGTAACGCCGTGTATGACCGTCCGGCTGCCGGATGATTACAATCCCACGAACACCTACCCGCTTCTGGTTTATGTTCCCGGCAACGACGGCGGAACCAAAGGCAACATCTACAACGCCGAGACCATCGCCGGCCCGCGCGGCTGGATCGTCGCCACCCTGCCACTGTTCAAAAAATCCATTGACCCAGGCGAGCCGGCAGGCGGGGTCATCATCAGTTTCGAGGACTACCCGGTTATATCCAAGGCCTATCGCACGATGTTGGGTCGGCTGTTTGAACGGATTCCAAACATTGACCGCGAGAAGAGCGCGATGGTGGGATTTTCCAACGGCTCCATCACCATCGCTGTTTTGGTGTCGAACCACGACGAATTCATTCTTTCCCACTTCCGGAATTTTTGTCTGGTGGACCACGGCATGTTTCATCTGGCGGACCTGCACAAAAGCCGGACGCACGACTGCCGGTTTCTCCTTTTGGTGGGAGACCAGGAGGGCATGGGCCGCGACGTGAAAGTCCGGCAAGCGCAGCTTCAGCAGGACGCCTGGAAACTGCTCGGCGTGAATGTGACCTGCCAGATCATGAAGGACACCGGGCATGAATTCAACCAGCCGCAAATGGAGATCGTCGGCGAGTGGTTACGAAACGATGCCGCGAAGAGCCCGACCTCCCAATCGAACACCAACAACCTTCATCCCTGAACCCGTGTTTGCAATCACGTCCCATCTTCGTAGCAGCCGAGGTAACGAGGCTCCATCTTCCCTCCATCAACTCTCAACCATCAACCATCAACCGGCTGATCAGAGCCTCCTTACGTCGGCTGCTACTTTGCAAACGGTAAACGACCCGTTATGACTCCGAACGCATTCATAGGAAAAACGGAGCAGCCGACCGATGGCGAACTAACCACCGCGCTCGGCCCGGCCAGAGCGACATGGGATCAACTGCTGGCCGGCCTGGCCCAAGAATACGGCGCGAATATCCAGGAATGGAACAGCTATTCACCCAAAGCGGGCTGGAGCCTGCGGGTGAAGCGCAAGGCGCGGACCATCGTCTGGCTTGGCCCGCGGGCAGGCTCCTTCATCGCCGCGTTCATTCTCGGTGACAAGGCCATGCAGGCGGCGCGCGCCGGCAAGCTGCCGCAACGGATCGTCAAAATCATGGACGCAGCGCCGAAGTATCCGGAAGGAACTGGCGTCCGCATCACCATGAAAACGCCGAAGGACCTGGCGGCGGTCAAGACGCTCGCCGCCATCAAGCTGGCGAATTAACCGGCCTCAAACTTTTATGAACCGAAAAGAATTCCTGAAAAACTGCGCCTGCGGTTTATGCACATGTGCCGCTGTCGGTTTACTGATTCTTGCAGGAGAGGCACGAGGTGGTGAGGGCAAGGCCGTTGTTGGGGAGGCAGCCGTAGCGCCGGTGAAGCAGACCTACGTGTACAAGACCGTCGGGAACTGTAACATCCATGCCGACGTCTTCCGTCCGGCAGACAAGATACCACGTCCTGTGATCCTGTGGCTCCACGGTGGTGCGTTCATCTGGGGCAGCCGTAACAGAATCAGCGCAGACCAACTGGCAAGATACGTCAAGGAGGGCTTTGTGGTCGTTGCGATTGACTATCGCCTGGCACCCGAAACGAAGCTCCCAGCCATTCTTGAGGACCTGAAGGATGCCCATGAGTGGGTTCGCAAGACAGGACCGGCCCTGTTCCAGGCCGATCCAGACCGCATCATCGTGGTCGGCCATTCGGCAGGTGGCTATCTGGCCCTCATGGCCGGTTCCGTCCTGACTCCGTCACCCCGGGCGCTGGTCTCGTTCTATGGTTATGGTGACATCAGTGGAAATTGGTGCAATCAGCCCGATGCTTACTACAGCCAGCAGTCCACCGTTTCCAAGGAGGCCGCCCGTCAGGCGATCAGCAACGGGATTCTTACGGAGGCTTCCCACGAGGCTCGTTGGCCTTTCTATCTGTACTGCCGCCAGCAGGGCCGCTGGGCAAAGGAGGTTGTGGGCGAACCGGCTGATGTCGAACGGTTCTGTCCCATTCGTCACGTGACGCGAGCGTTTCCGCCAACGCTGCTTTTGCACGGAAACAAGGACACAGACGTGCCCTACGAAGAGTCGGTGCGCATGGCTAAAAAGCTTCAAGACAACGGCATCCCTCACGAGTTGATTACGCTGCCTGACCATGAGCATGCCTTCGATTCATTCGGGGCGGGAATGAAGGATCCACAGGTGGCGGATGCCTTCGAGCAGGTCATCCGCTTCATCAAGGAGAGGGCTTATTAACGAGCAATTTTAAAACCAGTTAACGTTTAGATGAACTCCAAGAAAGGAAACACCGGCATGAATCGAAAAACATTCCTGAAAAACTGCGCCTGCGGTCTGTGCTCCTGCGCCGCCGTCGGCTTGATTGCCCCTGAATCCGCATCCGGCGCCGAAACCAAGGCGCCCGACGACTGGCGCCTGAAGTTTGTCAAAGAGCGTTATGCGAAGCTGCTGGGAATTCTTTCCACCCGGATGGATGAAAAGACATTGAACGAGACCTTGGCCGAGCTGGGCGCCTATTGTTCGGGCCTGGGCGAAGGGACGCTCCAGAAATTCCGCGGCGACCTCGAAGGATACCGCAAGATGGTCAAACAGAGCGTGTCCGCGGACAACATCACTTACGATTGGGACAAGGGCGTCATCACGATGGCCTCCGATGAACGGACCGACTGCTTCTGCCCGCTGAACAGCCGGGTCCAGCACACCCCGGAAGTCGTTTGCAACTGCTCTTTGGGCTGGCAAAAACACACCTGGGAAACGCTGCTGCAAAAGAAGGTCAACGTGGAACTCAAAGAGTCCGTCCTGCGCGGTGGAAAACGTTGCGTGTTCGAAATCCGCATTTTGGAACCAGTCGCTTGAACTCAAACGCAAATCCAGGCCAGCCGCCATTAGCGAGTCAATCCACCGCCATTCTCAACGTTGATATGGCTTGAAATGTCAAGCGAGCGATAGGTCTGCTTTCCGAAATGTTCATAGTTTCTTCCGGTTGGCTTCACCGCGAACTATTCTGAGTCAGAGACAGGGACGCAATGACTGCGGTTTC
>Ga0265323_10000865_pt1 | contig 16084 bp, 18 predicted proteins | sample 41225metaG_FD_193580 | JGI IMG/M metagenome (GOLD analysis project Ga0265323, IMG submission 193580) | Rhizosphere microbial communities from Carex aquatilis grown in University of Washington, Seatle, WA, United States - 4-12-25 metaG | ecosystem: Host-associated > Plants > Roots > Rhizosphere...
AGCCCAACTGAATCTGGCAGGCGTAGTCGCCGATCAGAGCGGCCTTGCGCTGCTCGATGAGGCGGAGGCGCTGCATCTCGTGATCGGTGTAGTCGCCGTAGATTCCCGTGCGCGGGCTGCCGGCGCTATCGGTCACCACCACGCCGGTGAACCACTTGTCGCGCCGGGCGTAGCAACTGGCGATGCCGTGGTAGGCCATGATTTCGATGTCGTCCTGGTGCGCGGCGATGGCGAGATGGGTGGTCCGTTCGAGGGCGGCGGGCTGCTCGGACCCATCCGGAACTAAGATGTCGGCATCGGCTTTGGGCAGGTTCACGATCGGTTCTCCTGGGATGGAATGGCGGGCAGGCTGGCGGCGGCGATGGCCTGGCCGTGGCGCTTCTCGCGCTCATCGGGGACGTGGAAGCGGATGCGCCCGGCCAGCTCGGGAAACTCCTCGCGCAGCACATTGCGGGCGTTGAGAAGAATCAGGCTGCCGCCCAGGCCGGTCATCACGCGCCCCAGCACCGCCAGGTGGCGGACGTCGTAGAAATCGGCGTAGTGGGCGATGGCGTAGCCGAGATACGCGCCGATGGTGGTGTAAATGTTGCGTGCGCGCGGATCGCCCGCGGCCATCATGGCCTGCACGCGCTCCAGTTTCCCGGCGGGCGGCAAGGCGGCGGGCAGGTCGATTCCGGCGGGCGCGAGCAGGCGGGCCACCGCCTGTTGCGAGAAGTACTGCACGCCCACGCCGCGATCGCCGCTCCACTCGTCGGCGGGCGCATCCTCGCGGTAATCCACCGGCGCAAAGGCCAGCTCGTTGAGCCAGGTAGTGATGCCGCCCGAGGGGGTGACGAATCCGGCGGCCAGGCTGCTGCCCATGGCGATGCCCAGGACCGGGTGATCGCCGAGCGACATGGACCCGGCCAGCGCGGTCACCTCGCCGTCGTTGACCACATCGAAGGGAATCCCGCCCCAGGCCGCGCGCAGGTCGAGGAACAGGCGGCGGATGCGCGTGTCGAAGAGATCGCGCGGCACCGCGCGGTAGAGCGAGCCCACGCGCACCTCGTTGTTTACGTAGACTCCAGCGGCGCTGCCCCCGATGGCGTCCACGCGCGGCAGGGCGGCGGCGGCGCGGCGCAGCGAATCCTGAATGCCATCGAAATGGTACTGCGGGTCGGATTGCGCGCCGGGATTCCAGGGCACTTCCTCGCTGAACACCACGCGGCCATGGGAGACGGCGGCGCATTTGCGGTCGCTGGCGCCCAGATCGAAGCCGATGCGGTGGCCGTCCAGGTGGCGGCCCAGGGGTACGGCGGTTTCCCGCCCGGCTGGGGCGCGGTCGTAGGGAACGCTTGCGATCTCCATCGGCTGGCCGTACACGCGTTCGCCCATGAACTCATAATCGAAGGCGCGGGCTCCGGTGGGCGACCAGGCGCGGCGGATGGCTTCGCCGATCTCGCCCGGCCCGGCAATGGCGATCCGGAATCCGCCCTTCTGCCACAGCAGGAACTTCACCAGCCGCTCGACGTAGCGGTAGTTCAGCCCGGCGCCGGCGCCCTCATCGGGCAGCACCGCGGTGTGGAAGACGGAGATTGCGCCACCCGGGCGTTCGAGCGCGATGGCCAGCGGCCGGGTGGGGCCGAGCGAGCGGTAGCTCCGGTTCCAGACCGCCGCGGGAACGAAGGCGGGGTCGAGGGGCGGAAGGGAGAGCTGCGAATTGGGAGGCGACGCGAGCATTAGCGGAAAACCGTTTGTATCATCTTTCGGCGTCCGCGTTATATCCTGAGTGTCTATGTGGCTTGGCATCGATATCGGCACCGGCGGCACGCGCGCCCTCCTGGTTGACGAGCGCGGCGGCGTCCGCGCGGGATTCACGGCTCCTCACGAAGAGATGCGCATGGAGCGCCCCATGTGGGCCGAACAGCGTCCGGAGAACTGGTGGGACGCCACGGTGGCGGCCATCCGCGGTGTGCTGGCCGCTTCCGGCGTGGCGGGCAAGGACGTGGCGGGCATCGGGCTTTCCGGCCAGATGCACGGCCTGGTGATCCTGGACGCCGCGGGCCACGTCATCCGCCCGTCGCTGATCTGGTGCGATCAGCGCAGCCAGAAACAGGTGGACGCCGTGAACGCGCGGGTGGGCCGCGAAACCGTGCTGCGCTACATCGCCAACCCGGTGCTGACCGGCTTCACCCTCCCCAAGCTGCTGTGGGTGCGCGACAACGAGCCGGACAATTTCGATCGGGTGCGGCACCTGCTGCTGCCCAAGGACTACGTACGCTACCGCCTCACGGGGGAGTTCGCCTCGGAGGTTTCCGATGCCTCGGGCACGGCGCTGTTCGACGTGGTGCACCGCCGCTGGTCGTTCGAGATGATGGACGCCCTGGGGCTGGACCGCGACATCCTGCCCACCTGCTACGAATCCAGCGACGTGACCGGCGGCATCACACGCGAGGTGGCGGAGTTGACGGGCCTGAAAGAAGGCACGCCGGTGGTGGGCGGCGGCGGCGATCAGGCGGCCAGCGCGGTGGGCAATGGGATCGTCGAGCCGGGCATCGTATCGTGCACGCTGGGGACATCCGGCGTGGTGTTCGCGCACATGGAAAAGGTAGCGTACGATCCCGCCGGTCGCGTGCACACGTTCTGCCACGCGGTGGCGGGCGAGTGGCACGTGATGGGCGTGACGCAGGGCGCGGGCCTGAGCCTGCAATGGTTCCGCAACCGGCTGGCGCCGGGCACCGGTTACGACGCGCTGACGGGGGAGGCGGCCACCGCGCCGGCCGGGTCGCAGGGCCTGTTCTGGCTGCCCTACCTGATGGGCGAGCGCACGCCGCACCTGGATGCCACGGCGCGCGGCGGCTGGATCGGATTGACCGCCAGCCACACGCGCGCCGACCTGATCCGCGCGGTGATCGAAGGCGTCTCCTACAGCCAGCGCGACGCCCTGGACATCATCGAAGGGCTGGGCGTGGGGATCGACTCGGTCCGCGCTTCCGGCGGCGGCGCGCAGAGCCCGTTCTGGCGGGGCGTGTTGGCGGCCATCCTGGGCAAGCGCGTGGTGACGCTGGCCACGCAGGAAGGCTCGGCCTACGGCGCGGCGCTGCTGGCGCTGGCCGGTACCGGCGCTTACGGGAGCGTGCGGGAGGTTTGCCGCGCGGCCATCCGCGAGGTGGATTCCGTGGAGCCCGGCGCGGACGCGGCATTCTACGCGCGGGCGCACAAAATCTACCAGGCGCTGTATCCCGCGCTGAAGCCGGTTTACGGGCAGATCGCGGAGCTGTAAGTCAGGGCCCCGGCCCGCTCAGTCGGTTTCAGGCCTTGCTGTACGATCGGCCTTTCCCGAGATTAGCGGCAAACGCGAGAGACACGGATGGGCATCAGGAGGGGATATTGTGCTCGATACGAGTCAGCGTCCGCTCCACGAGGACAATACCTTCGTCCGACTCCAGTAATTCCGATGGAGCGCGGTTCTCGAAGAGCGGGAGCGGGGTCGCAAGCCAGTGGGAGGCTTGCGGGAGCAGGGTCGCAAGCCAGTGGGAGGCTTTATGTTCGTCGCCAAAAACAGCGACGGCATGGGCGATCCGCGGCACCAGCCGGCCAACCGGGAGATGCGGAGCCATGGATCGCCTCCATACCGATTCCAGCCGCACCAGCACCCGTGCCGGCATCGGTGGCCGGTGGGAATCTGCCCGCGGCGGCACCTTACCGGAGGCGGCCGATTTTATCGAACGGCCAGTAGATGAACACGGCCTTGCCGTAGATATTGGCCCGCGGCACCCAGCCCCACGACCTGCTGTCGCTCGAACTACTACGATTGTCGCCTAACACGAAGTAGTTACCGTCGGGCACCTGGCGTTCCTCGGGCACTTCACCGAGGGCGGTGGGCGGCCAGGACATCGTGTCGCGGTAGTCATGGGGGACATAGTCCTCGTCGATCGCGCGGCCGTTGACGAAGACCTGGCCGCTGACGATCCGGATGCGGTCGCCAGGCAGGGCGATTACCCGCTTGATGTAAGACTTCCGCGGTTCGTGGGGATAGATGAAAACCACCGTGTCGCCGCGCTCGATCCCGCCCAGGCCGAACTTGTAAGTGAACTTGTTGATGAAGATGCGCTCCTGGTCGGTCAAGCCGGGTTCCATGCTGGTGCCCTCCACCTTGACGGGCTGGTAGAGGAAGACAATCAGCACCACGGCAATCAGGACGGAAAACGCCAGGTCGCGAACCCAGGAGAGGGTGCTCCAGAGCACGGGGCGGAGGGCTGCTGGCGAATCCTCTGCCGGTTCGGGTTCGGTGGATTGGTCCGGCTCTTGAGGCGGATTGTAGTAGTTGGGATTCTCGTCCATGGGGCCTTGCGGAATTGAGGCGCTGGGCAGGAGGGCGTCCGCTGGGCAATCCTGCCTTCAGGCATTATAGACGGTTCGGGGGTGGTTCCGGTTGCCCGAGCGGAGGGAGGAAGACCGCAGGCAGGCGCAGCGGCTATCAACCCTGTCCGGTTGTTTTTGGCTGCACAAAACCGGCGATCCTCCCCGGCTGGCTGTGAAGCAAGCCGGTGGCCAACCGGCAAACCGCTACGTTTCAATTCGATGCGGGAGCGCGCCTGTGGCGCAGGCACACACCTGTCTAGCGGGCGGCCATCAGGGCGCGCAGGCGGCGGGCCCGCTCCGGGGCGCGGAGCTGGCGGAGGGCCTTGGCTTCGATCTGGCGGATGCGCTCGCGGGTGACGTCAAACTCCTGGCCGATTTCCTCGAGGGTGTGCTCGCGCTCGCAGCCGATACCGAACCGCATCCGGATGACCTTCTCCTCCTTGGGGGACAGCGTCTTCAGGATGCCGGCGGTTTCGTCGCGGACGTTGGATTCGATCACCGCATCCACGGGCGAACCCACCCAGCGGTCCTCGATCAGGTCGCCCAGCGCCGATTCGCCATCGCGGCCCACGGGGGTTTCCAGCGAGACGGGGTCGCGGGAGATGGTCTTCAGCTTCTGGACTTTCTCGACCGGGATATCCATCCGCCGGCCAATTTCGTCATTCGTAGGAGTTCGGCCGAGTTCCTTTTCAAGCTCCCGCGTGGCCCGCAGGAACTTGTTCATACTCTCGTTCATGTGAACGGGAATGCGAATGGTTCGGGACTGATCGGCGATGGCGCGGGTGATGGCCTGGCGAATCCACCAGGTGGCGTAGGTGGAGAACTTGTAGCCGCGGCGGTATTCGAACTTGTCGGCCGCGCGCATGAGGCCGATATTGCCTTCCTGAATGAGATCCAGAAGGTGAAGTCCGCGGTTTACGTATTTCTTGGCGACGGAGACCACCAGGCGGAGGTTAGCCTCCACCAGATCCTTCTTGGCGCGTTCGGCTTCGGCTTCGCCATGGCGGATGACGGTCAGGGTGTGGCGCAATTCGGGCAAGGAGGCGCCAGCCATGGTTTCGCGCTTGCGAATTTCCCGCTTCAACTCGCGAACGCGTTGCTGGAGGATGGGGTTGTTGCGGGTTTCGAGTTTCTTGATCTCGCTGTCGAGGTGGGAAATCTCCTCCACGGCGCGCTCGATCTCGCGGGAAAACTCCTTCCATTTGTTGCCCTTAAAAGGGCAACGGCGAATGGCGATGGAGGTTTCCACCTTGGCGCGGTTGAGTTTGGCTTGCAGGCGCCGGCGCGGCTTCTTGCTGCCCACCGGGGTGGCTTCGACCTTCTCTTCCACCTGAACGAGCTTCTTGTGGAGCACGCCCACGTCGGCGAACAGCTTGGCGGCGTCGGCGCGAACCTTCATGTCCGCCGGCGAGCCCTCTTCCACGTCGCCCAGGTCGGCGACGCTTTCCAGCTCCACCGCCCCTTTGCGCAGAGCCTCGGCCAATTCCACAACCACGCGCTGAACCAGGGCGGAACGGCTTATCGCCTTCTGCATCCGCAACTTGCCGCGCTCCATGCGGCGCGCCAGATCGACTTCGCCCTCGCGCGTCAACAGTGGAACGGCGCCCATTTCGCGCAGGTACACGCGTACCGGATCGTCCGTGTAAATGGACTCTTCCACCGGCTGAGGGTGAAGAAAATCGGCCTCGTGCGCCGCCTCGGGGTCGAAAAACTTGGGGTCTTCCTCGAAGCTGAGGCCCAGCGCATCCGGGCTTTCCGCCAAAAACTGATCCTCAAACTGATCCACTAAGACTCACCTCCCCCGGGGGACACATGATAGTCGAAATCGATGTCAGGGAAACGGGGTACAATCTGGTTGAAGCTCGACCTGCTGATACTACTACTGCGTCGGAACGCACGGCTGCATTCGGGGCTCAAATGTCTTCTGATGATAGCACCGTTCCGTACTAAAGTTAAGAGCTATTTTGAGAGATGCTTCAAAACTAAACAGGTTACATGCTTTTTCGGAAACCCTCGCTGGCGTCGTGACCGGCCCCCCTCGAACCGGTGGTGTTGCGGAGCCGGTGCGCCAGATCATGGCAGTTTTTGGCGCATCAGCAGCTTCAGCTCGTTGAAGAACGCCTCCTCATCCTGGAAATCGCGATACACCGAGGCAAATCGCACATAGGCGATTTTGTCGAGTTCGCGGAGGCTGTCCATCAAAAATTCTCCTATTTCTATAGTAGAAATTTCCCGATCCGGGGAATCGCTGACCCGCGATTCTACCCGGTTCACCAGGTCCGAGAGCTTGGCCATGCTCACCGGCCGCTTCTCGCAGGCCTTGAGCAGCCCCCCGAGCACTTTCTGACGGTCGAACTTCTCGCGCCGTCCGTCCTTTTTTACTACCATGTAGGGAACTTCGTCGATGCGCTCATAGGTGGTGTAGCGCCGCTCGCAAGCCAGGCACTCCCGGCGGCGGCGGATCGCGTCGCCTTCCTTGCTTTCCCGCGAGTCCACGACTTTGTCATGCAAGTGATTGCAAAAAGGACACTTCACTCTGCTCCTCCGCGACCGATCTGGCGCAGGCCACGCAGACTAAGACCTTCCTTCAGCGCTATGGCCAACCCAAAGGGGACTATTCCTATAAACGTAAGACACCAGATGACGAGGGCGAAAAACGTGGCCGCTTCCAGGCGCACGCCGAACAACTCCGTCAGGACCAGCACGGCAACCACCTGCGCCCCACCACCCACGCCGGGAATCTGAATGATGGAGCCGAACGAGACAAACCCCACGAAAACTATGACGTCCGGCAGGCTCAAGTGGATCCACGCCGAGCAGGATTGCGCCAGACACCAGTAACAAGCCGCGATCAGCGCCCACTCCAGCACCGAATAGAGTAGCAGCAGCACCAGGGCGCCGTCGCTGCGGGTGGATTCCACCCCCTGCACGAAGGTGGTGATGGCGTGTTCGGCGCGCCCATATTGCTTCTCGGGCAGGAACTTGAGGCCGCGCAGCAAGCGCCCCCGGACCGGCTCGGCCAGGTGGCGCATGGAGACCAGCAGTGCCATGGCGGCCAGGGCAATCACCCCGCTCGCCCGGCCGCCTGCCGCCAGCACCCAGGCCAGCGCCGGCCCCACATGGCTCCCCCGGCCGGCCACGCGAGTCATCGCGTAGGCGAAGAACAGCAAGGCCATCAGGACGTCGAACAGGCGCTCCAGGACCCATGCCGCCATCTGCGAGGCGACCGGGACACGTTCTTTCACTGCAATCAGATAGGGCCGGACGAACTCGCCGGCCCGGCCGAACAGGGCAATCGCCGTGAAACCCACCACGGTGGCCGAGAGCAGATTCCGGAAATTGGGCCGCGGCTTGAGCGGCTTGAGGAACACCGCCCATCGCAGCGCTCTCCCGTAGTAGGTCCCGGCGATGGGCACAAGCGAAACCGCTACCCACCCCCAACGCAGTTTTCCGGCGGTAGCCAGGAAGAGCCGCCAGTCGAAAGCCCCGGCCGCGAACCACAGGCGGTAGACGCACCACCCGATGGCCGCCGCGGCGGCGGCGCCGGCTATCCATTTCCAGGTATGGCGCTGAATGGCAGTCTCCTTGCCGGAAATGCCTCGAAATTTCTGGCACGCCGGAAAAATTGAACCTATCATGATAAAGCCTCGTTCCTGTTAATGAAAGAGCGAGTGCCATGGCGACCGCGACGCTGGTCTTCGGAGAACTCGGAAATGGACGGGCGGACGGCGCCATCGAACCAGCCGCTATCCACGGACGGCGCAATCTGATAGAAGGTACTTTGGACCCGGATTCAAGCCTGGTAGCAAGATGCCTGCGGGGGGACGACACCGCCTGGGAAGAACTCCTGCGCACGCACACGCGCAAAGTCTACGGTCTCTGCTACCGCTTCACGGGCAGCGGCTCGGAAGCCCAGGACCTGACGCAGGAAGTGTTCCTGCGGGTATTCCGGACTATTAAGACGTTTCGTTCCGCCGAGGGGTCGTTCGGCACCTGGCTGGCGCGCGTGACGCGCAACCTGCTGATCGACCACTACCGCCGCACCCGCCAGGAGCGGATCACGGACTCGATCGAGGGGCAGTTGCCCACCATCGAGGAAACCGGTGCCGCGTCGGCTGCCCGGCCCGACCAGGCCCTGGCCGGCCGCGAGGCCAGCGAGATTCTACAGGCGGCGTTGCAGAAGTTGTCGCCCGATTTGCGGGAAGCCGTGATTTTGAGAGATTTGCAGGAGATGGAGTATCGCGAGATCGCCGGGGTTCTGGAAATCCCCGAGGGAACGGTGAAATCGCGAATTAACCGTGGGCGGGCCGAACTGGCTCGCCTGCTGCGAAAGCAGAAGCTGGCGGTATGACCTGCGCGGACTTGGAAATCCTGATCTGCGATTACGTGGACGGCACGCTGGATGCGGCCGGCAAGGCCGAGGTGGAGCGCCACCTCGACGGATGCCCCGCCTGCGCCGCCCTGGCCAGCGATTCGGCCGCCGCCGTGGCCTTCATGGAGCGCGCCACCGAAGTGGAGCCGCCGCCCGAGTTGATCGCGCGCATTCTGTTCGACGCGCCCTGGAACGTGGAGAAATCCGCGTCCCCGACGCGCTCCTGGATCGCCGCCATCCTCGGCCCGGTGTGGAATCCGCGAATCGTCATGGGCATGGCCATGACGGTGCTCTCCTTCGCCATGGTGTTCCGCTTCATGGGTCCGGCCAAGCCGCTGAGTGCCGAAGACCTGAGACCGGCCGCGGTGTGGAGCGGGATTACGACGCGCGCCGATTACGCCTGGATTCGCGCCGTGAAATTTTTCGACGACCTGAAAGTCGTCTACCAGATTCAGACCACGATTCAGAAGTTTCAACAGCAGGAAGAAGACCGGCCGGCGGCGGATGCGCGATCCTCGACGCCCGCCCCGGACGATCACAGATTGCCGGTGAAGTCCGCGCCGGGTTTGGGTAAGACGCCCCCTCCAGCCGGGGGGTCCAAGTAAAGGGGTACCATATGAACTGCCAAGTCCATCCTGAAATTCCAGCCACGGCATACTGCCGCAATTGCGGCAAGCCGCTGTGCAATGAGTGCCGCCGCGACGCCTACGGCACCGTCTTTTGCGCCGACCATTTGCCGGCTCCGGCGGGCGCGCCACCTTATGCGGACCCCGCCGCACCGGGGGTGCATCCGCCCCCACCGCCCTACGCGTACGCGGCTCCGGTAGCGGCGCCCGACGTTTCCCCGGCGCTGGCCTTCTTCCTGGGCACCATTCCGGGCGTCGGCGCCATTTACAACGGGCAGTACGCCAAGGGCCTGGTGCACGCGCTCATACTGGGCGTGCTGATGAGCATCGCCGGTTCCCACGCCGCCCGGGGCATGGACCCGGTGTTCGGGATTCTGGTGGCCGCCTGGTGGTTCTACATGGCCTTCGAGGCCTATCACACGGCGCGCAAACGCCGCCTGGGCGAGCCGGTGGACGAGTACTCGAGCCTGATCGATTTTCGCGGCAACAAAAACCATGTGCCCATAGCCGGCGTGGTGCTCGTGCTGATCGGCATCGTGTTGCTGCTGCACACCCTGGAACTGGTGGATTTCGAGCGCGTAGCGCGCTTCTGGCCGGTGCTCCTGATCGCCGGCGGAGCGTACCTGTTGCTGAGCCGCCTGACCGGCGGCGAAAACGCGGCGCGGGAGGCGGGCCATGATAGACACTAGGCCGCGCTCGCTGGTCCGCGCCGTCCGGGGGCCGGTCACGGTGATCACCCTGGGCGTGCTGTTCGCGCTCAACAATTTCACGCAGTATCGTTTCGAGCAAACCTGGCCGGTGCTGCTGATCGTCTTCGGCCTGCTCAGCCTGGTGCGCCGCGGCTTCGAGGGGCCGCCGCCCCCGCCGCCGCCGCCGGGTACGTATTCGCAAGGCCAGTACGGTGGCCAACAGCCCAAGTGACCGGGGCAACCAGCCGGCCCCAGTGATTAGAGAGGTTTCGTTATGAGACGACGTTCGCTCACCGGTCCGCTGCTGCTGATGCTCATCGGCGGACTCTTTCTGTGGGACAACATCCATCCGGAAGTTCCGATCTGGCACATCATGGCGCTGTACTGGCCGTTCGTGCTGATCGTCTGGGGTCTGGTGCGGCTGGTGGAATCGCTGTATCCGGGCGCCGACCCGCGGCGCGGCGGCTTCTCGGGAGGCGAGATATGGCTCATCATTCTCCTCTCGGTGGCGGGCATGTGTGCCTGGCAGTGGCACGCCAACTACGATTACTTCGGCTTCCACTTCCGCAACTCCCCGGTAGCGGAGTTGTTCGGGGAACAGTACGACTATCCCATCTCGGTTTCCGCGCCGGCCGCCGGAATCAAGCGCGTGGTATTCGAGAATCCGCACGGGAGTATCACCGTCACCGGCGCCGATACCGACCAGGTGTCGGTGGGCGGCCAGCGGGTCATCCGCTCCATGAACCACGGCGAAGCCGACCGCGCCAACACGCAGGCGCCCGTGCAGATCGTGCCTCAGGGCGACCGGCTGCTGGTGCGCACCAATCAGGACCATGGTCCCGCCAACCAGCGCATTTCCGACGACCTGACGGAAGTCACGCTGCCGCGCGGCCTGGCGGTGGAGATTCGCGGCCGCCAGGGCGGAGACTACGAAATCTCCGGCGTCTCCGGCGACGTGGACCTGTTCGCCGATCGCGCCAACGTGCGTCTGTCCGGCGTGGGCGGCAACGCGCGCATCGAGATCTCGCGCACCGATTCCATCCACGCGGTGGACGTCAAGGGGAAGGTGGACCTGCAGGGAAAGGGCTCGGACGTCGAACTGGAGAACATCGAGGGCCAGGTGACGATCAGCGGCAACTTCGACGGCTCGCTGAGTTTCAAGAAACTGGCCAAGCCCCTGCAATTCGAAGGCGCCCGCAACACCGAACTGAACGTGCAGGCGATCCCCGGGGAAATCACCATGGACCTGGGACAGTTCACCGCCGACGGCGTGACCGGGCCGTTGAAACTCTCCAGCCGCTCGCGCGACATCCACGTGCGGCAGGTGACCAAGTCGATCGAAGTGGAAACCGAGCGTGGCGACATCGACCTGCAGCCGGGCCTGCCCATGCCGTCGATCGAAGCGCGCTCCGGCGCGGGCCGCATTCAACTGCTGCTGGCGCCCAAAGCCACCTTCCAACTGGATGCCACTTCCGAACATGGCGAAGCCATCAACGATTTCGGAGACTCCATCCGCAAGGAAGTCAGCGGCCATATGGCCACCCTGAAGGGCAAGGTGGGCGACGGCCCGCAAATTCGGATCACCGCAAGCCGCGGATCGGTGGAAGTGCGACAGGAAGAAGCGGCGCCCAGCCCGGCACCCGGCGAAAAGACACCCCAGCAGACCAATCCCAAGAGCCTTAAGGACAACGAGATCAAACTGTGAAGGCGCGCGGTGGGGCATCCCTGGCGGATGCCCCGGCCCTCACGGTGCTCTTCCTGGTCAACGTCCTGAACTACTACGACCGCCAGGCGCTAGGAGCGCTGGTGGAGCCCCTGCGCGGCGAGTTCCACCTCAACGATACCCAATTGGCCGCCATTCCCGCGCTGGTGACCGTAGTGTATGCCATAGCGGGCGTTCCGCTGGGACGCATGGCGGACCGCCTCAGCCGCCGGCGCCTGCTGGGGGCGGGCGTGGCCATATGGGCCGCTCTGACGGCTTCGGGCGCCCTGGCCTGCAGCTACGCCATGCTGCTGGTTTCGCGCCTGGGAGTGGGCGCGGGCGAGGCCGTGTGCGCTCCCGCCGCCACCAGTTGGATCGGCGACCTGGTTCCCGCCCACCGCCGCGCGCGGGCCATGGCGGGCTTCATGGCGGCCGTACCGGTGGGCGTGATGCTGAGCCTGGCGGTGAGCGGGCCGGTGGCCCAGGCGTGGGGATGGCGTGCCGCCCTGGCCGTGGCGGCCCTGCCGGGCGTGGTGCTGGTGCCCGCGTTGCTCTGGCTTCGGGAACCGCCGCGCGCGGCCGGGCCGGCTGCCTCCGGCGGGGGATTTGGGTTCCTGCGCGTCCCGGCGTTCTGGTGGATCGCGGCCTCGGGCGCCATCGTCAATTCCGCGCTCTACAGCTTCTCCTACTTCATGCCGGCGTTCCTCACCCGGTTCCACGGCTTCCCGGTGGGTAAGGCGGGATTGTGGACCGGCATCGGCTCGGGCGCGGCCGGCCTGCTGGGCGCGCTGGCGGTGGCCGTGGCGGGAGACCGCGCCCCTGGCGGGCGGGCGGGCGGACGGCTGCTGCTGGGTGCGGGAGCGGCCGCGCTGGCGGTGGGGCCACTGGCGCTGGCCATCCACACGCCGGCCGGTCATGGTGCCGCCGCGCTGGGGCTGGCGATGGCCGGCTACGCGCTGTTGCAGACCTACTACGGGCTGGTCTACGCCGCCCTGCACGACGTGGTGGCGCAGTCACAGCGCGGCGCGGCCATGTCCATGTACCTGCTGGTGACCTACCTCTGCGGCGCCTCTTTCGGTCCGCTGCTGACCGGCCGCCTGAGCGACCACTTCGCGCGCGCACTGGCCGGCGCCAGCGCCGTCACCGAAGCCGCCAGAGCCGGCGGTCTGCGCCAGGCGATGTACTCGATCCCGATCCTGGCGGCGCTGCTGGCGGCAGCGCTTTGGGCGGGCTTTCGGGCGGCGCCGGCGCCAGAGGTCTGACCGGCCTACAACTTCGCCAGCGCGTCCAGTACTTCGCCATGGGCCAGCGCGGCCTCGGGGTCGCGCTGCAGAACTTCGAAGTAGCGGCGGGCGAAACCCTGCCCGGCTTCATCCGGCGTCAGGAGTTTGCGCGCCTCTCCCAGCAGGCGCCCGGCGGTTTCGTCCGTGGCCGGGGTCCGGGAACTGGCCGCCACGTCCACCTCCACGATGAACTGCGAAAGCTCGCGTAGCCAGGCGAAGTGCGGGTCGCTCATCACCAGGTTGAGATACTGGCCGGTGGTGGCGATTTTGGCCACGTCGCGCTCGTAGACTGCGCGTTCGCCATCGAGCAGGCATTTGTGGTGGCGAAGCAGGAGGGTGCGGAGTTCGGCGAGCCGCCGGGGCGCGAGATCGGGCATTGGCTCCATCGTATCCTGAAAGAACATGAGTTTTCTCGACGACCTGGAAAGCAACCTGAAGAACCTGGAATCCGCCGAAGAGCGCAAGGACGCCGAGGAGCGCGAGAGGCGTCTGCGCGACCAGGAGCGGGCCGCCACACAGGCCATTGCCCCGTGGGCCGGGGAACTGAAGAACTCGCCCTTCACCGGCGAGCTGCTGCGGCAGGCCGCGCGCGTGGGCTTTTCGACGCGCGTCAAGGTTCACGCCGTCTGGCTGGGCTCCACGCTCCGCCTGGAGGCGCGCGACCGGCGGATGGAACTGCGGCCCACGCCCTCCGGCATCGTGGCGGCGTACATTGAGCCCGGCGGGGAAACGCGCGCCGAGCCACTCGACCTGGCCGGGAGCCCCGAAGCCCTGGTGCGCGCCTGGCTGGCGGAACCCGGCGGGGCGGGATCTCTGGCATGATCGGAGAATGCCGACCCCCCAGTTCGATCCCGGCCTGACCGAGCAGTTCACCGCGCCCGTGCGGCGCATGATGAATCCCGACGGAAGTTTTAACGTGCACCGCCGCGGCGCGGTGCTGCGCGATTTCCACCCGTACCTGCACCTGATCAGCATGAGCTGGCCCAAATTCCTGGCGGTGCTGCTGCTGGGATACACGGCGGCCAACTCCGTGTTCGCAACGGTCTACTTCGCCCTGGGCCGCGGCCAGTTGCAGGGGGCCGATGCGCCCACCGGGTTGGGGCGATTCCTCAAGGGCTTCTTCTTCAGCGCGCACACGCTCAGCACGGTGGGATACGGCAACATCTGGCCCAACGGCCTGGCGGCCAATATAGTCGCCGCGATCGAGGCCCTGGTGGGGGTGTTGGGCTTCGCGGTGGCGACCGGCCTGCTCTACGGGCGCGTCTCGCGGCCCTCGGCGCGAATCGCCTTCAGCGAGCGGATGCTGGTGAGCCCGTACCTGGGCGGGGCGGCGCTGGAGTTCCGCGTGGTCAACCGCCGCGCCAACGACCTGATGGATATCGAGGCGCGGGTCACGCTGATGACCGTGGAAACGCGGGACGGCCGGACACAGCGCGCCTACAAGCCGCTCGGGCTGGAACGGAGCCAGGTAGTCTTCATGCCGCTCACCTGGACCGTGGTGCATCCCATCGGCGCCCAGAGCCCCCTCGACGGACTCACCGGCGACGACCTGCAGCGGTTGCAAGCCGAAGTGCTGGTGGTCATCCGGGCCTATGACGACACCTTCAGCCAGACCGTCATCGCGCGCCACTCTTATCGCTTCGACGAGATCCTCTGGCAGCGCAGCTTCGCCCCGGCCTTCTTCGTGGACGGCGCAGGCGACCTGGTGCTGGAGTTGCCGAGAGTAGGCGAGGTGAAGTAGCCGCGCTACCGGCTGGACGGGGGCACGACGCCGTTCATGCGGGCATACACCACCATCTGGCCGTAGTGATCGTAGCTGTGCCAGGCCGCGATGGAGACCAGCGAGCCTCTGGTGTACTGGCCGTCGCCCCACGGCGAGTTCACCAGCTCCAACTGATTCGCCGCGGTCAGGCTCTGCGCCGCCTTGTGAGCGTAGGCAAAGGCGCCTTTCAGGAATTGCACGATCTGCTCCTTGCCGGCGACCGAAGCCGGACCGTTCTCGGTGCTGCCCACATCGACGGGAGGCTTCTCGCCGAGCGCGGCGGCGGACACGAGGTAGACATTCCTCGCCACGTGTTTGGCCTGCTCGGCGAACGTGCGCACTCCTTTGAACTCCCCGCTGGTGGGCGCGAAGGCGAGCTTGCCGGCGGGCATGGCTTCCACCAGGGGAACCAGATCGCGTTCGATGGCGGCGATCGGCGCATCGTACAGGGCGGCAACGGTGGGCGGCGCGGCGGCGCGGGCGGAGGCCGCCGCCAGCATGGCAGCCGAAAGAAGGACAGCGGCTCTGGGATGTCTCATGGGCGGCAGTATAGCAGAGCAGGGCGCGCCCCGCGTGATACAATTCCGGTTGTAGCCGACCTGGCAAGGAGAGACGTTTCGGTGCCGTCGATTTTGCAGAACCAGTTCGAAGAGAACGTGATCACTACTTCGGTGGATCACGTGTTTAACTGGGCGCGCCGCTCCTCGGTGTGGCCGCTCACCTTCGGGTTGGCCTGCTGCGCCATCGAGATGATCGCCTCCAGCACCTCGCGTTTCGACATCGCGCGATTCGGGGCGGAGGTCTTCCGTCCCAGCCCGCGGCAGAGCGACCTGATGATCGTCGCCGGAACCGTCACGCTCAAAATGGGGCCGGTTCTGAAGCGCATCTGGGACCAGATGCCCGATCCGAAATGGTGCATCTCCATGGGCGCCTGCTCGAGCGTCGGCGGTCCCTTCAATACCTATGCGGTGTTGCAGGGCGTGGACAAAATCGTTCCCGTGGACGTCTACTGCACGGGTTGCCCGCCGCGGCCGGAGAACCTGTTCTACGCGCTGATGAAACTCCAGGACAAGATCGACGGCATGACCACGCTGGTGAAGCGGCCCACCGAGGTCCGGCTGGATGAATCCATGTTGGAAGAATTCAAGAAGCAGGTTCGGATCGCGCAGATCCAGAACCCCACGTAATCCGCGTGTTCTACCGCGACCAGCGCCACATCTACCGCGTCGCCGCCCTCGATTCGCTCCCCTGGCTGGTGCATGGGTTCGGCACGCGCCAGCTGGACGTTCCCGCCATGTTTCCCAAC
>Ga0265323_10000867_pt1 | contig 16057 bp, 15 predicted proteins | sample 41225metaG_FD_193580 | JGI IMG/M metagenome (GOLD analysis project Ga0265323, IMG submission 193580) | Rhizosphere microbial communities from Carex aquatilis grown in University of Washington, Seatle, WA, United States - 4-12-25 metaG | ecosystem: Host-associated > Plants > Roots > Rhizosphere...
CAGTCCATGGAGCGCGCCAGCGAGTAGGCCAGCGTGGTCTTGCCAAGGCCGGGCAGGTCCTCAATCAGCAGGTGTCCACCCGCGGCGAAGCAGACCAGGGTGTGCTCGATGACGTCGTCCTTGCCCTTGACGGCAAGGCGCATATTGGCCTTGAGCTGGCCGAGCGCCTGCCGGGCCTCCGCCACCTGCGTGGTATGCATGAACTCGCTCATGGCTCCCAAGGCTAGGCACCGGCGAGCTCCGCGCAAACGCAAAGGCGCCCTGGCCGGCCGGAACCGGGCGCCCTTCCGTCAATCCTCGATGACATCGAAGACCACGCCGAAGGGATCTTTGAAGTAGAGCGCCCCGCCCCAGCCCGCCACGATCCGGCAGCCGTTCTCCTTCAAAAGCTGCCGGGCGTCCTTGAGGTTTTTCACGCTGAAGGAGGGCACGGGCGGCTGCACCTTGCGGGCTTTGTTCACGTACAAGAGAAAATGACCCGTCTCGAACTCCAGTTGCCGGCGCGACTTGCTCCGCAGTTTGAAACCCAGGACTTCACCGTAAAACTTCGCCGCCCCGTTCAAGTCCTTCAGATGGATGGCCACGCAGTTGTTCGACCGGAACTTCATCTTCTTCACAGTAATTTCAACAATGCGCTGAAATCCTCGTCGCCGGACCCTTGCGCCTCGGCGAGCCGGAGGCGCTCCCGCACGGCCTCCAGCAGCGGCAGCCGGACCGCGCCGGACGCCAGCCGCATGTCCTTGTGCATGTGTTTTACCGAGAACTGCGGTGAGAAATCGCCCGTGCGCAGCTTCGGTTCCTTGAGCTTTGAGAGGCCGGAGGCGCCGACGTTGCGGGAAAGCGCCTCGAAAAACAGGTCGTCGCTGATGCCGGCGCGGCGGGCGAAGGTGAGGGCCTCGCACAAGCCCTCAAGCATCACGGCGAGGTTGAGGTTCATCGCCAGCTTGAGCGCCGCGGCCTTCCGCGGCTCAGTCGAAACCACCAGGCGCGTCTCCGAGACCAGGCTGAGCAATGGCTCGGCGGCGGCGATGAGGTCGGCCGCGCCACCGAGGTAATATACCGTCTTCTTCTGCTCCGCCGCCGGCTTGCTGCCGGTGAACGACGCCTCGAGGTAGCGGGCGCCGCGGGCCTCTACCTGCGCCCGGAAGCGGTCGCTGCTCTCCGGGTCGATGGTGGTCGACTGGATGACCACTTTGCCGGGGCCAAGCCGCGGCAGGATGCGATCGAGCACGCCCTGCACCGCCGGCGGATCGGCCACGACAATCTGCACCGCGTCGGCCGCCGCGGCGACCTCCTCGGGCGTGTCCTTCCATTGCGGTTTCGCCGGCTGCGGCGTGCGGTTCCAGCAGCCGGCCAGCACGCCGGCCGCGGCATAATGCCGCGCCCACACGCCGCCGATGATACCCAGTCCGATGACGCCAATGGTTTTCATGGAAAAGCCTTGCCACGGAACATACGGAACGCGCACCAGCGAATCAACTCTTGCAATGCCTTTCCGTGGGTTCGGTGGGCGACAACTACGCCAATATTTCGAGCAGCCGTGCGAACAGCCGGTTCACCTTGTCCTGATTGGCCTTCACGAACTCCTTGAACTTCGCAAAGTCAATTTCCGTGGTCATCAAGCCGTTCGCGTAATTGTCGATAATGGCGAGACTGTTGTAGCGCAGCCCGATCTCGCCGCAAAGGTCGGCCTCGTGCGCGGCCGTCATGCCGACGACATCGCCCCAATCCTTCACGATGCGGATCTCCGCCTTGGTCTCGAAACGCGGGCCCCGCATCTGCACGTAGACCTTGCCGGGGTGGATCTTGAATTCGGGCGCCAGCTTCTCGACGAGCAACGGGATCAGGTTGTTGGCGATGCCGGGCGCGCCGCCTTTGAGCTCCGTGTCGAAGAAGGTCGCCGGTCCCTGCTGGAGTCCGACGTAATCGCTGCAGGAAACGATGGTGCCCGGCGGCAGGTCGGGCTTGAGCGAGCCGACGGAATTGACCGAAAGGATATCCTGGTAGCCGAGGTCGGCGAGCGCGCGGATGTTGGCGCGATAGTTGATGGAGTGCGGCGGCAAGGGGAAGCCATAGCCGTGCCGGTTGATGAGCACGAAGTCACCGCGCTGCTTGCAGGTCACCGGGCCGTACCGCGTCTCGATCGTGTGAACCGCCCATGCGGTGAAAAGCGTGCTGTTGACAATGCTGGTACCACTGAGAAACGCGACCTTCATGCCGGCAACTACGCGCCGGCCGGCGCGCCGAGGCAATCGCTTTCTGGGAGACGGCGCCGCGGGGTCTTCCTCGCGCGCGGGTCGTCAGCCCACCCACGAGATCTTCTGAATTCTCACCGCCAGTTCGACGTCTTGGCCGGTGACCTTGCTGCCCGCGGAGTGCGTGTTGAGCCGGAGGGTTACGCGGTTATAGACATTCCTCCAGTCAGGGTGATGGTCCAGCGTCTCGGCCTCAAGGGCGACGCGTGTCATGAAGGAAAACGCCTCGCGAAAGGTGCCGAACGTGAAGGTCTTCACGAGGGCGTCGCCTTCATGGCTCCAGCCCGGCAGCGTCCCGAGGGCCTGCTGAACCTCCATCAGCGTCAGGGGTGTTGCCATACGGGACGATGGACCGGTCATTGCCCTTGTCAAACGATGGGGCCGCTTCATAAAGGGCCGGAGTCCACGCATGCAGACGGCCAGCGCCAATATTCCCAACCATGTCGCCATCATCATGGACGGCAACGGCCGCTGGGCGAAGCAACGCGGGCTCCCGCGCATCGAGGGTCATCGCCGGGGTGTGGAGACGGTGCGCGCCATCATTGACGCGACGCGCGAGCTGGGCATCCGCTACCTGACGCTCTACGCCCTTTCGACTGAAAATCTGCAGCGCCCGCCTGACGAAGTTTCGGCGCTCATGGGGCTGCTCGAGCATTTCCTGCGCCGCGAGACGAAAGTGCTCATCAAGAACCGCGTCCGTCTGCGGACGATCGGCCACATTGAAACACTGCCGGCAGGACCACGCCAGGAGTTGCAGCACGCCATCGAGGCCACCCGGCACTTCACCGACTGGAATCTGGTGCTCGCGCTTAACTACGGTTCGCGCACCGAGCTGGTCGATGCCGCCCGCGCCTACGCCGCCGCCGTCGCCGCCGGACGCGAGCAACCGGACGACGCCTCCTGGTCCACGTTCAGCCGTTATCTCTACACCGCCGACATCCCCGACCCCGACCTGCTCATCCGCACCTCCGGCGAAGCCCGCCTCAGCAATTTCCTGCTGATGCAGTGCGCCTATGCGGAAATGATTTTCTCCCCTTTGCTGTGGCCCGATTTCTCCAAAGCCGAGCTCGCCGCAGCCGTGGAGGAATACCAGCGCCGCGAGCGCCGATTCGGCCTCACCGGCGAGCAGCTCAAGACTGGTGCCGCCAACCCTTCCAACCCTTAACCCCTGCCTATGCTAAAACGGACGTTCAGCACGATCATGCTGTGGGGCCTGGTGTTCGTATGCGCACGTTACTTCGGCGCCACGGGTGGGGTCTGGCTCGTCACCGCCTTCAGCGTGCTCACCCTGAACGAGTTTTACGCCATGCTCAGGCGCATGGGGCTTACTCCCTTCAATCGTCTTGGTCTCACCTTCGGGGCGGCCATCACGCTTGCCCCATGTTACTTCGAACCGTACTTCACGCCGACGTCGTTGCTGGCCCTGGCGGTGATCGTGTTTTCCGTGCGCATCCTGGGTGAGCGTGAGCCGCAGAACCGGATCGAGACGCTGGGCTGGACTCTTTTCGGCCTCGTTTACGTGCCGTTCATGCTGCATTTCCTCGTGCGCATCATCCTGATCAAGGGTCCGCATGAGTACAGCGGCCTGGTGCTCGGCCTCTGGCTCATCGCCGTGACGAAATTCTGCGACTCGGGCGCGTTTCTCACCGGGCTGGCCATCGGCCGGCATAAGATGGCGCCCAATATCAGTCCGAAAAAGACCTGGGAAGGGGTGGTCGGCGGCCTGTTCACTGCCGTGGTGGTGGGGGCCACCCTGGCCTGGGGTTGCCGTGCCTACCTGCCGGCAAGCTTCACCCCGCTCGTTGGCGCCGTGACGGCGGTCCCCCTGGCCGGTCTCGCCATCGTGTCGGATCTGGTCGAATCAATCATCAAGCGCCGGGCCGACATCAAAGATACCGGCCACAGCATTCCCGGCATTGGGGGGATCTTTGATCTCACCGACAGCTTGATCCTCACCGCGCCCATTGGCTGGGCGGTGTTTCACTTGCTATAGCGTCCGGTGCCTGCCGAAATCGCCCCGCGGCCCCTCCCTACCGGGTGCGAGCAGGAATCCGTCACGAAAGTGCCTCCCTCTCTTTCCAGAAAACGCATTGTCCTCCTGGGCGCCACCGGTTCGATCGGTGAGAACACGCTGCGGGTCATCGCCGCGCACCGTGACCGGCTGGAACTGGTGGGCATTGCCGCGCGGGCCAACCACCGTCGGCTCGCGGAAATCGCACGCCAGTTCGGCGTCCGGCATGTGGCGATCTTCGAAAACGGCGCACTGGCTGAGGCCCGCGCCAACGCCGCGGCGTTCCCCCCCAACACCCGGCTTTCCGGCGGCCTGGACGGACTTGTCGAACTCGCGCAACTGCCCGAAGCCGACCTGGTGCTCGTGGCGATCGTGGGCACCACCGGTCTGCGGCCCGCCCTGGCCGCCCTCGCCGCGCACAAACCTCTTGCGCTCGCCTCCAAGGAGATCCTGGTGCTGGCCGGCAAATTTGTCATGGCGGCGGCGCGCGCCGGTGGTGTCCGCCTCGTGCCGGTCGACAGCGAACACAACGCGGTCTTCCAGTGTCTCGAGGGCCATGCGCACGCCACCGTGCGCCGGATTGTGCTCACCGCGTCCGGCGGCGCGTTTCGCGATCTCTCCGCCGACGCGCTCGCCCACGTGACTCCGGCCGACGCGTTGAAACATCCCAACTGGTCGATGGGGCCAAAAATCACCGTCGATTCAGCCACATTGGCCAACAAGGGCCTCGAACTCATGGAGGCGCAATGGCTGTTCGGCCTGCGTCCCGACCAGTGCCACGCGGTGCTGCACCCGCAGAGCATTGTGCACTGCCTGGTGGAGTTTGCCGACGGCACGATGCTCGCCCAGCTGGCGCCGCCCTCCATGACGTTTCCCATCCAGCACGCCCTGCTCTACCCGGAACGGGCGCCGGGGATTGATGTCCCCTTGAACCTGCAAAAGCTGTTCTCACTCGACTTTTGTCCGGTGGATGAGACGCGTTATCCCTGCCTGCGGCTGGCCCGGGCGGCGATGGACGCGGGCGGCGTGGCGCCGGCGGTCTACAATGCCGCCAACGAGATCGCCGTGACCGCTTTCCTCGCCGGCCGGCTGCCCTTCCTTGCCATTTCTGAGGTCATCGATAAGACTCTCCAATCCGCTTCCAATTTTGAACCCGGCGACCTCGACGCTGTCCTGGAGGCTGACATGACCGCCCGCCGCGTCGCGCGGTCCATCATCACAAGTATAAAATCCTGACTTAGGACGTGTCCACCGATCTGCTCCAGTCCATCGCCTCGAACCTCTGGTCGATCTTCCTGATCATCCTGTTTTTCGGCGGCTCCATCTTTGTGCACGAGTTCGGCCACTTCCTCGCCGCGCGGCGCCGCGGGGTGCACGTGGCGCGCTTTTCCATCGGTTTCGGGCCGAAGATCTTCGCCTGGCGGGGCAAGGATGGCGTCGAGTACCGCCTGTCCTGGCTGCCCCTCGGCGGCTACGTCGCGCTCCCGCAGCTCGCCGACATGCACGCCATCGAAGGCGGAGCGGATGTCGATATGGAGAAACTGCCCCCTCTTAGCTACAGCACCAAGATGCTGGTGTTTGCCGCCGGTGCGGCCTTCAACGTCATCTTCGCCTTTCTGCTCGCCAGCATCGTGTGGTTTGTCGGCCAACCGACCAGCGCCGAACTCGACACCACCAAGATCGGCCTGGTACTGCCGACGATCGCTCTGCCCGACGGATCGAACGTGCCCAGTCCGGCGTTCGAAGCCGGCTTTCAGGCCGGCGACGTCATTCTGGCCATCGATGGCAGCCGGGTCACCAACTGGCCGGACCTGCAACAGACGCTGTATGCCAGCGGCGGGCGTTCCGCCGATGGCCGGCCCCGGGCGGTGTTCACCGTCGCTCGCGGCGGAGAAACGCTGGAACTCACCGTTTATCCACGCCTCGCCGGCGATGAACGCATGCGGCGCATCGGCATCGCCCCAGCCGAGGAGTTCATCGTCTATGAAGTCACGCCGGGCTCGCCGGCAGCCCGCGCCGGCCTCAAGCCGAACGATCAGATCGTCGCTCTTGACGGCCTGCCGGTGCTCCACTCGATCGTTTTGGTCGATTACTTGCGCAACAATGTCGACCGGCCCATCACGCTTACCGTGCTTCGCGCGGGCCGGCGGACCACGCTCCCTGTGCCACCTCGCACCGGAACGGAGAATCCCGCCGAACTCGGACTTACTTTCAAATCGGGCTTCAAGATCGTGTATCCCGATCCCTTCACCCAGCTCGCGGATAATGCCGTGATGACGTTTCGCGTGCTCGCGGGACTGATCAACCCCCAATCCGACCTTGGCGTATCCAAGCTGAGCGGCCCCGTGGGCATCGTGCGCATCTTCCGCGCCACGGCGCAGAGCGATATTCGCCTGGTGCTCTGGTTCACCATTCTGGTGAACGTCAACCTCGCCATCTTCAACCTGCTGCCCGTCCCGGTGCTCGATGGCGGCCACATGCTTTTTGCCACCATCGGCCGGCTGCGCGGCCGGGCGCTCCCGACCAGCTTCATCATGACCACGCAGAGCGTGTTCATCGTGCTGCTTTTCTCGCTCATCCTTTACGTCAGCTTCTTCGACGTACGCCGCCTTGTCCGCGACGCGCGCAGCGAACGGGCCGAGTCCCAGCAGCAGGCCGCGCCGGCGGCGAAACCAGCGCCTGCACCGGCGGCCCCCTAAAATAATTCCGCGCCTGCGCGGACCACGATGTCCTACTGCGCGTCTCGTTTTCAAACCGTACGCCGCCCCACCGTTGAGGTTAAAGTGGGCGCCGTCGGCATCGGCGGGTCGAATCCGATCCGCCTCCAGTCGATGACCACGAGCGACACGCAGGACATCGAGGCCACCGTGAGGCAGTGCGTCGCCCTCGCTGAAGTGGGGTGCGAGATTGTCCGCATCACCGCGCCCAACGTGCCGGCGGCGAAATGCCTGCGGACCATCCGGGAAAAATTCACCGCCGCCGGCTTCGCTCAGGTGCCGCTGGTCGCCGACATCCATTTCCTCCCCTCGGCGGCGATGGAAGCGGTCGAGCACGTGGAAAAGGTGCGCGTCAATCCCGGCAATTACGCCGACAAAAAAAAGTTCACCACCCGCGAGTACACCGACGCCGAGTACGAGCAGGAATTGCAACGGCTCCACGATGCGTTTTCACCGCTCGTGCGGCGCTGCCGGGAACTCGGGCGGGCGCTGCGTATCGGGACCAACCACGGCTCGCTTTCCGACCGCATCATGAACCGCTATGGCGACACGCCGCTCGGGATGGTCGAAAGCGCGCTCGAGTTCGTGCGCATCGCAGAGTCGCAGGGCCATCACGACATCATCCTGTCGATGAAAGCCAGCAACCCCAAGATCATGATCCAGGCCTACCGGTTGCTCGTGGAAAAGATGGATGCGGCGCATCGTCCCTACCCGCTGCATCTTGGCGTCACTGAAGCCGGCGACGGCGAGGACGGCCGCATCAAGGGCGCCATCGGCATCGGCTCCCTCCTGCTCGACGGTCTGGGCGACACGATTCGCGTCTCACTCACCGAGGATTCGGTCTATGAGATTCCGGTCGCCCGGGCGATTGCTGATAAGGCGATGCGCTTGTGGTCGCAACCGGTCGCGGGAGATCGGAAACCGGATGGTTCCATCATTGCACTCAACGGTTCTCCCTTCTCTACGGATTCCATCGACGCCTTTCATTTTACCCGACGCGAGACGCAGGTCCTGTCTCTTTCGGATCGTTGTCGTGTCGGTCCGGAGCAGCCGCCGCGCGTCATCGTGCGGGTGGCGGACTTGGATCATCTCGCCCAAGCCGCCATGGAACTGGGCGGAGCCTCGCTTCAAGATACACCCGTGGAAGGCTTGATGGTGCCGGTGGCTGACGTCAATGCGCTGGCCGGGCTGCGCCGGATCCTGGAAAAGGTGAAACTCCCGGTCGATTTTCTAGTGCTCGATCTGGCCGAGTCCCTGGCTCCCGTCGACGTGGCCAGTTTCGTTTCCGCCAGTCGCGGCCGCCTCGTGCTTTGCCGGCGTTTTCGAGCCTCCGCGGGCGGCCAGCTGGCTGACCTGATGGAACTCGTGCGCCGCCATGACCATTTTCTCGCCGTCGACATGGCGGTCACCGAACTTCCTGCCTTTGCCGATACTTTCCGGTCGCTCGGCGACAACCGCCTGATCTTCACCCTCTCCTCCCTTGGGACGCCCGCCGTCCGTGGTTCCCACGCGCTAGGCGCCTATCGTCAGCTGGCCGAGCACCTGCTCCGACTTGGTTTCCGGACGCCACTCTGGATTCGCAACACCGCTGCCACCGCCACGCATGATGACGCCAGTTTTCTTGGCCGGCTGCTTGAAGCCAGCATGCTCACCGGCGGTCTCCTCTGCGACGGCTTGGGCGATCTGGTGAGCATTGAAACCGAGCCCGATCCGATTCGCGCCATCAAACTTGCCTACAACGTGCTTCAGGGCGCCGGTGCGCGCATTTCCAAGACCGAGTTTGTCGCCTGCCCGAGCTGTGGCCGCACGCTCTTTGACCTGCAGACCACCACCCAGCGCATCCGGGAAAAGACCGGTCATCTCAAGGGGGTAAAGATTGCCATCATGGGTTGCATCGTGAATGGCCCGGGTGAAATGGCTGATGCTGACTTCGGCTACGTGGGCGGCGCGCCCGGCAAAATCAACCTCTACGTCGGAAAGAACTGCGTGCAGTACAACATTCCGCAGGCCGAGGCGGACGACCGTTTGATCGCGCTGATTAAAGCCCACCACAAATGGCTGGAGCCTTCCTTGCCCGTGGTCCCCTGACCGTCCTTTTGCGCGTACGCCGACCTGTGTTCCTGACCACCCGCCGCGTGTCACGGCATCGTCACTACTGTCACCTGACCGTGACCTCTTCGTGACGATAGCCGGTATGCGGCGATGGCGTAGTGGATGTATTATTACGCCTGCCGCACCGCGGGTACTTCCGAGGTTGCGTCTGCAAAAAAATGCTCACCAGCGAATGCGGAGGCGGTGTGAATAACTTGTGGGAAAGTTGCTCTTGAAATGCATTTTGTGATTCACGTTACTGCGTAAATCCGTTCTATTACTCGGTACCTCATTTGTTCTTTCTCACGTCCGCAGTCCGCTTTTCACTGCAAGCTCCCGGGGAGGTTTCCCCTACCTTCTGGTCTTCAATGCCTTATTTCAATAATCAACCGACTTCCAGCCCCACCAAGACCGGACCTGCCTTTCTCCTCTGAGCTAGCTAGGGAATTCTGCCCTGCAGGACGCGTGCAAAGAGCCTCTTTTGAGGCCGTGTGAATAATCTCTTTCCTTTGCCAGCTCCATGCCCTCATTGACCCTCCCGTCCAGCCTTTGGGAAACTGTCAAATGTGACTTCAAAGGGCTATTCCCTGAGGATGTCTTCCAGATGTGGTTTGAACCCGTCGTTTGCCTCGAAACGACCGAGGACTCCATTGCGCTTGGCGTGCCTAATGACTTCGCAGCGATCTGGATCCACGACAACTACCTCGACCTTATTACTCAGCGTCTGCGCCTCACCGCCGGCCGCCTGATCAACGTTTCCCTGAAGGTTCATCATCCCGGGCCTGCCGCCAAGCCCACCCCCGGCTCCCTGGCTGCCGGCAACGGCACGCATGACCCTCTGTCAGCCCCCGCGCACCATAATCGCGTGCGGGCCACCCCGCGCCGTTCGGGCCGTTACGATGAAAAGGGCCCCAACGCCGGCACGCTCAATCCCCGCAACACCTTCGAAAACTTCGTCGTCGGCGCCAACAACCAGCTGGCCCATGCCGCCGCCCTGGCCGTGGCCCAGGCGCCAGCTCAAGCCTTCAATCCGTTGTTCATCTACGGTGACACCGGCCTCGGCAAGACGCACCTGATGCACGCCGTGGGGCATAGTATTCTTCGCAACAACCCCGACGCGAAGGTCGCGTACCTCTCCACCGAGAAGTTTACCAACGAGTTCATTCAGGCGCTGCAGGAAAACAGCCTCACCCGTTTCCGCCAGCGTTACCGCAACGTCGATGTTCTCCTGCTCGACGACGTGCAGTTCCTCAGCAACAAGGAACGCATCCAAGAGGAGTTCTTCCACACTTTCAACGACGTCTTCGAATCGGGCAAACAGGTGGTTCTTTCCAGTGATCGTCCCGCCAGCGAGATCGCCAAGCTCGAATCCCGCCTGGTTTCGCGCTTCCAGTGGGGCTACGTGGCCGACATCCAGTCGCCCGACCTGGAGACACGCGTCGCCATCCTCCGCACGAAGGCCGCCAGCCTGAAGTTCGACGTTCCTCCGGCCGTCATTAATTTCATCGCCCAGCACATCTCCAAGAACATCCGCCGCCTCGAAGGCGCGCTCATCAAGGTGGCCAGCTATTCCGCCCTCACCAACAAGGCCCTCGACCTGCCCACCGTTGAGATGCTGCTGCAGGATGTGCTCATGGAGCAGGCGCAAAACCTGCTCACGCTCGAGACCATCCAGAAGCGCGTGGCCGACCATTACCAGATCCGCCACAGTGACATGACAAGCAAACGCCGGCCCGCCAATATCGCCCTGCCCCGGCAGATCGCCATGTACCTGGCCCGCCAACTCACCAAGCATTCGCTGCAGGAGATCGGCGACGCATTCGGCGGACGCGACCACGGCACCGTCATTCATGCCTGCAAAACCGTCGAGAACATGATGGAGCAGGACGATGCGGTCCGCGGCAGCGTCGAATTTCTGAAGGCCCAACTCTCCAAATAGCAACGCCGGGTACCCCCATCATCCCGCCCATGGCGTCCCTCCTGTCCCCCGCCAGTTTGTTGCGGGGGATTTTGTTTGTTGCTTCCGGCCGCCCGGAGAAAATCCGGAGCGAACGGTCTACTGTGAGAATAAAATCTGGTTTCTAGCCGCCCCATATTGTGCGAGGATTACTATCACGCTCCCTTTCCATGAAAAAGCCCCAGGCTCACTTCCCCAAAATCCCGCCCATCGCCTACGAAGGCCCGAAATCGGAGAATCCTCTCTCGTTCCGGCACTATAATCCCGCCGAGATCATCGATGGAAAGTCGCTGAAGGATCACCTCCGGTTCTCCATCGCCTACTGGCACTCCTTTCGCGGGGTCGGCGCCGATCCATTCGGCTGGGGCACCATTGTTCGCCCTTGGGAAAGCGGCCGGGGGGCCATGGCCATTGCCCAGGCGCGCATGGACGCCGCCTTTGAGTTTTTCGTGAAGATTCAGGCGCCCTTCTGGTGCTTCCACGATCGCGATATTGCGCCCGAGGGACGTTCCCTCGCCGAGTCCAACCGGAACCTCGACCGGCTCGTTGCCCACGCGAAACAACTGCAAAAGGCCACTGGAGTGAAGCTCCTCTGGGGCACGGCCAACCTGTTCTCGAATCCCCGTTACATGTGCGGCGCCGCCACCAATCCCGATGCCCATGTCTTCGCCTATGCCGCCGCACAGGTAAAGAAGGCCCTGGAGGTCACCAAGGAGTTGGGAGGAGAGAACTACGTCTTCTGGGGCGGTCGTGAAGGCTATGAGACCCTCCTCAATACCGACCTCAAGCGCGAGCAGGAGCATCTGGCTGCGTTCCTCCACATGGCGGTCGATTATGCCAGGGCCATCGGCTTCAAGGGCCAGTTCCTCATCGAGCCGAAGCCCAAGGAGCCCACGAAACATCAGTATGACTTCGACGTCGCCGCCGGCATCGCCTTTCTGAAGACCCACGGTCTCGACCGGCACTTCAAGTTCAACATCGAAACCAACCACGCCACCCTGGCCGGCCACACCTTCCAGCACGAAATCGAGACCGCGGCGGCGCATGGCCTGCTCGGCTCGATCGACGCCAACACTGGCGACCTGCTGCTTGGGTGGGACACCGACCAGTTCAACACCGACGTCAAGGAACTCACCCTCGCCATGGTTTCCATCCTGCGCGCCGGCGGCCTGGGCAAGGGCGGCTTCAATTTCGATGCCAAGCTGCGCCGCCCCTCCATTGACCTCGAAGACCTCTTCTATGCGCACATCGGCGGTTTCGACACCTATGCGCTGGCCTTCAAGCTCGCGCGCCAGATTCTCGCCGAAGGCAGGTTCACCCAGTTCATTGCCGCCCGATACAACAGCTACAACGCGGGCTTCGGGCGCGACATCGAATCGGGCCGGGTTGGCTTCAAGGAGTTGGAGAAGATCGCGCTCAAACTGGATGAACCCATTCCGCGCAGCGGACGGCAGGAATACCTCGAAAACCTGCTGAACCTGTACTTGCACGGCTGAGCCGCTCTCCAGCCATGACGCCTCCAGGCGCGGCCAAAAGCCGCGCCTTCTTCATGTCCTGCTGACCCTTCACTCGGCTGGTCCGCGGCCGGAAGGATCGCGGCCCGGCATTTCTGAACGCGGGGCGGCAGTCGTAAGCCCGGCCGCATCGGCGCGACGCGCGGCCCGGCGGCGCCAGGCGCGACGAATGGGAATTTTCACTCCCCCGTGGTAGAACGCGAGCGCCAGCAGCACCCCGCAGGCGGCATAGAAAAGTCCCTCAATCGTCGTTGGCACCGCCGGTTTGAAAATCGTCCAGGTTGCATGGACGATGGAAAAATCGAGATGCCGGAGGAAAACGAACGGCCGGCTGAACAGTGACGCCTGCCGGATGGCCGTGTCCGCCGCGGCCAGTGCGTCCACCCGGGTCATCGTTTCCTGGATCACCCGTCCGAGCCGCGTCACCGTTGGTTCAACGCTGCTCAGACTCCGCGCGATCAACTGGTCGAGCGTGAGGTCCGACTGCGCCGCCACTGTCCGGAACTGTTCCAGCTGCCGCCTCGCCTCATCCAGATGTCCGCCCAGCCGTTGCAGATACTGCTGGATGAACTCCGGTATTTGCGAGAACAGCACGGCCCCCACGACGCACAACAGGCGATCGAGCAATCCCTCGCCGGTGGCCAGCAAGGAGCGAACCGGTTGATTCCAGCGCACAGGAGGAGGATTGATCAAATTCTCTGCCGGGCAAGCTTCCGTCGTCCTGCCCGGCGCGCCCGGTTTCGGCCGGGTTTTGCCGGGCGTGGGTTTACTCCGTGTCGTAGATCTGCACCCGCGTCCAGCAGCTCTTGAATTTCGCGATGAACGCCAAGTGGATCGGGTCGGCCTGATAGGCATTGTGGGCCGCCACGTCCCGGCAGATCACCGTGAGGCCGACCGCGAAGGTTTTGTCGACCACCGGCCGGTCTGGAACGGCGGCGGGTGCGCCGACGTAGACGGTTTCAACGTGTTTGATCGCCGCCAGCGACTCGACGCCGCGGCGAAAGTCGGCGCGTTGCGCTTTGGTGAGTCCGGGTTTCAGCCAGAAGAGGACGGTGTGAATGAGCATGGGAATAGAGAGTTATTGGGGTGATTTCGGCCGGTCCACGAGAACTTCCTGGTCCGGCTTTATGGAGTTTCCCGGGGGCGGGCCTCGTCATTGAGGTGGCAGGCCACCAGATGATCGCCGGTCCCGCCGGCTGCATCACCAATGGCGGGCTGCAATTCAGGCCGGTGTTGCTGGCACGGCGCGAAACACTGCAGGCAGCGTGGATGGTAGGCACAGCCGGACGGCAGGCTGCCTAGATCAGCTGCTTCGCCGATTATCTCAAAATTCATGTGCTGGTCAGGATCGGGCCGGGGCACGGCCGAATGCAACGCCCGGGTGTAGGGATGCCGGGGATCCTTAAACAGCTCGGCAGTCGCCCCGGATTCGACGATGCGACCGGCGTACATCACGGCCACGCGGTCGCAAACATGACGGATGACATCGAGGTTGTGGGCGACAAAGATGCAGGTGAGTTTGAACTCCTCCTGCAGGTCTTTCAAAAGGTTGAGGACCTGGGCCTGCACGGATACGTCGAGGGCTGACACGGCCTCATCGGCCACGACCAAGGATGGGCGCATGATGAGGGCCCGGGCGATGCCGATGCGCTGGCGTTGGCCACCGGAAAACGCATGGGGATAGCGCATCCGGTGCTCCGGTTTCAGTCCAATCCTCAGGAGCATGTCAGCCACGCGGTCATCGAGTTCCGAGCCCTTCGCCAGTCGATGGATGACCAGTGGCTCGCCGACGATCTGGTTCACGGTCATGCGCGGGTTAAGCGACGAGTAGGGGTCTTGAAAGATCAACTGCATGGCGGGACGCAGTGGTTTGAGAGCCCGCTCTGAAAGCCGGGCAAGGTCCACCCTCTGACCGTTGGTTCGGAACCAAACCTCGCCGGAGGTGGGGATGAGCGCCCGTAGAATGCAGCGGGCGGTCGTGGTCTTGCCCGAGCCGGACTCCCCCACCAGCCCGAGCGTTTCGCCCGGATACAGGTCAAAGCTCAGGTCATTCACCACACAAATGGGGCCGGCCGCCTTTTTCAAAAAGCTCCGGCGTCGGGTGAGAAAATGCTTGCTGAGGTGCCGCACGCTGAGCAGGGGCTCCTGGACATCACCGGGAGGCAGGGCAGGATCAGGAGTGGCAACGGGCGGATTCACGGGAGTTCATCCTGCAGGGTGATTTTCGCCGGCAATCTCCTCCGCCCGGACACAGGCCACGGAATGCCCGGGGGTGAGCGCCCGCAACGCCGGGGCGCTGCCGATGTCGCAGCGGCCGGCGCGGGCATGCGGGCACCGGGGATGAAAGCCGCAGCCGGCGGGGATGGCGGTGAGCGACGGTACCGCGCCAGGAATGGCGGCCAGGCGGCCGCCGGTGTTCAGACTCGGCAACGATCTGAGCAACCCTTGCGTATACGGGTGCCCGGGACGCTTGAGGATGTCGCGCACATTGCCGTGTTCGACGATGCGGCCCAGGTACATCACGGCGATGTCGTCGGCGGTCTGCGCCACGACCCCGAGATCGTGGGTGATAAACAGCACCGAGCAACCGGTGTCATGCTGGAACGCCTTGATCAGACCGAGAATCTGGGCCTGGGTGGTCATATCCAGCGCCGTGGTCGGCTCGTCGGCAATGAGCAGCTCCGGATTGCAGACCAGCGCCATGGCGATGACAGCGCGCTGCCGCATTCCGCCGGAGATCTCATGCGGGAATTGGTCATAACGACGTTCCGGTGCCGCCACGCCCACCCTCCGCAGCATGTCGATGCCGAGGTGCCGGGCTGCCGCGGCCGTGACCTTCCGGTGCAACAGGATGGCTTCGGAAATCTGGCTGCCAACCGTGTGCACGGGTGAGAGCGCGGTCATCGGCTCCTGGAAAATCATGCTCACCAGTCCGCCGCGCACTTGGTAGAGCGGATCATCGCCCTCCTCGAGCGTGGCAATGTCGATGGTGCCGGCCCGCCGGGAGTAAAGGATCATGCGGCCGCGGACGATCCGGCCCGGCGGGGGAATCAGCCGGAGGATTGCATGAGCCGTGACTGATTTGCCACAGCCGGATTCCCCCACCAGCGCGAGCGTACGGCCCCGCTGGATCGAGAACGACACGCCGTCCACCGCGGGCAGCTCGCCATGCTCGGTGAAGAAATGCGCATGGAGATCCTCAACCGTGAGAAGCACTTCTCCATCGGTCGTGACGGATTCCAGAGCGGGCGGCGGCATGGTGCTCAAGGAAGATAGGGTCGAGGTCGTGGTGGACAGTCTGCGCGCGACTGGTGCCACCGGCGAGTGGCGATCACAAAGCGCCACCGTCGTGTTGTCATGCGAAAAAGCAGCCGCCGCGACACCGGCAATCGTGGGTTTGCGACCCGTTCACGCCGCGATCCGTGGGCGCATCATCGGGACAAGCCCGGTGTTGACCAGTGTTGCACCGGGCGGGGGAAGTCCGCAAAACTCATGCCGTGCAATTCATGCGC
>Ga0265323_10000868_pt1 | contig 16034 bp, 17 predicted proteins | sample 41225metaG_FD_193580 | JGI IMG/M metagenome (GOLD analysis project Ga0265323, IMG submission 193580) | Rhizosphere microbial communities from Carex aquatilis grown in University of Washington, Seatle, WA, United States - 4-12-25 metaG | ecosystem: Host-associated > Plants > Roots > Rhizosphere...
TGATACCGGCCAACCGGGCGTTTGTCGTGCGCGCGTTGCTGCGTACCGCTCCCGACGCCAAAACCCTGGCGCCGGCAATTAAGAAATACTTGGCGACATTCCCTCCCCGGCCGCGTGGATGGGCTGCCCGCAAGGCTCGGCCAAGCCGGAAGCCGTGACACCAGGGCAAGGTCGCGGATGGAATCAGTAGTTGTCCCGGGCGATTTTCGGTCCCCGGCGACCCGGCGGCAGCGGTGCCGGGACCGGCGGTGCGACCGCGGAGAGCCCAGGAAAGCTCGGAGCGGTCGCAGCCGGGCTAGTGGGCTTCTCTGTCCGGAGGCGGATCTGCTCCCGCAAAAACTCAGCTTGCGAAAAGGTCCGGCGGCAAAAGGCGCCGACGCCGGCGGGCGAGATCTTCACTCCTTGCCTGGTCAGGGCCGCCGCGATCTGTTCATAGCTCGCGGTCTTCGCCCGCCAGACGAGCAACGCGTCCCGAAAGGGCGCCAACCTGCAGCGAGAGTGTTCCGCCGGGTCATAGCACTTGGCTTCGTCCATCAGGCGAGAGTGCAGGTCGGAGGATGGCATCTGTCGGGATGCTACGTTTGTATGGGTTAAAGTAAAACAGAAACAATGCGGACACCGGACAAATGCGGCAGCAGCGAGGCAGCAGCAGAGCAGTAGCGAAGCAACCTGCGCCTAACGACCGTTAGGGGTGGCGTGTGCACGCTGTATAGGTAGAAGGTGGCGGCGGATGCCGCTCATTCAATTGGTGATTTGATCTCGTCTTGGTCATAGATGGTCGGTGGCAGAAGGGTCAAACGGAGCTTGTTTGAGGTGTTTTTTGTCGTTCAACCGGCGATTATTGCTCGCGTTCGTATGGGTAAGTGGTATGGGGATGACATGGTCAGATTCGATGAACCCTGTTTCGTGATGCGAGGTGCATTCGGGTATTACCGCGGTTACATGGTCATAAGTGACCATCTGACGCAGAAGGGTCAGTCGGGAATGGCTTGCCGAGCATGAATCGACTGGATCGAGAGCAGACCCCGTGGACTGGCGCCGTGGCGCCGGCGGCGCGGCTTTGCGGGACGGACAGTGTCGCCGACCTGCTCAAGGACTGCGCCCGGATGGGGCTCCTGGACGAGTTGTGCGCCACCCTGGGACTGGAGGCCAGGCCCGACCAGCGTGCGGCCCTGCGCGCGGTGCGCGATCTGGTCTATGAGCTGGCCGGGGCCAGGAACCGCGATCTAGCAGTGGACGTGCTGATTCATGCCACGGGGATCGCCGAGTTCGACCAGTTGAGCCTGCGGGACTACGCCCGCAAGCACGGGCTATCCCACGAGGGATTCCGGAAGCAAGTCGCGGCCATGCAGCAGCGCTTGAACCTGCCCCGCCGAGCCATCCAGCAATCCGATGCGAACTGACGTGCAGCAACTCGTGGCGGAATTGCCCGGCAGCGGGATCGCCCACGCCGACCGGCTTGGTCTGGCGTTGGTCCCACATCTTGACCAAGTGGAATGGCGCGGTCTTGTGACCCACCTTGCTCGCCTGACCCGTACGACCACCGGGGCGCGACAGACCTTGACCGCCTGGCTGGGCGATGCGCTCGCCTACGGTGAAATCCGCTACCACGGGCGGATAACCACCTGTGCCGGCGAAGCGGGCCTGGAGCCGGGCACGTTGCGCAACGCCAAGATGGTGTGCTCCCGGATCCCCGTGTCATGTCGCCATGACGTCTTGAGCTGGACCCATCACTGCGAGGTGGGGCTGGCTTTCGCCGATCCCGCCGAGATCGAGCAGTGGCTGGCGTTGGCGGAAAGGGAGAAGCTATCGACTGCCGGACTACGCAAACGCATTCGGGCGCATATTGCAGGCCGCCGGCAGGATCAGGATGCTGCGGCTCACTCCGGATCGGTTGAAGCTTTTCAACTGATGCGCGAGGTGCGTGCCGCTTGTCGCACGCTCGATCAGCACCGCGACGTGTGGCAGCGATGGCCGTCCGGCACCGCCCGAATGGCACTGCAGGAGGCGAAGCCGTTGGCGGATTTCATCGACCGCCTTCGGGCTTGCGCTTTGGGAGGCTCGTCCGCGCCGCCGCGAGACATACAGGCCAATTGATGCCGGCGGGGAGGGCTAACGGACCGTCGTTCCGGCCATCACCCGCGAGCCGGCACCTTGAGCTTGGTTCGGATATGCACAGCCACCTCGGCGGTGTCGTAGTAAACGAAGTGCCCGAGCCGGTGATGCGGGATGCGCCGGAGTTTGGTCCATTCGCGTAGCGTGCGGATCGACGGCTCCTTGTCCTTGGGGAAGATCCCGCACAGGCGCAGGCCCGTGATGTCGGTGAGCTGGCTGCCGATGGAAGAATTGAGTGGTGTTTCCATGCCCTTCCTTTCCCGTCAACTCACGCGGCCGGCTTTTCCCGCGCCGAACTCGTCAGGTCCTGGGCAGGTGCACCGCCGAATGGCGCCACGACCGCCGCCGGCGCGGTGTGCTGCGGGAGAATGCCCCAAAACTGCTCCGCCTCCTCCTTGCTCTTCAGATCGAGGTAGTGCTTGCGGATGATGCTTTCGGAATTGCCCGCTTGCAGCGCCGCTTCGCCCATCGACCGGAATTTGGCTACGAACATCGAGATGAACGTGTGCCGCAGAACATCGTGCGTGAGGTCGAACGAGTCGATGACCTTGCGCCGCATTTTTGTCGCGTTGGTCGGGATGATAGAGAACCGATCCAACGGGTAGGCGCGCAGCCAAGCGGCAAGATTGGGCTGGATGGTCACAAGCCGCTTCATCCGGACCTTCGCCACTTCGGGCTCGATGTGGATCACCCCGGTATCGAGGCGGACATGCTCAGGCCGGAGTTTCGTGATTTCGCCGCAGAGCACGCAGGGTCGGATGCCGGCAAAGAGGCAGAGCGCGAAATAGGGCACCAACACGCCATCCCGGAACGTCTCCACGTGCGCCATGAGCTTGGCCGCCTGTTCGGCGGTGATCGTGATGGCCGAGCCACGGCGATGACTGATGCGGTGATGCGGGGTTTTCTCGATGGGGTTGGTGGTGATCCAGTCCTTCTGATATGCGAACTTGAAGAAGGTGGAGAGCACCGCGCGACGGTTGTTGTAGGTCTTAAGCGACGGTGCGTTCCGCTCCAAGTAGGCGATAAGCGAAGCGGCGGAAGTTTGCGCCAGTGTGAGCGCCGGAAACCGCATCTTGAAGGTCGCCAACTCATACTTGATCGATCGGAGTTGGCGTTCGGACAAAAGCGTCCGTTCGTGCTCTTTGCGCTTGGTGACGAAGTATTCGTCTACGGCGGCGACGAGCGGAACGTCCCGCTCCGGCTCGCGATAACTCGCGAGCGCGTAGTCGAGGTAGCAGGTTAGCGACCGCGGTCGGCCCGCGAGGCGGCGAAACACGGACTCCGCTTCGCGCAATTGGTCTTCGGTGAGAAACGTGGTCGCAGCGTGAAGGCCTGCGGCGGCCTGCAACGCCTTCAAGTCAAGCGCGGCCTTTTCGGCCGCGGCGGCTTCCCGGGTTTTGAAGTTCCTGCGGATGCGGAGGCCGTACAGCCCGCCCTCGACCCGCCAGGATGTGACTCCATTCCGATTCTCAAACCGGCTGACGGCAAACGTAGTGTGATGGCTCATGCTTAGGTTGCCACGTCAACTGGGCAACCTAGCTTCGCCAAAATGTTAGTCTCTGATCATCCGGGACTAAACTGGCGGGGCGGGCGGGGCTCGAACCCGCAACCCTCGGTTTCGAAGACCGATGCTCTATCCAGTTGAGCTACCGCCCCGGGAAATCGGCCGGGGCATCAGACGAACCGCAAAGGAGCGCGCCGGTCAAGGCCGGGTTGACATCGCGATCCTAGCCAACCGCTGACGTTACAGTCTGAACGATCGGTTTGCGTCTTGGCGGCTCCACGTTTCAATGAGTGTCCATGAAGCACTACGACTTTGCCGAGAAACTCCAGGAACTATGGAAGAAAGCCAACCGGCTTTACGGCCAGGGCCAACGCGGCGCCGCCACCTACTTCACCGCGGACGAGCAGGCCTTCCTCGCCGCCAATGGGCTCACCGCCCAGCATCTTTACGACTACGCGGAGGACTTCACCTCCGGCGGCGAGCCGACCTGGAACACCGCGCTCGCCATCGAACTCGTGCGCCGCGACTACTTCCTCAACGTCCAGGGCGGCCGGGCGTCGACCGTCGTGCTCGACGAGGCGAAGATGCCCGCCAAGACCGACGCCGCGCACGGCATCGCGTGGCTGCCGCGCATCATACCCAAGGCGAAGGCCAAGCTCCACGGCGAGCTGCCTCCGTCGCTCATGTACTGCTGCGGCGGCGACCGGAACTTCTTCACGACCCATGATATCCATCCGGCCGAGTTCCTGAGCCTGGTCTGGCGGCACGAGCACGATGACGCCGCCATCGTCGACTGGGTTGTGCGGCGCAGCGCGGCGAAGTAGGCAGCCGGGAATTTGCGCCGTCCGTTTGACTGGCGGAGATGCGCGAGCATCTTTGCCGCACTCCAGCGCATCCGTTCCTTGGCCTGCTTCGCGTCATGTCCTCATACAAACTGAACATCAACGGGCAATCTCGCACGGTGGAGGCGCCACCCGACATGCCCCTGCTGTGGGTCCTGCGGGACCTGCTCGACCTCAAGGGCACGAAATACGGTTGCGGCATCGGCCAGTGTGGCGCCTGCACCGTCCATCTCAACGGCGTGCCCTCCCGCGCCTGCATGACATCCGTCTCGACGGTCGCCCGCATGAAGATCACCACGATCGAGGGCCTCTCGGCGGACGGCTCCCACCCGCTGCAGCGGGCCTGGTGCGAACACGACGTGCCGCAGTGCGGCTACTGCCAGGCCGGACAGATCATGACCGCCGCCGCGCTCCTCGCCAACAACCCCGGTCCCACGGATGCGGACATCGACGACGCCATGACCGGCAACCTCTGCCGCTGTGGCACCTACCTGCGGATCCGCGAGGCCATCCACCACGCCGCGGCACTCGCGGCCGGCAAATAAGGAGGCGCCATGAACCCTTCCACGATTTCCTTCATGGACCGCCGCTCCTTCCTGCGCGTCTCCGGACTCGCCGGCGGCGGACTGCTGCTGGGGTTTTATCTGAAAACCGGCGCACGGGTGTTCGCCGCCGCCGCGGAGGAGGTTCCGGCCGGGTTCGCGCCGAACGCCTTCATCCGCATCACGCCCGACGGCGTGGTGACCCTCATCGCCAAGAACCCCGAGGTCGGGCAGGGCGTGAAAACCTCGATGCCCATGCTCATCGCCGAGGAACTCGACATCGATTGGAAAGACGTGCGCATCGAGCAGGCGCTCAGCGATCAGGCGAAATACGGCGCCCAATTTGCCGGCGGCAGTTCCGCGACCCCGATGCACTGGGACGACCTGCGTCGCGTCGGCGCCGCCGGCCGGCAGATGCTGGTGACCGCCGCCGCCCAGACGTGGAGCGTGCCGGAGTCTGAATGCTACACTTTATCCGGGGCCGTGTATCACCGGCCCAGCGGGCGCAAACTCACCTATGGCCAGCTGGCTGCCAAGGCCTCCACCCTGCCGCCGCCCGACCTCAAGTCGGTCGTGCTGAAGAATCCCAAGGATTACCGGATCATTGGCCAGCCGATCTCCGGCGTCGACAATCCCGCCATTGTCACGGGCCGGCCGTTGTTCGGCATCGACGTGCAGGTGCCCGGCATGCTCTACGCCGTGTTCGAAAAGTGCCCCGTCTTCGGCGGCAAGGTCGCAAGCGCCAACCTCGACCGCGTCAAGACCCTGCCCGGAGTGCGCCAGGCGTTCGTGGTCGAGGGTGGCAGCGACCTTCACGGCCTGCTTGGCGGCGTGGCCATCGTCGCCGACACGTGGTGGGCGGCGCGGACCGCGCGCCAGCAATTGCGCGTGACCTGGGACGAGGGTCCGACCGCCGGGCAGGGCAGCGAGGAGTTTGCCCGCCGCGCCACCGAACTCGCGCCACAGCCCGGCGCCAAGTCGCTTCGCAACGACGGCGATGTCGCCGCAGCGTTACAGGGTGCAGCCAAGGTCGTCGAGGCCGCCTACGCCTATCCGTTCCTCGCGCACGTCAATTTGGAACCGCAGAACTGCACGGCGCATTTTCATGACGGCAAGCTCGAGATCTGGGCGCCCTCCCAGAACCCGCAACCCGGCCGCGAACTCGTCGCGCACACCCTCGGCATGCCCGAGGGCGACATCACCATCCACATGACCCGCATCGGCGGCGGATTCGGCCGCCGGCTCATGAACGACTACATGGTCGAAGTCGCGTGGATCGCGAAGACCGCCGGCGTGCCCGTCAAGCTGCTCTGGACGCGGGAGGACGATCTCCAGCACGACTTTTATCGGCCCGCCGGTTTCCATTTTCTCAAGGGCGGCGTTGATGCGGCGGGCAAACTCATCGCCTGGCAGAATCACTTCGTGACCTTCGGCCAGGGCGAACATGCCGCCGACAGCGCCGGTCTGTCCGACAGCGAGTTCCCGGCGCGCTTCGTGCCCAACTTCAAACTCGAGACCACCTTCATGCCGCTCGGCGTGCCGACCGGGCCGCTGCGCGCCCCGGGCAGCAACGCGGTGGCCTGGGTCATGCAGTCCTTCATCGACGAGCTCGCCCATGCCGCGGGCCGGGATCCGGTGCAGTTCCGGCTCGATCTCCTGGGCGAGCCGCGCTTCGTGGGCAATCCCGACGGCCGCGGCGGCTACGACGCCGGCCGCATGCGCGGCGTCCTGCAGCTCGTCGCGGAGAAATCCGGCTGGGGCCGGACCGGGCCGAAGGGCCGCGGCCTGGGCGTGGCCTTCCATTTCAGTCACCGCGGCTATTTTGCCGAGGTGGCGGAGGTGAGCGTCGACGGGGGTGGCACGCTCAAGGTGCACCAGGTGTGGGTGGCGGCCGACGTCGGCAGCACGATCATCAACCCCAGCGGCGCCCTCAACCAGGTGCAGGGCTCGGTCATCGACGGCCTCAGCTCGGCCTTGCTGCAGGAAATCACCATCGACCGCGGCCGCACCCAGCAGGCCAATTTCGACACCTATCCGCTGCTGCGCTTTACCGACGCGCCACCGGTGGAGGTGCATTTTCTCAAGACCGACCATCCACCCACCGGTCTGGGCGAGCCGGCCCTGCCGCCGGCAATCCCCGCCATCTGCAACGCCATCTTCGCCGCCACCGGCAAACGCATCCGCACGCTGCCCATCAGCAAGACCGATCTGCGTCCCGCGTGAGCGCGGCAGCCGGCTGACTCCCGGCGCAAGTTCCGCGGGCATAGGATGCCCCAAATCGTGTCTGGTCGCTTGACCCGACTACCGCTTCACAGTGCAGACTGCCCGGGTCATGCACACGCTCACCCGCACCCACCACTTCACCGTGCCCGCCGCGCCAGCGCAGGTCTTCCCCCTGCTCTGCCCCGTGCGCGAGTACCAATGGATCGTCCACTGGCGCTGCGAGCTGCTCCACTCCGCGTCCGGCTTCGCCGAGGAGGACTGCGTTTTTCGCACCGCTTCGCCGCGCGGCGGCCCGATGACCTGGGTCGTCAGCCGCTACGAGCCTCCCGCGCGCATTGAGTTCATGTGCTTTGTCGCCGACGCGTACGTCTTCCGGCTCAGGATTGCGCTCGCCGCCGAAAGTGCCGCCACCCGGCTCGACTGGACGCGCCGCTGGCTGTCCACCGCCCCGGCCGGCGACGCCTGGCTCGCCGACTGGTCCGACGCGGAGGAGGAGAAGAGTATGGACTTCCTGCGCCGCGCGCTCACTCACTACCTCGCGACCGGAGAAATGTTGCGGCCATGACCATCAGCCAGCTCGCCAGAAAACACGGGCTCTCGCGCTCCACCCTGCTCTATTACGACCGTATCGGGCTGCTGAAGCCCGCCGGCCGCCAGGGCAACGACTACCGGCACTACTCGCCGGACAGCGAGAAACGCCTGCGCCAAATCCGCCTCTACCGCCAGACCGGCCTGCCGCTGGCCGGGATCCGCAAGATTCTGGAGCGGCCGAAGCAGGACCTCGCCGCTGCGCTCGAGCGCCAGCTTTACGAGGTGCTGGCCCAGATGGAGGCGCTGCGCGGCCGCCAGCGCGTCATCGTCGAGCTGCTGAAAAACCGCCGCCTGCTTGAGCAGGTGCGCAACATGGACAAGGAAAAATGGGTCGGGCTGCTCCGCGCCTCCGGTTTCACCGACGAGGACCTCGGCCGCTGGCACCGGGACTTCGAGCGCACCGACCCCGCCTACCACCAGCGCTTCCTCGAATTCCTCGGCCTGCCCCCGGAGGAAATCCGCGCCGTGCGCAAGCATTCGCGGCGGCCGTGAGCAAAACGACCGGCGCCTAGCCTGCATCCATCCCACCCTGTCCGTGTGATGGATGCACCCTGCGGGCCGACCCGGTCAAGGTTAACGAGACCTGATCTCTGCCAGCCGCGCAACGAACGCGGCGATCTTCGCCGGATCCTTCACGCCCGGCGAGGCCTCAATCCCGCTGTTTACGTCGACCAGGCGCGCGCCCGTAGCCTTTAGCGCGACGCTGATATTGTCCGGACTCAGTCCGCCGGCTAGGATCCACGTCTTCTCCGGGTGCAGTTCGCGATGCTGGCGGAATTTCGTCCAGTCCGCCGTCTGCCCCGAACCGCCAAATTTCTCGGCGTTAAAGGCATCGAACAGGAAGGTATCGGCCAGGGACAGCAGCGCCGCCGGCAGGGTGGCGGCCCGGGGCAGCCTCGGGGCCAGCCACAGGCGCTGGCGGCCGATCACGCCGGCCCAGGCGGCCACCGTCCCGGGTGCGAGATCATGAGGAAAATGAATCTGCACGAAGTCGAAGCCTGCGGCCGCAGCCTCCGTGAGCTCGGCGGTGGATGGCTCCACCATCACAGCCACCTTGCGGCGATCCGGCAAACGCGCCGCCATGGCGCGAAACCGCGCCAGCGTCACGTGACGCGGCGATTTCGCATGGAGCACAAAGCCGAGATAGTCCGCCCCGGCGCGGTCGGCCAGCTCCGCATCGACCAGCGAGGTGAGCCCGCAGACTTTCAACCGGATGCCATTGATCATAATTTAATTCCTCCGGCCCGGCCGTTCATCCGCTGGCCAGCTTGGCGAGCAGGGCGGTGACAAACGCGTCTTGCGTCGCCTCCGCCGCCTCGAAGTCCACCGGCACCCCGGCCTTGCGCATCGTTTCGCTGGTGAGCGGGCCGATGCTGCCGGCCAGCGGCACCTTCGCACCCGGGGCCGGTTGCAGCGCCGCCGCCTGCGCGGCAAACGCCTGGACCGCCGAGGAGCTGGCGAACAGGATCGCATCCGCGCCATGCGCGCGGAGCTCCTCGGCCGCGGGATTCCCGGCCAGGTCGGCCCGGACATTCTCGTAGACCTGGAGGCGGTCGACGATGGCCCGGGCCTGCTCGAGCTTTTTCACGAGGGCGTCGCGGTTAAGGTTGCCGGTGATGACCAGCACCTTCGCGTGGTCGAGGCTGCCCGTGGCGATCATCGCGTCGGCCAGCGCCTCGGAGGTGGCGGTCTCCGGGCAGATCTCGACCTCGAGGTGCAGGGCGCGCACGGCGCGGGCCGTGGCCTCGCCGACGCACGCAATGCGCATCACGCCGAGGGCGCGGAGGTCCCGGAACGCCTTGAGAAACAGGTCGAAAAAGTTGCGGACGCCGTTGGCGCTCGTGAACACCAGCCAGTCGTAGTGCCCGACCTCGGTGAAAATATCGACCGTCGTCTCGCGGTCCACGACCTGCCGGATTTCGACGAGCGGCAGCTCGATCACCTCGGCTCCGAGTTCCTCGAGCTTGCGGCGAAGCTCGCCGGCCTGTTCGCGGGCGCGCGTGACGACAACGCGTCGGCCGAAGAGAGGCAGCTGCTCAAACCAGTCGATCGCCGCGTGGTGGCGCACGACCTCGCCGACGAGGATGACGGCGGGCGCGCCGAGTTTTCTCGCCTCGACCAGGTCGGCGAGCGTGGCAGCGGTGGCAGCCACGCTGCGCTGACGGCCGAGCGAGGCCCACTGCACGGCGGCGGCAGGCGTGTCGGGGGCCAGGCCGCCGGCCATGAGTTCGGAAAGGATGAGGCGCAGGTGACCCATGCCCATATAGACGGCCAGCGTGGCGTTGGTCAGCGCGCCGTACTTGCGCCAGTCGACCGCGAGGGTGTGCTTCTCCGGGTCCTCGTGACCGGTGAGGAAAATGAGCGACGAGCTGGTATTGCGATGCGTCAGCGGAATGCCGGCATAGGCGCCCGCGGCGAGGGCCGCCGTGACGCCTGGCACGACCTCGAACGGAATGCCGTCGGCGGCGAGCCGGCGCACCTCCTCCCCGCCCCGGCCGAAGACGAAGGGATCGCCCCCCTTGAGGCGCACCACGCGCCGGCCGGCCTTCGCCCGTGCGACCAGCAATGCCTCGATCTCCTCCTGCGGCAGCGCGTGCAGCTGCGGCCGCTTGCCGACGTAGATCTTTTCGCAGTCCGTCCGGCACCACGCCAGCATGTCAGGGTGGACGAGGTAGTCGTAGACGACCACGTCGGCCGAGGCGATGAGCTCCTTCGCGCGGAGGGTGACGAGACCGAGGTCACCCGGCCCGGCGCCGACGAGATGGACGAAACCCTGAATCATGGCAAAAAGGTGGAGGCGTTGAGGAAAGTGCGAGGCGGGATTAAAATCGACTCCGCCGCCTCCATGCAAAGTTCTTTTCTCATCGCGGACGCCGCCGGCAGGAGGCCCGCCCCGGTCCGGCGCTCAAGTCCAGCTGGCAAAACGTGCCATTCCTCCTAACTGTTCAGGGCATGGATTATCGCAAACTCGGCCGCACCGGCCTCAAGGTCTCCGAGCTCTGCCTCGGCACGATGCAGTTTGGGTGGACGGCGGACGAAACTGCGGCATTCGCCATCATGGACGCCTACCGGGAAGCCGGCGGGAATTTCATCGACACCGCCGACATCTACACCACGTGGCACGCCGCGGGACTGGCGGGGGGCGGGGCATCGGAGGAGATCATCGGCCGCTGGCTGAAGGCGCGCGGCGGCCGGGCCGACGTGGTCCTTACCACCAAGGTGCGCGGCAAAATGTGGGAGGGGCCCAACGGCGAGGGCCTCTCGCGCTCCCGGGTGATCCGCTGCTGCGAGGACTCGTTGCGCCGTTTGCAAACCGACTACCTCGACCTCTACCAATGTCACTGGGCCGACCTCAGCACGCCCATCGACGAGACGCTGGGTGCGCTCAACGATCTCGTCCGCGCCGGCAAGGTGCGCTACCTCGGCGCCTCCAACTATCCCGCATGGCGGCTGATGGAGGCGCTCTGGCAGAGCGACCGGCACGGCTACGCCCGCTTCGACTGTTATCAACCGGAATACAATCTGATGGAACGCGCGGGTTTCGAGATCGAGGTCCAGCCGCTCTGCCGGCATCACCAGCTCGGCGTGATTCCGTATTCACCCATGGCCGGCGGCTTCCTCACGGGCAAATACCGCCGCGGCGCGCCGCCGCCGGCCGGCGCCCGCGCCAAGGCGGTGTCGGAAGCCTACCTGAACGAGCACGGCTGGGCCGTCATTGATGCGCTCGCGGCGATCGGACAGGCGCACAACAAGACGCCCGGCCAGACCGCGCTGGCGTGGCTGCTGACCAACCCGGTGGTCACGGCGCCGATCGTTGGCGCCAACCGCGCCGACCAGCTCCGCGAATCCCTCGGAGCCGTGGGCTACCGGCTCGACGCCGGCGAAATGACCCGGCTCAACGAGCTCACAAACTATCCGAAAAACTGGCGGCCGGTCTGGGATTGAGCACTGTCTGGAAACCATCCCATGAGCACCCCGGAATCCACCAGCTACAACGCCGTCCTCGCCGGCCGCGAGGAAATCAACGCCCAGCTGCAGGTCATGCGCGTCCAGCCCGACGCCCCGCTCTTCGACTTCAAGCCCGGCCAGTTTGCCGTGCTGGGCCTGCTGGGCCGCGAGGCCCGGGTGCCCGAGGCGGATGACGAGGAGCCGCCGGCCGAGCCCGACAAGCTGGTCAAGCGCGCCTACAGCATCGCCTCGTCCAGCGTGGAAAAGCATTACGTGGAATTCTATGTCACGCTGATCACGAGCGGCCAGCTCACCCCGCGCCTGTTCGCCCTGCCCTATGGCGGTCGGCTGTTCCTCGGCCCCAAGGCCAGCGGCATGTTCACGCTGGACCGCGTCGCCCCCGGCAAGTCGGTGATCCTGATCGCCACCGGCACCGGCCTGGCGCCCTACATGTCGATGCTCCGCACCATGCTCGTGGGCGACACCTCGCGCCGTTTCGTGATCCTGCACGGCGCGCGCTACAGCTGGGACCTGGGCTACCGGGGCGAGCTGGAAAGCCTCGCCCGCATCCGTCCGAACTTCATCTACATTCCGTCGATCACCCGCCCTGACGAGGATCCGCATTTCCGCGGTCACACCGGCCGGATCCAGACCCTGCTCGAAAAAGGCATCGTCGATCTGCTGGGCGGCGTGCCGCTCGATCCGGCGCAGGCGGACGTCTTCCTCTGCGGCAATCCGGACATGATCCAAACGGTGAAGGAAATTCTGGCTCCCCGCGGCTTCACCCCCGACCACGGCAAGCAGGCCGGCACCATCCACATCGAGGAATACTGGTGATCCACCGCGGGTTGTCAGCGGCGGTCAAGGATTGCCGCCTCTTCATTCGCCTTATCACTATCTGGCTGGAACCTGCGGGGCCGCGGCGTATCATAAGCGATCCCGGAGCCGCTATGGGCAACCGGGCCTTATGTCATCCGGCCGGGCATACTTCGTACTGTCTTCTGCCGCGGATCTCCGCGGCGCGCCGTATTTGCGGGACGGCGCGGTCGGTTGGGCCCGGCTTGCCGCGTTGATCCTCGGCGCGGGCTGCCTCGCAGGAGCCTTGGACGCGGCCGCGCCTGCCCAAGGGCAGACAGGTACGAAGGCATCCGCGGAGCCGCCGCCGGCCGTGCAGAGCGCGCCCTTCGCGTTTCCCACCGACGACCGGGAGTTGCTGGCGCTCGACGACGAGATGCAGCGTTTCTTTTCCGCGCGCATTGAACTCAACACCAGCGAGTCAGCCCGCCTCAAGCAGATCGTCGCCGCCATTCTGGGAGTAGAGGGCCTGCACTATGACTATGAGAAAGACGGCAACTATTCCGTCCGTGAAACTTGCCGCCGTCGCCGGGGCAACTGCCTCTCGTTCGCCCTGCTCGCGGTGGCCGTGGCCCGCACGTACGGCCTCACCGCCTGGTTTTGCGAGGTCAACACGTACCCCCGGTGGGACCGGTCCGGCAAACTCATCACCGAGATCCGCCACCTGAATGTCCGGATTCGGGCGGGAACGGAGCAATTTGTGCTCGACCCGGTAGGCGAAGCCGAACGGGAGGGTCCCGTCGCCACCACGAAAGCGGTATCCGACGCACGCGCCTTCGCCCACTTCTACAACAACCTGGCGGTGCTGCGGCTGGGGAAAGGCGCCTCCGCTGAGGCGCTGGCGTTGTTCGACCGCGCACTGGCGGCCGACCCCACCGCCGCCTTTGTGTGGGCGAACAAAGGTTCCGCCCTGCGGTTGGCGGGCGACTACGCGGGCGCCAACGACTGCCTGGAACGAGCCATCAGGGAGGATCCCGCGGAACTCGCGGCGCTCAGCAACCTCGCAGACCTCTACATCCAGACCGGCCGGCTCAAGCAGGCGGCCCAGTTGGAAAAGAAGGTGGAGCGTTACCGGGCCAGGAATCCCTACTATCTGAGCTTCCTCGCGAACGCCGAATATGCGCGCGGCCAGTACCTCGAGGCCGAGGGGCATCTCCGGCGGGCCATCACGATCAAGGACGACGAACCCGAATTCTACGAGCTTCGCATCCTCGTTGCGCAACGCCTCGGGCGGACCGCCGACGCGCAACGCTGGGCCGCCAAGCTGCAGGCTCTGCGGGCCCAGCCCGGCCAGGAGCAACCCGCCCCCTGAGCGATTGCTGGAAGCAGGAGACTTTGTTGCACGGATCTCCTGCGCCTGCGCCGGTCATTCACTGATCTGCCAGGTGGACCTCTGCAAAATCCGTTCCGCTGCGTTCACCGGTTGGTCGAAATCCTCCGGCGTGAGTGGCCGGGTCCACGAGCCGGGCTATTCGGGGAAAACATGCAGCATGTCGGGGGTCGCATGCGCCGCGAAGGCGAGCTGGCAGCCGTCGCCGGGCTACAATTGCGGAACTGACATTGCGCCGCCATTGGCTACACCAGTGGTCGGTGAAGAGGTCAACGGAATCGCTCCTGCTCGTTCTATTTCTGGGCGCGCTGCTCGGGACCGCCGGGTGCGTTGAGAATACCGTGCCGCAGGTGCGTCCGACAGCCTGGGCGGCGCCAGTCAACACAACTTCGCTCGCGAATGCCTATCGGGTGAGCGACGAACTTTTCCGCTGCGCACAACCCGACGCCTCCGATCTCGGCGACCTGCAGACGCTGGGCATCCGCTCGGTGCTTGATCTGCGCGCCTATCACACCGACTCGCCGGTCTTTGCCAAAAACGGGCTCACTCTGCTGGCCGAACCTATGAACGCCGGCGATGTCACAGTGGCCCAACTCGCCGCCGCGCTGCGCAAGTTTCGCGCCGCACCGAAACCCGTGCTGGTCCATTGCTGGCACGGGAGCGATCGCGCGGGCGTGTTCGTCGCGGCCTACCGCCTCGTTTTTCAGGGTTGGACGCGCGAAGCCGCGCTGGACGAATTCCGCCACGGCGGTTTTGGCTTCAGTGAAATGTGGTACCCCAACCTCGTCCAGCTGCTCGAAACCCTCGACGTCGCGGACCTGCGGCGACAGGTGGAACGCTAGAACTTTTCGCGCGATGCGCGGGAGCTTCGCTCCGACCGTTGGTCAATCACCCGCGGGCATTACAGACCCAGCGTTTGCAGGATCCGTTCCACTGCGTTCACCGGCTGGTCGAAATCCTCCGGGGTGAGCGGCAGGGTTCGCGCGCCGGTTTTTTCGTGGAAAACGTATAGCGTGCCGGGGGTCGCATGCGCCGCGAAGGCGAGCTGGCAGCCGCCGCCGAGCCTTCGCTGCAGCGCACGCTCCAGCGCGAGTTGCCGCGCGGTGGCGGCGTCGAGCGCCGGGGCCAGCGACGCCGCGTCCTCCAGGCGGCACTGCACGGCGATGGCGCCCTGCCCCACCGCCGGCACCATCTGCTTGAAATCCAGAAACCGGAACTCCACGCCGGACCACGACTCGAACCCCAGCCGCTTCAGGCCGGCGGCCGCCAGCACGGTCGCGTCGGCCGCGCCGCAGGAGATTTTCCTGAGACGCGTGTCCACGTTGCCGCGGATCTCGGTGAACGCCGCCCCCGGATACATCCGGGCGATCTGCAGCCGCCGCCGCGGGCTGCTGGTGGCGATGGTCAGCGGCGTGCGCACGCCCGCGCGCAGCACCAGCACGTCGCGCGGATCCTCGCGCGGCAGGTAGCCGGCGATGACCAGGCCCGCGGTCAGCTCATTGGGCAGGTCCTTCGAGCTGTGCACGGCCGCCTGCGCCTCGCCGCTCAGCAGCGCCTGCTCCAGCTCGGCGGTGAAGAGCCCCTTGCCACCCTGCTTCTCCAGCGACCACTCCCGCTTGCGGTCGCCGGTGGTGACAACCTTGAGCAGTTCGCACGCGACGCCCGGGAGGTACGACCGCAGCCGCATGGCCACCAGCTTCGCCTGGGCGAGCGCCAGCGGACTCTTGCGGGTGGCGAGGATGATTTTGTTCAAAGTAGCGAGTAGTGAGTAGCGGGTAGTGAGTAGGATGAAAGCGATGCCCGCTCCTCTCTACTCGATGCTCGCTACTTCAAATCAGTATGCGGCCTGGACGCCCTTGATGTTCTTCTTGGTCATCCACGGCATCATCGCACGGAGGCGCCGGCCGGTCTTTTCAATCTGATGCTTTTCGCCGGCCGCGAGCAGCCGGTGATAGTTCTTCAAGCCACCCTGGTATTCCTTGACCCACTCCTGCGTGAACTTGCCGGACTGGATCTCCTTCAGGATCTTTTTCATCTCGGCCTTGGTCCGCCGGTTGATGATGCGCGGGCCGCGGGTGATGTCG
>Ga0265323_10000869_pt1 | contig 16030 bp, 14 predicted proteins | sample 41225metaG_FD_193580 | JGI IMG/M metagenome (GOLD analysis project Ga0265323, IMG submission 193580) | Rhizosphere microbial communities from Carex aquatilis grown in University of Washington, Seatle, WA, United States - 4-12-25 metaG | ecosystem: Host-associated > Plants > Roots > Rhizosphere...
GGATTTTTTCGCGAATGTAATTTTTGACTTCGGCGGAATTTCCGCCCTGCGCCATCAGGTCCTTGTAAATGTTGCTGATGCGCAAGTGGGGGATGTGCTCGTCGTTGGTCGTCACGATGAAATCATCACCGGCCTTATGCACAAAAACTTCGGGCAAAATGTATTGATTTGCGTCCGGCAAAAAGGCGCGCCCGGGACGCGGTTCCAAACGTCCGATGCGGCCCATGGCCTCCTGCGCCTCATCAACACTGCAGCCGGTGCCGCGCGCAATTTCCGGGATGCGCCGTTTGCCCAGCGCGTCCATGAAATCGCGCACGATGCGATATTCGAGCGATTCCTGCCGGCCGGCGCGTTCAAGTTGAAGCAGCAGACATTCGCGCAAGTCGCGCGCGCCCACGCCCGGCGGATCGAAGGTCTGGATTACCTTGAGGACTTCGGCAATTTTATCCGGCGCCAAATTGTTGGCCGCCGCCATCTCTTCCACGGTGGACTTGAGGTAGCCGTAATCATCAATGTTGCCAATGATCAACTCTGCGATCCCGCATTGCTCATCGTTCAAGTCGGTCTCCCGCGCCTGGTCCATCAGCATTTGGGTGAAGGAAATTCCCACCGCGAGCGAGTCGAACATGAACTGGCGTTTTTCCTCCTCTTCGGCGGTCTGGCGGATGGGAATGTTGGTCGCCGAAAAATGATCGCGCCATTCCTGGTCCAGTTGCACGAGCTTGTCGAATTCCGCCTGAAAATCGTCCTGGGGGGCTTCGGAAGCTTTTCCCGACACGGAATCCAGCGCCACATCTTCCGTGGGTTCAGCCGGGTCGGGCGGTTCGGCCACTTCATCGGAATCGCGTTCCGATTGGTCGCGCAGATCAATTTCCTCCGGCGCCATTTCCTCCAGCACGGGATTTTGCTGCAATTCCTGTTCGACGAGCGCCTTGAGTTCGAGGGTCGGCGCCTGCAGCAACGCCAGCGATTGCTGGAGTTGCGGCGCGAGCACCAACGACTGCGTCAGGCGCGTGGATAGTTGCAAGCCTTGTGCCATTTGCTATTTCAAGATAGACCGGTTTTAAACGACTACAAGCAAAAAGTGGCACGACTTTCGCTGCATGGACAAAACCCAAGGAAAAGCTGGATTCCGCCGCCCGCCGATTGCATCTTGGAAGCATGAAATTGATACTTTCGACGCACAACATCAGACTGACCAAGGCCATCGAGGATCATGTCATTAAACAACTGGAGAAACTCGACCATTTTGACAAGCGCACCATTGATGCGCGGGTGACGCTCGAACACGATCATACCCGCGCCACCGGAAAACAATTATCCTGCTCCATTCGCCTGAGTGTGAGCGGGCCTGATCTTTTTGCCGAGCACGTCGAAAGCGATCTTTACGCGGCCATTGACAAGGTCACCAAAAAAATCGAGCAGCAAATCCGCAAACGCCACAACAAGTGGAAGACCCGCAAACACAAGATTGCCGCGCGCAGCAAGCAGACCCGCCAGGAAGCGGAACCGGAGTAAGCGTTGAACGTTGATTCGTCGGTCGCTAAATCGTATTAACCAGTCCAACGATTTGACGACGAACGATTCAACCGCGATGATCTTCCGCGCCCGCACGATTTTGCCGGTCTCGCAGCCGCCCATTGAAAACGGCGCGGTGGTCATTTCCGGAAATCGCATTCGCGCGGTGGGCTCATGGCCAGACCTGCGGCCGCGCGCCACCGGAAAAATTTCCGACCTCGGCGAAGTCATTCTGCTTCCCGGCCTCATCAACGCCCACTGCCACCTCGACTACACCGACATGGCCGGGATGTTGCCGCCGCCGAAAACATTCACCGACTGGATTCCGCTCATCCTTTCCGCCAAATCCGGATGGGGCTATTCCGACTACAAGCGCTCCTGGTTGAATGGCGCGCGAATGCTCGCGCGCACCGGCACGACCACGGTCGCGGACATTGAAACCGTGCCCGACCTCTTGCCGGAAGTTTGGGACGCCACGCCGTTGCGCGTCTTTTCGTTTCTCGAAATGACCGGCATCCGTGCCCGGCGCGACCCGGCAACAACTCTCCGCGAAGCCGTCGAAAAGATTGATTCACTTTCACACCCGCGCTGTTCCGCCTCGCTTTCGCCGCATGCCCCCTACTCCACCGTGCCCGAGCTGCTCCGCCTCAGCGCGCGTGCCGCCCGTGAGCGCGGCCGGCGGCTCTGCATTCATGTCGCGGAATCCGCGCAGGAATTTGAAATGTTCATGCGCGCGCGCGGCGACATGTTCAACTGGATGCAGCGCAACGCCCGCGACATGTCCGATTGCGGCCTCGGCTCGCCGGTCAAACATCTCGCCCGCAACCAAACGCTCGGCGAAAATCTGCTCGCCATTCACGTCAACGTGCTGGCGCGCGGGGACGCCACCTTGCTCGGCCAACATCGCGTTCACGTGGTTCATTGCCCGCGCAGCCATGATTATTTCCGTCATCCGCCGTTTCTGCGCCAGCGGCTCGCCCGGGCCGGCGTCAACATCTGCCTCGGCACGGACAGCCTGGCCACCGTTCGCAAAATCAGAAAACAGAATCCCGAACTCAGCATGTTCGAGGAAATGCGCGAGCTGGCGGCCAATGATCCGAAACTCCCGCTGGCGGAAATTCTGCGCATGGCCACGGTCAACGGCGCGCGTGCACTCGGCCGGGCCGGCCAGATCGGCGAGCTTTCAAAAAATGCCCTGGCCGATTTGATTGCCATCCCCGCCAGTGTAAAACCCGGCGAAGCCTGTGAAGCCGTGCTGGGGCACGACGGCCCGGTTTGCGCCAGCATGATTGATGGGGATTGGGTCATTCCACCACAAAGCTCGTGAACCACTTCGACCGGGAACTGACCGAACGCCTTGAAGCCTTGCACACGCAAGGTTTGCACCGCGTACTGCGCCGCGTGGAGTCGCCGCCCGGCACGCGCATCCAGATCGGCGGCCGGACGCTGCTGAATTTTTCATCCAACGATTATCTCGGCCTCGCCAACGATCCGGTTTTGAAGGCAGCGGCAATCCAGGCCGTGAAAAAGTTCGGCGCGGGCGCCGGCGCGTCCCGGCTGATTTGCGGTTCGCTGGCGCCGCATCACGAACTGGAAGCAGCGCTCGCAAATTTCAAGGGCGCCGAAGCCGCACTGAGTTTCTCGACCGGCTATGCCACCGCCATCGGAACCATCTGCGCGTTGCTCGGCAAGAATGACATCATTGTTTTGGACAAACTCGTTCACGCCTGCATCGTGGATGCCGCCCGGCTCAGCGGCGCAAAAATTCGCGTTTTCGCCCACAACGATCTGGACGGTTTGGAGAAAATACTGAAATGGACCCGGAGGGGCGGGCTCTGCGAGACCCAAACAAAATCAGGAACTCGTGCAATTCATTCCTCCGAAAGACGCACGCTCATCGTTACCGAAAGCATTTTTTCGATGGACGGCGATGCCGCGCCATTGCGCGAAATCGCGGCGCTCAAGGAAAAATATGGCGCGTGGCTGATGGTGGACGAGGCGCACGCGACCGGGCTTTACGGAAAAAATCGCCGCGGCCTGGCGGAAGAATCCGGCGTGAACGGCCAGATCGAAGTTCAAATGGGCACGCTGGGCAAGGCGGTGGGAGCTTCAGGCGGTTACATTTGCGGCTCGCGCCCGTTGATTGATTTTCTCGTCAACCGCGCCCGCACTTTCATTTTTTCCACCGCGCCGGTTCCAGCCGCCGCCGCCGCGGCCACCGCCGGGGTTCGCGTTATTCAATCCAGTGAGGGTGAACGGCGGCGAAAATTGCTCTGGACACGGATTGATGAACTTAAATCGAAAATCGAAAATCGAAAATCGGAAATTCCCGGTGCCATCATCCCCATTTTAATCGGCGATGAGGCCCGGGCGGTGGTGGCTTCCGCCGCATTGCGCAACCGGGACATTTTTGTTCCGGCGATTCGTTATCCGACTGTGGCTCGCGGCAAAGCGCGTTTGCGTGTGACCCTGACCGCGACTCACACGCAAGATGACATTTCACAACTGGTTGCGGCATTGCAGTCCATCCGCCATCACAAATGAACAAGCTCGCCAAACTTGACCATCAGTTCGTCTGGCATCCCTTCACCCAGATGCGCGACTGGCTGAAGCGCGAGCCGGTGATCATTGTCGCGGGCAAGGGCGCGGTTTTGCGCGACATGCATGGACGCGAATATCTCGACGCGAATTCTTCGATTTGGACAAATCTGCACGGCCACAATCACCCCAGGATCGACGCGGCGATTCAGCGACAGCTCAAAAAAATCGCGCACAGTTCGGCGCTCGGCGTGGCCAATGAACCGGCGAGCCTGTTGGCGGCAAAGCTGGTCCACGCAGCGAATTTCATTTCTACCGGAGGGACGAGTTACACGAGTCCCCATTCAAAAAAAGCGAAGTCAGGGGCTCGTGGAATTCGCCCCTCCGAAGTTTGGTTGGAAAAGGCCTTCTTTTCCGATAATGGTTCGACCGCGCTCGAAGTCGCGCTCAAGCTCGCCTACGAATTTACCCGGCGCAGCCGGCCCGCAAGTCGCCGTCAAATTGAACCGCGTTTCCTGTCACTCGCAGGCGCGTATCACGGCGACACCGTCGGCGCGGTTTCGCTGGGTCACATCGATTTGTTTCACAAAAGTTATTCCGGTTTGCTGTTCAAGACGGACCAGGTCATGTCGCCGTATTGCTACCGGTGTCCGTTTAATCGAGCCAGGCCGGAACGAGCCGACGCCCGTGAATATCGCCAATGCAACTGGGAATGCGTCGATTTGGTGGAAAAGAAATTCACCGCGCAAAAACGAAGGGCGAATCCCTACGCGGCGTTCGTATTCGAGCCATTGATGCAAGGCGCGGCCGGAATGATCCCGCAGCCTCCCGGCTGGCTGCGGCGGGTGACGGAAATCGCGAGCCGCCACGGCGCATTGCTCATCGCCGATGAAGTAATGACTGGTTTTGGGCGGACAGGATTTTCTCCCTCAACCCTCAACCCTCAACCCTCAACTGTTTTGTTTGCCTGCCACCACGAGGGCGTGCAGCCGGATTTTCTGTGCCTGGCCAAGGGCCTGACCGGCGGCTATCTGCCGATGGCGGCGACATTGACGACGCAAAAGGTGTTCAATGCCTTTCTGGGTGAATACGGGGAATTCAAAACCTTTTTCCACGGCCACAGTTATACAGCCAACCAACTCGGTGCGGCGGCGGCGCTGGCGAACCTGGAAATTTTACAGAGCAACCAAACCATTCGCGCGCGGCAAATTCTCGAAAATAATCTGCGCGACGAATTGCAAACGCTTTGGTCGCTGCCCAACGTTGGCGACATCCGGCAGGTTGGTTTGATTGCCGGCATTGAGTTGGTTCGGAACTGGCGGACGCGCAAGCCGTTTGATTTGCGGGAACGCGCGGGCATTCGCGTTTGCGAAACAATGGCGCGGCGCGGGGTGCTCACGCGGCCCGTTGGCAACGTCATCGTGCTGATGCCGCCCTATTGCACGACCCCGGCCCAGACGCGGAAGATGGTCCGCGCGGTTTTTGATTCAGTCCGCGAAGTTTTTGGCCGCCGGTTCTTGTAGCAGCGTACTTGAGTCCGCTCACTCTTCTGGTATGAAAATCAGAGCCGACTCACGCCGGCTGCCACGGTCCAAGAGGACAAGCCGCATTCTGTTCGTCCAGTTTTATTTACGATTAGCGCCGGATGATTTATGATGCGCACATGGACTTGGCTGTAAATTTGGAAACGATCCGTCAACGGATTCGCGCCGCGTGCGGGCGCGCCGGGCGCAACCCGGATTCCGTCAGTTTGCTGGCGGTCACAAAATCGCATCCGCCGGAAGTGGTGCAGGCGGCGGCGAAACTCGGCCTGATTTTGTTTGGCGAGAACAAGGTGCAGGAAGCGAAGGCAAAGATTCCACTGTGCCCCGGCAATTTGCGCTGGCACATGATTGGCCATTTGCAGTCGAACAAGTGCCGCGACGCGGTCGAACTTTTCAGAATGATCCAGAGCGTGGACAGCCTGCCGCTCGCGCAGGAAATCAACAAACGCGCGGAGCAGGCGGCCAGGACCATGCCGATTCTGCTGGAAGTGAACGTCGCCGGTGAAGCCAGCAAGTTTGGTTACCGGCCGGAACAACTGCTGGCGGAACTCAAGGAACTTAATGCGCTGCCGCGAATTGAAATTCACGGTTTGATGACGGTGCCGCCGTGGTCGGCGGAAGCAGAAAAGGCGCGTCCGCATTTTCGCCGGTTGCGCGAGTTGAAGCAACGTGCCGAGGCGGTGCTCGGCGCTCCGCTGCCGCATTTGAGCATGGGCATGAGCGGCGATTTTGAAATTGCGATTGAAGAAGGCGCGACGATGGTGCGCATCGGCACGGAGTTGTTTGGGCCGCGGACAACAGCCAGGCCGCGCGCGGAGGCGGATTAAACTTCAAATGTTCTCTTATCCGGTTGTCGTGTCGAGTCTGCGGCTTGATTTGTCCGGCGCACAGCGCCGACACCACAGCAAATTCATGCACTAAATTTTACTGCATTTTAAGTGAAATGGGTTAGCTTGAATTGATGACCATTGATTCATTCAAACGCGAAATTGCCGCCGCCGTCAAAACCTACGACAAATTCGTCGTGTGCCTTGAGAAGACGCCGGAGGATTTTGAAGTGTCGCTGGTCTCGCTGATGGCCAAGGCGATCAAGGCCTATGAAAGTCGCGGCCCGGGTCTGCGTCACGGCATCGCGCTGGACAACCAGATGACGGTCATTTTAAGCCAGGGTGACGACGACCGGCCGTTGTGCGGCATTTATTTCAATCTCCATTCGCCCTACCAGAAGAACACGCTCCCCAAGACGGTGAAAGCGTTCACCGAGAAATCACAAAAAAAAGAAGGCTGATTTTTTCGGAGGACGATTGTTTCGGAAGGGCGAGTTACACGAGTCCCCAACTCACAAAACCGGAATGGGGCTCGCAGAGCTCGCCCCTCCGACAAAAAGTTATCGATCGCGCACTTCGTCGCCGACCTCGGCTTCGCCGGTGACCAGATCGGCAACGATGTTGTTCTCACGCTGCGGACCGGTGATTTTGACTTCGCCGACTTTCATGCCTTCACGATACAGAAAAAGGCCTTGCTCCAGTTTGGGCATCTGGCCGACGGGAAAACCCAGCACGACAAAACGTCCGGAGGCATTGTATGAAACGACCCTGGCGGTGAGCGAATTGTCGGGCGTGACAATGGGCTGCGGAGCAACGGCGGCGGGTGTGGCGCGTTTGGCGCTGGGCGCGGGCCGGTGATACAGGCATCCGGCCGTCAACATTCCGGCGATGACGATTGTCAACGGCATGAGCGAATTCATGGCGACAGTTAAGCGCGCGATGGCGCCCAGGTCAATTCACGATTCACATATTCATTCAATTCAACCACGGATGAACTTGGCGCGACAATGACCGCAGCCAAACGCCTGGAAGCCTTAACGCCGAGATGCAGAGGACGCCGAGAATCGCGGAGAAAATTATACTCTGCGAAACTCTGCGTTCTCCGCGCCTCTGCGTTAAAATGATCTGTGATTGCGGCCAAAGGCCGCGTCAGGTTTATCCGTGTCCTTCTGTGGTCAAAACTCAGGGCGTACTTTCCGTGATCACGGTGTCGCTGTCCTCGTAGGCGGGGGCGCAGCAGCAGAGCAACCGCAGCGCTTCGTTGCCGTTGTTCCAAAGCTTGTGTTTGCGGCCGGGCGGAATGGCAATGGCGTCGCCGGTTTTCACGTCGCAAATTTCGCCTTCGATGCGCATCCGTCCCGTGCCGTGCGTGATGTAATATATCTCCTCGGTCTGGACGTGATAATGTTCCTGGGTGCTGGCGCCGACCGGAACGCACGCCTCCGCCAGGCTTTGGTTGCGAATAACGGAATTGCGGTGCGCCAGCAATTCGCGGATTTCCGAGCCGTCCTTGGTGATAAAAGACGGCACTTCGTTGAGATTCTTGATATCCATAATTGTTTTCTTTCGTCCTCGCTCTCGTCCTCGCCCACGAATTGTCGAAAAGCCCCATTCGATTACGAGAACGAGGACGATTTTAAATCAAAATCCCTCCGGCACCCCAAATATTTTCGTCCAATTCGCCTGCCCCAGCACAACACCGACAACGATCAAAGCCATGGCCGTCCAAAACGTGGGTGTGACCGGCTCGTGCAAAAAGAACCACGCCCAGGCCATCGTGCTCAACGGAATGAGATTGTTGAACAGCATCACCTGGCTCGTGCGCCAATGCCGGAGCGCGTCGTTCCAGAGCGCATAGGCAATCACGCCGCCGAATACGATGCAAAATGCCAGCACCCCCAGAATCCCGCCGGTGATGGGAATGCCGCGCGCAAAATAGATTTCGGCCAGCCCAAACGGCATCAGCGCAATCCCCGACATCCACATCGTATGCGCCGCGACTTCCGCCCCGTTCAAGCTGGCGCTTAAAATTCGCATTTGATGGCTGAAAGTTGCCCACAAAATACTCGCGGCCAGCCCAAGAAACTCTCCGACCAGGTCCAATTTTGCCGTTCGCACCGCCGGCCAGAACAGAACCAGCACACCGGCCAGCGCCAGCAACGCCGCTCCGTAACGCCGCGCGCTGGCCCGCGTCCGCTGCGGCCGTTCCTCCCACAACAAAGTCCAGACCGGCGACGCTCCCAGATACAAAGCCACATGCGAAGCCGCGGTCAGGCGCAAGGCCCAGTTGAAGGCGACGATATACACCGCGAGACACAACCCGCCGCGCCACCACAACTGCCGCCGCAGTCCGGAGGACAACGGGCGATATTCACCGAGCCACGAAGTGAAGCGCAGCACCGCCAGCAGCAGCCACCCGGCCAGGAGAAAGCGGATGCCGCCGGTCCAGATGGGCGGCCACGCGGCGACCAGCCACTTGGTTCCCGCGTTGTTGCCGCCCCACAAAAAAATCACGAACAGGAGGCTGGCGGCGGTGACGGCGTTATTTTTTGGCTGCAACACCCGGCGAGTAAGCCAATGCACGTGCCCGTTGCCAATGAAATTTATGCCGCATTCCCCCACGACAACAACGCCATCCTTTGATACGGTGCCGTAGTTCCATTGCCATCGTTCAAATATTTTACGTTTTGGATGTTCCAAGCAAAAAAAGAGATTTAATTGTAATGTCTCAATAAAATGGTGTAACTTTCACTTATGCCGATGGGTTCCCTAAAGATAGTGTTATTGGGGTTGACGATTCTTCTGGTCGCAGACGAATTGCAGGCTGACCCACTGAATCAATGGACCTGGCGTTTTCCTTATCCGCAAGGTTACACGCTTGATGCTGTTGCTTATGGTGACGGACAATTTGTTGCGGTTGGCGACAATGGAACCATTATCACCTCGCCTGACGGTTATAATTGGATAAATCGAAGTTACGGCATTTTCCCCTTCTTGCGCGGCGTTGCCTATGCGGACGGTGAATATGCGGCTGTGGGAGACGGCGGTGTCATTATTGTTTCATCAAATGCGGCAACATGGACGCAAATAACGTCCGTGACCAGTGATACGCTTTACGGCATTGCGGGTAATTCCTCATGGCGTTCCAATGGGTTGCCACAATTTCTAGCTGTGGGTGATTCCGGGACAGCGGTAATATGCTCTAACGGCACCAGTTGGTCGGTTGCTTCCTCCGGTACATCAAATTCACTTTATGCGGTGGTAAATATTTCTTCCTCGTTATACCTAATCGTAGGAAATGCTGGAACAGTAATAAGGTTTTCGACAACGGGATTCCATCGACTACCTCAGAGTTATGTCGGCACGACGAATAATATTTATGCCGTCGCATCCGCTGTTAATGGAGTTGTCGCTGCCGTCGGTGATTTGAATTATTGGGTTGACGTTCCGGCATCTGGTGGTGGTTTTGATGTTTATTATACAAATGGGATTCTTTACTCGCTGAATTCCGGAATCCGTTGGACAAATCAAATGTGGGGTGGTCTTTATGGCCTGCCGAATGTTTGGTTTCCTAGTGATACGTTTATTCTGCATGGTGCCACTTTCGGAACAAACGGATTCGTGGCGGTTGGAGACACTGGATATACGCTGGAGTATATGTATCCAGGCGTGGTCTTCACCTCGACCAATGGCACCAGTTGGTTTGAACTGCCAAATTCGACTTCAGAAAACCGTCTCTATGGTTGCACTTATGGAAACGGCCTTTACGTTCTCGTTGGTGATGCCGGCACAATTGTCGTATCATCAAACTTGGTCAACTGGACTGAAATTACCAGTTACCACCGATCAGCTATAACGGCCATTGCCTGCAACACGAATCTCTGTATTGCATCCGCTCTTCCTATCTTCCGCGAATATTCAAGCTTCGCTGATTTTACCACGCTTGTTTCTTCAAACGGGATAAACTGGTCTGTTTCGACTGTGAACATGCCTGCCATGGCCGATCTGACGAGCGGAGACGGAAGGTTTGTTGGAGTCAGTCAGAATAATATTTGCACGACGGCTGACGGATACAACTGGCAAAACAATGGCTCTTTCAACAATACTTTTCACGGTGTTCGTTATGCCAACGGCCAATTTATTGCTGTGGGCGACAACGGAAGTATTTTTGAATCGGCTGACGGCATCAATTGGAACAATCACTCAGTCGCAACGTCGGGATCATTTTCAGGCGTCGCTTTCGGAAACGAACTTTACGTTGCCGCCGGTTCGGTCGCTGCGACTTCACCTGATGGCGTTGCGTGGTCGCTTTGCGCTTCAAATCCACCGGCTGTTATCACCCGAATTGTTTATGGAGAAGGATTATTTGTGGCTACAGCTTATGTCGGCTCGTATTATTATCCAAATGGAGAAATTTTGACTTCGCAAGATGGCGTCAACTGGCAAGTCCAATTCACTCCACAATCAATCTCGTTTTCGGGGATTGCGTATAGCGGCGGAACATTTTTTGCGATTGGAAGTGCAGGAACCATGTTCAAGTCAACAGACGGTACAAACTGGATTAATATCGCATTCAACTTGCCCACTGTAGATAAGGATGCGTTTTCCATTTACTATAATCTTAATAATTTATCCCTTTCATATTTGGGATATTACGCAACGGTTTGTGCCTACAATGGAACTTTCTTGGCGGCAGGCTTGGATGGAATCATGGTTCAATCCGGTGACACATGGAATCGCACTTTGATCAACGTGCCGCAAGCAACATCCAATGGATTTGCTTTTTCGTATAATCAACAGGTTAACGTTCCCTATCACATTCAATCATCCACCAATCTCCTGACTTGGGTGAATGCATGCAGCGGTATTGGCAGCGGACAACCAACAAACTTCATTTTTACTGCATCTACCAATTATCCGGCGCAGTTTTTCCGCATTGTTTCTCCATAGAAATTTGTTTGACCGGCGTGGCGCACGGCCTAACTTGATAGGATGGTTCATGCACCCGGTTTTCTAAATCTAGTCAACGACGCAAAAAAACGCGTCAACGAGATCAGTGTCGCCGAGGCACGCGCGCTTCTGGCGGCCAATCCCAAGGTCATTCTGCTGGATGTGCGGGAAGACAATGAATGGCAGGTTGGCCACGCCGCCGAGGCCACGCATCTCGGCAAGGGTGTCCTGGAACGCGATTTGGAGAAGCTGTTTCCCGACCCGAAGACGGAAATCATCATGTATTGCGGCGGCGGATTCCGGTCGGCGCTCACGTGCGATGCGGCGCAAAAAATGGGCTATCGCAATGTCCACTCGCTTATTGGCGGTTACAAGGGTATGCTGGCGGCGGGCTGGCCGATGAAAAGCAGCGCATAATAACAGGCTGAACGATAATGAAAAATCGAGAATTGAAGATGGAAGATGGCGGATGGCAAACACAAAGCGTTGTGGAGTACGGCGGCAAGCGGAGCGCGGCTGTCCCAGCCGCAGCACGTTCGACAAGCCAAAAGCCGGTGGAATTTCGTGCGCTCATTCGGCAATCCGGGCCATTGCGGGTGGGACACCCGCGCTCCGTTCCATTTGGACAAAGCAGCAGCTTTGCCCTACCAGTATTGATGGTATCGTTCTTTATGGCTGCCTTCGCGCTCCACGCGCAGCAATATTCCATCAACTGGTTCAAGGTTGCCGGAGGCGGCGGCACGAGCACGGGCGGCGCGTATCAGGTCAGCGGCACCATCGGCCAGCCCGACGCCGGCGGGGCGATGACCGGCGGCAGTTATTTGCTGACCGGCGGATTTTGGAGCGTCATCACCGTTGTGCAAATGCCCGGCGCGCCGCTGCTCACAATTACCCTCAACTCTCAGCTCCCAACCGTGACCGTTTCCTGGCCGGCTTCGGCGACGAATTACGTTTTGCAGCAGAACTCCGACCTGACCACGGCAAACTGGGCACCCGTTGGGTTGCCGGTGAGCACCAATGGCGCGACTCTGAGCGTTACCATCAGTCCGCCGGCGAGGAATTTGTTTTTCCGGCTTAATAGCCCGTAAAAGAAGTGGCGCCAAGGTAACAAGGATCGGACTACTTTTGGGTCTGGCATCTTGATCTTGGGGTCTGGAGAAAAATTGAGAGTCGTCACCTCGTCTCCTACAAAGAGAGAGATTTTTAAAGTGCTGTTAAACAGTGACGGCGGGTGAAGCCGCGCGGTGGAAACAGACGCGGTTGAGCGCGTTGGCCACCGGGACGACCTTTTCGCGCTGGCACTCGCCCATCAGGCAGATCTGAATCCAGTTTTTTCGGCGCAGATAGCCGCTGTTGTAACTCAACAGATAGCCGGCTTCCTGCATGGCTTCGCCGACCCTGACCGAATTCAGTTCCGACGGGAGGGCGACGGTGATGACAGCTGGTGACGTCTGCGTGTCTTTGCCCACCAGATCGAAGCCCGTTTCCGCCAGGTGCAAACGCAGTCCGGCGGACATTCCGGCAATCTCTTCAAATCGTCTTTCCAGGTTCAAGCGTCGGACGGCGGCATGCAACGCGTGCAGCAGATTGGACGAGAAGGTGAACGGGATTCCCTGTTCCTGCGCGCAAAGGCCCAAATCGAGATAACGCGGCAGCCGGTCCGGCGCGGGCGCAACTGCATGTTGGTAAAATACCATCGCCAGCCCCGGATACGCGCGCAACCCCTTGCCGCTGGAACCCGACGCCAGATAGACCCGGCTCAAATCCACCGGCATGGTGCCGATGGTGCTGATACAATCCAGGCACAGTTTTGCCCCTGCATCGGCGCACAGGGCCTTGAGGCCGGCGAGGTCGTTGAGCACGCCGGTTGAGGTTTCGCAATGTGCGCACCAAACCCAGGCGGGCGCGGGCCGGGCGGACAATTTTTCCCCGACTGCGGCCAAATCCAGCGGTTGACCCCATGGAAATTCCAACACCTCAAATTTTAAATTGAACCGCCGGGCCTGATCCACCAGCCGGCTGCCAAATTCGCCGTTGCTTAAAACCAGACCGGGCTGGCCGAGCAGTGATAGTTGTCCGGCGACCACGTCGTTGGCCAGCGTGCCCGAACCCATGACCAGTTCAACCCTTCCGGCGCGGACGAGGTCGCAGAGAATTTGTTTTGTGGCATTGAAATCCTTTTTAAAATCTTCGCCCCGATGTGATTCCGGCGCCTGCTCGAAGGCGCGCCGCACTTCGCGCCGCACCGTCACCGGGCCGGGCAGAAAATTCACCGCGCTGGGATGAAACGAACGCGCAGGCGACGAGCGCAGAAATTCGCGCGCCGTGACCTCAAACGTTTCCAACGTCACATACATCGGCTGAAACTGAGCTTCGCCGCTGCCGACGAGCGGGCCGAAGGGCACGAAGCCGAGGTGCTGATACAATCGTTGCTGCCGGGTGGTGCCGGAAATGATGGCGAGGTCGTAGCCCTTTTCGACGCCGTGCTGCCAGAGCAGGGCGAGAATGCCCTGCAACACCTGCCCACCGCGCGCGCCGCGGAATTTCCTTTCGATGGCCAGCAGCCGGATTTCGCAAATGGTCCGCCCCCGCGGCAAATGGGAATCAAGGTCCGGCAGTTTTTGATCCAGCGAGAACGGCCGGTTGCCGCGCACGGCGAGCATCCCGGCGAGTTTCTGGTTGCTGAGACAAATCAAATAAGTGTTCTCGGCGTGGAATTTGTCCACGAGCCGCTGGGTGGGCGACGCCTGATGTTGCGGGATTTCCTCGACGAAGGTCTTGTAATTGAGCCGGTGAATCTGCTCGAATTCCCAGTCTTCCGTCGCAACCTTGAATACCAGCGGTTCCTGTGGATTCATAATTTTGGGTGTTCGGGTTTGGATGCGACCCCGCGCCGCGCCAGCAGCGCTGCTATTTCTTCCGCTAAATTCCGCCGGTGCGCAAACAAAATAATTGCCGCCAGAACGGTCATGAGCGTCGCCGTCAGGTCGTCGCGGTCGAACCACCAGTCCACCAGCGGCAGACAGGCAAAGGCAAACATGGCCGGGAAAAGACTTTTCCGTGTGACGGCAAAACCGCCAAGAAACAAAACGAGCATCGTCAACGCCACCCGATGGTCAAACATCAGCAACGCCCCAAATGAGGTGGCCACACCCTTGCCGCCGTGAAAGCGCAGTTGTGCCGGCCAAAGGTGCCCGGCGACCACGGCCAGCATGGCCAGCACGGCGAGGTGATTGTTGCTGGTCCACTCCCGCGCGCTCCAGACGGCCAGCGCGCCCTTGCCCAAATCGCCAAACGCCGTCAGCCCAAAACCGGGTTTGCCCAGCACCCGGCCGACGTTGCGCGCGCCGGTGCTCCCGCTGCCGATTTCACGGATGTCTTTGCCGGCGCGGCCGCGGACGAGATAATAACCGATGGTGAAACAACCGAGGAGATAAGCACCAAGCACGGAGCCGGTCGCTTGAAACCAGTTTGCAGACTGCAAATGTTCGATCCACGCCATGCGGCAGTCACTGTCTGATGATTCGCCCTGAATTTAACCCGAACCGGGTCGCGGTGCGAAACAAAATCTTCACCCAATCGGTGATTTTTGACACGGGGGAAACCGCCCAGGCCGGCGGAGCGCGGGCACATTCGCACGCCGCCACCGGAACGCCGGGTTTATCCGGCAGCGGGGCGAACTGTGTGTGAGACTGCCGGATGAATCCGGCGTTCCATGCGCTTTGTCTCGACAACTCATGAACATTGCGGCAAATTTTCCCGGCCAGGGCCCATGGAATGTGGACTTACGAACCCCGCCAGGGCCGGAAGGCAGCAACGGTAGTTTGCTCCGTATCTGCCGTGGTCACCCTGGCATTCTGAATATACGATTTGCGATTTCGGATTTATGATTGCCGGCGCAATCAACTTCGACCCGTAAATCGTAAAACGAAAATCGACCATGGCCTATCAAGTAATCGCCAGAAAATACCGGCCGCAGCGGTTTGCCGATGTCGTCGGGCAGGAGCACGTCACGCAGACGCTTGCCAACGCCATCGGGCAGAAACGCATCGCGCACGCCTACCTCTTTTGCGGCCCGCGGGGCACGGGCAAGACGACCATCGCCCGCATTTTCGCCAAATGCCTGAATTGCACCGGCGGCCCGAAAACCAATTTTGACGACCAGGATTCGCGCTGCATTGAAATTGCCGAGGGCCGCTCGCTGGACGTTCTGGAAATTGACGGCGCGAGCAACAACGGCGTCGAACAGGTTCGCGAACTGCGCGAGACCTGCAAATACGCGCCCGCCAATTCGCCGTTCAAAATCTACATCATTGACGAAGTCCACATGCTTTCGACGGCGGCGTTCAACGCGCTGCTCAAGACGCTCGAAGAGCCGCCGGCGCACGTGAAATTCATGTTCGCCACGACCGACCCGGAAAAGGTGCTGCCGACCATTCTTTCGCGCTGCCAGCGATTTGATCTGCGCCGGATTCCCTCCGCGCTCATCACCAAACACCTCGCGCACATCGCAAAACTGGAAAAGGTGAAAATTGACGAAGCGGCGCTCCACGCCATCGCGCGCGGCGCGGACGGCGCCATGCGCGACGCCGAATCCACCCTCGACCAGCTCATCAGCTTTTGCGGCGACAAAATCGAGGAAGCCGACGTGCT
>Ga0265323_10000870_pt1 | contig 16030 bp, 9 predicted proteins | sample 41225metaG_FD_193580 | JGI IMG/M metagenome (GOLD analysis project Ga0265323, IMG submission 193580) | Rhizosphere microbial communities from Carex aquatilis grown in University of Washington, Seatle, WA, United States - 4-12-25 metaG | ecosystem: Host-associated > Plants > Roots > Rhizosphere >...
TCGGAGTCCACAGCCTCCCCGTTGCGGCCGATGGCGTGTGCGTAGCGGCCGGGGTCGAGCTTCATCCAGTCCGGCATGTAGTGCTGGCTGCCGTTCTTCCACGTGGCGAACCAGAGCGGCACAAGGCGGACGCGGTGCTTGCGCGCCTCGGATAACAGCATGTCGATCAGGGTGTAGTCGAACTGTCCAGGCCGCGGCTCGAACTGATTCCAGTAAACGGGCACTTCGACCGTGTTGACGTGCATGTATTCCAGGGTCGGCCACAGCCGCGGAAACACGCTCGGCCAGGCGCTCGAGTTTCTGGTCTGGGCCGCCAGTACCAAAAACGGAGCATCGTCGACGAACAGAGCAAAGCGTCCGTCCTTTTCCGCCAGGCGGGGCAGAGGACGGGCATCGGACCCGGCTGGCCCGGCCTGCGCGTGAAGCGTCGCGGAAACCAGTGTGGCCGCTATGGCGGCGATACGGGCGGAATTCACTTTCATTCTTCTCCCTCCTGACACGGCGGCTAATAGGTAGTAAGCGAGACGCGCAACACGACGGGCGTCTCGCCGAGGTAGAGGCCGTTTGTCTCACCCCCTCGTCCGCCCGTGGTGCGAACGGGTTTGAACGCGCCGTCCTCCCAGGTTACCTGCTCCAGGCGGAGGAACTGACGGTGCTGCCAAACGCCATCGATCAGAGCCGATGGGGTCTCATCGGTTCCCGGGATGACCCGCTGCGACTTTCTCTGCTCCTGGGTGCCGGCGGGACGGAAGTCGATGCGGCAAAAGTATCCGGCCACCAGGAACTGGTTGTCGGCAAGCTGGGCCACCAGAACGCGCCCGGCCGGTTTTGGATTCTCCGCGGGCGGGTTGCCACCCGGGCGAAAGGTGCCGAACGTGACCTCGGCATTCCAGCTTCCGAAAGACAGAATCTGCACGGGCTTCGCCTGTTCTTCCGCCACGGCCTGGAGCTTGCCTTCGAAATTGAGGCGGGCAATCTCGCGCTGCATGGGGCCGATCAGGCGGAAGTTCATTCCCCAGGAAGTCAGGAACTCCTCCACCGGTTTGAAATCTTCCCACGCGCCCGGGTTGCCTGCCAGCGCGGCCTGAATTCCCGTCTGTGCGCCCACCAGGGACGGCCTGGTAACATCGGTGGCCGGTGAGAATCCTATGCTCTGCAGGCCCAGCCCCGTAAAGAAAAAGCGGGCACAGTCGGGACAGCCGGTCTCCGGCAGGTATAGCGGATTGTCGTGGCGGTGATACCGCTCCAGAACTTTCAAATATGCGGCGGGGTTGTTCTGGTAATCGTCGGGCCCCAGAATGTCGATCGCCGGGGCCGCGGCTTTCCAGATGTCCAGCACGTTGTCGGTGGGGCCGCCGCTCTCGTAGGAGCCGGGAGCGCCCGGCAGGCCGGCAGGACCTGGATGGAACGGGTCGCGCAGGGCCGCGTTGGCCACCATGGGCAGCGGATACACGGCCTTTCCCGCCTCCGCCACCTGTCCCACGTACCGGGCCACGGCCCAGGCGTTGAAGTACTCGTCCGCATCCGGGCCAAAGGCCTGCCGCCAGTTGGGAGATGGAGTAGCGGCCGCAACATGCATGGCCTTAAGAATCTCGGGTGGAACGGGCGCTGCGAAGTACTTCTGCGCGGCCGGGGAGAAATCGCGAACCGAGTTCCAGTTGCCGGTCTCATTCTCCACCTGCACCATGATCACGGTGCGCTCGGGATCGGCCTCCTTCAGGTGTCCCAGGAGCGCGGCAAAGGCGCGCTTGTCGGCATCGAGCGACGCGGCCGCGAAGGGTGAAGGCGAGTCCACCGCCTGGCCGTTCCTGTCGAGCGCATGCGCATAGCGGACGGGGTCCAGCTTCATCCAGTCGGGCATATAGTGCGGATGGCCGTTCTTGTAGGTCCCGAACCAGAGCGGCACCAGGCGGACGCCGTGCTGGCGAGCCCCGGCGAGGAGCCTGTCGATCGCCGCATAGTCGTACTTCCCGGGCTGCGGTTCAAAATCCTCCCAGTAGACGGGTATCTCGACGGTGTTGACGTGCATGTATTCCAGGGCGGGCCACACGGTGGGCCGCGGGGGCCAATCGCCCATGGTCAGATCCTCGATGCCCATGATCAGAAACGGGGCGCCGTCCACGAACAGCGCGAAGCGCCCGTCCTTCTGGACGATGCGCGGCAGCGGACGCTCCTGGGCCTGGGCCGGGAGCGTTCGGGCGGCGAGCGTGGCGGCAAGAACGGCCAGCCCGGAGCGTAGTACTGCGGAAGTGATTTTCATTTTTTGCGTACTCCTGCTTCACGGCCGGCGAGAGCGCTCGCCCGTGCCGGACAAAGACTATCTTCAACGGCTCCCGTCATGCCGCGCCAGCCTGGTATGCTCGTCCTCACTCGACGTTCTTTCTGGTAATGGCGTCGCCGTTTCTGACGGTGAGCTTCAGGCCCGACAGATCCGCGTTGCGTACGTTCTCGATCACCAGGCCCTTGTCGGCCGTGATGTCGCACTTCTGGAACCTGACGTTCCGGATCGGGCTCGCGGCCAACCCGTGCATCACACCCACGGTTTTCACCGTTCCCCTGACGTTCCGGATCGTCACGTTGCGCACGACCGGCAGCACCTGCGCCGGCGGTGCGATGGGCGGCACCATCCGCCACTCCATATTGAACTCGAACGCCTGGCGGGTACCGTTGAGCTGGATATCGCTGAAGGTGATGTTCTCCACCACGCCGCCGCGGCTGGGCTGGGTCTTGAAGCGGATGGGAGCTGCGTTATCGGAATCCGCCACGCAATGCCGCACGATCACGTTGCGGATGCCGCCGGAGGTCTCGCTGCCCATGGCCACCACGCTGCCCCCATTGTGGAAGCGGCTGTTCTCGATGACGATGTCCTCCGAGGGCCGGTTGACGCGCAATCCGTCCTCGTCCTTCCCGGACTTGATGGTGATGGAGTCGTCATTGTTGTCGATATCCACGTTTCGCACGCGCACTTTGCGCGACGAGTCGATGTCGATGCCGTCCGCGCTGGGGATGTTGTGATCGCACCGGATCTCGATGCCATCCACGGTCACGTCCTGGGAGTACAGGATGTGCAGGCACCAGACGGCCTCCTGCCGCAGGTGCAGGCGGGAAATCCGCACGCGCCGGCAGTTCTGGAAGCAGATCAATCGCGGCCGGCCAAGCCTGGGCCCCGGCGGCGCGGCGCCGCGTCCCGCGTCGGGCGGCGGCGGCTGCCCCTGACCCGCCGCCGCCGGGCGCCCGGGTCCTCTTCGTCCACCGCCCCTGCGCTGCAGCCACAGGTCGCCCGACCCATCCACCGTGCCTTCGCCGCTGACCTCCACGCCCGTCATGCCGGTGAAGTTCAGCAGCGCCGAGGTCCATTCCCGCTCGATGCCTTCCCACCGCGTCTGCACCTGCGGATAGTCGTTCTGCTCCACGGAACCCTTCAGCGTGCCATCCTTTCCGATGAACAGATTCACTCCCTGTTTGAAGAACAGAGCGCCGGTGATGAAGGTTCCGCCGGGCACCACCAGGGTGCCTCCACCTTCTTTCGCCACCCTGTCGATCAACGCCTGGATGGCCGCGGTGTTGGATGTTTTGCCGTCGCCCACGGCGCCAAAACTGGTGATCACGAATCGCTGGGCAGCCCTCGCCGGCTCTGCCGCCCCGGCGGCCAGCAAAGCCGCCACCAGAATATGCCAACGCATGTCGTTCATAATGCTGTCGCTCACCGCCGTATTGGAACGCTTGTCTCGCGGCTCGTCACCGCCGCCGGGCTCACTTCTGCGCGTGCTCCGCCGGTCCGTCCAGCTTCTGCTTCCAGGGCATCAGCACGCGCAGCGTGAACAGGTTCAGCAGCGCCAGCGTGAAGGCCATCAGATAACGGCCCTGGGCCACCGCCGCGCCCACCACGCCGAAGGTCCAGATGCTGGCCGCCGTCGCGGTGCCATGCACCAGGCTGCCTCTTCCCTTGAGAATGGCGCCGCCGCCGATGAACCCGATGCCCGCCACCAGCCCCTGGATGATGCGCGCCTGGTCGGTCGGGCCCAAGGGGTCGGTGCCCAGCAGCACATAGCCGCAACTGGCCATGGCCACCAGGGGAAACGTGCGCACCCCGATGGCGTGCTCTTCCTTCTCCCGGTACCAACCCACGGGCATTGCCAGGACGAACGCATACGCCAGTTTGCCGAGAGCCTGCAGTTCCTCGACGCCCGCAGCCGAAATCGTCATAGGAGCGTTATACCACCGCGCAAAGCCGGGCGGCGATTTTCCTTTCCCCGATAATTCGATTCCTGTACATTATGCTATATGCAGAACCGCCGCGATTCGTCCGTCTGGCGCAGCCTGGCCGCCTCCTTCGGCAACGGTGTGGCCTTCGGTGTGGGCGTGAAGATCACCCAGGATGCCCGGCGCCCGCTGGCCAGCGCCCTGTCGGTTCTGTCCGGCCGGGTGGGGCGGATCGAGCGCTGGATCGCCGCCATGGAGAGCGCGCCCGAGCCCGCCGCTCTCCCGGCGCCCATCCGCCAGGAAGCTCTCGATCGGGCGGTCCACTCCCTGGACGGGCAACTCCGCGCGCAGGCCGGAGCGGCGGAGGAGCGCCTGGCCGCGCTGGAGTCCCGGCTCGTCGCCGGCCTCGAGACCCTGGAGCGGCAGGACCAGTCCCTGGCCGCCGGCATCGAGGGGCGGTTGCAGGAGATCCAGTCCCGTTCGGGCGGCTTTGCCAGCGCCCTGGACGAGGCTGCGGCCGTGGCAGGAGCTTTGGACCAGCAACTCCGCGCGCAGGCCGGAGCGGTGGAGGAGCGCCTGGCCGCGCTGGAGTCCGCTCTCACGGCCGGTCTACAAACCCTGGAGCGGCAGCACCTGTCGGCGGCCGCCGGCTCCGAGGGCCGGATGCTGGAGATCCAGACCCGCTCGGGCACCCTGGAGGAGCAACTCCGCGCGCAGGCCGGAGCGGTGGAGGATCGCCTCTCCGGTCTGGAGTCCCGGCTCGCCGCCGACCTCGAGACCCTGGAGCGGCAGGACCAGTCCCTGGCCACCGGCTTCGAAGCCCGTCTGCGGGAAACCCAGGCCCTCTACGAGGGATTGGCGAACGCCCTCCGCGAGGCGATGACGCGCGACCTGGAAGCCCTTTGCGGCCAGATCGCGCAGTTGCGGCAGGATGCCGAGGCCGGCCTGGGCGCGGTCCTGGAGGAGCGGTTGGCCGCCTCGGCCGCCGCCCGGATGGAAGCCCGGTTCGCCGCCATGCTGGCCGAGCGCGACCGCGAGACCGCGGATTTGCGGAGGCAACTGGCGGACAACGAGGAGACCGTGCTCCAACTGGTGGTGACCATTGGACGCATGCGCCGCCAGTCGGCCGGGCCCATCCCCGATGCCGCACTCACCGCCGCGCCCTCTCCCGCCGGGGGTCCCGCGCCCGATAGCGTGCCCGCGCCCGAGCCGCCCGCCGCTCCCGAGCCGCCGCAGCGGCCGGCGGTGCCCGGGCTTCTTGCCCCGTTCGAGTCCGTGGCGGCGATTCCCTCCAGCGGCCATGCCCAGGGCCAGTCCCGCCCCGATCCTCTACCCGTCCCTCCGTCCCAGCGTCCCGGCCGGCCCTGGCACCTGCCGCTGGATTCCACGTTTCCCATGCTGGCCGCCGCTGCCCTGTGCCTGCTGCCGCTGCTCGCGATTTCACATCGCCTGTAGGGCCCGGGCGCGTGCACCGCGCCACCGGGGAGTGATACCCTCAGTCATAAGGGAGGATTTATCGTGGCCAAAGACAGAAGCCCGAAGAAGGAAGTCAAGAAACCCAAGAAGAAGAAATAGTTCCAGGGCCGGGAATCCCCGGCCCTTCCCCGAAGTCCCCAAAGCTCAGGAGTCACGATGCGCCAAGACTGGGTAGCCAAACGCAAAGACGACAAAATTCGTACGCAGATGCACTATGCCCGGCGGGGCATCGTCACCGAGGAGATGCACTGCGTCGCCGCGCGGGAAACCATCTCTGCCGAACTGGTCCGCTCGGAAGTGGCCCGCGGCCGCATGATCATTCCCGCCAACGTGAACCACGCCAACCTGGAACCCATGTGCATCGGCGTGGCTTCGAAGTGCAAGATCAATTCGAATATCGGCAATTCCGCCGTCATCAGCGACGTCGCGGGGGAGCTCGAGAAGCTGGAGGATTCGCTCAAGTACGGCGCCGACACGGTGATGGACCTCTCCACCGGCGGCGACATCGCGGGTATCCGCAAGGCCATCATCGCCGCCTCGCCCGCGCCCATCGGCACCGTGCCCATCTACGAAGCCCTTTCCCGCGTGCGCCGCGTGGAGGATCTCTCCAGACAGGTGATGCTGGAAGTGATCGAGGAGCAGGCCGAGCAGGGCGTGGACTACATGACCATCCACGCCGGCGTGCTGGTGCAGCACATCCCGCTGGCCACGCGCCGCGTCACCGGAATCGTCAGCCGCGGCGGCTCCATCCTGGCCGAGTGGATGGTGCGGAACCACAAGCAGAACATGCTCTACGAGTGTTTCGAGGACATCTGCAAGATCTTCCAGAAGCACGACGTCAGCTTCTCGCTCGGCGACGGCCTGCGCCCCGGCAGCCTGGCCGATGCCAGCGACGAGGCGCAATTCGCCGAGTTGAAGACCCTGGGGGAGCTGACCCGCAAGGCCTGGGAATACGATGTGCAGACCATGATCGAAGGCCCCGGCCACATTCCCATGGACCAGATCGAGATGCAGGTCCAGAAGGAAAACGAGATGTGCGACGAGGCGCCCTTCTACACGCTGGGCCCGCTGGTGACCGACATCGCGCCGGGCTACGACCACATCACCTCGGCCATCGGCGCGGCCATGATCGGCTGGTATGGAGCCTCCATGCTGTGCTATGTGACGCCCAAGGAGCACCTGGGGCTGCCCAACCGCGAGGACGTGAAGGCGGGCATCATCGCCTATAAGATTGCCGCCCACGCCGCCGATGTGGCGCGCCACCGTCCCGGTGCCCGCGACCGCGACGATGCGCTCTCCCGCGCCCGCTACCGCTTCGACTGGAAGCAGCAGTTCGCCCTCTCGCTCGATCCCGAAACGGCGCGCGCCATGCACGACGAGACGCTGCCCGACGACGGATTCAAGGACGCCCACTTCTGCTCCATGTGCGGCCCCAAATTCTGCTCGATGAACATTTCCGCCAAGGTGGAGACCCTCTCGGAGGAAGTGGCCGGCGCCATTGCCAGCGGGGCGGCCGCGCCGGGCCTGGTGAACATTCCCAGCGGGGATTGAGGCGGCGTGGGCCGGCGTCAGGCCGCGGTGTTCCAGCAGGGCCCGGAGGAATTCGCCGGGCGTGGACCGGGGAGCGGGTCAGGCTCCCGCGCCGCGGCCCTTCGCGTCCAGGATCTCGCGCACGGCCCGCGCCAGCCCGGCGGGCGTGAACGGCTTTTGCAGAAACGGCGTGCCCTTCTGGATGCCCTCGCGCAGCACCACGTCCTGCATGTGGCCGGACATGAAGAGCACCTTCATCGCGGGCCGCAGTTTGACGGCGCCTTCGGCAAGCTCGCGTCCGCCCATTTCGGGCATCACCACGTCGGTCACCAGCAGATGGATGGCGCCCTGGTAGGCGCCGCACACCGCCAGGCCCTCGCGCCCGTTGCGGGCCGCCACCACCCGGTACCCGCTCTTCTCCAGAATGCTGCGGGCCAGCAGGCGGACGGCGTCTTCGTCCTCCACCAGCAACACGGTTTCCGTGCCCCTGGGCGCATCCGCCAGCCCCGCGGCGCGAGGCGCATCCCGGTCCAGAGTCTCGGCCGTGGCCGGCAGGTATACGGTGAAGATGGAGCCCCGGCCCGGCTCGGACTCGCAACGGATGGCGCCGCCGCTCTGCTCCACGATGCCCAACACGGTGGCCAGTCCCAGGCCGGTTCCCTTGCCCGCCTCCTTGGTAGTGTAGAACGGCTCGAAGAGATGCGAGCGCGATTCGGCGTCCATGCCAATCCCGGTGTCGCACACCACCATCGTCGCGTAGCGGCCCGCCGCCAGGTTCAGATTCGCTCCCTGGGCTTCGGTCAGAAGCGCGTTGGCCGTCGAAATCGACAGCGTGCCACCCCCGGGCATGGCGTCGCGCGCGTTCAGGCAGAGGTTCATGATGGCGCGGCCGATTTCGCCCGGATCGGCCCTCACCCGCCACAGGCCCGCCGGGCAATCCACGGCCACCTGAATCCGCTCGCCCACCAGGCGCCGCAGCATCTTGTCGAAATCGGCGATGACCGCGTTCAGGTCCAGCACCTTCGGTTGCAGCACCTGGCGCCGGCTGAAGGCCAGCAACTGATGGGTGAACGCGGCTGCCCGCTCGGCCGCGCCCTGGATCTCCTGCACCTGTTGGATGGCGCTCTCGTCCCCGGCCAGCCGGTCGTGCAGCAGGCTGGCGTAACCGATGATAGCTGTGAGCAGGTTATTGAAATCGTGCGCGATGCCGCCGGCCAGGCGGCCCACCGCTTCCATTTTCTGCGACTGGCGGAGATGCTCCTCCACCTTGTGCAGAGCCAGTTGCGCCTGTCGGCGCTCGGTCACGTCGTCCACCGCCAGCAGGATCATCTTCAGATGGTGGATGCGGCTGCCCCGCACTACCAGGCTCCGGCGCCCCACTCCGGGAAATTCCCGCTCCACTTCGAAATCCGGAAACGATTGGCCGCCCACCAGCAGCCCGTCCAGCGCATCCCGCAAGCCGGGAAGGTCCCAACTGCCGTGACCCAGCGAGTACACCGCCAGCCCTTCGGCTTCCAGTGGCGATTCCCGAAACGTGCGGTAGAAGGACCGGTTGGCCATGCGAATGCGCAAATCCGTGTCCAGCACCAGGAGCGGCTGGCTAACGGTTTCCACGATCGACATGGCGAAGTCGCGCGCCTGCCCCAGCGCCGCGTTCTTGGCCTGCAACTCGTCGTTGACGGTGATCAGCTCTTCATTGGTGGATTGCAGCTCCTCCTTGGCGGTCTCCAGCTCCTCGTTGAGACTTTGCAGTTCCTCGTTGGCCGAAAGCGCCTCTTCGGTGACGTTCAGGCTTTCCTCGCGCGAGGTCTGGTGCTCCTGAAGCGCCGAGAGGAACCGCTCCTTGGCATCGGTAAGCTGGCGATCGAGCATCGCGATCCGGCGGTCACGGGGATCGCCTTCGCCGGGCGCATCCGGTTGCGCGGCAGGGGCGGTCTCCGCCAGCCGGGCCGGTTCGAAAAGCACCAGGACCGCGCCGCTCCCGCTGGCGTCCAGCGGCACGGCCTCCACATGCAACGCGGCAGCGCTCCCCTCGCGCGCCAAAGCCACGCGCTCCTGTCGTGCCGGCTCGCCAGTCTCCCGCGCCCGCCGGATCAGCTTCTCCACTTCCAGCAGCAATCCGGTGTCGGGAATCAGCTTCATCAGGTTATAGCTGACCTTCCCGGCCGGGAGCGCCAGGTAGGGGCCGGCATTGCCGCGGATCTCGACGATCTCCAGGTTCTCGTCCACCACCACGCCGGCCGGGCTGTACTTCGACAGCAGGATGCGGTCAACCTCTTTCCTGATGTCCGGGCCGCCCCGGCTTTCCGCGGCCGGAACCGGCGCCGGTTTGTGCGGAGCGGCGGGCGTAAACGCGCGCGGGCGTCTGGCCGTCTCCCGCCTGGCGTAGATCCGGTGCTCGCGATCCGCCACCGAAAACAGCTCGTCCGCCGCCGCTCCCTCGGACGCGCCCAGCATCAGAAAGCCGCCCCGCTTGAGCGCGTAATGGAATAGCGGGAGAATGTCCCGCTGCACCGCGCCCATGTAAATCAGGACGTTGCGGCAACTGATCAGGTCCAGCCTGGAAAACGGCGGATCGTCGATCAGGTTGTGCCGGGTGAAGACGCACATCTCGCGCAGGCTCTTGTTGATCTGATACCCGCCTTCGATCTTGGCGAAACAGCGATTCAGGCGCTGCGGCGTCAGGTCCGCCGCGATCTTCTCGGGGAACCGGCCGGTGCGGGCTCTTTCGATGGCCGCCGCATTCAGATCGGAAGCGAAGATCTGAACCGGGAAGGCGGTGCCGGTTTCGCTGAGGAACTCCTGCAACAGGATGGCGATGGAGAACGCCTCTTCGCCGGTGGCACAGCCCGCCACCCAGACGCGCAGCGTCTCGCCGGCCGGCCGCCCCTGAATGAGGCGCGGGAATACCACCCGCTTGAGGCATTCGAACGACTCCCGGTCGCGGAAGAAGCTGGTCACCCCGATCAGCAGATCCCGCTCCAGCGCCATCAACTCGGCCGAATCGCTCGCGATGCGTTCGGCGTAGTCCGCCAGGCTGCCGATATTCCTGAGGGCCAGGCGCCGCAGGATCCGGCGCCGGATCATCTTCTCCCGGTAGAGCGAAAAATCGACGCCGGTGGCTTCATGGACCGTGGCCAGGATGGAGGCGAACAGCTCGGCGTCGGCGGCCGGCGTTTCCGCCTCCTGCATGCCCGCGGGATCGGCCAGATACGGGTGTTGGGCGATCCGCGCCAACTCGGCGGCGATGCCCTCCGGCGGCAGAACGAAATCCACGCATCCGGTGGCCGCGGCGGCTTGCGGCATGGCGCCGAACTTGGCGGTGGCCGGGTCCTGCGCGAACGTCACGCCGCCGGCGGCTTTGACGGCCTCCACGCCCGCCGCCCCGTCCGAGCCCGTTCCGGACAGGATCACCCCGACCGCGCCGCTGCCGCACTCCGCGGCCAGGCTGCGCAGGAAGTGGTCGATGGGCATGTGCGTTCCCGCCGCTTCGGTGCGCACGGTCAGCGCCAGCGCGCTGCCCGCCATCGTCATTTCCGCGTTTGCCGGGATCACGTACACATGGTTGGCTTCCAGCGGAATGCCATCGGCCGCCTCCCGGACCGGCATGGCGGTGGAGCGCCTCAGAATATCGGCCAGCATGCTGTGGTGGCTGGGGTCCAGGTGCTGTACGAATACGATGGCGTAACCGGTGTCGGCGGGCAGCACCGAGAGCAGCAGCTTGAAGACTTCCAGGCCGCCCGCGGAAGCGCCAATGCCAACCACGGGAGGGGCCGCGCAGGCGCGCTGGCCTTCCGGTGCCGTCTCCGGCAGGGCTACGCCGGACGGTTGAACCTCGTCCATCTCAGCCACCAATCCCCGGGGTCACAGCGGCACAGTATCCAACCTGCACGGCAGGCCACGGCAATGTAACAATTCTAATTAAAATGGGGCCGATTCCCAAGGGCTATTCGGGGCATTCGGGTATTATTCCGGCGAACCCGCCGGACGCCGGTGGTCCCGCAATATCCGGTTGCCCACCGCCACCGCGCATCCCAGCATCGCCACGCGCACATATACGGCCGCGCGCAGGGGGGGATCTCCGGCTATCTGGCGCACTAACCCGAACAGGGCGCTGGTGGCGCAGAGCCCGAAATACAGCCGCTCGGCCGCCCGCCGCGACACCCCGGCCAGCGCCAGGAGCGCCAGAGTAACCAGAAGATACACCGCCGACAGAACCCACGAAGACGCCGGCGAGCGTGCCCCCAGCGGCCGCACCACGGTCACGAAACCCGTCAGCGCCACCGCCCAGAACACCGCCGTGTGGACCAGCGCGACGATTGTCCGCTTGCGATTGGTTAGAATCGCGTAGCGTTTCACGGCAGTTTCAATCCCGAGATCTTCAATACCCAGGCCGCGCCGCCGGAGGGCCGGGCGGGTAGCTTGACGGTGAGGCCACCTTCGTCCTGGGTGAACTCCAGCGCGCCCGCGCTGCCCAGCAGGGTGACGCCGCTCACCTTGCCCGCCGGGCCGCCGGAGGCCAGTGAAGCGATAACGGCGTCGCCTGTGGGCCACTGGGATCCGATTGCGTAGAGCGCGCCTCCCCTGGTGGTGAAGTGGTAGCCGGGAGCGCCCTTGGCGGCCGGCTCCAGGCACCGGGTCCATGGCCGCGTGCCGTAGATGGCCTCGCCGTTGGTAGCCAGCCACGCGCCGATCTTCAGCAGCACCTCCTGCTGGTCCTGCGGAATGGTGCCGTCGGCCATGGGCGAAATGTTGAACAGGTAGAAGCCGCCCTTGCTCACCGTGTCGACCAGCCGGCCGACGATGGCATCGGCGCTGGCCAGGCGCATGCCTTCGATGTAGCTCCACGAGTTGCCGCTGATGGGATCGTCCACCATCCACGGTCCCGGACGGATGCCGGAGGGCGAGCGCGCGCTCACCTTTTCGAAATCCACGATGGAGCCGATCTGTTTGGTGTCGTCGTTCGAGGGCGCGTAGGCGTTGAACTTGGTGGCCATCGAGACTTCCTTGTGCCACTCCAGGGCGCGGTTGTAATAGTGGGCCGCCACGCGCAGCTTGAGCGGATCGAGCAGCCGGAGATTGGCGCCGTTATCGAACCACAGCAGGTCGGGCCGGTACTTGTCGATCAGCTCGAAGTTGCGGTTTTGCCAGTCCGCCAGGAAGCGGATCATGGCGGCGCCGCTGCGGTCCGCCACGTTGTAGAACGCGGCCCACTCGGGATCGAAAAGATCCGCATGCGCGGCTTCCAGGCGGGCGCGCAGCTCGGGCGGGGGATTGACGAAGGTGAAGTTCTCCACGCCGTGATTGGAGAGACCGAAGCGCAGCCCCTGCTTGCGCACCGCCGCCGACAGCTCGCCGGCGATGTCGCGATGCGGGCCCATCCGCTTCGAGTTGAAGGGGGTCACGGCGCTGTCCCACATGGCGAAGTTGTCGTGGTGCTCGGCCATGCCCATCACCAGCCGCGCGCCGGATTTGCGGAAGAGCGCGTCCCAGGCGTCCGGGTCCCAGTGCGCCGCCGTGAACAGCGGGATGAGGTCCTTGTACCCGAACTTCTCCTGCGGCCCGAAGTGGGCGGCGTGCCAGGCGGCCTCGGCGGCGTACATGTGCTTCTCGTACCACTCGTTGTGATGGGCCGCTACGGAGAAGACCCCCCAGTGCATGAAGATGCCGAATTTGGCGTCCTCGAACCAGGAGGGCGTGCGGTAGTTTTTGGCGAGCGAATCCCAGGAGGGCGCAAATGGGCCGGCGGGCATGGGCGCGGTGGCCGCGCGTCCGGCCGCCTCGACGATGGCCGGCGTGGCGGGCGGTCCCATCATGCCGTAGTCGTACGGGCCGGTATTGACGACGCCCATGCGGTCGGGCGCGGGAAGCTGGCCCTGCGCGGCCAGGGCGAGCGCCAGCGCCGGCAGCAGGGAAACGATTCGGTGGGTCATAAAGGGGCTTTTCGTTCAGTGTAGCAACAGGCCAAATCAGGGCCGGAAACCCGGATTTTGTGCGAGCGCACAAGACCGGCCGCCCCGGCTTCCCCCGGGATTGTCCGCCGGGGAGTAGGTTCCGCCGCGGCTCAGGCCTTATAGTAGTGCTTACCGGATCGCCATGAACTCCCGCCCACTTCCTTACGCCGCGAGCATCGCGTGCAGCTCCGCGCTGCTGTTCGTCGTCGAGCCCATCGTGGCCAAGGCGCTGCTGCCGCGCTTTGGCGGGTCGGCGGGCGTGTGGGTGGCCTGCATGCTGTTCTTTCAGGTGACGCTGCTTCTGGGATACCTGTACGCGTTCTGCATCACCCGCTACCTGGCGGCGGGGCGGCGCACGGCGGTTCATTACGTGCTGCTGGTGCTGAGCACGCTGGTGCTGCCGCTGCGGCCGCAGATGGGCGCGGCCGGTGGCCACCCCACGCTGGAGATCCTGCTGCTGCTGGGCGCCTCGGTGGGGCTGCCGTTCTTCGTCCTTTCCAGCACCGGCCCGCTGGTGCAGTGGTGGTGGGCCGGGCAGCCGGCGGCGCGGTTCCCGTACCGGCTGTTCGCGCTCTCGAATGCCGCCAGCGTGGCGGCGCTGGTGGCATACCCGGTGCTGATCGAGCCGCGGTTGCCCCTCGGCACGCAGATGTTCTGGTGGTCGCAGAGCTACCGGGTGGTGATGGTGCTGCTGGCGCTGGTAACGGTGATGAACCGCCGGTCCAGCGGGGGCGCGGCAGCCGAAGCGCCGGGCGAGACTGGCGCGGGCAGCCGTCCGCTGCTGTGGATCGCGCTGGCGGCGTGCGCCTGCACGCTGTGGCTGGCGACCTCGAATTACCTCAGCCGCAACGTGGCCGCCATCCCGTTCCTCTGGGTGCTGCCGATGGGGCTGTACCTGCTCAGCTTCATCCTGTGTTTCGAGTGGGAGGGCTGCTACCGGCCGCGTTGGTTTCGCTGGCTGCTGCCGGTGGCCTGGCTCGCGGTGGGCTCGCGCATCGGCATCGCGGGAGCCTCCGCCAACCCGCGGCTGGACCTGCCGGTTCTGCTGGCCGGCCTGTTCGTCTGCTGCATGTTCTGCCATGGCGAACTGGCCCGCACCAAGCCCGCGCCGCGGCAGGGCCTGGCGTTTTTCTACCTGATGGTGGCGGCCGGCGGGGCGCTGGGCGGCCTGTTCGTGGCGGTGGTGGCGCCCAGCGCATTTTCGACGTTCCTGGAGCTGCCCATCGGCATCGTGGCGTCGGTGTTCCTGGCGCTGATGCTGTTGTGGGGCATCCCGCCGGGACGGCGATTGGCGCGACTGGCGGTGGTGGCGGCCGCCGCGTTTGCCTTCGCTGCCACCTACTCCGGCGGCGTCACCGACCTGGTGCGGGAGCGCAATTTCTACGGCCCCCTGCGGGTGGCCGACAGCGGCAAGGGAGACCGCGCGGTGCGCCGTCTCTTCAGCGGCCGGACCGTGCACGGCATCGAATTCCTCGCGCCGGAGCGCCGCCGCGAGGCCACCGCCTACTACGGCGAGCGCAGCGGCGCGGGCCTGGTGCTGGGGATGGGCCGGGCGGCGAACCGGCGCGTGGCCGTCGTCGGGTTGGGCGCCGGGACGCTGGCCGCCTACGGGCGCCAGGGCGACCGCTTCCGCTTCTACGAAATCGACCCCGCGGTGATTCGCGCGGCCCGCGAGCAATTCCACTTCCTCGCCGATTCGGCGGCGGCCACGGACGTGGTGGAGGGCGACGGCCGCCTCATGCTGGAACGCGAGCCCGCCGCCAGCTTCGACGCCATCGTGCTGGACGCCTTCACCGACGACGCCATTCCGGTCCACCTGCTGACGCGCGAGGCATTCCAGATGTACTTCTCCCGTTTGCGCGACGGCTGCCCGCTGGTGATTCATCTGACCAACCGGTACCTGGACCTGGTCCCCGTGGTGGAGGCCGTTTCGGAGGCACTGGACAAGGGCGTGGTGCAGATGCACAGCGCCGGTGACGGCTATTCCCAAACGCTGGCGGCGGACTGGGCGGTGGTTTCCGATCTGCAGCCCCGCCGCGAGGCGCCCGGCGGAGTGCGCCCGTGGACGGACGAATACAGCAACCTGTTCCAGGCGCTGCGGTAGGAGAGTAGCGCTTGGTCAGCTTGACACATTTCAAACCCGGATTCTATACTGCGGCATGTCCGATTTCGACCAGGCTCAGCCGCCGGCTCCGCAACCGCACGAGCTGCAGTTCCAGCACGCCGAGGTGCTTCCGCCGGAAGGATCGAGCGGCCCAGGCAGCCAGATTTGCGTAGCCTGCAAGCGGCCCACCGGCAATACTTACTATCATGCGCAGGGACAGGTGGTGTGCCCGGGCTGCGCCGCGCGGATTCAGGCCGGCCAGCAGGCCCCGCCGCCGCTCTCGCTGGCCCGCTCGTTGTTTTACGGTGCCGGCGCCGCGCTCGGCGGCTGCATTCTGTATGCCGCCGTGGCGATCATCACCGGTTGGGAGTTCGGGCTGGTAGCTATCGTGGTGGGCTTCATGGTGGGCAAAGCCATCCGCATCGGCTCGGGCGGACGGGGCGGCCGGCCGCAGCAGATCATGGCGGTGGTGCTGACCTATTTTGCGATTACCACGAGCTATGTCCCGGTGGCCATCTATCAGTACACGCAGCACCCCGAAAAATTCGCGCGGGCGAGCAAAGCGCGGAACGCAGCCCCGCCCGATAGCGCGGCGCAGAGCCAGGGCGCCGAGCCAGGCAGCGCGGCACCAGGCCAGGGCGCGGTGGTGGCGCCACGCCACGCGGGGGCGGCCCTGATCGCGGCCATTCTGATGCTCTTACTGATGGTAGCCGCGGCGCCGTTCCTCGGGCTGGCATCGGGCTTCTCCGGCATCATTACCCTG
>Ga0265323_10000871_pt1 | contig 16013 bp, 14 predicted proteins | sample 41225metaG_FD_193580 | JGI IMG/M metagenome (GOLD analysis project Ga0265323, IMG submission 193580) | Rhizosphere microbial communities from Carex aquatilis grown in University of Washington, Seatle, WA, United States - 4-12-25 metaG | ecosystem: Host-associated > Plants > Roots > Rhizosphere...
GCGCTGCGTCGCCGCCACTCACCACTCATCACCAAGATCGACTCAATCTGCGCCGACGCTGCCTGATTCCTCCACTTTCCTCTTTACTTCGGACCTGCTCAGATGTCTCAGGGCCCCGAGCGGGGTCGAGGGGCTGCGCCCATTACCAAGGGCTCGGCCAGCCTTCGCCGGGGCTACGGCACGGCAGGCAAGATCGCGCCCCTATCTTCGGTTTCGGCGGAGCCGCCCGAGGTCCTCTGTGACTTGCCTTGACTGCAGAATCTAGAATGAAGACCTCAGCAGAAATCGTTGCGCACTTGCGGACGCTTGCCAGCCCGCGCGACGCGGAGGGTCAGCGCCGCTTCGGGATTACGCCCGGCGACGAGTTGCTCGGCATCCGTGCTCCGGTCCTGCGCGAGATCGCGCGCGCGCATCGGCGCGATCACGCGCTGGCGCTGGCGCTGTGGGCGACCGGGATTCACGAAGCGCGGATCATTGCCGCGCTCGTCGACGATCCGAAGGCGGTGGAACGGGGCCAGATGGAACGGTGGGCCCGCGACTGCGACAATTGGGCGGCGACCGACGCGTGTTGCTGCGTCCTTTTCGACCGGACTCCGTACGCCATCGAAAAGGCGCATGCGTGGAGCCGGAGGCGCGCGGAATTCGTCAAGCGCTCGGGCTTCGTGTTGATGGCCGGCCTTGCGGTGCATCGCAAGGAGCTACCCGACGCTGTTTTTCTCGATTTTCTGCCGGTCATCCGCCGGGAGGCGGTCGACGAACGCAATTTCGTCAAGAAGGCGGTCAACTGGGCGCTCCGGCAGATCGGGAAGCGCAACCCCCGCCTGCGCCGCGCGGCAATTGCCGAGGCCAAGCGAATCCACAAGCTCCCCTCAGCCTCCGCCCGCTGGATCGCCGCCGATGCGCTGCGCGAACTGACCCGCACAAAGGCCAAACGCGGATAGCCGGACTCCCGAAGATCCAGCAGATCGACTTCCCGCGATACATTCCTTGGATATGCTCGATGCTTCCAGCAGAGGCCGTGACTGAGCCCACACAGGCCGGTGACAATTACACAAACTATTCTAGCGGCGATCTTTGGTTGATCAGTCCAGATTCTGGACAATGAACGTGATTCTAGCATGAAGACATTTATAGTTGGCTCGCTTTTGTTTGCTTTGGTGTTTGCTGTGGAACAGCCGAGACTCCGTGCAAACGGCCCTCCTATCCCACCAAACGTTCCGCCAATTCCGCTTTTCCAGGCGACGGTGGAGGGTCGATATGGACTTGCAAATTCAGTCGGTCCCGGATCCGTTTACTGGATATATTGTTCACCGGCCGGGAGACCAAGCCCTCACTTCGGGCCAATCCTTGTCTGGGCGAATGGGAGTGTCGGACCATACGTGCAATCGGACGATGCCCTTTCCTCGCTCGACATGATGTGTAATGCTGAGGTTGAGGCTATTAAGAAGTACGACGGACCGAAGGCTACAAGTGAGCCATCGCTTCGGAGCATAATAGGACAAGCGATAGGGTTCTATTCCAAGGATGCTATCGACATCGGTAGCGAGCTTGGTAGGGAATATATCGAGGCATTGAAGAAGCATGTCTCCGATGAGGATTTCAGGCAATTTGCCGCGTTAATGCCCGCGGCCAAAGTGTCTTTTACTCCGACGAATTGGACGATAAGCATAACACTTGTCACAAGGAATAGGTCGATCGAACGACGGACTTATTCGGGTGGCTTGAATCCGGTTGCCTTCAAAAAGATGGAGGTCGAGGTATTGGCTCCGGCCGATACAATGCCGCAATTCCAATTCGTGCCTTGTGCGAACTGATGGTATTATCCGAATTGAATGACTTGATCTGAGCGTTTTCATGGTGCTTGGGCAAACACCATAGGCAATGGTCCGGGCGGCCATGCATTCACAATGGTGGACAGAGGCCGGTCGTCTCGTCTTGTTTTGGGACTCTCCAATCCCCGCCGGACTCGTTTTGGCTCTTTTGCTGCCTTGGGCGCTTTCGGCCGCCGGCTCGCGCTGGGCAATACCTTCGTTGCGTTGGGTTTTTCCTTGGGCCGCCGGCGGACTTGGCACCGCGATCATAGGAGGTATTGTTCTCACGCAATCGCGGGGCGTACACGCCATGGTTGATGCGCCACCTGCTCCGGAACAGATTTCGCGCATGACCTTGACCGATTTCCCGCAACTCAGACGGCTGCCGGCGCGCCAGCGGCTTAGCCTGGCGGAGGCTCTCTGGGGTTCGGCGGCGAGCGATTCATTGCCGGTTCCCGTCAGCCACCAGCGGCTGATCTGCTCCCGCCGCGCGAGCTACGAACGCGGCGAGGTTGCCACGCTCACGATGGCCGAATTGAGGAAGTCGATCCGTCGCGGCAAGTGAACGCAATGCCTGTTGTCGCGCTGGTCGCGCGAACCCGGCGTCCCGGCACTTGAAATTGCGATCCGTACGCTGGATTCCTTGGCGTTTGGAGCTTGGGATTTGCCGGGCTGTGCTGGCTTCCTTGGAACTTGGCGTTTGGGATTTGGCGTTTACCGCGACCGGGTCGCGGTTGCCGCGTTCGCGGTCGCCAGTTGCCCGCAACCGGCGGCGATGTCGATTCCCCGGCGCTGGCGGATGGTGCTGGGCAGTCCGTATCCAGCCAGGATTTCCTGGAAACGCCGCGCGGCGACCCGATCGGACGGGATGCCGTCGTATCCGTCGACCGGATTCAGCGGGATGAGATTCACCTGCGCCTGAAGGCCGCGCAGGAGCGCGCCGACGGCATGCGCCTGCTCCGGCGTGTCATTGCGGCCGGCGATCAGGGTCCATTCGAAGAAAATCCGGCGCTCCTGTTTTCTGACGTAGTAACGGCAGGCCGTCATCAGCTCGTCGAGCGGCCAGTGCGACGCCACCGGGACGAGCGCCGCACGCTCCGCCTGCGTGGCCGCATGCAGGCTCACCGCGAGGTGCATTGGGCGCGCTTCATCGGCCAGCCGGACAATCCCCGGGATCACGCCGACCGTGCTCAGCGTGATCCGCTTCGCGCCAATCGCCGGGCCGTTCTGATCGCGGAGAATGTCCACCGCCTTCATGACCGCGTCGTAGTTGTGCAGCGGCTCGCCCATTCCCATGAGAACGACATTGCGCAGGCGGGACGGGCTGATTGTAGCCGGCCGCGTTGAGGCCGGCCCCTCGTTCGTCGAGGCTTGAGAGGGAAGGCCCGGGTCGGCGCCCCGGGCTACAGGAGGTTCCAGCGCCCGCCGAACATGCATCACCTGTGCGACGATCTCTCCCGGAGTGAGATGGCGCATGAAGCCCATCCGGCCGGTGGCGCAGAAACCGCAGCCCATCGCGCAGCCGGCCTGGCTGCTGACACACGCGGTGACGCGGCCGGTGAACCGCATCAGAACCGTCTCGATCCGCCTGCCGTCGCCAAGCGCCAGCAGGAATTTCCGGGTGAAACCGTCGGCACTGTGCAACTCCGAGGCAATCGTTGGCAAGGCGAGCGAGATCTCCTGTTCCAGCCGGGTGCGCAGCCGCGCCGGCACCTCGATCATGTCGGCGAAGCGGGTCACAGACCCATTGTACACATAGCTCCACATGCGCGCCGCATGAACCGGGCTGAAACTCCACGATTCGACCAGCGCCGTGAGTTCGTCGCGGGTGAAATCATGGAAGCTGCGCGGCACGTCAGGCTGCATGTCTTCCAAGGTGCAGGAGCCGCAGCCAAACTCAATCCACGGAATTTATCGCCACAAAAAGGCATAGCGCGCCCAGCCTTCAGATCTCGGGCGAGTCGCTGGAGTGACCGGTTTCCGGATGAGGCGGCGATTGCGGCTTCGAATGGGAGTCCGCTCCTGCATCCTCCTGCTTCAGGCGCTCGAGTTCCAGGGGGTGATCCTCCTTCATCTCCCGTTCCGACACCCGACCGGTCAGCCACGCGAGACTCATCGGGTAGATATCGGGGTTGAAGATCACGAAATAGAAATGCCAGACGAGGATGGCCAGGGTTGCGAGGATGGCCTCGTAGAAATGAACGGTGCGCGAGATGTCGAAGCCCAGCTTGGTGAACAGACCCATCGACGTGTTTTCGAACCAGAGAATGATCCCGGTCACGCCCATCAGCACCGTGCCCCAGATCAAGGCCCAGTACTCTGCCTTCTCAATATAGCTGAAGCGGTCGAACTTCGGCTTCTCCTGGGCAAAGCCGAGATTGTAGCGCAACACTTTCCACGGATCGACCACGTCGCGCCAGGCCGGGAGCAGGTCCCGAAACAGGCGGCGGCCTTTCTTTGTGAACACCAGGTAACCCACGTGCCAGAGACCGGACACGATCAGCACGACACCCGCGAGCCGGTGAATCAGGCCTCGCGCGACAAATGCGCTGCTGCTCACGGAGCGGATGGCGACCACCCACCATGCCTCCGGATAGCGCAGCATGAAGCCGGTGACCACGAGCATGATGAAGCTCAGCGCCAGCGTTGCGTGCTGCAGGCGTTCGTGCACGGTCAGGCGCAGGTAGAAGCGGTGGGGCATCGGCTCCTCGGGGATTTCTCCCCGTTCGATGGCCAGCTTGTGCAACAGCTTCCGGACCAGGTCGGACAGGTTGTGGAAGGTCATGCCGCCAATGACCAGAAAGATCAGGACGACGTAGAAACTGGCGATCCAGTAAAGGAGTGGACTTGCGTCCCGCTGCTCCGGGCTCACATGCACGCGGCCGACCGCGAAACGCCGGTTGGAACCCGGATGGCACTGGCCGCAGGTCGCAACGAGATTTGCCGGGTAGACGGTCGATGTCGGATCCAGCGATGATTTGATTGCGTGGGAGCTGTGGCAACTCGCGCAGTTCACGACCGTCGCTGCGCCTCCGCGAGCGGCCAGACCGTGATAGCTGTCGGAGAAGGTCTGGAAAGCGTCGCTCTGCAGACTGTATTTGCGGGTGATACGGATCGAGGCGTGGCAGGAGGCGCAGACATCCTGGGCGACGTTGCGCGCGTAGACCGGCGAGGCCGGATTGGTGTGGCCGAGAATATCGTGCTCGCCATGGCAGTCGGTGCAGACGGGGGAATCGAGGTTGCCCTTGCGAAGGGCCACCGCATGCACACTAAAATTATACTCTGCCGTCTGGGTGCGGTGGCAGCGCGCACAGGTCTCGGCGAGCCGGGCCTTGTTGACCCGGGAGCCGGCGACCATCGATTGGTTCATCTCGTGGCTGCCGTGACAATCGACGCAGTTGGCGGCCTCCACGATGCCCCGACGCAGTGCCGCGCCGTGCACGCTCCGTTCAAAGGAGGACACGAACTTCGCTCCCAAGACGGTGCGCTCGCCGACGGCGGATTTTCCGACATGACAGGACTCGCACAGCGTCGTCTGGGCGAGCTTCAGCTCGCTGCGGACCTTCTCCTCCGGTCGATGGGCAACCGCCTGACGATGACAGTCCATGCAGGCAGGCGCTTCCTTGATCCCGGCCGCCAGGGCGTGACCGTGGGCGGAATTTGCGAATTGATCGCGCGCCGCGCCGTGGCAACGGCCGCAGGCCTCGGCCTGCCGGGCGGTACTGAAGGGAAAATCAGCCGATTTCACCCGTGCCACACCATGGGCACCGTGGCAGTTGACGCAGGAAGTGTCCTCTCCCGTCGGCAACGGAGAGATGGACATGCGGGGGTGGAAGACGTGCTTGCGGCCCGCGTCGTCGTGGCACGAGGCGCAGGCGACTGCAGTCATCGGCTTCTTGTGCGGCAGACCATCGCCGTCAAAGCCCTCATGGCAGTCGATGCACTCAAGGGAGCTATGGGCGGACCGGGCCAACGCGGCTCCGTCGACCCCTAGCGGGATCATGCGGCCATCCCTCTTCATCGTCAGCGTCTGGTCGCTGTGACACTCAAGGCAGGCCGCGGAAGAATTTGGCGCAGGCGCCTTGGATTTCTCTGTGGCCGGCGCCGTGGAATCCGCCGCTCCGGCGGCCCGCGCCGGCGCCAGGCATCCAATCAGAAGGCCGGCGATCAGCAGCGCCCGTCCATCCCAGCCTCGCCTGGAGCGAGCAGGTCTTTTGTCCGGGGGCGTCCGCTGCATCATGTCCCGACGCTACGGTGCGCCGCACTCAAGCGTAAAGCCCTGCAAGGTCCGACTGGCGGAATGAACAAGACTTAATCCAAGCCATAACAAAATATGCCTACGAATTGTGCAAAATATGACCAGTCTCGGTCAACTCATGCGGTGCATTATCAAGCGGTTCCGTGTATAATGGCCGCCGTTTTCCCAACCTTGCGCATTGCGCTCACCTGGATGAATCCGAACGCGGCTGACCCCGCAACCAACTGGATTGGCCCCGGCGCCGCCCGGGCCCGCGCGCTGTTTCGGCCATGCCGGTTTCGGCTGATCCCGTGGGGAGCGGTGTTTCTGATTGCCGCCGGGGGGGCGGTGGGAGCACGTGCCGCCCAGGGTGCCTCCGCGAAAACAGATCCGGTCGCAGCGACCAGTTCCGCCGAAGCATCCAAGGCGCCGGCGCCGAATTCGAACGCGGCATGCCTCGAATGCCACAGCGATCAGCAGCTCACGATGAAGAAGGCCGGCCATGTGGTGCCGCTATTCTTCGATCAGGGGCGCTTCACCCGATCTGTCCACAAGAACCTGGACTGCACCGACTGCCACGAGGGCTTTGACGGCGAAAGCATGCCCCACAAAAAGGCGATCACTGCGGTCGATTGCGGATCCTGCCACGAGAAGCAGGCCAAGCTCTACGCAACCAGCATCCACGGGATGAGCCACGCAATGGGCGTGTCAGGCGCCGCCACCTGCACAAGCTGCCACGGCCACCACGACATTGTGCCGGTAAAGCAGCTCGATTCGCCGGTGTTCAAGCTGAACCTGCCCGGCACCTGCGCCACCTGCCACAGCAACAAGAGCCTGACGGACGAGTACCGCATCAGCAATGCGCACGCCGCCAGCCAGTACCTCGACAGCATCCACGGCCGGGCGCTGCTGCAGATGGGCCTGATCGTCGCACCCTCCTGCAACAACTGCCACGGCGTGCACGACATCAAGCGCAGCGTCGACAAGGACTCGCGCACCAATCACGCCAACATCGCCACGACTTGCGGGGAGTGCCACGTTGGCATCGAGAAGGTGTACAACCAGAGCGTGCACGGCCAATTGCTGGCCAAGGGCGACAAGCGCGGTCCGGTGTGCTCCGACTGCCACTCGGCCCACGAAATCGAGAAGCCGTCCACGGCGCATTTCAAGTCACTCAGTGACGAGCGCTGCGGCCGCTGCCACGAAGACCGCCTCACCCACTACCGCGAAACGTATCACGGCAAGGCGATGGCGCTCGGCCGGCCCAATGTCGCGAACGATGTCGCGGCCTGCTACGACTGCCACGGTCATCACGACGTGTTCCCGGTCAGCGACCCGCGCTCCCGCCTCTCCAGTGCGCGCATTCTCGGCACGTGCCAGCAGTGCCATCCCGGCGTCAACCTCAAGTTCACCGAGTATCAGCCGCACGCCGACCCGCTCGACCGTGTCCACTATCCGCTGCTCAACAAGGTGTTCCTCTTCATGACGGCGCTTCTGGTCGGCACGTTCGGATTCTTCGGCCTGCACACGCTCTTCTGGCTCTTCCGCTCCATCTACCTTTACCTGAATGATTCCAAGGCCTTCCGGGAGGCCAAGGTGCAGGTGCATTCGGATGACGAACAGTTCACCCGTTTCACGCCGTTCGAGCGGTTCCTGCACCTCATGGTCGTGACGAGCTTCCTGCTGCTCGTCATCACCGGCATGCCGCTGAAATTCTACTACACCGACTGGGCGAAGACTATTTTCAACCTGATCGGCGGCGCCGACGTCGCCCGCTCGCTCCATCACTTTGGCGCGATCGTGACGTTCGCCTACTTCGTGCTGCATCTTGGCGAACTCATCGGGACCCTCTGGAACCGCCGAAAGTCGCTGCGCAATCCCGCCACCGGCCGCTTCCAGCTGCGCCTTGCCTGGCAGGCGGTGTTCGGACCGGACTCCATGGTGCCGTCCATCCAGGACTGGCGCGACTTCATCGCCCATCAGCGCTGGTTCTTCGGCAAGGGCCCGCGCCCTCAGTTCGACCGCTGGACCTATTGGGAGCGCTTCGACTACTTCGCGGTGTTCTGGGGCATCTTCGCGATCGGAGTTTCCGGCCTGGTCATGTGGTTCCCGAAGTTCTTCACAGGCTTCCTGCCCGGCTGGATCATCAACATCGCGCTGGTCGTGCACTCCGACGAAGCACTCCTCGCCGCAGGCTTCATTTTCACCTTCCATTTCTTCAACACCCATTTCCGGATCGAGAAGTTCCCGATGGACACGGTAATCTTCTCCGGCCGCATTTCGAAGACAGAGCTGCTGCACGAGCGGAAACGCTGGTACGACCGTTTGGTGGCGGCCGGCCGGCTGGACAGCTACCGCGTAAAGGACGACTGGGAGGGTCGCAAGAAGATCGCCAAGGGCTTCGGCTTCCTCTTCTTCGGCACCGGCCTCGTCCTGCTTGTGCTGATCGTCTACGCGATGCTCTCGCGGCTCGGGCACTGATTCACTCTTCCAAGTCGGTCTCGACCCGGAGCCGATCACAATGCAGGATGCAGGCATGTCCGAGAGCCTGACCCGATTCCTGCAGGCGTTCATTCCCCTGTTTGTGGCCATCGATCCGGTCGGACTGACGGCGGTCTTCCTGGCGCTTGGCCGAGACGTTGCGCCGGCGGTGCGGCATCGCATCGCGTGGCAGGCGACGGTCACCGGCGGCCTCGTTGCAGTGGGTTTCCTGCTGCTCGGGCAGAAGGTCTTCGCCGCGGTTGGAATCTCGGGGAGCGATTTTCAGATCGCAGGCGGGCTCATCCTTTTCATTCTCGCGGCCCGCGACCTCACCCAGCCGGAGGGAGCACCGGGCAAACTGCCCGACGATTTTGGCGTCGTGCCCCTCGGCATGCCGCTCATCGCCGGGCCCGCGCTGATCACCACCCTTTTGGTTCTCGTGCAGACGCAGGGGATGCCGGTGACCGTGATCGCGCTCGCGGTGAACCTGGGGATTGTCGTGCTCGCATTCGTCGGAAGCGAATGGCTGGGCCGCCGGGTCGGCAAAACGGGACTTCGCGCGATTTCGAAGATCATCTCGATGCTGCTCGCTGCGATCGCGGTCGCGATGATCCGCCGCGGCCTGGCCGGCTGAGCCGCGCCAGACCCTGCTTGGCTTTCGGATGCAGCTGGAGGGCGAGGCTCCAGCCGAGCCGCGACCCCCCATGTCCTGACGGCTCGCCGAGAGGCTCGCCCTCCACCTTTGATTGTGGGGAACACCTTCGTTTTGCGGTGCTCCGCCCCAAAATGGCGCAGACATTTTGACCAAGAAACCTGGAGGGCGAAGTCCGACAGGATCCTACCCGCCGAAGCTGGTCAACAGATCGGCGTAGATCTTCGCAGCGGTGACAAGGTCGGCAATCCGGACCCGCTCATCGATTGCGTGGGGATTGGTTCCAATCGGACCATATCCAACGGTGGGCACGCCGAGGTGTTCGGCGAAGAAATGCATGTCGTTGAACCCGGTGGAGACATAGAAAACCGGACGCCCGCCTCGGATCTTCTTCACACTTGCTGCCACCGCTGCAAAAAACGGATCCTCAGGTTTGCGGAAACACGGGTGGTTCTCCGAGACCTTCTCGATCGTGATGTGGCATTGCGGAATGCTGCGCGCGGCCGCAGTCAGGAAGGCGCGCAGCTCGCGCTCGGCTTGAGCGACCGTCTCCGTGGCAATCACCCGGCGGTCGATGCTGAAGCTCGCCTCGGCGGGCACCGTGTTGATTTTGCCTCCGGGACCGGCGGCGAACATGCCACCGACGTTGATTGTCGGGTGCATCGTGCGGCCGTCCGGTGTGCGAAACTGATGGCGGGCGAGACGCTGTTTGTATTCCTCCAGCGCCAGCACAAGGGCCGACATCTTTTCCAAGGCGTTGATGCCCTCTTCCGGAGTTGATCCATGCGCCGGTTTGCCGTGAACGATGACATTGAGCCACACAACCCCGTTGTGTCCGCAGCCGATGAGGCGGCCTTCCCCACCCTCCATCACGACAACGTAGTCGGCGCGCAACGGAGCGTGATCCACGAGCCAGCCGGCGCCCAGAAAGCTGTCGGTCTCCTCATCCGCCGTGAACGAGACCTCGACATTGCAGCGCGGTTGCGCCCCCGTTGCGCGGAGCGCCCGCAGCGCAAGCAGGAGGCACGCGATCGAACCTTTCATGTCGGCCGTTCCCCGGCCATAGATGCATCCATCCCCGACTGCGGGATTGAACGGGCTTTGGTGGCGCCAGCGTCCGCCGGCGGGAACAACGTCGAAATGTGCGTTGAAATGAAGGGTCTTGGGGGCGCCGGCGTCGCGGTATCCGAGCACGTTGTACCGCGGATGAATCCGCGACTCCGGGGGCAGACATTTCCGGGCGGTTGAGCGGGGAATGGGCAGCCGTCGCGCCTGCAGGCCGGCCGCCGACAGCTCACGCACGAGAAGCCCAGTGATTGTATCGTAATACTCACCAGGCGGATTGACCGTCGGGATGCGCACCAGCCGCTGCAACAAGGCGACCAGTTCAGCGGCATGGCGATCGAGGTACTGGAGCGGCGTCATGCCTCTCAGGAAATGCGATCACCGCGGCCGGCACAAGCCCGGCGAGGCGGGGCTTCGGTCAGATTGAACCCGAGGAGCATGACGAACTCGACGGCCCAGAATGATCCGGTACCCGGGCCGAAAAACCCGTCGCAGAAACCGGGCCCGAGTCCGAACACGGCATAGAACAACACCGGTGCGACGCATGGGCGCCGGTTCTCCAGACCGATCTTCGGCTGAACAACGAAGTAGACGACGATGGCCGCCAGAATCCTGCGTTGGCAAACGCCCACGGCGGCCCTAGCGTCCGCAAATGGAGTTTCACGTCCTGCCCATGCGCACTGGCGGAGCCGCCGAGAACATGGCCCTCGATTTTCTTCTCCTGCAGCGCTACCCGGTGGCGGCAATCCGCTTCCGGCACTATCGATGGTACAGGCCGGCGTTCACCTTTGGCTTCGGACAGAAGTCAGCGTGGGTGCGCGAACACCTCCCGCCCGGGGAGCAATTTGATCTTTGTCGGCGGCCCACGGGGGGCGGAATCGTGGATCATCGCGAGGACTGGACCTACACGCTGGTGATTCCGCGCGAGCACACATGGTGGGAGGAGCGGGCGACCGTATCCTATCGCGTCGTCCATGAATGTCTCGCACAGGCCCTGTGCGAGCTCGGCGCGGACGCCATTGTCAAGAAGCAGCCTGAAGGCGCGTCAACTGCCGACGCGGGCGGCCGGGACGCGACGGCATTCACGATGCCCGAGCCGGGAATCTGTTTCCAGCGCGCCGAGCTCTACGACGTCGTCAACGGACGAACGGGAGAAAAGATCGCCGGGGCCGCGCAGAAGCGCAACAAACACGGGCTGCTTTTCCAGGGCTCCATCTGGAAGCCCGCAGCAGGGCCGTGCGACTGGCAAGCTTTTGGTGCGCGGTTTGCGGTCGCGCTGGCCGAGGCCGCAGGGATGCCGGCGCTGCCGGTCCCCTGGCCGGACCTGAACGAGGACGAAGTCTCCGGATTGACGGAGCAATACGCTTCAGCGGAGTGGATCGACTATCGGTAACTCGTCATTTGGACACAAACTGGATGCATCCGGAGGCGCGCCTGACCGCCGAACAGAAGAAGCTCATCACCGATTGGGCCCAGTCGTTGCGCGAGAAAATCCCGTCGCAATAGCCCCTGCCCCCGAGCCCATGGAATCAACATGGTCCGCCCTCCTGAGACTTTTGCCACAGAGCGCTTGATCGCCCGCCCGCCACGGGTGGAAGACGCCGAAGCCGTCTTCGCCGCGTACGCATCCGACCCGGTGGTCACGCGGTATCTCTCGTGGCGCAATTACAGCGACGTTGAGCCTGTTCGCGCATTCCTCCGCGGAGTCGCGCGCACGTGGGGGGCCGGCGAGATGAACGGACATTTCGCCTGGATGCTCTGCCGGCGCGGCACCGACACTCCGATCGGCTCCATCGGCATCAATGTGGATCGCCACAGTGCGCTGACTGGCTACGTCCTGGGGCGTTCCCATTGGGGACAGGGCCTGATGACCGAAGCGCTGATGTATATCGCCGCCTGGGCACTGGCGCAGCCCCAGCTCCACCGAATCTGGGCCTTTTGCGACGTGGAGAACCCTGCCTCAGTCCGCGTCCTGGAGAAGGCGGGCATGCAATGCGAAGGATTGTTGCGTCGCTGGCAGGTGTGCCCGAACATTGGTCCCGAACCCCGCGATTGCCTGGTTTATGCAAAAATCCGATAGAAGTTGGCCCGACTCCTGCTAGTGGAACATGTTCTCAGACCGACTGGTCCGCATCCTATCCAACATCCAATCATGAACCCAAGAACCTCATTGCTCTCCTCTGCCTTGGCACTGCTGCTGGTGGCCTCAGTCCGCGCCGATACGACGCCCGCCGGTGGGGAGCCACCGGCTGCACCTGTCGCCGAGGCGCCAACACCCGCAATGTCCATTGTTGTGACGCCTTCCGTCGTCAACCAGTATATGTTCCGCGGCGTCCGCCTCGGGGGGCCCGCGTTTCAGCCCTCTGTCGAGGTCGACGCGGGCAACCTCGCCGTTGGCGTGTGGGCCAATACTCCGATCAGCGACAAGGTGCCGGGCCAGTCCGATCCCGAGATTGATCCCTACGCTTCCTACACGCTCGCGATCAACGATTCGCTGAGCATCGCTCCCGGGTTCACGTGGTACAATTACCCGAGCGCCGATACGAACAACGGGTTCTTCAAGTCGACGTTCGAGCCGAATATTGCGCTCAACTACACCGTGTCCGGGGTCAAGTTCACGCCCAAGGTCTATTACGACGTCGTGCTCAAAGGGCCAACATACGAACTCAATGTCACTTATGCAGTTCCGCTGAAGGACGCCGGCACCGAGCTCGACTTCACCGCCACAGGCGGCACGTTTATCATCGACAATTCGATCAAGGGTGCGAGTCCCGAGATCAAGAATTGGGGCAACTATTATCTCGTCGGTGTCGCGATGCCGTTTGCGATCACCAAGGAATCGAAGCTCACGTTCGGCATCGCCTACACGAAGGGCTCCGGAAACTACTTCAAGCAGGCGGGGTCCGGCAAGGCCCTGAACACTTCGGCCGTCGGCCGCGGGGTTGCGACTCTCAGCTACGCCTACACGTTCTGATCGCCCGCTCGATTTTTCCTGGGTTCGTGTTGGGCCAAGCCCGCGCCTCACCGCGCGGGCTTTTTTGCCTTCTTGCGTGGCTGTCGGCTCATTTCGCCGCTGCACGCGACGATTCATTTGGAGGGCTGCGTGCCGGCCGTCGCGCGGAGGCGTCGGCCAGCCACGCCGTCGGCGCCGTTTGGGCCGTGGCCACGAGCGCCAGCGAGTGGACCCGACCAGAACATGATTGCACCACCAAGGCGCAAAGACGCGGAGCGATCCACCGCGGATTTCACGGATCACACGGATGACGCAAACAAGCGGATTGCATCCGCTCCATCGGGGCAATCTCCGGCCCGGCCTCCGCTTTGCGGTCCATGCGCTCCTTGCCGTCAATTCATCCGCTGGAGTTTCCTTCAGCACGCGCGTGGGAATATCCGCTCCAAGAAAGCGGGGCAGATCTTGTCCTGCCAATCGGAAGAAACCTCGCCGTTCCGCACCAAACGGCGTCCGCCGTTTGTAAGGAGCGGGTGGGCGAAGCCCGACACGCTCCTAGAAAAAATGCCTTGCGTGAGACTGCCCGGGGCCTAGGTTGCCGAACTCTTCGCATTCCGGGTCCCCATCGTCTAGCCCGGTTAGGACACCACCCTTTCACGGTGAGAACCGGGGTTCGAATCCCCGTGGGGACGCCACTTTTCGCGGGACGCGAAAACTGCCGCGCCGAAGCCTCTGCGAATGCGGGCCGTCCATCTGGCCATGAACTTCTGCTATGTCTACATGCTGGAGTCACTCAGCGTTCCTGGGCTGCATTACGAGGATCGTGTCCACGATTGAGCATCGCGTTTTTGGAATAGTCATAGCCATTAGCTACTTGGAAGAAGGAAGGTGCGGAACTGGACGGATGTGGATTCCCGCTTGAATTCGTAGATTTCCGAATTCGGCATTGCGCGGGTGCCCTGTGCACGCTAAATCCTTTCGGCGTCATGGCTCGCGCTACGTCTTCCCCTGCGTCCTCGGCAAATATCGGCTTCGAGGCCAAACTCTGGCTGGCCGCGGACAAGCTTCGAAACAACATGGACGCTGCGGAGTACAAGCACGTCGTGCTCGGCCTCATCTTCCTCAAATACATCTCAGACACGTTCGAGGAACACCGGGCCAGACTCGTTGAAGGCAAAGGTGAATTCGAGGGTGCTGATCCCGAGGAGCGCGACGAGTACCTTGCTCACAATGTCTTTTGGGTGCCCAAGGAGGCCCGCTGGTCGTTCCTCCAGGGCAGCGCCAAGCAACCCACCATCGGCAAGATCGTGGATGACGCCATGGTCGCCATTGAGCGCGACAACCCGAGACTCAAGGGCGTTCTGCCCAAGGAATACGGCCGTCCCTGGATCAGCACCGCCTCGGCGAGTTGATCGACCTCATTGGCACGATCGCACTCGTGCCACCCTCACCCCAGCCCTCTCCCACGGGGAGAGGGAATGAAGCACATTACCGCGGGGGCTACGATTTCTCCGGTCTGGTCGGCCGCGCGCGGGAGCTTCGACAGAAGCAGACACCAGCCGAAGATCTTCTGTGGGAGCTGCTCCGCGACCGGCAGCTTTGCGATGCCAAGTTTCGCCGCCAGCATCAGATCGGCGATTACATCTGCGACTTCTACTGCCACGAGGCGAAGTTGGTCGTAGAATGCGACGGCGATCCCCACGAGAAGCCCGACCAGATCAAGCACGACGCTGATCGCGACAAATGGCTCAGAGCACAGGGGCTGAACGTCCTCCGATTCAAGAACGCCCGCGTGCTCACTGACACCGAGGCTACCCGCCCGATCTGCAGGAAGAGGCGACCAAGACCGTCCTCGCCCAAGCGGAGCTCCTTTGTGCAGATTGGGTAAATTGACGCTCGTAAACGCGATGCCAAGGCTCCGAGAAACCAGTCGCTCGGGGCGCCCGCCGATGGTTATAGCGGGAATCGGTAGCTTGCTACGATTTTGCGGCCGATTTCGCGCCTGCGTTCACTGGCGACGCTACCGATGATCATGGTGATTTTGCGTCGGTCCAGTACCAATGGATCGGGCGAAGGCGGATTCTGCCCACCAGGCTGCTCCGATCATGGCACGGCCATTGCTGTCCGAGGGCCAGTGAATACTTGTGAGAAGTGCAGCGTATCCGCGCTGCCGGGGGCTGCGGCATCAGCCGAAGCCGCCCGGTTGTCTTTTTCCACCCGCTGCCGCGTGCTGCGGGAGATCGATTCCTTGTATTCGATCTCCAGCGCCCTGGCGTTGGGCGGCGACTTCAAGGCAGCGATGTCCGCCCTCTACGCCCAATTGGCGCAAGCCACCGGCCTTTCCGCCGGCCTGCTCGCCATCGTTGATCGCGAGCATGGCGAACTGGTGGCCGATAAATGGGCCGGAGCGGCGGCTCGGGCGGGTGAACGAATCGCCGTAAAGTTGGGGGAAGGATTACTCGGCCAACTGGCGGTCTCCGGCGAACCGCTCCTCGTTGAACAGATCGCTCCTGAGCTTCCAGGCCGACTCAATACGCTGGATCGACTGCAGCATGGGCCGGAAACCATCGGTCAGGCGTGGCTGGCCGTCCCGATTCGCCATGGTCAGGAAGTCCTGGGCACCTTAAGCTTTTGCTGTCCGGCGGCGGAACGCGAAGTGCTTGACGCCGAACTGCAGTTTCTTGGGCTCATCGCTGGCCAGGTTGGGCTGGCCGTCCGTTTTCGGCAGCTGTCCAAGGAGCGTTTCGACTCGCTCCGTCGCGAAAACGAACGCCTGCAGGAACAGATAAAGAAGAGTTTTATCCCGGACGGCATGAT
>Ga0265323_10000872_pt1 | contig 16010 bp, 6 predicted proteins | sample 41225metaG_FD_193580 | JGI IMG/M metagenome (GOLD analysis project Ga0265323, IMG submission 193580) | Rhizosphere microbial communities from Carex aquatilis grown in University of Washington, Seatle, WA, United States - 4-12-25 metaG | ecosystem: Host-associated > Plants > Roots > Rhizosphere >...
ATACGGATTCAATGCCAGCGGATTAAATCTCCGGTCCGCGGGCAGTTTATCCGCCGGCACGTGCTCCAGTTGCGCCTTGAACCGGTTGTAATCCATTTCCGGCTTGATCCAGCCTTCGCGCAGCATTTCCTTCAGCAGCAGCATCGCGCGTACTTTGGAAATCAATCCGTACAGCAAACCGATTTCGGATTTGTGCGAATCAGTTTTAACTCCCCACAATTCCTCATCCAGCCGCCGGAGCAAACGCGGCAGATCGCGGTCGCCCAGCGCATCGCCCAGCGCAAATGCCCGCGCCGCCTTGTTTCGCGTGCAAATGGCAGCCACGTCGGCAAACTCGATTTTCTTCCGCTCGCCGGCGAACAAACACAGTTTTTCAACCTCGTTGTCAATCTGGCGCGGATGGGGCCCGACGCGATTCACCAGTTCGCCCAAGGCCTCCTCGGAAATTTCCTTCTGCCGGGCGCGCACGGCCGCGCGCGCCGCGACTTCCGCGCGCTCCGCCCAGTCGCGGTCGTCCACCGACCAGCCGGAAAAGCTTTCAACGGTCCCGATTTTATCGAGCGTTTTGAAAAAGGTCTTGCGCTTGTCCACCTTGCCCGCGCTGATGAGCAGACGGACACCCGACCATTTGAATATTTTCAACTCCTCGGCAAGTTCCGCCAGCGTTTCTGTGACCGCTGCGGCGGCGGCACGCTCATCGCCCAGGAAATTGCAGTCGCGCAGCCAGACAACCTTGGCGGTGCCAAAAAATGGCAGCGTTTGCAGCGCTTCGCGCAACCGGCCCAGCGCGGTGAGCGCCTCGCCGCTGTTGGCAACGGTGGCCTCGATGGTTTCGTGGTCCATGCCGCCCAACTCTTCGCACCATTGCTGGTAAAGCTGTTTGGCGCGGGCCTTGACGGCGAATTCGTCGTCGCCGCAAATAAGGGCAAGCGATGGGGGTTTGGCGGCTGGCATTTTATTCGGGTTCGCTGCCGGTCTCATTGATCCGGTTCAGCACCTCGCTCATGTCCTCCACCTGTTCAAAAAGCTGGGAGGCGACAAAAATCGGCTTCTTTTGCGCGGCGGCGATCGCCAGGCAATCGCTGGGGCGCGCATCCACCTCGACAATTTTCCGCGCCAGTTCGTTTTGCTGCTGCAAAATCAGCCGCGCGAAGTAGGTGGAATTCTTCAAATCGGTGATGATGACGCGCTCGACATTAATGCCGAAGCCCTGAAAAATCCGGTTGATGAGGTCGTGGGTGAGCGGACGCTCCTTGGGCGACTGGCGCAAAAAATCGCCGATGACCTTCCCCATTTGCGGCTCGACGTTGATGACAAAAACCTTGTCATCATTGCCCACAAACAGCGCGCAACCGCTAGGGGCGGGAAGAATTCCCCGAATTTGCACCGGTACGACATCGTGCTTCATGCCCATACTTTAACTCTCCGCCGCGGAAAAACAAGTCCGCTGATGCGCCCGCTATTGACTTGCACCGTGGTGGTGGTTGGGTAAAAGTTGAACCATTAATGAAGCCCGTTTTGACCGGAAAGCCTTGCTCATCATTCCTTCGCAACGTTTTGTTCCTGACCGCTTTGGGTGCGCTGACCGCCATCGCTGCCGAAACCGGCGCCCCGCTGGCGGACTGGCAAAACCCCCGGCTCACCGGCATCGACAACCAGCCGCCACACGCGACGATGGTCGTTTGTCCTGATGCGAAGACGGCGCTCCAGGTCGAATGCGCCGACAACGCCGGGCGCGCGAAGTCGCCGTTCTATCGTTCGCTCAACGGCGATTGGAAATATCATTACGCCACGAATCACGCCGGACGCGTGGCGGATTTCTGGACGCCGGGTTTTGACGACTCAAGGTGGCACACGATCCCCGTGCCGGCCAATGTGGAGATGCAGGGCTACGGGGTTCCGATTTACGTGAACATCCGGTATCCGTGGACCTGGCACGGCGTATATCCGAATCCGCCGTTCGTGCCGGAGGACGATCCGAACAACACGGTCAATTCCTACCGTCACGAATTTGATGTGCCGCTCGATTGGAAAGGCCGCCGCATTCTGATCACGTTCGACGGCGTGAACTCGTTCTTTCAACTCTGGATCAATGGCGAGAAGGTCGGCATGGGCAAGGACAGCCGTACGCCGGTCGAGTTCGACATCACGAAGTTCGTGAAGCCCGGACGGAACCTGCTCGCGGTGGAAAATTTCCGCTGGTGCGACGGCTCGTATCTCGAAGACCAGGACATGTGGCGGCTGAGCGGCATTTTCCGCGATGTGTACCTGTGGTCGCCGCCGGAAATTCACATCCGCGACTTTCAAGTGAAGACGGAGCTTGACGCGCAATATCGGGACGCGGAATTGAGCGTGGAATTGAAACTGAACAACGCGGGCGGCGCAACCGGCGCAACGGTGGAGGCGGAGTTGTTTGACGCGCAGGGCAGATCCGTGGCCGGACTCCCGGCGCAGCAGCTCGACGTTGGCGCGGTGCAGGAAAAACCGGTTTCGCTCACGGCGAAAATTTCCAGCCCGCTCAAGTGGTCGGCGGAATATCCGAACCTTTACAAACTCCTGCTCACGCTCAAGGACGACACGGGCCGGACGGTTGAAGTTGTTCCGGTCAACGTCGGTTTCCGCAAGGCCGAGATCAGCAACGGGGACCTGCTCGTTAATGGCCGTCGCATTCTGCTCAAGGGGGTGAACCGCCACGAGTTTGACCCGGACCTCGGCCAGGCCATCACCGTCGAAGGCATGGAGCGCGACCTCCAGCGCATGAAACAATTCAACGTAAACGCCGACCGCTGCTGCCACTATCCGAACCAGCCCGCGTGGTATGACTTGTGTGATCGTTACGGGATTTATTTGATTGATGAGGCGAACATCGAGAGCCACGGCATGGGATTTGACGACGCATCGCTCGCCCGGCGCGAAGATTTTGCCGCCGCGCACCTGAACCGCACCGTGCGCATGGTCGAGCGCGACAAAAATCATCCCTCGGTCATCATCTGGTCGCTGGGCAACGAGGCCGGCAGCGGCCCGAACTTTGAGGCGACGTCGAGATGGATTCACCAGCGGGACACCGGCCGGCCGGTCCATTACGAAGGTGCGGGCGAACGGCCCTACGTGGACCTGGTTTCGACGATGTATCCTTCTCCAGGGAGCCTGGCGGACTACGCCTCCCGGCCACAGACGCGCCCGTACATCATGTGCGAATACGAGCATGCCATGGGCAACGGCTCCGGTGATTTTCACTCCTATTGGGATAAAATTTACCAGTTGCCGCACCTGCAGGGCGGGTTCATCTGGGACTGGGTGGACCAGGGATTGCGCCAGCCGCAAGCGCGCCCGACCCGCGACCGCTTCGTTCCCGTCAAGCCCGGTGAAAATACCTTCTGGGCCTATGGCGGCGATTTTGGGCCCAAGGACATTGCCAGTGACGACAACTTCTGCTGCAACGGCCTGGTTACGCCCGACCGCGAACCGCATCCGGGGCTGTTCGAGGTGAAGCACATCTACCAGTACGTTCATTGCCGGCTGGCTGGCGGCGCCACCCACACCGTCGAGGTGAACAACTGGTTCGACTTCACCAACCTCAAGGACATTGCGACCGGCTCGTGGAAACTCAAGGCCGATGGCGAAGAGATTCAAAGCGGCAAACTGGGTGATTTGGACATTGCTCCCCGCGCAACGAAATTCATCGCGATTCCCGTGGCGGCGTTCCAGCCGCGGCCCGGAGTGGAATACTTCATCGAGTTGAGTTTCGCGCTCAAAACCGATTTGCCGTGGGCGAAAGCCGGACATGAAATCGCGTGGGACGAATTCAAGCTGCCCGGCGCCGTACCCGCCGCACATTTTTCGACGGAAAAAATGCCGCCGGTCAAATGGATTGCCGGCGCGCGCGTATCACGGGTTGCCGGGGCGAATTTTGAAATCATTTTCGACAACCGGACCGGCGCGATGAAGTCGTGGCTCGTGAACGGCGCTGAGTTGATCGACTCGCCGTTGCGCCCCGATTTCTGGCGGGCGCAGACGGACAACGACCGTGGCCGGAACGAACTCAAATCGCAGGGTGTCTGGCGCTACGCGCACCAGGACGCGCAGCTCCGCAGCTTTGCCGGGGCGAACCGGGGTGATCACATTGAAATTCAAGCCGAAGTGGCACTGCCCAGGGCTGGCGGCGCCGTTTGGCGAACGACTTACGAAGTTTATGGCAGCGGCGACGTCGTGGTAACGGCGGCATTTTCGCCCGTCAAGACCGATTTGCCCAGGCTCCCGCGCCTCGGAATGCAAATGACGTTGCCGGCTGGTTTCGAGCGCATCACCTGGCTCGGACCCGGCCCGCAGGAAACGTATTCCGACCGCAAGGATTCACGCGTCGGCGTTTACAGCGGCACCGTGAACGAACAGTTCTACGCAGATTACACCGAGCCGGGCGAAACCGGGAACAAGGCGGACGTGCGCTGGGTCGCGCTGACCGACTCCAGGGGCGTGGGATTGCTGGCCGTCGGGATGCCGTGGTTGAGCGTCAACGCGCTGCATTACGGCACGGAAGATTTGAACGCGGGCAAACACGCCTTCCAACTGCCGCGCCGCGATTTCATCACGCTGAATCTGGATTGGAAACAACAGGGCGTGGGCGGCGACAACAGTTGGGGCGCCTGGCCGCACGATGGATTTCTCATCCCCTGCGCGGAGCAAAGTTATCGTTTTCGGCTTCATCCCTTGCGTGCCCATGAAAACCCCGAAGTCATGGCGCGAGCCGCGCAATTTTGAAACCGATCCGTCAGTAGGTGGCGACGGAGACGCGGAGCACCAGCGGTTCGGAACTGAAATCCAGTCCGCCGTCCGTCTGGCCGCCATTCAGGAGGCGAAGGAACTTGAAGACGCCGTTCTCGCAGGTTCCCTCTTCGTGACGGTTTGTTCGTTTCGAACTTCTGATTCGCTTTGGCGCCGTTGAACGACAAAAGCTTGACCAATTCGGTTTGGAAAGGCACGACTTGTGCCGGATAAAAAGCTGACCATCATGGAACTTCAAACTTTGTTTTCCTTCACTCTCGCGTGCGCGCTCGCCTTGGTTGCGGGTCAGGTAAAAGGCGGTCCGGTGTCAACCAACGCCTCTTCGGAAATTCCTCATTTGCGGAAGCAGGGGACCGCCACCCAATTGATCGTGGACGGCAAACCGTTTCTGGCGCTGGCAGGAGAACTGGGCAACAACACCGCCACCAGCCTCGAATACATGAAACCGATCTGGCCCAGGCTCGTTGACACGAAACTCAACAGCGTTTTGGCGGCCGTTTCCTGGGCCCAGATCGAACCGGAGGAAGGAAAGTTCGACTTCCGCGTGCTCGACGGCGTGATCCGGGAGGCGCGGAATCACAACCTGCGTCTCGTGCTGTTATGGTTTGCCAGTTGGAAGAACGGCCAGTCTTCCTACGCGCCTGACTGGGTGAAGCGGGATTTCGAGCGGTTCCCGCGCGCCCAAAATGCAGCGGGCAGGAGCATCGAAGTGCTCACTCCTTTCAGCGATGCGAACCGGGACGCCGATGCCCGCGCCTTTGCGGCCTTGATGCGGCACGTCAAAGCCGTGGATGGCCGGCAGCATACGGTCGTGATGGTTCAAGTGGAAAATGAAATCGGCGTGCCCGATTCCCGCGACCGCTCGCCACTGGCCGCCAAAGCTTACGAAGGGCCGGTGCCCAGGGAACTCATGGACTACCTGCAACAGCACAAGGATGAGTTGATTCCGGAGTTGCGCCAGGTGTGGGAGACGAACGGATTCAAATCGTCCGGGACATGGGAAGAAGTGTTTGGCAAGGGTGCCACGACTGATGAAATTTTCATGGCCTGGACCTTCGGGCGCTACGTTGGTCGCGTGGTTGAGGCGGGCAAAGCCGAATACCCGCTGCCGATGTTCGTCAACGCGTGGGCGCCCGGATTCGCAAAGGACAATCAACACGCCAACGGCCAGAGCGGCAGTCCCATGCCCGATACGCTGGATGTCTGGCGGGCCGGGGCGCCGCAAATGGACATGATTTCGCCCGACATTTACGACTACGACTACGCGATGATGTGCGTGCGGTACACCCGGTCCGGGAACCCGCTGTTCATACCCGAGACGCGGGGATTACCGCCCAATGGACTGGAAGCCCGGGTGCTCTACGCCTTCGGACGCCACGATGCGATTGGTTTCTCGCCAATGGGGATCGAACGGCCGGCGGCTCCCGACATCGAGCTGACCAGCAGCTACGACGTGGTTAAACAACTGGCGCCGCTGATTTCGGAACACCAGGGCAACGGCACGATGTCCGCCGTCCTGCTGGGCGCCGGCGACCCGCCGCAGAAAATTCAGGTGGGAAATTACACGCTGGAGGCCTCGTATTTGAAACCACGGGTTCTGCCCGGGTCACCGCAACCGCAGCCGCCATTTCCGAACACGGCAGCCATTTTTATTGCGACGGGACCGGACGAGTTTTATGCCGCGGGCAACGGCGTAACCGTTACTTTCACCCCCAATACGCCGGGACCACCGCTCGCCGGACTGGCCACCGTGGAGGAAGGCGTTTTTGTGGACGGCCGCTGGGTTCCCGGGCGCCGGCTGGCCGGCGACGACACCGCCACGCCCGGTCTGGTGTTGCCGAGGCTCCACGTGGTGGCGGACCATCCCGCGCTCTTCGGGCCGGGTTTCAAGGGCATCGTGCGCGTGACGCTGTACCGCTACCGCTGAGGTCTTGTAGCCGCCAATGTGAATTGGCGGATCCGTCCTGTGGCATCAATCTCCGCCATTTCACAACGGCGGCTACGAAAACCGGTTTATGGGAAGCCAACGCTTGTGTGCGGGCATTTTGCTGCATTTACTTGGCCGGCGCAGCGCGCCATCCCTGCCAATCCTTTTCAGTGCGGCTGGCCGCAACTGCATGCCGAGGAACTCGCCGCCGCGCCCGGTTCGTAATTCAAATATGGCCCGAGCCAGCGTTCGGCTTCCTGCAAGGTCATGCCTTTGCGGACGTGATAATCCAGCAACTGATCGCGGCCAAGCTTGCCGACGGCGAAATATTTTGATTCCGGATGCGCGAAATACAATCCGCTCACGCTGCTGCCTGGCCACATTGCAAAACTTTCCGTCAGCTTGATGCCAGCGTTCTTCTCCACGCCGAGCAGTTTCCAAAGAATCGCCTTCTCGGTGTGGTCGGGACAGGCGGGATAGCCCGCCGCCGGGCGGATGCCACGATATTTTTCTCCGATGAGATCTTCGGTGGTCAGCTTTTCAGCCTTGCCATATCCCCATTCTTCGCGGACACGTTTATGCAGAAACTCCGCAAATGCCTCCGCCAGCCGGTCGGCCAGCGCCTCGGCCATGATGGCGTTATAGTCGTCGTGGTCCGCCTTGAACTTTTCCACCAGTTCGTCCAATCCATGACCCGAAGTGACAGCGAAGGCGCCGAGATAATCCGAAAGTAGGGCGGGCGTCTCGCCTGCCCAAGCCGACGAAGTCGGTAAAGAAGTTTTATCCAATTGCTCGCGCTGAAGCGCTCGCTGGACAGGCGGGACGCCTGTCCTACGTTTCGGAGCCACAAAATCCGCCAGGCACCAGTTCGGCGCGCCGTCTCCCTTTTCAATTTGCTGGCGCAAAAAATGAAACGTCGTCAGGACCTTCGCCCGCGATTCGTCGGTGTATAGCTCCACGTCATCGCCTACCCGGTTCGCCGGGAAGAGACCATAAACGGCGCGCGGCTGGATCCATTTCTTGCTGACAATTTCCTCCAGCAACTTCTGCGCGTCAGCAAATAGTTTGCGCGCTTCCTCGCCGTGTTTCTCGTGCTGAAGAATCTTGGGATAAACGCCGCGCAATTCCCAGGTATGGAAAAACGGCGACCAGTCAATGTACGGAACGAGGTCTTTCAATTCGATCCGTAGCCGCCGACGTGAGTCGGCGCTGACTTTTCCCGGCTCAATTCCGGATGGAGAAATGCGCGGACTCACGTCCGCGGCTACATCGGAAGATAGAACCCGCGTGCCGGTAAATTCCGGTTTCGGCAAATCATCAAACTTCAGCTTCGGTGCGTTGGCACGGGCGGCTTCGAGGGGCAAAAGTTTCGCCTGACTCCCGGCGTGCTGGGCGCGGACTCGGTCATATTCCTCGCGGATTTGCGCCGCGAATGCCGGCTTTTGCTCCTTGCTGATCAAGCTGCTGACCACCGGCACCGCGCGTGACGCATCCAGGACGTGGACCACCGGTTCGCCGTAACCCGGCGCAATCTTCACTGCCGTGTGCGCCTTGCTTGTGGTCGCGCCGCCGATGAGCAGCGGCAGACGCAGCCCCTGGCGTTCCATCTCGCGTGCGACATGTGCCATTTCGTCGAGCGACGGCGTAATCAGCCCGCTCAAGCCGATGATGTCCACGTTCTGCTCACGGGCCGTCTGCAAAATCTTCTCGCATGGCACCATTACGCCAAGGTCAATCACCTCGTAGTTGTTGCAGCCGAGCACGACGCCGACGATGTTTTTGCCGATGTCATGCACGTCGCCCTTGACGGTGGCCATCAAAACTTTTCCGGCGTTTTTGTGCACGTCGCCGGCGGCTTTCTTTTCCGCCTCCATGAACGGTTGCAGATACGCTACCGCCTTTTTCATCACGCGGGCGGACTTCACGACCTGCGGCAGGAACATTTTCCCGGCGCCAAACAAATCCCCGACCACGTTCATCCCGGCCATGAGCGGGCCTTCGATGACGAGCAGCGGTTTGCCGTATTTCTGGCGCGCCTCCTCGACGTCGGTGTCAATGAAATCCACGATGCCCTTGACCAGCGCGTGGCTGAGACGCTCTTCAATCGTGCCTTTGCGCCATTCGTCCTCGACGACCTCCGCCTTGCCCTTTTGCTTCACCGATTCGGCAAACTTTATGAGCCGCTCGGTCGCATCGGGCCGGCGGTTGAGCAAAACGTCCTCGACCAGCGCGAGCAAATCCTTCGGTACTTCCTCGTAAACCGCCAGCATGCCGGCGTTGACGATGCCCATGTCGAGACCGGCCCGGATGGCGTGATACAGAAACGCGCTGTGCATCGCCTCGCGCACGGCGTTGTTGCCGCGAAAGCTGAAACTGACGTTGCTGATGCCGCCACTGACCTTCGCCTGCGGCAGGTTTTCCTTGATCCACTTTGTCGCGCGGATGAAATCCACGGCGTAGTTCGCGTGTTCCTCCATGCCGGTACCGACCGTGAGGACGTTCGGGTCAAAAATAATGTCAGGCGGCGGGAACCCGACCTTTTGGACGAGCAAATCGTAGGCGCGCTGGCACACCGCGATGCGCCGTTCAAACGAATCCGCCTGGCCGCGTTCATCAAACGCCATCACGACCACGGCCGCGCCGTAGCGGCGGACGAGCTTTGCCTGGTGCAGATACTTTTCTTCGCCTTCCTTCAGCGAAATGGAATTGACGATGCCCTTGCCTTGCAGACATTTCAGGCCGGCCTCGATGACCTCCCATTTCGACGAATCCACCATCACCGGCACCTTGCAGATGTCCGGCTCGGACGCGATGAGGTTGAGAAACTTCGTCATCGCGGCGACGCCGTCAATCATTCCCTCGTCCATGCAGACGTCAATGACCTGCGCGCCATTCTCCACCTGCTGGCGGGCGACGGTGAGCGCCGCCTCGTAATCGCCGGCCTTGATGAGCTGGGCGAATTTCGGCGACCCGGCCACGTTGGTGCGCTCGCCGATGTTCAGGAAATTGATGGAGGCGTTTGTTGAAAGTAGGGCAGGCGTCTCGCCTGCCTGCGCCGACGGAGTCGGCGAAGATGTTTTATCCAAAGGCTCGCGCTGAAGCGTTCGCTGGACAGGCGAGACGCCTGTCCTACCTTGAATCGTCAGCGCATCCAGTCCGCTCAAGCGCAGCGCCGGTTCGATGGTTGGCACTTTGCGCGGCGGCAAACCGCGCACCGCGTCGGCAATGGCTTTGATATGCGGCGGCGTGGTGCCGCAGCAGCCGCCGACAATGTTGAGCCAGCCGTTCTGCGCCCACTCGCGAAGCTGTGGCGCGAGCGTCTCCGGCGTTTCAGGAAAGCCGGTTGGGAGCAGGGGATTGGGCAGCCCGGCGTTCGGATACGCGCTGACGTAAACCGGCGCGAGGCCGGAAAGTTCCTCGACCAGCGGGCGTAGTTCCTTCGGCCCCAACGCACAGTTCATGCCGACGGAGAGCAGGGGAACATTCGAGATGGAATTCCAGAACGCCTCAACCGTCTGGCCGGTCACCCCTCGGTTGCTGCCCGCCTGGATGAAGGTGACGGAAGCGAGGATGGGGATGCACAAAGTAGGGCAGGCGTCTCGCCTGCCCGCGTCGGCCAAGCCGACGCTTTTTTCATTTCCCTGCTCGCACTGAAGCGCTCGCTGGACAGAAGCGACGCCTGTCCTACTTTGAAGCGGCTCAATTCCCCGCTCATCAAATATTTTTTGAATCGCGAAAAACGCGGCCCGGGCGTTCAGCGTGTCAAAGATTGTTTCCACCAGCAGCACATCCGCGCCGCCGTCAAGCAAACCGTTGATCTGCTCGCCGTAAGCTTTCACCAACTCGTCGTAATTCGTGCCGCGCGCGCCCGGATTGTTCACATCCGTCGAAATGGACGACGTCTTGGTCGTCGGGCCAATGGCTCCGGCGACGAAACAAATCCGTCCGGGCTGCGCTTTTTCAACCCGATCTGCCGCGCGTCGCGCGCATTCCGCGCCCGCCTTGCTCAGTTCGTAAGCCAGCGATTCCATCCCGTAATCCGCCAGCGAGATCGATTGCGAGTTGAACGTGTTCGTCTCGATGATGTCCGCGCCGGCTTCGAGATACAGGCGGTGGATGTCCTCGATGACCGCCGGCTGGGTGACGTTGAGCAGGTCGTTGAGGCCCTTGAGGTCCCGGCCGCGCCAGTCCGCGAACCGCGCGCCGCGAAACGCCGCCTCATCCAGCTTGCGTTGCTGGATCATCGTGCCCATCGCGCCGTCAATGATGACGATGCGTTCGCGCAACAGGCGTTCGAGTTGTTCAATTCGGTTCGGCATTGGCTGTCGTTAAATTAACCGGACACAAATTAATCAAAAGCCTTCTGCAATGCAAATAAAAAATCAACGTATCTTGATATGATGATATGTTCTTTAAAAAGGCTGGTTTTAACCACGGATGACACAGATAAACACGGATTGAACCGCAACTTGTCGCGCCGAAGCCTCGGCGAAGGCAGAAGAACGCAAAGAGCAAAAAGACACTTATCAACCACTGCGGGATTAAGCCGTGGGTGAACAGAATATTGCGGTTCCAGGCAATAAAAGACCTCCGGACAGCATAACCGATCGGTTACCGGAGGTATTTGATAAAAGGTACTATAAAAAGTACCGAGGTTATACTAGCAGAGATTGAATTTAAAAGATATGGGGTAAAACCCGTAGTCCCGCGATACGGGACGAAGATGGACGATGGCGGGAAAGACACGAACCACACGAAAACTTTTTTACCACGGATGACACGGATGGACGCGGCTGGTAAAAGGAAGGCTGAAGTTGACGGATTGAAATGGTATTCGCCCGTTGCGTTTGGATTTCGCGATAAAACTTTGCGTTCTCTATGTTCTTTGCGGTTACGACACCTCATCCGGCTGCGCCACCTTCTCCCCATTTGGTGCGGAGAAGGGAATTTAGCCTTGGGCAAGTTCCCTTGCATGGCGGGCAGCGGTTTCTTATGCTTCGCCACCGTGAAAATCCGAAAAGCTGTCATTACCGCCGCCGGCCGGGACCAGCGCCGCCTGCCGCTCCAATCGTTGGTGGACCGCGACGGCCAGTCCAAATCCGCCCTCACCATCCTGCTGGAAGAAGTCCTCCACGCCGGTATCGAGGAAATAGGCCTGGTGATTGCCCCGGGCGATCAAGCAGCGTTTGCCGCCGCCGCCGGACCGCACGTCAATCGCATTCAATTCATCGAGCAATCCAAGCCGCTGGGCTACGGCCACGCGGTGCTTTGCGCCCATCCGTTTACCGGCAGCGAGCCGTTCCTGCTGCTGGTCGGCGACCATCTCTATGTTGCCAATGGCCAGAAATCGTGCGCCCGGCAGTTGGTTGATATCGCCTCGGCGGAAGCCTGCGCGGTGTCGGCGGTGCAGCCCACGCACGAAAGCCTGCTGCCGCATTACGGCGCGGTCGGTGCCAGGCGGCTGGTCGGCCAGGCCGGTCTTTATCAGGTGGATCGCGTGCTCGAAAAACCCACGCCGACCGTGGCTGAACAAAAACTCATCGTGCCCGGTCTTCGCGCCGGCCACTACCTTTGCTTCTTCGGCATGCACGCGTTGACGCCGGGCGTGATGGATATTTTGAAGGAGCTGGTGGGGCAGGGCGGCGGTGCGCATCTTTCCGACGCGCTGGCGAAGGCGGCGGGCAGCGAACGTTATCTGGCCTGCGAACTTCAGGGCCGACGCTACGACATCGGCGTCAAATACGGCCTGCTCACCGCGCAACTGGCGCTGGCGCTCAACGGCCAGGACCGCGACGAAGTCCTGACGCAGCTCGTCGAACTGCTGGCGCAGACCTCACGAGGTGCAGCTTGAGACGAGCGCTGAATCTGTTTGTCGGGGTAGGGCGCGTCACTCCGTGCGCGCCGTCTTGGAGCGAAGGCAGGTCCTTCCACGTTCGCGGCGCGCACGGAGTGACGCGCCCTACCTTGCTTCGGTTCAGAGGATCAATGCGCGAATATTTTTGAGGCATGGCCAGCAAACTCGTTCAACTTATCACGTCGCCGGACCCGGCGGTGCGCAACCAGTCGCTGGACGCCGTCTGCCGCGCCGCGTCGGTGACGGAACTGCTGGCCGAGTGCGCCGAGCTGGAGGCGTTCCGGCATCGCAGCGAAAATCTTTACGAACGCGTCCGCGCCCTGCTGTTCCTTTATGCCATCCACCGGTTTCATCTGCCGTTGAAGCCGGGAGTTCACGCCCGGACGCTGATTTCATTTTCCGGTTACACGCATCTGTTGCAACGCCGATTCGAGGAGGCGGTCGCCACGTTTCTCAAGGCGCAGGCGGCGGATGGGCCGTCCGACCCGATTTCCAGCGCGCTGGCGGTGGCCTATCAGCGGCTGGCGCTGCAAACGCTGGCCGACCAGGTCCGCCGCAGCGTGCGCTCGGTGCGCGGCAATCAATGGATGTTCCGCATGGGCCATCCCGCCGATCATCCGCTGCGCATCCGGCCCGAGCTGCTGAAGCGCAGCGACGAGGACGGCACCTACCCGATCCTGCGCGAGCGCACCCCGGTGCGCATGGACCTGACGCATTGCGGCTGGAGCGACATTTTCTTTCTCGGCATGGATTATCCCGAGGGCGCGAAGGTGTTGAACGTCTCGATTGACCTCGGCGTACATGGACGCGATTCCGCCACGCGGCCGCCGGTCGAAACCTACCTGCGCGTGCTGGATGAACCGGTGCTGCGCCTGACCAGCGTGGACCTCGGCGCCACCGCCGACATCACGAACCTGGCCGACGTGTTCGATTTCGCCAAGGACTATCTCGGCCTGCTCAAGGCGGCGGTCATCGCCGGCGGCATCGTTCCGCCCGGCGTGGAAGGCTCGGGCCAGAGCCTCGCCGATTTGCTGGCGCGGGTCGTCGGGCCGGGCAGGGGACTGGAACTCGTCAGTTCCGTCAACGGCATTCCCAAAGGCTCGCGCCTCGCGGTTTCCACGAACCTGCTGGCCTCGATGATTTCGCTGTGCATGCGGGCCACCGGCCAGGCGAGTTCGCTGCACGGTTCGCTTCAGGAAGACGAACGCCGGCTCGTGCTGGCGCGCGCCATCCTCGGCGAATGGCTCGGCGGTTCGGGCGGCGGCTGGCAGGATTCCGGCGGCGTCTGGCCGGGCATGAAATTGATCGAAGGCGTGCTCGCCGCCGAGGGCGACCCCGAATTTGGCGTCAGCCGCGGCCGGCTCATGCCGCAGCATCGCATCCTCACCCACGAAGACGCCTCGCCCGCTTTGCGGCAGAAATTGCAGGACAGCCTGGTGCTGGTGCACGGCGGCATGGCGCAAAACGTCGGGCCGATCCTCGAAATGGTCAGCGAGAAATATCTGCTGCGCTCCGAGGCCGAGTGGAAAGCGCGCCTTAGCATGCTCGCCATCCTGGATGAAATTCTCGCCGGACTTAAGCGCGAGGACGTCGTGGCTTTGGGCGCGGCGACCACGCGGAATTTCTTCGGTCCCATCCAGACCATCATTCCGTGGGCCACGAATTTGTTCACCGAAACCATCATCAACCGGGTGAAGACGGAATTCGGGAAGGATTTTCTCGGGTTCTGGATGCTGGGCGGCATGTCGGGCGGCGGCATGGGATTCATTTTTGACCCCGCGCGAAAAGCCGCGGGCCAGGCGCGGCTGCAGGAAGTAATGACGCAGACCAAGCGCGAGTTTGAATATTCCCTGCCGTTCGCGATGGAGCCGGTGGTGTATGACTTTGCCATCAACGAAAAAGGCACCTGGGCCGACCTGTTGCATGGCAAGTCCGCGTTGCTGCCGCAGGGATATTACGCGCTCATCATGCCGCCGTTGTTGCGACAGGATGCCCGCGCCCTGCCGCCGTTGCACCGCGCGGAAATGGACAAATTCGCCGCCGCCTGCCGCTCCAAGCCCGAACTTCGCGGCATGGTGCAGACGCTCTTTGACCGGCTGCTGCCGCGTTTGAAGACCGACGACACCAGCGACGAGTCGCTGCCGGCGTTGCTCGAACGTTATGGCTTCGACCGCGCGCAGCACGAGCAGGTCCGCGCGGATTTGAAATCCGGCCGCATCGGCCTGGCGCAAAACCGGCTGCCGATCAGCACACAAATTCAGGACGTGACCGAAGGCGACGTATTCGACGCCACGCGCGAGCTGCCGAAGAAATATCTGGAAGCGGGCATGGCGGCGCTGGCGGCGGGTGAAGTGGCGGTGGTCACGCTGGCCGCGGGCGCGGGCAGCCGTTGGACGCAGGGCGCGGGCACGGTCAAGGCGCTGCATCCGTTCTACAAGTTCGGCGGACGCCATCGCACCTTTTTGGAAGTGCATCTGGCCAAGAGCCGCCGCATTGGCCGGATTGGCGGCGTTCCGCTGCCGCATATTTTCACCACCAGCTATATTTCGCACCAGCCCACCGAGGCGTTCCTCGCGCGCGAAAAATTCTATGGTTACTCCGGGCCGGTGCTTTTGTCCGAAGGCCGCACGGTCGGCTTGCGGCTCATCCCGATGGAGCGCGATTTGCGGTTTTCCTGGGAGGAGATGCCGCAGCAAATGCTCGATGAACAGCAGCAGAAGGTGCGCGACAGTCTCCGTCACGCCCTCATCGGCTGGGCGCAGCAGGCCGGCGAAGGCAGCGATTACACCGACAACGTGCCGCTGCAATGCCTGCATCCCGTCGGTCACTGGTTCGAGATTCCCAACCTGCTCCGCAACGGCACGCTGGCGCGCCTGCTGGAGCAGCGGCCCAACCTGAAGCACCTGATGCTGCACAACATTGACACCGTGGGCGCGGACGTGGACCCGGCGATGCTCGGATTGCACATCACGCTCGGCGGCGGGCTTTCCTTTGAAGTCATCACCCGGCGCATCGAGGATCGCGGCGGCGGCCTGGCGCGGGTGAACGGCCAGCCACGCATTGTGGAAGGCCTGGCCATGCCGCGCGAGGAAGAGGAATTTGCGCTGTCGTATTACAACTCGATGACGAGCTGGATCAATCTGGACCGGCTGCTCGCCGTGTTCCAGCTCACGCGCGCCGACCTGGCCGACGCCGGCAAGGTGGCCGACGCCGTGCGCGCGCTCGCGGCCAGGATGCCGACCTACATCACGCTCAAGGACGTGAAGAAACGTTGGGGCCATGGGCAGGAGGACGTTTATCCCGTGGCGCAATTCGAGAAATTGTGGAGCGACATGACCGTGCTGCCGGAAATGAACAGCCGGTTCATCGTGGTGCCGCGCCGGCGCGGCCAGCAGCTCAAGGACCAGTCGCAATTGGACGGCTGGCTCCGCGACGGTTCCGCGGCGC
>Ga0265323_10000874_pt1 | contig 15979 bp, 12 predicted proteins | sample 41225metaG_FD_193580 | JGI IMG/M metagenome (GOLD analysis project Ga0265323, IMG submission 193580) | Rhizosphere microbial communities from Carex aquatilis grown in University of Washington, Seatle, WA, United States - 4-12-25 metaG | ecosystem: Host-associated > Plants > Roots > Rhizosphere...
GGTGGAGTTTGGCGGAATAATGGGCTCGTATGAAGGCACGGTGGACGAGAGTGACCGGGTGATCGCCGGAAACTTTGTCTCGAACGGCCATACGTTGCCGTTGACCTTGGAACGCGCCAAACCTGAAACCGCCGCGGCGATGGATCCGGCCATGGAGGCGCAGAAAGATTATTCCCACACCAGCCCGAACGATTTGCCGGGACATTGGCAGGGGACGTTGGATGTCAAACAAGCCGGGGTAAAACTCCGTCTGGCCGTGAACATCGCCAAGCTGCCGGATGGCAAATTCTCCGCCTCGATGATCAGTCTTGACCAGAGAGGAACCGAAATTCCGGCCAACACGGTTCAATATTTCCCGCCCAATCTGCGTCTGGAATGGAATGCCATCGGCGGCTCCTTCAATGGGAAACTTGAAAACGGCAAACTCACCGGGGCCTGGCGGCAGGGCGGTGGGGCAATCCCGTTGGTATTGGAAAGAAACCAGGCACAATGAGCCGGCCAATCACCCAGTCGAGGCGATGGCCGCCGGTTTTTTGTCGGATTTGCCGGTCGGCGGCGCTTTACTCATGGAAAAATGACGGATCTTGGAGCATTGCCTTATGGCCAAACTAAATTCATTCAAATCAAACCAACCGGTCCGGGGATTCACCCTGATCGAACTGCTGGTGGTCATCGCCATCATTGGTATCCTCTCGGCGCTGTTGTTGCCCGTCTTGAGCAAGGCCAAGAACCGGGCTACCCAGGTGACCGACCTCAACAACCTCAAGCAGTTGACAGCCGCCATCAATTTGTATGCCACGGACAATGGCGATGTCATTGTGTGGCCCAATTGGGACAATGGCGAGTCCGCCCGCCCGGGCTGGCTTTACACGGCAGACCTGAACATCGCCGGCCCGGGGGAATTCAAAGTGGAGAGCGGGTTGTTCTGGAGCATGATGCACAACCCCAAGCTTTACCTCTGTCCGATGGACAATCCGGCGGCCCTCGTTGACGGGGTGGCGCGTCCGCAACAAATCTCCAGCTACGCGATGAACGGCGCGGTGGTCGGGTACGCGAGTTATCCGGTTGATTTTACGATCACCCCGGTCAAGCTGGAACTCATGCACGCGGACGACTGCGCGTTTTGGGAGACCGACGAGCGCAACCCGTATTACTTCAATGACGGTGCCAACAATCCATCCGAGGGGGTCAGCGCCCGGCATTTCGAGGGCGCCATTCAGGGCACGTTTGGTGGCGCGGTCAGTTACATCAAACTCAAGGACTGGAATGGATACGTAAATGACACGAATCGCAACCGCCTCTGGTGCTATCCCATCAGCCCGGATGGGCGGTAAGGTGGCCGCGACTTTGTTCGGAGGGATGAATTATACGAGTCCCTGAATTCTGTTGAATCGAAGTCGCTTAGGGCCTCGCATGAGCCGATCCTCCGATTTGTTGGATGAGTTTCGAAATTCGCCTCAAAATTGTCTCCTTTTGGTTTCGGCGTCCATGTATCTGATGGATGATGAACAACGACATGGCGCTGGTGCGGGAATACGCGGCCAGCCAGTCTGAAACTGCCTTTGAGACGCTGGTTTCGCGTCACATCAATCTCGTTTATTCGGCGGCCTTGCGGCAGGTGCGCGACCCGCATCTGGCCGAGGAAATTTCCCAGGCGGTTTTTGTCATCCTCACCCGCAAGGCCGGCTCGCTCGGTTCCCAAACCATTCTTTCCGGCTGGCTCTATCGCACGGCGCGATTCGCCGCCGCCGACGCGTTGAAAACCCAGCGCCGCCGCGAACGCCGGGAACAGGAGGCCTGCATGCAATCCACACTTGAGGATCACCCGATGGACGCGGCCTGGCAGGAATTGTCGCCGCTGCTCGACGAGGCCATGGCGCAACTGCGGGACAAGGACCGCGACGCCTTGGTGCTGAGGTATTTCGAGAACAAGAGCTTGCGCGAGGTGGGCGATGCGCTGGGGTTGCAGGAACGGGCGGCGCAAAAACGGGTGGCGCGCGGACTGGAGAAGCTTCACGCCTTCTTCGCCCGGCGCGGCATCGCCTCCACCACGGCCATCATCGCCGGGGCGGTTTCGGCGAATTCGATCCAGGCCGCGCCGGTCGCGTTGACCAAATCCATCACTGCCGTTGCGGTCACGAAAGGCGCGACCGTCAGCGGTTCAACCTTAACCCTCATCAAAGGAGCATTGAAAATTATGGCATGGACCAAAGCAAAAACCACAGCCGTTGCCGTCGCCGCCGCAATCGTGGCTTCCGGCACCACCGCAATCGTGATCAAAACCGGCGCCTTCGGCCTCGGGCGCGGACAAGCCAATCGTCCGCCAGAAACCCAGGTAAAACTCAGCCGGTCGCCAAAGATTTACAGCAACGGAATCAATGATGCGGCTCGTCTCCCCGACTATCTCTATACCTACCCTGCCGGAGACGAGACCACTCATCGTTACCTTGAGGCCTTTTGGAAACGGTTTCGCATCGGTTCTGCCGCCATTAAAAGCGACCGTGATCTGACCGAGCAGGACATCCAGACCCGGAACATTTACATCTACGGTTCGCCGGAAAATCACAGCCTGTTCCAGCGGGTGCGCGACCAGTTGCCGATCGTCTTCGAGGACGACGGCATTGTCGTGGGCAACAAGAAATGCAAGGGACGCGATGTGGGGGCCATTTTTACCTGTCCCAATCCGCTCAGTCCCGAACATCGGCTGGTCATCTACGGAACAGTATCCCCGGAAGCTTTGAAGAACATGAATGGCGTCTTCCATGGTCCAACGGACTATATCGTGTTCAACAATACGACACGGCAGTTTAGCGCAAAGAAAGGCTATGAAACCGAGGATGATTTCCTGTTGCTGGGTTCATTCGACAAATCCGATCCCGCACGCTGGCGGGTGGACGAAAAACTCCAACTCCTGCCGCCCAAGGCCTTGCAGAAGGCCACCGCCGGTGTTGTGGTGCCCTACACTCCCCAATAATTTTTCGAACGGACGCTGAAAAGCCCGTCTGCCTGCAAAAAAGATTGTCCGCTTTTGCCGCTCCGGCGGACATAATGGGGCAAATGCACGCCGATGACATGGATTTGGTGCGGGACTTTGCCGCGAACGGTTCCGAGGCGGCGTTTGCCACACTGGTCGGGCGGCACGTGAACCTGGTTTATTCGGCGGCACTGCGCCAGCTTGGCAACACGCACGAAGCCGAGGAGGTCGCGCAGGCCGTCTTCATCATTCTGGCCAAAAAAGCGGGCAGCCTTCGCCGGGGAACCATTCTGTCCGGTTGGCTTTATCAAACCGCGCAACTCACGGCGGCCAATTTCCACCGGGCCGCCCTGCGGCGTCAACGCCGCGAACAGGAGGCCTTTATGCAATTCTCTGAACAATCGGAACCGGATGTTTCGTGGCATCGGTTGGGGCCGCTGTTGGAGGAAGCCATGATGCGGCTCGGGTCAAAGGAGCGCGACGCCGTCGTGCTGCGCTTTTTTGAAAATCGCACAGTCCGCGAAGTGGCATCCGCGCTCGGTTTGCGGGAAGACGCCGCGCAAAAGCGGGTCAATCGCGCCACGGACAAGCTTCGCGACTATTTCGTCCGACGCGGTGTCCAGGTTTCCACCGCCGCGCTGCTCGCTTCGATTGGGACTCATGCCGTGCAGGCCGCGCCGGTTGAACTGGGTGGAAAAATTGTAGCCAACGCCGCTTTGAAAGGCGCTGCCGGCAGCGGTTCAATGCTCACCCTCATCAAAACCACATTGAAAATTATGGCCTGGACCAAAGCAAAAACTGCCATCGTCGTCGGCGCCACCGTGCTGCTCGCCGCCGGAACCGCCACCGTCACGGTCAAAAAAATTCAGGAGCACCGGCATTATCCCTGGCAGGTTCGAAACTTTGACACCCGGGTGTTGGAGAAAGTGCCACCGCAGGTTGTGATTGTGCCCACAATATTCCCCGACAACGAGAGCTGGGGGAGCGTCAATGGCAAGTTTCTGGGAATCGGGGCTTCGATCAAAGACGTTGTGCGAACCACCTATGGCAAAAGTTCGGCTCGGACGGCTCTCTCAACCGAACTGCCACCGGGAAAGTATGACTTCATTGCCAACCTGCCCCGGGGCTCGGCGGAGGCCTTGCAAAAAGAATTAAAAAGGAAATTCGGTGTGGTCGGCAGACTCGAAACGCGGGAAATGGATGTTATGCTGCTCCGGGTAAAACACGGGAACGCTCCGGGCTTGAGGCCAAGCACAACCCATCGGAACAGTTCACTAAGCAACAATGGAAATCGGTTCTCCTGTGTCAACCTGCCGCTGACCGGCCTGGTTGACTATCTGGAATATTACCTAGAGATTCCCGTGGTTGACCAAACCGGCCTTACCAGACGTTTCGATATGGATCTCCAATTGAACGAACAGGACTGGCAACAACGCAATCCGGCAACCTTAAAGCAGGCCCTGTTGGATGAACTCGGCCTCGAACTCGTGCCCGGCTACGAACCCGTCGAAATGCTGGTCATCGAAAAAGCGCCGTAGGCGCGTAATTCGAAACGGGAAATCTTGGACTGCGGCGGCAAGCGGAGCGCGACGCCGCTTTGGAAAAAGATCGCACCCTGATTTGTCCCGCGAAAGTGCTGTCGCCGCTTCGCTCTGCCAGCGCAGTCCAAAAGCTGTCGCCCTTGCTGCGCAACCTGTTCCGGTGTCGAGCTGACATACGCCCGGCTTGAAAAAATAAATGTCCAATTCCGTTCCGGGCGGGGAATAATAGGCAGATGCCTGATGCGAACGACATGGATCTGGTGCGGGAATACGCCCGCGGCGGTTCGGAACCGGCTTTTGCCGGGCTGGTGCAGCGGCACATCAACCTGGTTTATTCCGTCGCCCTGCGCTGCACCGGCAATTCCGAGGACGCCCAGGACGTGACGCAGGCGGTCTTCATCATTCTGGCCCGCAAAGCCGCCAGCCTGCACGACCGAACCGTCCTGACCGGCTGGCTGTACGAAACCACGCGGTTCACCGCCGCCCGATTCATCCGCACACGGGTCCGGCGCCAAATCCGCGAACAGGAGGCTTATATGCAATCCAGCTTGAACGAACCGGACCCCGACGGTGTTTGGCGGCAACTGTCGCCGCTTTTGGAGGAGGCGATGACGCAGTTGGGCGAAAAAGACCGCGCGTTGCTGGCATTGCGCTTTTTTGAAAACAAGAGCGGGGCCGAAACCGCCGCCGCCCTGGGCATCCAGGAATGGGCGGTTCACAAACGCACGGTGCGGGCGGTGGAAAAACTCCGGGCTTTTTTTGGACGGCGCGGCGTCAGCATTTCGGCCGGGGTCTTGATTGCCGCCGTCTCGGCCAATTCAGTTCAGGCCGCGCCGGCGGGATTGGCCGTAACAGTAACCGCGGCGGCGGCCAAGGGCGCGGCCGTCAGCGGATCAACCTTAACCCTCGTGAAAGGAGCATTGAAACTTATGGCATGGGCAAAAGCAAAAACGGCAATGGCTATCGGTGCAGGTCTGATTCTGACGGCGGCCACGACCGCGGTGGTGGTCAAGGCGGTTCACTCGGCACAGGAGAAAGCTTATGATGGGTCGGGGGTTGCCGACTTGTTCAAAACGTTCGTCACAGAAAAGAAAGCACAGGCGATTGCGGCTGCCTCGGCTGAAGGGAAACAAATGCCATCCGAGTATGACGCGTTCTTCGCGGCGGCGGAAAAGGGGAACTTGCCGGCGATGCGCCGTATATTTGACGGCTTGGGAAGACACGCCCCGTTGACGGAGACTTCATTGGAAGCAGCCAAGGAAACGGATTATGCCTTTGAAATGTTTTCCATGTGGGACGAGAAGTATGCGCTGGCTTATGCCCACGGCATCATCGAATCCCTTCCGCCGGGAAGCATTTATTTTACCGGCTTGCCTGCGGGTGCATTTTTAATTTCCGCATTACAGAAATCAGAAGTGAACGCCGATCCTTGTTTTACCATCGATCAAGGCGAATTGGTTGACAAAAGTTATCGAACCTACCTGCGGAACATGTATGGCGATAAAATGTCTATTCCAACGGAAGAGGACGTACAAAAGTGTTTCCAAGATTACGCGCCCGACGCTCTGCTCCGCAACCGGCAAAACAAACTTCAACGGGAAGATTTTCAGCGCATTGACCGGCTGATTGCCAAAGTCATCTTCGACAAGAACCCGGACCACGAGTTTTACTTCGAAGAGGCCTGGCCGGTCGAATGGATGTATCCGTATCTTGAACCGCATGGCCTGATTCTGAAACTCAACCGGCAGCCGTTGTCTGAATTGTCGGATGAAGCGGTCGCACAGGATCATGATTTCTGGGTCAAGCAGCTCCAGCCGATGATTGGCGACTGGCTCACCTACGATACGCCGGTCAAGGACGTCGCCGCGTTTGTGGATAAGATTTATCTCAAGCGCGATTTCAGTGAGTTCCAAGGAGATCGCCGCTTCGTCGAGGACACAGACACGCGACAGCAACAACGGATTTTCTCCAACCTGCGTAACGCCATCGGCGGCCTTTACGCCTGGCGCGCGGAACACACCACCGACCCTGCGGAAAAAGCGCGCATGGTCCGCGAAGCGGACTTTGCCTTCCGTCAGGCGCTCGCGCTATGGCCTTTTTCGCCCGCATCCAACAACCCCGCCAGACGCTATGTTGCTTTGCTTAAACAGGAGCATCGGCAATCCGAAGCGCTTCAATTTGCAGACCTCTTTGGCAAGTTATTTGACTCTTACCAAGCCAGAAAAAAACCATGACGAACACGCCGTCCCGAATTCGCAAGCTTACCACTGCCGAAACCCAGACAATTTTTCAAAAAAATCTGTTACCTTTCCGCGCCGGCGTCCATGTATTAGGTGGATGATGACTGATGACATGGCCCTGGTGCGGGAATATGCCCGCGGCAATTCCGAGGAGGCGTTTGCCGCCCTGGTGTCGCGGCACGTCAATCTCGTTTATTCCGTTGCCCTGCGCCAAGTCCGCGACCCGCATCTGGCCGAGGAAGTCACCCAGGCCGTTTTCATCATTCTGGCGCGGAAGGCAGGGTCGCTCGGCCCGAAAACCATTCTCTCCGGCTGGCTTTGTCGCACGGCGCGCTACGCCGCCGCCGACTCGCTGAAAAATCAACGCCGCCGCGAACGCCGCGAACAGGAGGCCTACATGCAATCCATTTTGAACGAATCCGAACCATCCAATGCCTGGCTGCAAATCGCGCCGCTGCTGGACACGGCCATGGCGCAGCTCGGCGACAAGGACCACAACGCCGTGGTGCTGCGGTTCTTTGAAGGCCGGAACTTCAAGGACGTGAGTGCGGCCCTGGGCACGAGCGAAGACGGCGCCAAGATGCGCGTGAATCGCGCGCTGGAAAAGCTGCGGAAATTCTTCACGAAACGCGGCGTCACGCTTTCAGCGGCGGTGATTGCCGGGGCGGTCTCGGCCAATTCCGTTCAAGCCGCGCCCGCTGGATTGACCCTTTCTGCCGTTGCCGCCGCCAAAGGGTCGGCGGCAACGGCCTCAACCCTGACCCTCGTAAAAGGAGCATTGAAACTTATGGCATGGGCAAAAGCAAAAACAGCAATCATCATCGGAGCGGCAGCCATTCTGGCAACGGGCACAACTGCGGTCGTGGTCGGGGAAATCACGACATCCAGCGGCGCCGGCACGGAGCGCGGCCCCGTCGAAATGCAGATGAAATGGCAGGCCGGCAAAAGATACGTCATGCACCGCGAAGAGACCCAAACCTCTGAAACGAAAGAGCCGAATCAGTCGAACCCGGTGAAACAGGTGCAGAAAATGACCCAGGACTACAATATCTCCCTGGTCAGGGAACTCGACAATGGCGGCCGGCAACTGCAACTCGAATTTGAAAGCCTGGCGCTGGAGGTCACGGTCGGAGATCGCAAGGCGTTCAGCGCCGATTCCACCCAAAACTCCGCCCAAGATGCCAGGAATCCGGTAGGAGCACGGTTGCGCAAGATGGTCGGCGCCCGCCTCCAGTATTTCATCAATGCCAATGGCAGGGTGGAAAAGTTGGAGGGGTATCCTGAACTGGTAAACCGGGTTGCGGGAGATAATCCGAAGGAGCAGGCAGCCTTCACGGACTTGTTCAGAGAAAATGGGCTCAAAGAATACGGCACGATCGCGGAGGACACGACACCCAGCCGGGTGGTGAAGCTGGGCGACAGCTGGGCGAAACATCTGGAACAACCGAGCAATGGCGGCATGATCAACGTGGATGTCAAGAGCACTTTCGAGAATTGGGAGCAGCACGCGGATCGCAAATGCATGCGGACCAAATTGACCGGAAGTTTTTCATCTCAAGCGGGGTCCAACTTCCCCGTAAAAATTGAAAAGGGAAGGTTTTCCGGTGAGGCCTGGTTCGATCCGAAGTTGGGGATGGTTGTGGAGACCGCCCTGGATGAGGACATGATCGCGAAGATAACCCGGCAGGGGCAAACCCTGACCCTGCCCCTCAACCGAAAAACCCGCCTCACACTGGTGGATGTGGATGACCTGACGAAGTAATCTCCGTGGATGATCGGCATCGGGAACCGGCGCAGAGCGCAAAATTCGACAAATAAATGTCACCTTTTGCCTTTGGGCGGACACTAATAGATGGGTGGATGACCTGAAACTGGTTCGAGCGCAAGGGAGGGCCAATAAAATTGTGAAACAAAAGTTCAGTTGCGGTGTCTGTCTGGGTGAGAGCATGAATTCGGGGCGTGTCTTGAACATTGAAATGATCATGGTCGGGCTGGTGTCCGGCTGAAAAGTTGTCCGGTTTTAGGTTGGGCGGCGAAAGAATGAAATAGTTTGTAACGTTTGGTCTGGTTTCCCGTTGGTAAGGATGAACGGGCGCGATATGCGGCCAACCGGAACAATACCGGCGCGTTACCGCGGCAGTTACAAATTGCGCCGGTTTTTATTGTAACACTTTTCGTCGAATCCTGTTAATGCAGTTGGGAAAGACATATGATGCCGAATAAACAGGGAGGGTTGCTCCGCCGGCCGCCGGTTGGGCTGAAAAACCGGCGGTCGGCGTTCACGCTGCTCGAACTGCTCGTGGTGATTGCCATCATCGGCATCCTCGCGGCATTGCTGCTGCCGGCGCTGGCCCGGGCCAAGGAAATGGCCAAACGGATCGGCTGCCTCAACAATCAAAAGCAGCTCGGCCTGGCTTGGGAGATGTACTCTGGTGATTTCAGCGGCCGCATGGCGATAAATGACGTTGAACTCTCCGGCCAGACCGCCCGCAGCACGTCAAATTCATGGGTCGTCGGCAACGCCGTCGTGGACATAGACCCGGCCACCATCACCAGCGGATCCATTTTCGCCTATGTGAAGAACGCGGCCGTCTATAAGTGCCCGGCCGATCAGGGCGTGATTCAAGACACCAGCCTCTCCCGATACCGCAGCTTTTCCCTGAGCTGCTACATGAACGGACCGACGGAAGATGCCACTGACTGGGGGATCCAGCCGTTGCGCCAGATGAGCCAGATCCTAAATACGTCCAAGACGCTTACTTTTATTGATGAGGATGCCCTGACTTTGGACGACGGCCATTTCCTGTATTCCACCAATTACAACAACTGGCTCAATATCCCCGGCTGGCGGCATCAACACGGCACCGTTCTCACCTTTGCCGACGCCCACGCGGAATATTGGAAGTGGAAAGGCGCGGAGCCCACCTCAACCTGGTTTGACACCGGCAGCGGTCTTGCCGACTCCGCGGCGCTGGAAGACCTAAACCACCTGCAACAGACGGCACCGGGTTCCAATTGATTTTTTGAAGGGGGTAAAATGTCCGCCATGCCAGGGCTGAAATCTCCGCAACCTGTTGTCGGACTGGAAATGAAGTCGCAACGTGCATTCACGCTCATCGAGCTGCTGGTGGTGATCGCCGTCATCGCCATCCTCGCCGCGCTGCTATTGCCGGCATTATCGTCGGCCAAGCAGCGGGCGTGGACGACACAGTGCAACTCTAATCTCCATCAAGTCGGCCTGGGCATGAGGATGTTCGCGGATGACAATAATGAGCTTTACCCGGAATCCGGAGACATTATTTCCTGGAATCTGGCCAGCCCCGATTCTCCAACCAACAGCTGGATGCAGCAGATTTTTCACTACGTGCAAAATACGAATGTTTATCATTGTCCGGGCAACGTGCAATTGCCCGCGAGCAACCAGTCGGCTTTCAATTATTTCAATGGCGTCCGGGCGGCGTACGTGGTTGTCAATGGCTTTGCCCCGATGGACAGCCGCCGGATTTCATTTCCCGCCGCGTATGTTCTCTCGGGCGATACGATTGACAATGACCAGTATTTTTCATCCGACGACAGCGACAAGGACGATTACACGCAGAACTGCGTCGGTGGCGAGACGAATGGAACGCCGGCCGTGGCATGGCAGGCGCATGGCAAAGGCCAGAACATTCTCTTCGCCGACGGCCATTCAAAATGGTACAAGGGTTACGATGCCGGCGAAATGACCTTCCGTTACGATTCCCTGCACGGCTGGGAGTGATCCGTTTTCCACTTTGCGTTCCTGGCGGCTTGGCGGTTTAATTGCTCCAATGAAATCTCCCCGGGCGTTCACCCTGATCGAACTGCTCGTGGTCATTGCCATCATCGGCATCCTCGCCGCGTTGCTGCTGCCGGCGCTGAGCGCGGCCAAAGCCAAAGCCAGGCGCCTGGGCTGTGTCAACAACCTTCGGCAAACGGGCGTCGGCTCGATGGTCTATGCCGCCGATTACAACGAAGTCCTGCCGCCGTGGCGCGGTTATCCGCCTTTCAGTGACAGCGGCAAAATGAATTTGATGAGCGCGTCGCACTACAGCCGTTACGTCTGGCTGGATGAAGAGCACAGCCACCTGAAATGGAAAATTTCCTCCGAGATAAGCCAGCCCGATGGCTGCCATTTCGAGAATGCCGGTTTCCTTTACCCGACCAAATACGTCGGCGACGGGAAAATTTATTTTTGTCCGAGTTTGCAATCCGGCGAGTATTCGTCGGAATTTTACGAACCGCTCCTGACCTCGGAAAACGCGAAGGGCGTCGTGCGCTCCAGTTATTTTTACAACCCGCGCTGCGTGGATGCAGCCAACGGAAATTATCTGCGCCGTTACCAAAAAACCAGCCAGTTGGAAGGACACAAACTGTTCGGCTGCGACGTCATCACGTATATCATGCCCGCATACACCGCTCATCTTCAGGACGAAGGCTACAGTGTGCTTTTCACCGACGGCGGCGCGAAATTCGTCAGAAGCCCGGAGGCCTTCGACGCCGTCCACCAGATGAATTTGACGCCCGGCCCGCAAGGCGCGGTTTTCGGCACGCCGGAGGAATTGGATAATGTTTTCAACTTGCTGGAAAAATGAGCGGGCAGCGCAATAATGATAACATTTTTGCGTGGTGCCAAAACCATCGCGCCTTCATCTTGGTGCCGTTTCGTCCTCGTTCCCGTCCTCGTCCTCGAAATTCATAGAAACGAGGACGAAGACGAGGGGGATTGCCGGCAATGTTTAAGGTTTCTCATTTTCCCTTTGCGCGTCCGCCCGCCAGGCGGTTTAATATGCGGGCATGAAAATTGTTTTAGCTTATTCGGGCGGCCTCGACACCTCGGTGCTGCTTTCGTGGATCAAAGAAACCTACGACGCGGAGATGATCGCCTTCTGCGCCAACATCGGCCAGGAGGACGAACTCACCGGCCTTGAAGCCAAGGCCAAAAAGACCGGCGCGTCCAAAATCTACATTGACGATTTGCAGGAGGAATTCGCGCGCGACTTCATCTACCCGATCATCCACGCCGGCGCGATTTACGAGGGCCAGTATTTCCTCGGCACCAGCATCGCCCGGCCGCTCATTGCCAAGCGCATGGTGGAAATCGCCAGAAAGGAAAAGGCCGACGCCATCGCCCATGGCGCCACCGGCAAGGGCAACGACCAGGTGCGGTTTGAACTGACTGCCGCCGCGCTCGCGCCCGAGTTGCAGGTCATCGCCCCGTGGCGGGACGCCTCCTTTCGCACCGACTTTCCCGGACGACAGGAGATGATTGATTACTGCGCCCGGCACAAGATTCCCGTGCAGGCCAGCGCCAAGAAGCCATTCTCCAGCGACCGGAACCTCCTGCACATTTCCTACGAGGCGGGCATTCTCGAAGACCCGTGGATGGACGCCGGCGACAAAAAGTTTCGCGGCTCGTTCACCACGCTGTCCATGTTCCCCGAAGACGCGCCGAACAAACCGGAGTTTGTGACGCTGGATTTTGTTAAAGGCAATTGCGTGGCCGTGAATGGAAAGAAGTTGAATCCGCTCGGCGTGATGAAGACGCTGAACAAAATCGGCGGCAAACACGGCGTCGGGAGGGTGGACATGGTGGAGAACCGGTACGTGGGCATGAAATCGCGGGGCGTGTATGAAACGCCCGGCGGCGCCATCCTGCATTTTGCGCACCGGCAGATGGAAAGCCTCACGATGGACCGGGAGGTCATGCACCTGCGGGACTCGCTGATTCCGCGGTACGCGGAGCTGGTGTATTACGGCTACTGGTTCGCACCGGAGCGTTACGCGTTGCAGGCGCTGGTGACCGAGAGCCAGAAGAACGTGACCGGCACCGTACGCGTGAAACTATACAAGGGCAACATCATGGTCGCCGGCCGCAAAAGCCCGGTGAGCCTGTATAATCCGCACATCGCCACGATGGAAGCCGACCCGACGAAAGCCTACAACCAGGACGACGCCACCGGCTTCATCCGGCTGAATGCGCTGCGCCTGAAAGTCGCGGCAAAGGTGCATGGGAAGAAATAATTAGTTTTGTGCGATACCAAGCGACAGGTTATGTGATGGAGCAGGAATCTGTTTTGGCAACAGGCGCGCGTCCGGTAAAAATGGCAGCATTAACCATCGATGAGACGCGCTATAGGGATATGAAGCGAGCCAGAGATATTTGCTTGCTTGCTGTTGTAAGGATTTCAAAAAATCAATGCTTGACGAGATTAAAGCTTTGGGCGGACAAATTGATTTACGATTGCCAATCCGAGAATATGTTTCATGCCTCGTTAAACTTCATCAAGAGGTGCGGAAAGTATTTTCAAAAATCATAATCGAGTCGCGAGAGTTTTATTCAAAAGCAGTTAAAGAATATTCTGCAATTGGCGGCCAAGCAATTCAACATCCCAGATTGGAATGTTGTAAAGATTCGGGTGAGGTTGACGAAAGAGTTGACCTGATAACGGATTTTCTCAACCGTTACGATATTTTGCACAGGCAAAATTCGCAGGCGAGGAACATTTCCAAATCATTTGTTTCAAATTTTATCAAACCGAATTGAAAAAATAATTATGCCCACCGACCTCATCCATCGCATCGGCATCGCCGCGCCGGCGGAAACGATTTATCGCGCCACCGGCGCTGACTGATTTGTTCGTATTTACGACCTCCCGCACCTGTTTCCTCTCCCCAAGGAGAGGACATGCCAGCGCAAGATTTCCGGCTGGCGGAAGATTGTCCGGCCAATCCAGTCACTCGGTATTCCAAAGACGCGGCGAATGATTCTCCTTCTCCCCGGGGGAGACTTGAACCGATTGGGAATCGGTGAAAGGAATTCGGCAAAGCCGAAGGCCCGCAGGGCCGAGCGAGCGGGCGCGCGCGAGTCAACGCCGGGATGAGGGCGAGCGTTCAAACCATCCCTGTTCCAACCCCGGCACCCATAGCCTCACAGTTTGATGTTGACATACATCATGGTTTAATGTATTGTCGCCGCGATGAAGAAAACCAATCCCAGTTTTTTGAATGGCGTCCCGGAGCTGCTGGTGTTGCGCCTGCTTGCCCGCCGCGAGATGTACGGTTACCAGATCGTGGAGGAAATCCGGACCCAAACCGGAGAGGCTTTGTCCTTTGGCGAAGGCTGCATCTATCCTTACCTGCATTACCTGGAAGCGGAAAAGCAGGTGAGCAGCCAGCGGCGCGAGGTGGAAGGCCGGAACCGCAATTATTACAAACTCACCGCGCGCGGACGGAAACGGCTGGAAGCATTAACCTCCGAGTGGAAACGTGTTACCACCGGGGTCTCGCAATTGATGGAGGAACAATATGCCTGATTTCATTGAACCATTGCGCCGCCGGCTGGTGGAACTGGGCTGCCCCCGGGCGCAGGTGCGGCGGTTGGTCCGGGAAGTGGCCGACCATCGCGAGGATTTGACACAGGCCGCGGTGTCGGAGGGATTGTCCGGGGCCGATGCGGAAGCCCGCGCGAACGCATCGCTCGGTGACCCACTAGCCCTGGCGGAGGAGTTGATGACGGCACTCCGACGATCGTCCTGGTGGGGCCGGCATTTCGTCGTCACTTTCTGTCTGCTGCCGCTGCTGGACTATCCGGTATTGTGGACGTTGCTCCTGCTTCTCCAGATGGCGTTTGGGTTTGCGCTGGGCTACGGTTGGAATTGGGAGAAACTCCATGTGGTCGCCAACAACCCGGTTACCTTTCATCATCTCACCATGGCGATTCAGTTCATGGATTACGCCGCGATTGCCCTGGTGGCGCTGTTCTTCTGCTGGCTGGCGCGGCGGTCGGCGGTGAGCCTCAAGTGGATGGTGACCGCCTGCACCGTCTGTTCGGTGGTTGCAGTCATCATGTATGCCAAATTCGAGCCGCATTCTTTTTTTGTGGGTTTTGCTATGAACAGCCACCTGCATATGCCGTGGTTCAGGGGGGCAATCCCGCTCCTGGTTGCCGGCGCAATGTATGTCTTCCAGCGGCGAACCACGCAGCGTTTCCGGGAGAAGGTTGCAGGTTAATCCTCCACTTTCGCCCGCGCCCCTTGGTTGTAGGGTCGGCGCTGTGCGCCGATTCGTTCGATCCGCAGGCTCGACGCCACACCGTGAAGAGCGGAATCTTTGTCGCCATTCGCGATTGGCCTTGCCAGAAATGGCGAATCGGAGTTTGCTGGTTCCTATGATGGAAACGCGGGCTCATTTCCGCTCCCAAAATGATTTTTGACCAGGCTGAATTTGACATCCGATGCGAATGGGGCCTGGGCGGCATTCAGCAACTGGCCGGGATCAGCGATGCCATTGTAATCGTTGATGTTCTGTCCTTCGCCACCTGCGTCTCCATCGCGGTCACTCGCGGGGCCATCGTGTTTCCCTTCCGGTGGAAGGATGACTCCGTGCTTGATTTTGCGCGGACCCGGGACGCGGTGTCCGCTGGAGCACGGGGCAAAAGCAGATATTCGCTGTCTCCGGGTTCGCTCCGGGAAATCCCCAATGGAACGCGGCTGGTTCTTCCGTCCCCCAATGGTTCGGCGCTGACGTTGAGCACGGGAAAGACACCAACCTTTGCCGGTTGCCTGCGAAACTCAAAGGCTGTCGCCCGGGCCGCCGCACGCTGTGGTCCGAAGATTGGGGTGATTCCTGCCGGTGAAAGATGGGACGACTCAGACGCCCTTCGCCCCGCAATCGAGGATTTGGTGGGTGCGGGCGCTGTCATTTGTCATCTTGCGGGAAGCCTCTCGCCGGAAGCCAGACTGGCAGTTAATGCTTTTACCTGCTTCAAGGAAGATTTATTTGCCGGCCTTGGCCAATGTTCTTCCGGCAAAGAGCTCATCGCAAAAGGATTTCAGGAAGACGTTCTGCTCGCTTCGGAACTGGATGTTGACCCGTGCGCTCCAAGGTATTCTGAAGGGGCCTATATAACGGCGGAATAAGACACTTTAGCGAATGGCCGGGGGAATGCCCGCCGTCTTCCTTGGTTGTAGGGTCGGCGCTGTGCGCCGATTCGTTCGAGCCACAGGCTCGACGCCACACCGTGAGGAGCGGAATCTTTGTCGCCACGCGTTTGACTTGAAATCCGGCCCGTTCATTTCTTGCTTTGATTTTACGACCTCCCTCACTGAACGGACTGGGTGATGGGTAACACTTCAGCCTGGGTTGATAGGTAACAGTTTTTGTTGTTGCTGGCTAGTCTGGAGGACGGAGACCGAAGGTCGCAG
>Ga0265323_10000875_pt1 | contig 15977 bp, 8 predicted proteins | sample 41225metaG_FD_193580 | JGI IMG/M metagenome (GOLD analysis project Ga0265323, IMG submission 193580) | Rhizosphere microbial communities from Carex aquatilis grown in University of Washington, Seatle, WA, United States - 4-12-25 metaG | ecosystem: Host-associated > Plants > Roots > Rhizosphere >...
CTTCTCACTGAACTGAATGCTCCCGACGCCGACGACGACCGCGCGGATCGCCCCGAAGAAGAAGTCACCGAAGGCATCGAGCAAGCCGTTGCCAGCGCAACGGAGCGCTCCAAAGGTGCGCAGCAGATCTCCCAGGAAGAGATCGTCGTTCTCGATCGAATGGCCGAGATCGCCAGCCAGGCGCGCCGCCTCGCGGACCCCCGTCTGACCGATGCCAAGTACGGCCTAATTCCGTGGATTCGCAAGAACCTCTTCAATCCCGACGGCACATGGAACAGCCGCCGCGTTCTGATCTTTACCGAGTTCACGGAAACCAAAACGTACCTCCGGCAGCAGTTCGAGACGGCCTTCGCCAACACCGACCTTGCCGAGGAACGCATCGCCACCTATCAGGGCGGCCCCGGCGGCGGCCGGCTCGACGAAATCAAGAAGGCCTTCAACGCCTCGCCCGAGCTTCACCCACTGCGCATTTTGATCGCCACGGACGCCGCGCGCGAGGGCGTGAACTTCCAGAACTACTGCGCCGACCTGTTCCATTTCGACGTTCCATGGAATCCGTCCCGCATGGAGCAGCGCAACGGACGCATTGACCGCAAGCTCCAGCGGGAAGACGTCGTCCGCTGCCACTATTTCGTCTTCACCCAGCGTCCCGAAGACCATGTCATCCGCACCCTGGTGCGCAAGACCGAAACCATCCGCAAAGAACTCGGCAGCCTGTCACCCGTGCTCGAACGCCGGATAGAAGACATGCTCGCGGAAGGCCTCAAGCCATCGATGGCAACCAGCCTCGAAATGCTGGATGCCGGCGCATCCGGCCGCAAAGCCATTGACGAGGAACTCGAATCCGTCCGCAAACGCAAGGTGCAACTCGTCGAGGAACTGAAATCGCTCGACGATTACCTGCAGGATTCAAAAGACTACGTCGGCCTCAACCCGCCGGATTTCATCAACGCCATCTCCACCGCCCTTGAATTGAATAACTGCCCGCCGCTGGCCGGTGGGCCCGACCGCTGGCGATTCCCAGAGATCCACGGCCGCGCGTGGTTCCGCGCCATGGACGCGCTGCGCGCCCCGAAGCCGAAAGATCAGGATTTCTACGAATGGCGCGCATCGAGCCCTATCCGCCCGATCGTCTTCCAATCCCCCACTCACATTGATGAGGGCGTGGTGCATATGCACCTGGAACACCGCGTCGTGCAGCGCCTGCTCGGCCGCCTGCGCGCGCAGGGTTTCGTCCACAACGATCTCGCCCGTGCCTGTGTCGGCCAGACCGACGACGCCATCCGCCGCGTGGTTCTGCTCGGCCGCATTTCCCTCTACGGCCCCGGCGCATCCCGCCTCCACGACGAGATCATCGCCGTTGCCGCCCGCTGGATCGATCCCATTGCCCGCAAGGGCCCGCTCGTCCCTTACGCCGGGGATACCGAAAAGCTGACGCTCGCCGCGCTGGAGAAATCCTTCGAATCCGCCCGCGACCGCCGTGTGGACGAGGCCGTCGAACGGAAACTGCAATCCGCCGCACCGCTGGACGTAGCCGACCTGCTTCCGCACCTGCAGGCGCGCGCCGCCACCGTCACCGCAAGCGCCAAAGCAGTCCTCGGCACCCGCGGCCGCCAGGAGGCCGAGGCAATGCGCCGGATTATCGAAGACCAGCGCAAGCGCATTCTTGCTCGGAAAGAGGAGGTAAAGCGGAACGAAGCCCAGATGACGCTCGGCTTCGACAAAATGGAGCTGCAGCAAATGGAAGAAGAGCGCAAAGACTGGGACAAGCGGCTCACGGCAATCGGCCGCGAAGTGGACGAGGAACCTGCGCGAATCCTGAAATCCTACGAAGTGCAGGCGCATCGCGTCGAGCCGATTGGCGTCGTCTACCTTTGGCCGATCTCCGGATAACCCACCATGGCGACCGACCCCATCATCAAGGACCACCAACTCTGGATCGGGTTCGTCCAGCCGGAGGGCCTCGTCGTTTCCCCGGCCGCACTTAAGAACGCACAGGCAGTCCTCAGCCGCAACTTGGGCGTCCAGCAGGAAATCCTGCGCCGTCACGCTGTCCCGGACTTCGACAGCAACCTGCGCCTGAAAAACTTCCCGGCCTTCACCCGTGAGTTCTGGGATTGGCGCGAATCCGACCTGGCCGCTCCACCCGACGATCTTTCCGCCCGCCTGCCCGAGTACGGCGAAACGCTTCGTCCCACCTGGGTCGTGCGCGGAGGCAAAGGCCAGCCCGACTACCTGGCCCTGGTGGAGGAACTCCCCTGGGGTGCCGACTTCGACAAACCCGGCACGGCATCGGAGGAACACCGCTGGCATGCCTCTCCACAGGCCCGCTTCGAACGGCTCCTGCGCGAAACCGGCGTCGCCATAGGTCTTCTCATCTCCCCTGAGCGCATCCGCCTCGTCTACGCGCCGAAGGGCGAATCATCCGGCCACGTCACCTTCCCCGTCTACCAGATGACGATGGCGGCGAACTGGCCCATGCTGGACGCGCTCCATCTCCTTCTCCACAGCGACCGCCTTTTCATCGGTCCGGAGAACCAGCGCCTCCCGGCCATCCTGGAAGCCTCACGCCGCTACCAGAACGAAGTCTCGATTCGGCTTGCCGGCCAAGTCCTACGCGCGCTGAACGAACTGGTTCGGGGCTTTCAGGAAGCAGACCGCGCGGCCCGCGGCAAGATTCTCGGCGACGCACTCCAGCATGACCCCAACCATATTTATGGCGGCATGCTTACCACGCTCATGCGCATGGTCTTCGTTCTCTACGCAGAAGACCGCAGCCTGATGGGCTCCGATGAAACTTGGCTGCAGAACTATTCGATTTCCGGTCTGTATGAACGCCTCCGTGCCGACGAGGGCCAGTATCCGGACACCATGGACAGCCGCTACGGAGCGTGGGCACAGATTATCACTCTGACCCGGCTGCTTTACGATGGCGGCGGCCACGGTTCGTGGCGCCTGCCTCCGCGGCACGGCGGGCTCTTCGATCCGGACGCTTACGCCTTCCTCGAAGGCCGCGCCTGGGAATCGAAGCGTGACGCCACAGCCCTGATAGATCCGCCGCTGGTTTCCGATGGCATCCTCTTCCGCATTCTCCAGGATCTGCTCTACCTCGATGGCGAGCGCATCTCCTACCGCGCCCTCGACGTGGAACAGATCGGTTCCGTCTACGAAGCAATGATGGGTTTCACCGTCGAAACCGCCCACGGCATCTCCATTGGCCTCGGTTCCGATCACCTCGTCATAAACCTCGAGGAACTGCTCACGAAGAAGCCAGCTGACCGCGCAAAATGGCTGAAAGAAAACGCCGCCTGCGAAGTCACGGGCAAAGCCATAGAACAACTGAAGTCCGCCGCTTCCGTTGATGAACTTCTCGCCGCGCTGCGACGCCGTATCTCAAAGCTCTATCTCGACCGGAACTCCAACCCCGTAACGATTCCCGCCGGCGGCATTTACCTCCAGCCCACCGAGGAACGCCGCCGTTCTGGTTCGCATTACACGCCGCGCTCGCTCACGCAGCCAATCGTCAAGACCACGCTCGATCCCGTGCTGGCGCAACTGGGAGATAACCCGACACCGGAACAGATCCTGGCGCTGAAGGTCTGCGATCCTGCCATGGGTTCTGGAGCGTTCCTAGTCGAAACCTGCCGCTACCTGGGCGAGAGACTCGAAAAGGCGTGGATCGCGCACAACCAGATGCCGCCGATCCCAGCGGACCAGGACCCGCTGCTGCACGCCCGCCGCATCGTGGCGCAACGTTGTCTCTACGGCGTAGACAAGAACCCCTTTGCCGTCAACCTGGCCAAGCTGTCACTCTGGCTCTCGACCTTCGCCAAAGACCATCCGTTTACCTTCGTGGACCACACGCTCCGTTGCGGCGATTCGCTCGTCGGGCTCACCGCGCATCAAGTCGAGGCGTTCCACTGGCAACCGAGGGAAGAGGGTGCGTTGCTTCGCGACATGCCTTCGCGTCTGCGCCACATTCTGAACGCGCGCGCTCAGATTCTCGATGCCGCCGACGAAACGCCTTACGAAACACTCGCCCAGAAACTCGCGGTGACGGAGGAGCAGATGATCGATCTGCGCCTCGCTGGCGATCTCACTATTGCCGCGTTCTTCGCGGCGGATACGCCCAAAGATCGCGAGACTCGGCGCAAAGACCTTGCCGAAAAGTTCCGCCGCGCACGGGAGCGGGTCACGGATCTGGATCTCGACGACGAATTGCGAGGTGCGGTTCGTGTCCTGAAGACTGGACAGAAGGGCGTCACGCCTTTCCACTGGGAACTGGAGTTCCCGGAAATCTTCCGTATTGACCACGGCGGGCGCAATCACTCTGGGTTCGATGCCATCGTAGCTAATCCGCCCTTCCTAGGAGGCACTCTCATCGGAGGGCAACTCGGCCTTGCTTACCACGACCAATTAATAACCAACTATTCTCCTTCGACTGGGCTTGCTGACCTTATCGCGTTTTTCGTGCGTCGCACCTTCGCACTACTTCGAGACGAAGGCACACTGGGGATGATCGCGACGAACACGGTTGCGCAGGGCGACACGCGGACCAGCGGGCTAGAAGAGGTGCTTCGACAAGGAGGCAAGATTTATCAAGCTCAACGCAGATACCAGTGGCCGGGTAACGCGACGGTGGTCGCCAGCTTGCTTCAAATTCAAAAAACCTGCAAAGTGGTGCGACCGGTGCTCGACGGTGTTAGCGTAGATCGGATCTCTGCGTATTTGCTTGCTGGACAAGTAGATTCCACCCCTATTGCTTTGTCTGAGAATAAGGGAATCTGTTACCGCGGAACGAAGATCTGGGGCTCCGGCTTTGTATTCGAAGACCCGCCATCCAATGGTTCATCGTCGCTTGCGGAAATGGAACACCTGATATCCGAAGATCCCCGCAACCGGGAGGTGATCTTCTCGTACCTTGGAGGGGACGATTTCAATTCCAGCCCGATACAACATCCCAGCCGGTTCGTTATCGACTTTGGGGCCATGTCTGCGGACCAGGCAAGGTGCTGGCCGATTCTCTTTCGCATCGTGGAAGAACGAGTGCGCCCGGTTCGAGAGAAAAACAAGCAGCGCAACTACCGCGAGAATTGGTGGTTGCACGCAAACAGAGTAGACGAAGCCGGCCCTTACCTCGAGTTGCATGGGCGACTGCTTGCTCTAACCTGCGTGTCGCAACATCTGGCGTTGGCGTTCGTTCAGCGCGGGACAATTATCCAAGATCGAATGATCCTTATTCTGTTACATGAGGACGCCGACTTCGCTGTGATTCAATCGCGAGTCCATGAAGTGTGGCTCCGAATGGTGGGCACAACCTTGGGTGACGCCCTGAGCTACACAACGATTTGCTTTGATACGTTCCCTCGCCCGTCGGGCGGAGATCGCCAGTTACTTCAACTGGTTGGTGCGCGCTACCACGACTTCAGAGCCAATCTGATGAAAAGCAAGAACGAGGGACTGACGAAAACCTACAACCGTTTTCACGATCCACATGAGCGCGATGCAGGCATCCTTGAACTCCGGCGATTGCACGCGGCGATTGACCGCGCGGTCCTCGACGCCTATGGGTGGCGGGACCTGCAGCCAAGACTCGACTTCATTCTCAACTACGACGACGAGGGCGATGAAAGTGGAAACAATGATCGCAGGAAACCATGGCGGTATCGCTGGGTTGACGAAGATCGCGACGAGATTCTGGGCCGCCTGCTCGAACTGAACCGGACTCGCGCTGAAGAAGAAGCGCAATCCGCACGTGTTGCACCTGGACCCAAACGCGGCCGGAAGCCCAGCAAGAGCGCGCCAGTCGCATCCCCCAATCTATTCGAAGTTCAGGAACCCACCGAATGACCTCTGCCGAAGTGCGCGAACAGATTCTCGATTCCCTCATCCTCGACCTCGTGGGCCCGGTCGCCGGTCTCAAAGCTGGCAACTACCTCGAACAGGAGATCCTGCCGGGATCGACCGCGCCACTGCGATGGTACCTTACCGGGTTCCTCGCGCCTTTCGCTGCCAAGCCCGAAGAGAAGACCGACGAGGACAGCGGCGAGCAGATCGACCTGATTCCGCCCAAAACCGGTCTCGATGACGAAGCCGCTCCGGAATCGGCCTCTTCCCGGAAGACGCCATTCCCCTCCTCCATGGGCCTGAGCGTTCTGATCCCACCAAAGTGCAAGTCCATTAAGGCCACCGTCACGTGGGGCGACTATGCGGCTGTCATGAAGGATGAGGTCGCTACCGGATGGCGTCGCACCGCGCGCTGGGCACAAGCGCCCTTGCCTATCCCTGCCAAGGACACGACCCGCGGCGCGGTCCGGCTCAAAGACTCGGGTGGTCTCGACTTGGTCCTCTCCGTGCGGACCATACCGCCCCACAAGGGCCTCGACTTGGTTGCCCCGGGCACACGCGCCGTATCCGTGTTTCTGGTGAACAACCGCGATTCGATGACAGGCATCCGGCGCGATGAGGCCTACGTTTTCCAAGTAAAGCTGCAACTGGAATCCGATGTGCCCTTCGTCGCCCGCCCCGACCTTCGTGGCGTCATCTCCTCCGATCCCGATGAACGCGTGGCCGACCTCCAGTACCGTGACGCCTTCGAATACGCCGTGGGCCACGGGGTTTCCGCTCGCGCCCTTCCCGTTAAGACCGACGGATGCCAGTCCGTCGAGACGGCGTGGATTCCGCGGTGTGAAGTGGAACGGATCGAGCACCGGGCCGCGCCCGCGAACGCAACGCTTGACATGGAGAAACTGGCAGCCGTCAAGGACGCAGCCGAAGCCAAATCCCTGATTGAGCCGCTGGTCCTGGCGTACCGGGATTGGATCGCGAAGCAACCCGTCCCTGGTGGGAGCAGCGCGATGGAAAAGCGTCGCGCCGACGTTGCCGCGAAGATGCTGTCGCGAGCGGGAGTCGTCGCCGGCCGGATCGAGCAGGGCCTGAACGAACTCGCCGACCCCAACGTGCTCGAAGCCTTCCGTCTCGCCAACAAGGTGATGGCGGCAGTAGGCCGGCAGCGCCGGAAGGATGCGGTCGAACCGCCGAAGTGGCGCCCTTTCCAGTTGGCGTTCCTGCTGCTGAATCTGACCTCCATGGCGGAACCAGCGGACGCGGATCGCGAACTGGTGGACCTGCTCTTCTTCCCCACCGGCGGCGGCAAGACGGAAGCCTATCTGGGCCTTGCGGCATTCACCATGTTCCTTCGCCGCTTGCGGAATCCTGGCTCGCTCCGCGGGTGCGGTGTCGCGGTGATCATGCGCTACACACTGCGACTGCTCACGCTCGACCAGTTGGGCCGCGGCGCGGCACTTATCTGCGCCATGGAACTGGAACGCCGGAACGACGTCGAAAAGCTCGGCAAGTGGCCGTTCGAGATCGGGCTTTGGGTCGGCCAGGCGGCCACGCCCAATCGCATGGGCAAATCCGGCGAACGGGACGAGAATAGCGCCCGCGCCCGCACACGGAAATTCAAACAGGATCAGAAGACTTCTCCCATCCCCCTTGAAGTCTGCCCGTGGTGCGGAACGAAGTTTTCGCCCAACTCCTTCAATCTCGTCCCGAACGAAAAGGAACCTCTCGATCTGCGCATCACCTGCGTGAATCGGGACTGCGAATTCTCTGGCGGCTCGCCATTGCCGATTGTCGCTGTCGATGAACCTATTTATCGCCGCCTGCCGGCATTCCTGATTGCGACCGTCGATAAGTTCGCCAGCCTTCCGTGGGAGGGCCAGACAGGCAAACTGTTCGGTAAGGTGGAGCGCGCCGACGCGGGCGGGTTTTATGGCCCGTGCGACCCCAACTCCGCTGGGCAGCCCTTGCCCGAACCGCTCCTGCCGCCGGACCTGATCATCCAGGACGAATTGCATCTCATCTCCGGGCCGCTGGGCACCATGGTCGGCTTATATGAGACCGCCATCGACGCACTCTGTTGCCGGGACGTAACGTGTCCGAACGGAGAGAAGAAAACGATACGGCCCAAAGTGGTCGCCTCCACCGCCACGGTTCGCCGCGCCGAAGCGCAGATCAAGGCGCTGTTCTGCCGCAATGGCGTCGAGATCTTTCCGTGCCCCGGTCCCGACCGCCGCGATTCATATTTCGCGATAACGGTGCCGTCAGATGAGAAGCCGGGTCGGCTGTACGCGGGTGTGGCCGCACAAGGCCGTTCACCGAAGGTCATCTTTCTGCGCACGTATCTCGCGTTGCTGGGCGCGGCCCAGAAAGCCTTTCTCGCCAATGGCGGCCTGAACAACCCGCAGAATCCGGCCGATCCGTACATGACTCTCGCCGGATACTTCAACAGTCTTCGCGAACTCGGCGGTTGCCGCCGGATCGCGGAGGACGAAGTGACGTCGCGGTTGAAGGATTATGGCAACCGCCTGCGGCAGGGTGAAACGACGGGCTTGTTTGCGAAACGAGATCTGAAGGAAGTGGTCGAATTGACCTCGCGCATCTCCACCGCTGCGGTTTCCAAAGCGAAGGATCGCCTGGCCAAGGCTTTCCTGCCCAAAGCCGATTGCCTCGATATCGCGCTCGCGACGAATATGATCTCGGTCGGTCTCGATATTTCGCGGCTTGGGCTGATGGCGGTTTTCGGCCAGCCGAAGACAACCGCGGAATACATCCAGGCCACATCGCGCGTGGGCCGCGAGGAGCGCAAGCCCGGCCTCATCATCACCATGCTCAACGTCCACAAGCCGCGCGACCGCTCCCACTATGAGCGCTTCGAGGCATGGCACGCATCGTTCTACCGCTCCGTGGAGGCGACCAGCGTCACGCCGTTCTCTCCGCGCGCGCTGGATCGGGGCCTGGCGGAAGTTACGGTGGCGATGAGCCGTCAGGGGTGGCCTGGCATGACCAAAGGCCCCAATGCGCTGCGCGCCATGGAACTGCGGTCAAGCCTATCGCCCGTCGTGGATATCTTCGGCCGCAGAGTCGAGCAATACGCCGCACTGGACAGCAAGGAGATGCAGCAACGCCGTGACGGGGTTCGGGGCAAAGTGGAGGACCTGCTCGACGATTGGGCGAAGATTTCGAAGCAGCAGAAGGACGCGGGGGCCACGCTTCGCTACCAGCAATACGACGACGGCACGGGGCCGTACCTGCTGCGTTATCCGCTCGATCCGGATTTGGAGCGGATCGAAAGCAAAGCGGCGCAGTTCAAGGCGCACCGCTCCCTCCGCGATGTGGAACCGGCCTGCAATCTCCGGCTGATCGAACTAAATGGGAATGCGATTGATCCCGAGGAGGACCTGGAATAATGGCCCGCCCCAATGGACAGATTCGCCGAGGCCAGATCATCAACGTGTTCGGTCCCGGCGCCCTCATGGACTTGCCGCACCATGCTGCGATTGTCGGCGGTCTGGATACGTGGGACTGGGGAGGTGACGACCGGAAGCGGAAAATCATCGAACCCCGCCTCCTCAGCAAAATTGAAGCAGCGCTGGAACGGCAGGGCCTCGCGATGTGGGAGCCTCCCGCCGACAGTCAGGACCCGGACGCACCGCCGAGCGGCGTCGTTGTTTACCGCTTCCCCGAATGGTTCACTGCGCAGTATCCGATGAAGGGGCCGCAAGGCCAGCGCACCCGGCCCCTGGTTCACCGGCGCAATCTCATCACCCAGACGAAGTGGCAGGGGCCAGACCGCAAGAAGTACGATATTGTCCCGCTCCGCTTTGTGCAGGCGTGTCCGAACGGGCATATCTCAGACGTCGATTGGTACGCCTTTGTGCATGGCGTGGCCGTTGAAGGGGCAGAGGCGTGCCGCCGCGATCTGTTCATGGATGAGTGGGGCACCAGCGGCGACCTCACCGAAGTGGTGATTCGTTGCGACTGCGGCAAGACCAAGCAACTCATCATTGCTTTGGAGGACAAGACGGCACTCGGTTGGTGCCGCGGGCGCAGGCCATGGCTCGGCGGCAGCAATTCCGAACCGAACTGCCGCGATCCCAAAGGCCAGCCGACCTTTAACCGGCTGCTCAACCGCTCGGCATCCAATGCCTGGTTCCCTCAGGTTCTCAGCGTCATCTCCATCCCGGACGAAGACGAGAAGCTTCGTGGGGCGGTCGAAAAGATATGGGAAGACCACCTGCAGTACGTCGCGTCAATCGACGACCTGCCCGGCGAACGAAAACGGGCGAAGGTCGCGGCCGCGCTGGAGGGCTATTCCAACGAAGCCGTCTGGGCCGAGATTGAACGCCACCGCGGCGGTTCCTCCGCTGTACCGGCAAAGACCATCAAGCAGGCAGAAATTGAGACGTTGCTCGCCAGTCCGGACGAGATCGGTCAGGACAAGATCGAAGGCGATTTCTACGCACGCCGCTGGCGGCCGGCGCCGCCGCTTGAAGCCATCTGGAACAAGATCGACCGTGTCGTTCTCATCCACCGCCTGCGCGAAGTCGTTTCACTGATCGGCTTTACGCGCTTCGAGCCCGCGACAAATGACATCGATGGTGAGCTCGCCATCGGCGTGAACCGCGCCTCGCTGGCCGATGAGGTCAACTGGGTTCCTGCCGTAGAAAATCGCGGCGAGGGAGTCTTTATCTCCTTCAAATCCGAAGAGGTTCGCGCCTGGCGTAAACGGAGTGAAGTTTCGAAGCGGGAAATCGAACTGGCGGAAGGCTTCAAGTTGTGGAAGAAGCAGTATCCAAACTCGAAGGCCGATTTCGTTGGCGCTCCATACATAATGCTGCACTCGCTTGCGCACTTGCTGATCACGCAGGTATCGCTGGAGTGCGGCTACTCCTCGTCCGCGATTCGTGAGCGGGTCTACGCCGGGGACGCAGGATACGGCATCCTGCTCTACACCGGCTCGCCGGATTCGGAGGGGACGCTGGGCGGTCTGGTAGAAATCGGGCGCAAGATCGACCAGCACCTCCGCAATGCAATCGAGCTTGGACGCCTCTGCTCGAACGACCCTGTTTGCGCCCAGCATTCCGCCAAGCAACTGCTCGAAGAGCGTTTCCTTCTGGGCGCGGCGTGCCACGGCTGTTTGCTGATTTCAGAAACCTCATGCGAGCGTTTTAATCAATACCTGGATCGCTCGCTGGTCGTCGCCACCGTGGGCGCGACCGGTGCGGAGTTCTTCACCGATCAGGATCTGGCGCTGCCATGAAGCTGCTCCGCACGTTGCCCGCGAGCACTCTGCAATCGATAGCGCACGCGCTGAGGGGCGGTCGCCTCAAGGCGCCTTACACCGCGTTTACTGTCGCGGAATGGGCGCCGCAATATGGTCGCGATTCACTGGCAGCCGAGTTGGTCTCGCTGCAGACGTGCGGCTTCACCACCACCACGCTCGCCATCACTCTCGAGGCTCTCGCCGAGGACGCCACGGCCAAGCAGCGGGCAATCGATCAGGTTCAGTTGGTTTGGACCAGCCCCGATGAAGAGGGCCCGCACGTTCGCGACACGAGCGTTGTGGTGGGGCAACTGCTCTCCGAGGCGCGCCAGTCGCTCTGGATTTCGACGTACAGCATCTTCAACGGCCACGAAGTGTTTCTCCCCATCGAAGAAGCCTGGACGTTCCGTCCGGAACTCGAAGTCGTCCTGATCCTGAATGTGCCGCCAAGTGATGAAGGCGCCGTCGAAAAGTACGCCTGGTCGTTCTGGAAATATCACTGGCCGTGGAGCAGGAAGCCGGCGGTGTTCTACGACCCGCGCGGTCCTGAGAAGACACCGGGGGCTCCTGCATGCCAGCATGCAAAATGCATTCTCGTGGACGGAGTCACCGCATTCATCACGTCTGCCAACTTCACGGAGTCGGCCCATGAGCGGAACATCGAACTCGGCGTGCTGTTCCGCGAAAACCCAAAGGTGGCGCAGTCGATCCGTTCGAAATTCGAGAGTCTCATTCAGAATGGGTTTCTGAAGCCTTTGCCGAGGTGCTGAGAGATCGAGGCGGGTTTATGGTGCGCCAGATCCGCCGCTGCTCTCGCCAAAGCACCTGCGACGACACTGAGCGGAGCTGCCTCTCCTGGATTCCAGGCGAATCCCTTTGGCACGAAAGGATCTCCTCTTGAATGTTGGGTGCCAGGTTCAGCAGGTTCATGATCTGCGTAATCCTGGCGCGCGTCACGTAGCCGAGGCGGGCGAGATCAGCGTAGTCTCGGACTTCGCCGCGGCTGACCATGTCCTGGAACTTGATGGCGAGTGCCATCAGGCGGGTGACGCGGGGCAGTCGAGCGGGCGGTGTCGGCGGCGAGATGTCGTCTTGCTCCCGGTGGCGCGACATCCATCCCGGCAGCATCATCTCGACCTGGGCTGAGTGTGTTTCTGCGCCCTTCGTTTCCATTGGCATCCCTCATCGTTGCGTTGTTGCGCCGTTGCACAGGTCCCTGATCCCGGTTGATCGGAAGTCTACGGTCACCTTGCCGGTCCGGCCGTCAAGGCCGACTTTGGCGACCAGCAATTGAACCAGGCGGGTCTGTTCGCGGGTAGCCAGTGCCGCCCACACAGAGTCAAATTCGGCCAGGACGCGTATGGCTTCGGCATCGTCGAACTGGTCAGCATCGAGTTCCCTCCCTTCTGTGATCAGATCGGCCAGGCGGTGCTCGGCGGCCTGGATCTGGCCCTGCAACTCCAGCAACCTGTCTACGCGCGCGGTGGCAGTGATCACGGCGTCCCCGGCCAGCGCGGTGACTTCGGCGTTCAGCCCCCGGAGCGCGGTTTCGGCTACGGCGACGTCCTTGCCGTGCTCCTCGTGCCGGCGTGCCAGTTGCTCCCGCGCTTGGCGAACCACCTCCGCCGCCAACTGCGGATCAGAGCCAAGCCGTCGTATGGCGTCCAGCACGGCCTTCTCGACGGCCTGTGCGGCCACCGATTTCGTCTTGCAGTTCTTCCAACCACGTTGCTGGGCGTTGTAGCAGACGTAGTAACGGTAACGCTTTGAACCCCTGACCGAGTACGTGTGCACCATCGCGGTGCCGCATGGCACGCAGAAAAGCAGGCCGCGCAGCAAGGCCCCGTACTTGTTCTTGGTGCCACCACCATTCGTGCGGCCGTTGCGGTCCAGCATGTCCTGCGCCCGCTCCCACGTAGAGCGCTCGATGATTGCCTCGTGCTCGCCGGGAAAAAGCGTGCCTTTGTGATTCACCTGACCGGTGTAAATGGCGTTCGTGAGGACCCCGTACAGCAGGCTCTTCGTGAAGGGCTTACCGCCCCGTGTCTGGCCAGCCTCGGTTGTCCACCGCTTCGTTTGCCAGCCGCGCCGGTCCAGATCCTGGAGGACTGGCAGCATGGCGCCTAATTCGAGGTACCGATCGAAGATGGTCCGCACTTGGTGTGCTTCTTCCGAATTCACGACGAGGCGGCGCGCCTTAGTATCGATGTCATAGCCGAGGACCGGGTGGCCACCGATCCACTTGCCCTTCTTGCGCGCGGCACACATCTTGTCGCGAGTCCGCTCTGAGATCAGTTCCCTTTCGAACTGGGCGAACGATAGCAGGATATTGAGCGTTAGCCGGCCCAGAGAGTTGGTAGTGTTGAACTGCTGCGTGACCGAGACGAAGGAAGCGCCGCTGTGGTCAAACGACTCCATCATCCGGGAAAAGTCCATCAGGGATCGGCTCAGCCTGTCCACCTTGTAGACGACCACGCAGTTCACGCGGCCAGCCTCAATGGCGGCAAGCAGTCGCTTTAGGGCGGGTCGGTCCATGTTGCCGCCAGTGAAGCCGCCGTCGTCGAACCGGTCCGGCACCAATTGCCATCCCTCATTCAGCTGGCTGGCTATGAAGGCCTCACCTGCCTCCCGTTGAGCGTCCAGCGAACTGAAGTCCTGCTGAAGCCCTTCCTCTGTGGACTTCCGCGTGTAGATCGCGCACCGGATCACCTTGTCCGACGCTGGCTCCGGTGCGGCCGCCGGCGCGCGTCTGCCGCTACCGTTTTTCATTCGTGCCCCCGTTGTTTCCGGCGCATCCGAAGAAGAGGAAGCCATTCCACTTGCTGCCGGTCACCTCGCAGGCAATCGCGCTCAGCGATTTGTAGAGCTTGCCCTCGTACTCGAAGCCGTCCTCCCGGACATTCACGACGATGTCCCGGCCCTTGTAGCGGCGCTCCACGACGCCGCCAGGTGCCGGCAACCGTGGATCAGCATCGGCGGTCACGCGCCCTTTCACCGCGCAGGCCGACGACAGTCTGAAGTCCTGCTGGAACGTCGTCTTCGGAGCGCGAACGCGCAAGTCGGCGTCGTTGGCGATTTCCAGGGCGCGGCGGCGCGCCCGTTCCGACAGACCGCCCTCTGCCAGCGCCTGAATCCTCCAGGCGATGCGGCGGAACAGGAAGTGCTTGTGGTGGGAGCGCGTCTCCTCGCCGAACACCTCTGCGTACTTCGTTTTCAGTTGGCCCAACGTCATGTGGCGCAATGCTTCAATCTCTTTTCGGACCGTGGTCTCCAAGGTCTTCTCCTATCTCGGGGCTGTTAACCTCGTGTCCATGAGGGCTTGAAGGTGCCGGGTTATCAAGTGGTTCTTCGCGCCGCATGCGGCGGCGATATCGCAGGTAGCCGGCAGCCAGGATGCTGGCGATAGATTGCAGTTCTTCGTTCGGAACAGCCAAGACGGATCACCTCGCTGTGGATTTGGCACCCACAGCGTTGTCCGCCTGGCGGTCGTTCCGCTGTCCGGTGGGTTGTGGGATCAGCGTGCGCTTCTCCCGCTGTAAACATACGCAAGAATTCCGAAAGTTGTGCACACCAACCTCGGTCGAGACGAACCTGGGCTTTCGGCGGACTGCCACTACACGCCGATGATGTTCGTTATATTGGCAGCTTGCGAGATATCGAAGAATCAGAACTGACTAGGCCGGAGGAGATCCTGTCGTCCAGGCGGTGGGACGCGGCTCTTTTCACCACGTACGCTTTCAGCATTTCGTTTTTTGAATCTGTCGTCCTTCGCGCGCTGCAGAAGTCCGGATGTCGGGATGTGTGGGTTCTGACAGATACCGAAGGATACGCTGCTTCGTTGATCGAACGGCGTGCGACCAACGTGGGCAGGGACTATCGGTTGATACCGATCCATTCGCCGAAAGGAGTCTTCCACCCGAAGTGCACCTACTTGGCCAGCCAGCAAGGCGATGTGCTGCTTGTCGGGAGCGGCAATCTGACGTTCGGAGGCTATGGCCGAAATGTTGAGGTCTTAGACGTGCTCGTTCCCGATTTGCACCCCGAGGCGTTCAGTGACTTTGCTTCTTTCCTGGAGGCACTTGGCACGCGGCCAGATCTGGCAATTCCGGAGACCACTTGGGTTTCCTTGTTCGCGAGCATGGCCCGACGCGCTGGTGCGCGGTCAGCTCGAGCTGCTGGTCCTCCAGGGTCTCGCTTGCTTCACTCAGTAGAAAAGTCCATCATCGACCAGGTTGCAGAACTCATCTCGAATCGCGGGAGAGTTGAGGCGATCACGATTCTCTCCCCATTCCATGACCCCGACGGCGCCGCTGTACATGAATTGGCGCGTAGGACGGAGTGCCCGCAGATAAACATCGCGCTGCCGCCGGACCCCAAGCTACTGTCTGCGTTTCCGTTTCCGCTGGGACAGGGTTGGAATGTGCCGATCCAAGCAGTGAGACCCTCCGTGGAGGATGCAACCCGAAGGCCCCTACACGCGAAGTGGATCGACATCAAGACAACTACCGGCTTGCTCAGGATCACCGGCAGCATCAATGCGACAACCGCAGCTCTGTGTTCCACAAGAAATGTAGAGGTCGGTGTTATTCGGCAGGTGGACGTCTCGGACCAAGGGTGGGAATCCGTGCCGATTCCAACGCAATTCGATCGCAAGCCTTTCACTCCCGGCCCGTTAGGGGGAAGACTAACGGTTCACGCCTCGCTGAGCGGAGCGAGTGAGATCCGGGGCCGAATTATCCCGGCCTCGAAGACCGAGGGCGTCTGGCAACTGATCCTCGAGCGGCTCGGCGATGTCCTGGCCGATCTCGCCGTCCAGGTGGATGACTCGGGGGCTTTTCGTGTCCCGTTTGCGGAGAGCTAGCGGCTG